>Ga0209417_1000185_pt1 | contig 164901 bp, 146 predicted proteins | sample RifGroF2_FD_184002 | JGI IMG/M metagenome (GOLD analysis project Ga0209417, IMG submission 184002) | Groundwater microbial communities from Rifle, Colorado, USA - Groundwater F2 (SPAdes) (version 2) | ecosystem: Environmental > Aquatic > Deep subsurface > Groundwater | place: Rifle, Colorado... | reverse complement strand
TTCTTATATTATTAATAATTGCAAAATGTTCAAGTTGAACCTTTCTAATTTTTGCTAAAACACAAATAAATAAATGGCCTAAAATTGCTACAATTAACATTATTATTGATACAATCTCATTCAAGTTAGAAATATTAATGGATTCATCCTTCCCTTTTATAACAAGAAGAAAACCTGCTATTGAAATACCAGCAATTGAAATAAAGAAACTTGTAATCTTATTTCGTAAAGAATCCATCTGATAAGTAAGTTGGACAGCTGTTTTATATTCTTCTAAAAGAAAAGTTTCCTTTTTATTCAAATCACTCATACTGCTTCTAATTTATCAAGTTGTTAATTTTACTGCTATTTTTTTTATTGAAAGAACACTTTACAGATATTAAACTAGAGTTCTGTCTTTGTATGTATTTTTTGCATAATGATCATTTTTTAGTGTACATATATATTTTATAAGTTCATTCCTATTATTAAATATTTGTTTTAATGCACAATCAATCATAATATTGTTACCAAACTTATCTTGTGTTCTATGATCAGTTTTATACCCTATACATATTTTCCCTTTTGCAAAACCATAACCTAATTCAAAACACATTCCTTCGTCTAAAACTCGACCATCTAACAAACAAAGTATAATATCCGAATTATCAATAGCTTCAATATCCTTTTTGAAAATGTAACTTCTAGAATCCTGGATAGAAAATCCTTGTTCTATATATTCGTAAAATAAACCCCCGTCACGTTGAGGAAGATAAACTTTAAAATCTTCTTTTTCAAGTGAGATTGTGAATTCATGATTTCTAGATCTTTCTATATCATTAAAGAGTGGTGCGGCAATATATATCATCATTTTAACACTTTAAATATTTATCAATCACGGAATGGAGATCATCTGCATAATACTTCTCCAAATGAATTATCCTCGCAACTCGTCTTACTACTTCAAAAACGGATAAATCACTTGTGTCAATAATTTTTAGGTGCTCCAATGAGTCAAAAATTTTTATAAATTTCTTATACATTTTTTCGATATCAGTAGATGTATATTGGTCTTCTGTTTTTTGCCTCATTCTAACTCTTCTAGCAATAACCTCATTATCACCATGGAGTAGAATTATACAACCTTTTTCTATTCTAAATTGGCTTGCACCTCTGGTAATTTGGTTATTTAGGTCTTCCGCTTTCTCGCCCCATTCGCTTTCATCTTTAAAAGTAAAAGGATCTAAAGGTGTTCTATCAATTACATTGAAACCATATCTGCTATTTCTAATGTTCTTATTTTTTTTATAAAATTGTGATCCTATCCATTTATCAATAAACTTTGTTTCTTCGGGTAATAGATTATGTTCAGGAACAGCTAATAATGGATGTTTAGGGTCAGGCCATTCCGAAAATGTACTCATGTTTCTAAAATATGATAACGTTGTAGTTTTTCCACTACCAACCGGACCAGTAATATAATAAATGTACTTTGTGTCAATTTTGTTTAAAATAGCTTCTTCCTCAAAGTCTGAATCTCCCATCTGCAATAATTCTCCAAATTCCTTAATTTCTTTATCATTAAAAAAAAGAGTAATTAAATTATATAATTCAAAGTTAGATTCGATAATTGCTCTTTTTTGTTCATCAGAAATGCTTTCAGAATCTTTCGTATAAGCAATATAATAGTGAAAATGACCAGGGCTAATTTGAGAATTTTGTCTAAGTAAATGCTTCAAAGTACTATCTTCAAGTGATAAACCTAAGAATAAGCACGTGTTTTTTGATAAGTGATGAAGTAAAGTAGAGTAATGACCTGACATCGTTGCAATAAGTTGGTCAGCAAATGAATCTTCAGAAAAAACAATAGTTTCGCTTGGCCCATCAATTAATTCTTTTGGTAAAAAACCATTGGGATGGTAAATAACTCCATTATTAGATTGAAATTGAAGTCTTGCATCCCAGACTGTTTCGTAACCCTTTATTCCAATTCTTTTTTCATCATCACTCCTTCTATCTGAAATAATAAGTTGCAAAGTATTGTCAAAATTATAATTAATAGTTAGAGAAGATCTTTTAATAATGTCAATATAAGCATCTAAGTAAGGATGTACACCTTTTTTTAGATATTCTGGCTTGAAATTTTTCCACAATTCTTGGTGTATAATATCTTTCCATCTGTGATAAATTAATTTTTCGAATTCTTTTGAATTAATACTGTCACCCTCTTTCTCTTTTTCTTTTGCCTTAAAATGCTCATAAAGCATCTGTGTTACAGAAGCTTGTGGGCTTTCATTTTTTTTATAATTTAATATGTCTTCTCCATTAATCTCAGGGTTTTTAGAAATATTCTCAATTAATTCAGCCCAATTGGGAAGAAGAAAAGGTTTACTAATTCCTGATCCTATAACTAGTCCAAATCTTCCAGAATTAAGTTGTTGTCTTATGTGTACTAATGGTTTAGCACACTCTTTTAATATCGCACTTCTACACATTAGTTGAATAATTTAAGTTGAGAATTATTTTTTTGCATTTGGTGCCAACTTTGTGGAACAATTGATTTACTAGTATTTGCCTTAAGACCGATTGTTACATCCACATAGTGATCAAAAATATCCAGAAATTTTGGGTCATAACTTAAATCCACATAATTAACATTCCACAATGATGATTCTTTAATAAAACCATTGTGATTTTGCAAGCCAAGCCATTGAGAACTTGCATTATCAATTTTGTAATTAAATGTAGATAAAAGAGCAATTAAGTTTTTTTCCAAATATGATCTATCACTAAATTTTGTTGGTTTATCATCAATATTTAACCAAAGAATTTTCATATTCCCAATATATTTGGAAACTTGCTTTTCTAAGTTTTCTTCCTTCAGTTTAATTTCTTTACTTGCATTTTGATCTATGCTCCAAGTTGGAATATTCAAATTTTCCTTGTCAATAATAGAATTGCCTACGTGCAATCGAAATATTGAACCTCGATGATTACCTTTTAACGCAGCTCCACCACGATGAGTACGTAATCTATTCCAAAGTGTCGAAGATGAACCTTCTGATACTGCATGAGTGCCAACTCGAACAATTCTTTCAACAAAAGGAGAAGACATTCTAAATTCATTTTCTTCAAAAAACAAATACAGGCCTCTTTTGGGTAATATCTTTGAACCATCAATTTCATTGAGTTTAGGAAAAATTTCAAGACCCGTTCTTAATTTATTTACTGAATCATATAACCGATCTAAGTGTTGAAGTCTTTCTGAATAAGTTGAAAAGGATTTATACCATTGCAGTTGTTTGCCAATTGAATATTTATTTAAGGGGGTTTGAAAATAAATATTTTTCTCTTTTAATTTCTCCTCTAAAAATTCTCTATATTTTTCTCCTGCTAAGAAGACAATCCTATCATTTTTTTCAATTTTTAAATCAAGTTTTTGAAATACTTTATTAGCCCACTCAAGTCTTTCTTGTTTTGATTTATTATTTAAAGTTTCTTCATAAGGTTCAATAAAATCACTGGGTTCCAATAGTCCATATTTAGCAGAAAGAATGAAATATTTATCTAGTCGTTTTTCCGCATATTTTTTTGAATTAATAAATAATGGAGATATATAAAGATTTTTAGCCACAGATGGAAAATTCTGTTTAGCACTTACGCAAGATATTAATCCAATCAACCCCATTATCTAAAACTTAAATCTGAAAATTTATTATCTGCCGCTTTTACATCTTTATTTATATTATTCCAAGCATAATTGTGTAAAATGCAGGCATCACATTCATTGCATGGTTGTATCCCTTCTTCTGAAACCTTTGGGCTATAACAGCTCCATGTACCACCTTTTCTAATACCCAACCGATAAGCTTCTTGTGCAATTTCTGGTTTTGTTAAGTTGATTAGTGATGTTATTATTCTTGGGCCATTAGGATATCCATGTTTTAACATTTCAATAAAAGAATCAATAAACTCAGGACGACAGTCTGGATAACCAGAGAAATCAAGTGAATTAACTCCAATCCAAACTTCACTAGCTTTGACTCCAGCCGCCTCAGCACACGCTAAAGCTAAGAAAACAATATTTCTTCCTTCCAGGAAAGCAGGTGAGACATCATTTCTTATCACATCCACACTTCTTCCTTTAGGTATGATTTTGAAGGGTTTATCCCATTCAAGACTTATAATCTTTCTTTCAATATTTAATGTTTTGCATTGTGCATTTGCAAATTGATTTTCAATTTTATGTTTTTGATTATAATCAATTCCTAGACTAATAACTTCTTTTCCTTGTTCAATAGCTTGCAATAAACATACAGTAGAATCTAGACCTCCACTATGTAAAATAACAACCTTATTACTTTTCATATTTTGAGTATTAATTTAATAATTTCAAATTTAGTTTTTATTTCAATATTTTATTGTACAAATCTTTCTTATACTATTTGCGGTAGCCTTCTTATATGTATATAAAATATAGACCAAGCCCTTTCTACCCCGAGGCTTTATGTTGCTTTTGTATATAATTCCCCTAATAAATCTTCTGCTAAATATGGCTCGAAATCTAAAGCTGGTCTCGTATTCGGCTTTGCTCCCGCCGCAATCAAATTCAATTCAAACCAACCGAATCCCCTCTCGTAATCTTTTGGCATTCAAATATAAATAAAATATTATTCACTAATAGTTGAAAATAATATATTTTACACCAAAGTTTTCAACAATATGGCTTTTAAGATATTCGTATGACTAATTAGCTGGATAGAGTCTGCGAATGAAGAAAGTCACATAGCCAGAATTTTTTAGTGTATAAAACTAAGCGCAGACAAGGCAATGGGGGCATCTCAGCCGGAGGGAGCGCAAAAACTTGGGATGAAAACACATTCAGAATTGTTTAGTGCATTAACTAAGTGCAGACAAGGCAAATGGGGGCATCTCAGCCGGAGGGAGAGAAACGACTGAGGATGGAAAATGCCCATAATACTTTGTCGACACTTATCCGCACATGCACTAAAAGAAGAATATCAGCCAGAAGGAGAGAACCGACTGAAGATGTAAACACAGCGAGAATGATTTAGTAAATAGAACAGTAGTAGTGACTAAGCCATGGGGGCATCTCAGCCGGAGTGAAAGAGTCGACTGAAGACAGAACGACGGTTTGATGTATTTAGTGCATCGAACCCCAGCGCCGACATGGTTAAAGCAAAAGTGTGGAAAAAGTAGATCTAGGTGTGGAATTTGAGGATGCTTGCAAGGGAGGGTTTGGGCACCCACTAAGTGAACGGAGCGTAAGAAAATCGAGCGCAGACCCGCGAGCTAATCTGCAAAAGCATAATATCGGGGCTGCCTTTGATTTTTAGCGGAAAACAATCCAGACTTTACCAGGAAGAGAGAGCCGACTGAAGACAGAAACACAGTGATAGTTTTTCAGTGCATAAAACTAAGTGCCGACAAAGCAATTGGGGCATCTCAGCCGGAAGGAGCCCTACTACCGAAGATAGAAACACAGTGTTAGTTATTTAGTGCATAAACCCAAAGCGCAGACAAGGCAAATAGGGGCGTCTCAGCCGGAAGGAGTACAAGCAACTGAGGATGAAAATACCGTAATAATTATTAGTGCATAAACCCAAAGTGCAGACAAGGCAAATGGGGGCATCTCAGCCGGAGGGAGTGAAACGACTGAGGATGGAAAATGCCCCCATTGCCTTGTCTGCACTTATCCGCACATGCACTAAAAAAGAGAATATCAGCCGGAAGAGTTTGTGCGACTGAGGATGGGAAATGCCCCCATTGCCTTGTCTGCACTTATCCGCACATGCACTAAAAAAAAGAATATCAGCCGGATAGAGTTTGCGCGACTGAGGATGGAAAATGCCCCAATTGTTTTGTCGGCGTTCCAAGGTATATGCACACAAAAAAAAAGACCGACTGTGTAGTCGGCCTCGTTGGAGGTACCCAGCAGATTCGGACTGCTGTAGACGGTTTTGCAGACCGTTGCCTAACCACTCGGCCAGGGTACCATATTTGGGAAGGCAAAGGTAGGAAAAAAAATCAATTGGCCAAACTTCTCATATTACTAATGAGAATACCCCCAATAACAAGCAAGAGCCCCGCAATAGTAAGATAACCTATAGATTCGCCCAAAGCAAAATGAATAAGCACAAGAGAAAGAATAGGCGCAAGATAAGTAATCTGAGCCAGAGTCACCCTGTTAGTAGCCAACTGCAAAGCCTTTATCCACAAGATGAAGGTAACCCCCATCTCAAAACACCCCACATAAATGCCAGCAAGGAGCCCCTTAAACGAAGGCCACTCCATAGGAATGAACAAGCTGATTATAATGAGGTAAATCGAACCAAAGAGAAAGTTGAAAAAGAGTTCAACAACAGGATCAGCTTTGTTATTCAGCTTTGAAATCCAATATGTTGCCCATACAAATGCACTGCCCAGAGCCAGCAATATACCCAACAAAGAGAGCGACCCTGAACTGTCGGCAGAACTGTTGAATGACAAGAGCAGAATTCCGGTGAAGCTGACAAGCACCCCAAAAATCTGGATCAACCTTATTTTCTGCTTTAGAAAAACTGCCATCATCAAGATTAGCACCACCTGCCATGAAAAATTGAGAGGCTGGGCAATCTGAGCAGGGAGAAGCGAGTAAGCCTTGAAAAGTATAAGATAGTAGAAGAACGGGTTGAGAAAGCCCTGCCATGCACCTTTGAACAGGTCACTATTAGATTTAAAGAACGATTTAACCAGATGTAACTTGCCGGTTCTCAGAATATCGGCAAAACATACAACAAGTGCCGTAATTGAAGCTATCAGCAGAAACTGTACATAATTAACCTCTCCAAGCCCAATTTTGAAAGCGGTAGCTACCGTTGCCCAGAAGACAACCACAAAACAACCCATTATCAAGGCTTTGGACTGGCTGGTCATATTTTTGCACTATTTTTTCAATCTGTATAGATGGTCCGACTGCTGCAGAATCTTGTTCCTTAGCATAGGCGGGTAATCGGGATTTGCCGACAGGAACTCCTCCACTACCTGCAATGCCTCAAGAGAGTTGTGCCCCCCAAGAAGCGCCTTTAGCCAGTCTGTTGGAAAGAAGATATCACCGGTCCTCTGGATCTCCATTAAAACATTCAGTCCCATAGCTATGTACTCCACGGATTTCATATCTCTCAGATAGTGATTCAGATAAGACAACGAGGTTGATGTCCATGGCTCTACATTTCTGTTTTCTTCTATTAGAAGTGAGTTGAAGACAGAATCTCTCACTGCTTTATCTGACGACAGAGCAGGAATTACATATTTAAACTCTCTTTTTCTGTCGGGATTGGTAATTCTGGAAAGCTGAAGTTCAATAATTTGTGTATACTTTTCAGGGAGTCTGAGCATAAGTTCGTAGGATGCTTTAATAAGGTCGCGCTCCCCAAGTTTTACAGAGCGCAGGCTTTCTGGCTTGCTCCATAGAGAAAACAGCCTCTCTACTCCTTTTTCGCTATTTACAACATCCATGAATACCCTTAGGGCCAGAGTTTTGTGTTGTACGTTTTTATTGTTCTCAATCAGGTTCCAGAGGTTCTGTTCCAGCTCTTCATTGGCACCGTTTTTACAAAGATACTTGGTGTAAGTTGCGGACAGGTAGCCGATTGCTCTTGTAAACAGCAGTGTGTTCTCCTCTTGAGGAAGATATTCATACATGGCCCTGGCAAACTTCTCGGGTGCTATGGTTCCGTTCTGTAGATTTTCATAAAGAGTTATAAGCAAAGAGCCTCTTGTAACTACGTCATTTAAGAGCGTCATCTCTGCGTTTTTTCCGGAGCTGTATTTTGATAAGCTTTTAAGAATAAAATCAGATGTCAGCGAATCGAGCTTGAAATATCCGTAGCCACATCCATCGGTATTTGGGATTACAAACTTACCTGCCATTTCGAACTTTAGCGGCTGCTCCCACCTGATTCCTCTGTTGAATGGATCGCTCTGTTCAACTAAAATAGTGTCGGCAGATAGCTTAGATGTGATGGTTGGCATCCCTCTCTCTTTTATCCACACGTTGCTCCACGAAGAGAGGTCCTCAGCTGTCAGTTCATCAAGAATAGATATAAGGTCGCTCCATGTGGCGTTTGAATAGGCAAATTTTGCCAGATAGAGGCGAATGCCCTTCTGGAAGTTCTCCTCGCCAACCTTCTTCACCAACATATCCATAACAATCGGGGCCTTGTTGTAAATTATGTTCCCGTAGACAAGCCCTGCATTGTTCATGTTGTCAAGCTCCTGCTGCACAGGATTTGAGCCCTGGGTACGGTCTTCGGAATAGGACGCCGGATAATAGCTGTTCAGGAAGTTGAGCTTATGGTTAATCTCAGGATAGAAAGGGGCAATCATCCTTGATGCGAACCAATTCGCAAATACCTCCTTGATCCACACGTCGTTGAACCACTCCATTGTTACATAGTCGCCAAACCACATGTGCGCGGTCTCATGAGCAATCAGCTTGGCCCTGTTGAGATGCTCACTAATTGTGGCATTCTCATCTACGAACATTGTCCTGTCGGCATAGAGCGTGGCACCCATGTGCTCCATTCCTCCATACTGGAAACCGGGAAGAATGATAATGTCGTACTTAGAAAACGGATACTTTATTTCTGTATAGTTCTCGAGCCATTCAAGGGACATGAATATCTGACTGAATATTGTGTCACACTGGCTTATCTTTTTTGGGTCGGTTTCTCTGTGATATATGGAAATTGACCTTCCATTCCTCTCTTTAGTAAGCTTTTGCAATTTTCCGGCCACAAATGAAAACAGATAGGTAGGTATAGGTTCTGTCTGATTGAACTCCAAAAGTACCCTTCCGGTTGTTGCAGTTGTATCTCTTTTGCTTACGTTGGCATTTGCAACACCCTCCCACCCTGCCGGAATCTCCAGCGAGAGTGTGTATTTTGCCTTTAAATCAGGCTGGTCGAAACAAGGGAAAAGTGTTCTTGCCCTGTCAGGTACAAGCAGTGTGTACAGATACTCTTGCTGACGGTTAAGCGACTGGTCACCGGCTGTAAATACTATATCAACAACATTCTCTCCGCTCTTGCCCACACTCCGCGGTATGATTATATGCTCATTTTCAAACTTATACTCTCTCTCTTTGCCATTTACTAACAATGATTTTACTGCGGATGGCTCACTCTTGAAGTCGATTATTATCTCTCTCTTTTCACGCTGTGTGAATTTCAATGAAGCTGTGCCTGAAACTGATGAATCCTTCTCTGGTGGAATTGAAAAGGACAATTTGTATTCGATGCCAGACATATTCTCTTTTCTGTTTACGGCAAGGGCCTTACTCACTCCGGGCTCAGTGAGAGCAGCAGGAATGGTTGTACAGCCGGTAATGGCGGTAATGGCAATAATCAACAGCAATACATAGTATATTACTGATTTTCCATATTTTACATTCATAATATTAATGAATAAGGTTGACAATCATTGTCAGGAAAGTATGGTCGGTCTCGTCAAAAGAGTCCAGATCCTTACTGTCTATATCCAGAACGGCAAACACCTCGCCGTCTCTGAATATGGGAACCACTATCTCTGAGCGGGAGAGAGAGTTGCAGGCAATATGACCGGGAAACTGATCTACATCTGGAACTATCATTGTTTTGCCCTCCATCCATGCTGTGCCGCATACACCTCTACCGTAAGCTATTCTGGTACATGCAACAGGCCCTTGAAACGGACCCAGCACCAAAGACTTACCAAACTGAGAAGAGTCCTCTCTTACCAGATAGAAGCCCACCCAGAAAAGGTTGAATGTCTCCTTAAGTGCTGCAGCTATATTAGCCATGTTGGCACAAATATCATCCTCACCCTCTGTAAGAGAGATTAGCTGAGGAACCAGAACCTCGTAAATCCGGGTTTTATCCCCTCCTGACACTTCCAATTTCTCCATAGTATATGTTATTAGTTTATAGTCCTTTAGTACGGCTACTCTACATAGATTACCAATCCCTTGAGATACTCCCCTTCAGGATGGTAAATGCTTACAGGATGGTCGGCCGGCTGCGAGAGCCTGTGCAATATCCTGACGTTTCTGCCGGTCTGGGCAGCAGCTGAGAAAACAACCTGTGCAAAAGCAATCTTGTCAACAACCTGAGAACAGCTGTAAGTTATTATAATTCCTCCCGGGGCCACCCTATCGATTGCTGCTGCATTAAGCCGCTGATATGCCCTCAATGCATTTGATATTGCTCCTCTGTGCTTTGCAAACGCAGGGGGGTCAACTATCATAAGGTCATACTTTCCTGTGGGACAATTTCTCAGATACTCAATTGCATCTTCACATATTCCTTTGTGAATCTGCTCTTTGCCAATAATTCCCGAAGCACGGTTTTTCTCTATATTAATCTCCAGCAGTTCCATAGCCTTTTGTGAGCTGTCTACTGAATCTACCGATGCTGCTCCCCCTGCAAGGGCATAAATTGAAAATCCGCCAGTGTAGCAGAACAGGTTCAGGACATTTCTGCCTGCCGAGTATTTTTTTACCAACGACCTGTTGTCACGCTGATCGAGGAAAAATCCTGTTTTCTGACCACTCTCCCAGTCTACCGAAAATATATGACCATTCTCCTTTATCTCTACCGGAAGTTGTGGATTTCCATAGATATATCCGTCGGAAAGTTCAAGCCCGGCTTTAAAGGGAGCTGTTCCGGAGCTTTTGTCATAAACAGAGGTGAGTTTTGAACCATATACATGCTTCAAGGCCTCAACAATCTTCTCCCTTGAGCGGAACATGCCGGCCGAATGTGCCTGTATTACAGCATGTCCATTGTAGTAATCAATTATTAGGCCCGAGAGTTGGTCACCCTCTCCGTGAACGAGACGGTAAGAATTTGTATCTTCCGAACCTGCGAGTCCGATGGCCGAACGCATCTCATAGGCTGCACCTATTCTTTTTTCCCAGAAATCCGATGAGAGGGCAAGTGAGTCGAAGCTGAGCATTCTTACTGTGATTGACCCGACCTGATAGTGTCCGCAACCCAGCAATGAGCCATCTGCTGCACATACCTGAACAATATCACCCTCCAGTGGTTCTCCCTGAATATGGTGTATTGCACCTGAAAAAACCCACGGGTGAAATCTTTTAAGAGATTCCTCCCTGCCGTGTCTGAGAAATATTTTTGTCATGCCTCCTCCTTTTGAACTACTACCTTGGGTGTACTGAGAAGCTTGAGGTACATCTTCTGGCATGCCCAGGCATCAATTGCTGCATACTGAATCTGTGCAGGGGTGAGCTCCTGCGCCTCCCAGTTGGATAGTTGTTGTGATTTGGATATTTTAAAGCCCAGAATTATGGCTGCCATCTTCTTGACACTCTTCTCTTTTATTCCCCAGTTCTCCCCTACTGTCTGTAAATCGACGAATCCCTTTGCTATGAATTTCTTATAGTGCTGTAGACCTTTTATATCGTCATGAACGGCAGCTCCAACCTTAATGTTACCTTTTGACGAAAGGATCATGCACAAATCATCGGTCAATCCGAGTGAATGGAGCCTGAAAATATAGGCCCTGTCCGATCCAGACAGTTGCAGAAGAGCAACTCCGTTTCTTTTGGCATTTGCCTGAAATGTCGGTCGGGTTTCGGTATCGAATCCAATAATCCTCTGTCTGGACAAGTATTCTATTGCCTCTTTGTAATCTTCATTTTCGCTGTCTATAACTATTATCTCCCCCTTAAATGAAGCAGTCTGAAGTGCGTCTACCTCCTCGTGGGAAATTGTCGGTGTGTAACCCATTCTATTGAAGTATATTGTTAATTAACATATAAGATAGTGGGAGCCTCTCTTTGATTCTTTGTAAATTAAACGGGTTTATGTTTTTACCGGAGAACGGTACAACCTCTACACTCTGTTTTTCTGAACCGGTTTCACGGCCATACTTGAAATCGTAGGACAAGTTTCCATCCTGGTCCAGATTTTCGGGAGCAAGAGTTGCTGCTGGGACAGATATGTATGCCTTAAGGGTGCTTATCTGATTGTCCTTGTTTTGTATCCCTGTGTTTTTCAATATTTTGTATACTTCTTTAGCCGTATAAACCGAAGGATCAATAAAGGTCATGTTTTCTGAAAGGATATTCTCGTATATCTTTACCCCGTTTTGCTGGTAATTTCTCAGTTCTTCCACAACTTTTTTAAGAGTGTCAAGTAGAAACGGATAATGGGTGCATCCAAGAATAATGTTTTTCATCATTAGTCCGTTTCCCTTCTCCCTATGCTTTTCTATTAGTGATAATAGATGGAACCTGGCATAGTTTCCCTGTGAGTTTAGTTGCAGTTCAGAAAACTTACCATCCTTTTTCTCGAATAACATGGCACCGTTGCCAAACTGGAAATTGTACCGGTCAAGAATTTCAGGTTTGATGCTAAGACTGTCGGTGCCAATTTTAGGGCCCCTGTAATTTGCTCTTACCTTTGAAGATTTCTTGTCAATAAAATCGGGAACCATATCCACTGCCTCAGCAAATCCGTGGCCACCCTGGTTTACTACAACAAAGTTTCCCTTGTATCCTCTCTCTTTGATTAATTTGTTGATTGTCTTTTCATAACCTCCGGATGCAATTGTTCCAACAGCAGCCAGGACTCCAATTGCACCGCTATCCGATTTGTCTATGGCATCCAACGATGCATTCGCTCCTGCATTTATCACTCCAACCACTTTTATCCCCGCCTTGCTTCTTTCCAGAAGATTTTCAATGTCGTTCAATCCATAAGCCGTAGCTGTGTTACATGCAATCACGACTATTTTTGAACGGTTAGGCTCACGGGTGAGAAAAAGTGCATCTTTTACAACCAACTCTCTTAAATAGTCCGATTTGCCCTCCGATGAATAGTTACCGTATGGCATGTTGGCCTGGTCGGCAAGGTACGTGAAATTTTCTCCCTTGAAATCAGGAATGCCATCTGCTATTTCTTCTCCTGTAGTATTATTGAAAAGATCAAGTCCCAGAAATGCTTCCAGAACCGTCAATCCGCCGGTCCCTGAATCAAAAACCCCGATTGGCAGTTGCGTGAGGTTTTTAGGATAAGTTGCATAGTTTGCGTAATAAACAGATGATGTATCTGTTATCGCTTTTTCTGCAACGGGAATACTTTGGTATTGCTCTGTTTGTGTTCCCTTTGGGTTACACGACAAAAAAATTGTTCCTGCAAGCAGGATTAGCAGATGATTATTTTTCATAAACAAATTCTCCATATTCGGTAAGAAGCTCAACCGAAGCTGTTTTCGCGTTTTCTACGCGGCCTGTTATCTGAGCATCTATGCCAAAACCTTTAGATATTTCAATAATTTTATATGCTGTGTTTGAGTCGGTGTAAATTTCTAACCGGTGACCCATGTTGAAAACTTTGTACATCTCCTGCCATGGGGTTATGGATTCCTTCTGAATTGCATGGAAAAGCGGTGGCACAGGAAAAAGATTGTCCTTTATTATCCTTAATTTTTCTATGAAATTCAGGACCTTAGTCTGCCCTCCTCCCGAACAGTGAACCATTCCATGAATCTCTCCTCTGAAACTCGCCAGAACCTCTTTGACTACAGGCGCATATGTTCTTGTTGGAGAAAGGACCAGTTTGCCGAAGGTTATTCCGGTTTCAGGTTCAACTTCATCCATTCTCTTGCTGCCGGTATAGGCAAGGTCCTTGGGAATCTGATTGTTGTAACTTTCGGGGTACTTAGTGCCAACATAAGATGCAAAAAGGTCATGACGAGCAGATGTCAGGCCATTGCTTCCTGTTCCGCCGTTGTACTCATCTTCATAAACAGCCTTGCCGTATGAGCATAACCCTACAATTACGTCACCCGCCTGTATTCTTGCATTGTCAATAACATCAGTTCTCTTCATTCTTGCACATACGGTACTGTCTACTATGACGGTCCTCACAAGGTCCCCGACATCTGCAGTCTCTCCTCCGGTAAGGTGTATGTTTATCCCGTACCCCCGCATTTTATCTGCAAATTTCTGAGATCCTTCAATGATTCTGGAAATCACTTCGCCGGGAACCCTGTGTTTGTTTCTGCCTATAGTTGAAGATAACATTATATTGTCGCAGGCTCCTACACATATAAGGTCGTCTGTGTTCATCACAATTGCATCCTGAGCTATGCCGTCCCATACACTCAAATCTCCTGTCTCCTTCCAGTAAACATAGGCCAGTGAAGATTTTGTTCCTGCTCCGTCTGCATGCATTACAATGCAATAGTCAGGGTCGTTGCTTAGATAATCGGGTACTATTTTACAAAAAGCCTTTGGGAACAGACCTTTATCCACTTTCTCTATCGCCTTATGAACGTCCTCTTTTGATGAGGAAACTCCCCTCTGTGCATATTTGGGTGCCTCTGTGCTGTTTTGTGACATAATAATATTTTTAGTTAAAGACTCTGTAAACTATCTCCAGAAAAGCAGTTCCCTGTATTTTGGCAAAGGCCACAACTCATCATCTACCAGCATCTCAAGTTTATCTACCACAGTGCGTATTTTGGAGAGATAAGGAAGTATATTGTTGGAGTATGCAGCAGCTTTTTCCGGGTAACTTGTTAGCTGGTTGGCCTCTTTTCTTGCCTCAACCATAGCCCTGAAATCTTCTCTAAGTGTTTTTATATATCCGGAGATTTTCTTAATTGTAGCAAGCTGACTTTCGGACATCTCTTTATAATCCTCGGGGCCAAAAAGCTCCTTAAGACCCAATACATTATCTATCAGGGAATTTTGGAATTTAATTGCTGTAGGAATAATATGGTTGATTGTCAGGTCACCTATGACTCTTGCCTCAATCTGAAGTTTCTTTATGAAAATCTCGTTCATTACCTCATATCTGGCTTCGGCCTCTCTCTCTGTGAGCACGTTGGTCTCTTTCATAAGCTTCAGGCTCTTTTCGTCAAGAAATACCTTGAAGGCCTCAGGAACGTCAGATACACCTTTTAAACCCCTGGCCTTTGCCTCTTCGCGCCACTCGTTACTGTAGCCGTTGCCTTCGAACCTTATCAGCTTGGATTCCTGTATATATTGTCTGATTATCTGAATGAGAGCATCCTCTTTTGGAGTACCTGATTTAACAAGGGCATCCACCAGTTTTTTGAATCTTGTCAACTGCTGGGCAACTGCTGAGTTCAGGATAAACATAGCCGAAGCTACGTTTACAGACGAACCGACTGCCCTGAATTCAAACCTGTTACCTGTAAAGGCAAAAGGAGATGTTCTGTTTCTGTCTGTATTGTCAGGTAAAATCTCAGGTATCTTGTTTACAATATTCAGTCTGAGACTGCTTATTTCTGCTGAAGCATCTTCAATTGACATCTGTTCTATGGAGTCGAGTACAGATGTGAGTGTCGTCCCTATGAAAACAGACATAACTGCCGGAGGTGCCTCACCGCCACCAAGTCTGTGTGAGTTGTTCAACGATGCTACACCGGCCATAAGCAGATGGTGGTGTTCGTATACTGCTCTTATAACCGATGCAAAAAAGCTGAGAAACTGAAGGTTTGTCCTTGGGGTCTTGCCGGGGGAAAGAAGGTTCACACCTGTGTTGGTTACCATGGACCAGTTACAGTGCTTGCCTGAACCATTGATTCCGGCAAATGGCTTCTCGTGAAATATAACCTTGAGTTTATGTTTTTTAGCAACCTTTCTCATGAGAATCATCATCATGAGATTATGGTCCACTGCTAGATTTGCCTCTGTATAGTATGGGGCGAATTCAAACTGATTAGGTGCAACCTCATTGTGACGGGTTTTTAGTACAACTCCCAGTTTATATGCCTCTGTTTCAAAATCTTTCATATAGGCCATCACCCTCGATGGAATGGCTCCGAAGTAATGGTCCTCCAACTGTTGGTCCTTTGCTGCAATATGACCTACAAGTGTTCTGTTGCAAAGCATAAGGTCTGGTCTTGCTCTGTAAAGTGCCTCGTCTACAACAAAGTATTCTTGTTCTAGACCCAGCATCGAATTTACTCTGTTAATCTTGTGGTCAAACATCTTGCAGATATCCACAGCTGCCTTGTCGAGTGCCTGTAATGATTTCAAATGAGGTGTCTTCTGATCCAGTGATTCACCGGTATATGCTACAAAGACAGTTGGAATACAGAGTGTCTGGTCCATTATGAATGCCGGAGAAGATGGGTCCCATGCTGTGTACCCTCGGGCTTCAAATGTGTTTCTGAGACCTCCGTTTGGAAAACTTGAAGCGTCTGGTTCCTGCTGGACAAGTGCCTCTCCTTTAAAGTTTTCGAAAACTCCGCCACTTTTTGCAGGATCTACAAAAGCTTCATGCTTTTCTGCTGTTGCGTCTGTGAGGGGATGGAACCAGTGTGTGTAATGCGTTGCTCCCATCTCAATTGCCCATGATTTCATACCTGATGCAATCTGGTTTGCGATTCCTCTGTCGATTTTTACTCCTTCGTTAATTGCAAGCTGGACAGCATCAAAAGCTTCTGCCGATAAATGCCTGCGCATTTTCTCAATATCAAAGACATACTGTCCAAAGTACTGAGATACAGGCTTGTTTTCCACATAAAATCTTTCTGCTTTGTGACTTGCAAACTCATCCAGAGCTCTTTTTCTGAAACTACTCATATTGATTATTTATTAACTCGGCAAATGTAGGCATATTTTTAAAAAATCTTTAATCAATTTTAATACATTTGTACAATAATAAAATCATACTGAAAATGAAACGTATTGCCGTTTTTATGCTTTTCTTGACACTGATTGCACAACCTGTGGAATTGTCTGCCCAAAACAATAATATCCAAAAGTATATAAACCGGATGAAGACCGACTCTCTGTTCAGGGATGCGGTTGTGGGCATAATGGTTATGGATAGCAAAGGCAAAATGGTTGCATCATGGAACCCCGACATGCCTCTTCTTACGGCTTCTACTATGAAGACAGTTACTACAGGGTTGGGGATGAAGCTTTTGGGACCCGATTTCAGGTTTGTCACAAAAATAGGACATACAGGTTATGTCGAGAACGGTGTTTTATATGGTGACCTTTTTATTGTAGGTGGAGGTGACCCTACGCTCGGATCAAAAGATACTGTAGCGGTTCCCGTTGAAAAGGTTTTTGAGGAGTGGACACAGGCAATTTCGGTTGCCGGAATTAAAAGGATAAACGGAAGTATTGTTGCTGATGACAGGTTTTTCGCAGATGAGACAATACCTTCAAGCTGGGCATGGAGCAATCTGGGCCCTTCTTATGGCAGTTCTGCCTCTGGTCTCTCATTTTGTGAAAACGCCCAGTTTTTCAGATTTGTTCCCGGAAAGAACATAGGTGACAAGGTTTTTCTGGAGAGTGTCTATCCTCAGGTACCGGGGATGGAATACAAAAACGAGCTTGTATCATCTGACCCTTTTACGGGGGACAGAAGTTCCTATTATGTATCGGATCTGGCCAAGGTTGGGAAATTCAAGGGGACCATGCCATCCGGAAAAGACTCTGTAATAGTAGAGGCGTCCAATAAATTTGCTAATTTCAGTTGTGCATGGGAGTTTCGTAAATATCTTGCATACAGGGGAATAATAAGCGACCCCGAAATTAAGGACGCAAAAACATATAATGCTCCCTCTATAAACGAGCTGAGAATTATCTGTGAGACACAATCTCCTCCTTTATCATTGATAGTTAATGTAACAAACAGAATAAGCAACAATTTCTATGCTGAATCCATATTCAAAATGATTGGCAAAAAGGTGACCGGTATTGGTTCATACGATTCCTCGAGGGTTGCGGTACTAAGAACACTGAAGGATATGGGTATATCGCCAAGGGGTTATACTCAGGTAGATGGAAGCGGGCTATCAAGACAGAATTATGTTTCTGCAAGATTTTTCTGCAATTATTTTTCAAAACTGCGAGAAAGCGATAACTTTGGGGAGTTTTTTAGAAGTCTTCCCCAACCCGGTGGTCCCGGAACACTTAAAAGTGTACTTGGCAAAATTGAGACTGGAGAGAAGTCTAAAATTCATGCAAAGAGTGGGTCTCTAGCTAATGTTAAATGTTATGCCGGTTATGTAGAAAGAGGCGGCGGAGAGATTTTTACTTTTGCTATACTCACAAACAACTACTCAGCAAAAACAGCTCAGATACAGGTTGGGGTTGAGGCTTTTATGAGAGAACTATTAAAGTAGGAACATACTTATAAATTTACTAATATAAACGTAACTAAAAATGTTAACACTATCTAGAAAGGCAAATGAGATGCCTGCATCTCCAATTAGAAAACTGGTTCCTTTTGCCAACGCTGCAAAAAAACGCGGCATAAAGGTTTATCACCTGAATATCGGACAACCAGACGTTGCTTCACCTAAGGAGGCTCTTGAGGCTGTAAAAAATGCCTCTCCTACACTGATTTCCTATCCTGATTCTGCAGGTAACGAGTCTTACCGTATCGGTCTGGCCAAGTATTATCAAGGTATCAATATTGATGTCGCTTACGATGAAATTAACATTACTACAGGCGGTAGCGAAGCATTGCAGATTGCTCTTGCAATAACATGCAATCCAACTGACGAAGTTATTGTTATGGAGCCATTTTATACAAATTACAACTCATTTGCTCTTCAGAATGATGTAATCTTAAAACCAATCGCTACAAACATAGAAGATGGCTTTGCTCTGCCCGATGCAAGTGAATTTGAAAAGCTTATCGGTCCAAAGACAAAAGGTATCATCATCTGTAACCCGGGTAACCCTACTGGTTGCCTTTACACTCAGGAATCACTTGTGAAACTTGGCGAGATGGCAAAGAAACATGGTTTATTCATCTATTCCGACGAGGTTTACAGAGAGTTCTGCTATACTGATGCTCCTCACTTCTCTTGCATGCATATCAAGGGGCTGGAGCAAAATGTAATTTTGATCGACTCTGTGTCAAAACGTTATAGCCTTTGCGGTGTTCGTATCGGTGCAATTGTCTCAAAAAACAAAGAGGTTATGAAGGCGGTTTTGCGTTATGCTCAGGCTCGTCTTTGCTCTCCTGCATACGGTCAGATAGCTGCCGAAGGTGCTCTTGCTACTCCAAAAGAGTATTTTGCAGCAGTACGTCAAGAATACATGGAACGCAGAGATGTGATGGTTGAGGCTCTCAACAAGATGGATGGTGTATTTTCTCCTAAGCCTATGGGCGCATTCTATACAGTGGCCCGTCTTCCAATTGATGACAGTGACAAGTTTGCAAAATGGCTGCTTGAAGATTTCAGTTATGAAAACCAGACAGTTATGGTTGCTCCTGCAGCCGGATTCTATGCTACTCCGGGTAAAGGCCGCAATGAGGTTCGTATCGCATATGTTCTGAAAATTGAAGATCTTAAAGCCGCAATGAAGTGCCTTGAAGTAGCACTCAAGCAATACCCGGGACGCACCAACTAGGTACATGTGGGCAACATGGGGACGCACAATGTGTACCCAATTTTCAATAAATACCATAAAAGACAGAAGCAAAACCGGCATTATTTGGTTTTGCTTCTGTCTTTGCGTCCCCATGGAACACCTTACTCTGCCAAAGCTTTTAACAGTTACCAGATAATCAGTGAATTGCATATCTATTTGGTTTTCAGACCATTTCATAAGTATTTGTAAGTCATGCATATGCTACCCCCTCTGGCAGAGACTCTGCCAGAGGGGGTAGCACTTCATTGTAAATGAGAGCAATGCATATTCGTGTACTAATCAATCATTTACTAAGTGCTCTGCCAAAGGTGTTAGTAGATGTCTGATTTGCAGCTGAATATAAAACCATGTGGAGGCAAATCTTGCCGACACATACCTTCTTGAGTTCTTTGAATCCTCCTCAGCATCAATTTTCAACAGGTTCCCATGTGTTTAAGTGCTATACTTTGACGCAGTTTGAGGTATGTCGTTGAATATGTGTTTAGTAAAAAAATGATTTTCTGTGATTTTAAACTGCATTTTCCATGTAGTTTATGATTAGCAAATTACCTCAAACTGTGTCAATGTGTATTTCAATATTTCACAACTAGCAGTTGACTCCGGGGGACGCACATTGTGCCCAAAAAGGATAAGGGGCGGGGTTTGAAGATACTTGCCTGGAGGGTTTGGGCACCCACTTAAGGAGCGGAGTGTCAAGAAAAATAAGAGCGGAAATTGGCAGCTGTTACGTACTCGTAAACTATCAATTTCCGCCTTTTATTTTTTAATGTAGCAACAAAGTGGGTAAATCCGGGGCACATATCAGAAAACCCCGCCCCTTACCAGTAAACAGGGTACACAATGTGCGTCCCCATGTACCCTTCTAAATGAAACAGGAGATCCGGTTGATTACAAGAAAGATGAGGACCAGCAGGAAGCCGACTTTCTTTTTTGACGGTTTCTCCGGTGAACTCACATATTCAAGTACAAGTACGGAAACCGGGATTGCTATGATTTGTGTGAGCCCCTCGCCAGACTGAGGATAAAACAATACTATGAGCACACACAGCAACAAGAGGGATATGAATCTGGAAAAAGAGTGTGATTTGAGAATCTTGTACCTGTTCATGTTGTTTAACGCATAGCTCACTGCAAACATCAGATAAAGGAAAAGCGACAGTGTGACAATTATGTCAGATACACTCATCAATCTCAGCGAAGGGTAGTCTATAGATGTGAGGTCGCTTATGAAAATCTCTATAAAAAAAAGAGCGTCCTGGAAAAACAGATACCTGAAAGAGAGCATGAAGGCAAAGGGGATAACAAGAGAACCGGCAACAATTGCAACTGCTCTTGGAGTTACTACAGCCGATCTCAGCGCGAAGAAGATAATCAGGGGAAACAGCAGTGTTACATGTGGGTCAAAAAGAGCGGCAATGGAAATCAGAAATCCAGAGATAAACAATTCCATGTCTCCTTTTTTTGAAAACATTGTGTAGTATAGAGACCAAACGACAAATAACGATGCAACAGAAACTCCTGAAAAAAAGATTGATTTTGGGGTGGTTATAGAAAAAATAAGATATACGATAGGAAATAAAATTCCTCTTTGTCCTATCATTAGATTTCTCTCGTTAAATACATATAATGATATGGATGTAAGTATTATAAAAATAGTACCGAGAGTTATTGACAAATCTGGAGGTAAGGATTCAAGATCTACAAATCCTATAAGGGCAGGTATCCATCGTTCACTGTTTTCAACAGGTAAATATAGGGCTGAGACAAAATAGAGAACCAGAAACAGTCCCAGGAACAATGGTGACGTTACGAACTCATATCTTCTTTTTCTCTTCATTATTAATTATTTATCCCTTGAAAGACAAAAGATCCAGCCCAATGTCCCTGCGATAGAAAATTTCCTTGTAATTGATTCTGTTTACTCGTGAATATACTTTATCTCTTGCCTTTCCAATGTTTTGGTCAAGCACGGTAATGGCAAGTACCCTCCCTCCATTGGTCACTACTGTTCCTTCTGCCATTTTTGTTCCTGAGTGAAAAATCATTGTATCAGAATCTGTATCCGTATCTGTATCACTCTCCAATCCAGAAATCTGATACCCTTTAACATACTCCTCCGGATAACCTCCCGATACTGTTACAACAGTCAGTGCAGTCATTGGATTTATCAGTATTTTCTCATTATTCAGGGTACCCTCTCCAAGAGCGATGAAATGAGAAAGAAGGTCGCTGCTGATTCGCGGAAGTACTGCTTCTGTCTCCGGGTCACCCATACGGACATTGTACTCTATAACATACGGATCACCCTTGCAATTCATCAATCCAATAAAAATAAATCCTTTATAGGTTATGCCATCGGCCCTTAGTCCGGCAATTGTAGGTATGACAATTCGCTCCTCTACCTTTTTCATAAACACTTCGCCTGCAAATGGAACAGGAGATACTGCTCCCATACCGCCGGTGTTAAGCCCCATGTCGCCATCTCCGATTCGTTTGTAATCCTTGGCTTCCGGCAGAATCAGATAATTATGGCCATCTGTAAGGACAAAAACCGATAATTCTATGCCATTAAGGTACTCCTCAATAACAACTTTGTTGCCGGCAGAACCGAACCTTCCGCCCAATACGGACCTTAACTCTCTTTTTGCCTCTGCAAGATCATCCAGAATAAGAACCCCTTTGCCTGCCGCAAGACCGTCGGCCTTAAGCACATATGGAGGGGTAAGCGATTCCAGGTAACTATCGCCTTCGTCTGTATTTGTTGAATCAAAGCATTTGAATCCGGCAGTAGGAATTGACCATCGTTTCATAAAGCTCTTTGCAAAATCCTTACTACCTTCCAATTGAGCCCCCAACCTGTCGGGCCCTATGAATATTACATCTTTGAGTTGTGGGTCGCTTTCGAAATAGTCCCTTAATCCATTCACCAGAGGGTCCTCGGGTCCAACAACAACCATCTTTATGGAATGCTGCAAAACCGCACTTTTTATCAAACTGAAATCCTTGATGTTTATCTCGATATTGGCTGCAATTTGCGCAGTTCCGGGATTTCCGGGTGCACAAAACAACGCCTCAAGCAAAGGACTCTTACTTAATTTCCATGCAAAGGCACTCTCTCTTCCTCCTGAACCAATAATTAAGACTCTCATTTTTTTCCGCAAAAATAACAATAAAAAATTAACTTTGTGGCTTGTAATATAAAGCAATGAATCAATTTTTCAGAATACTAATATTAGCAGCTTTTGTTGCCATCTCTTGCTCCAGAGAAGTAATTGACGATGACGACATGCCAAAGATACTTGCGGATATATATATGACTGACAGGGCCATACTCAACAATCCTATGAGTATACGCGGCACCGACAGCTCCCGGGTATATGAATCGTTGCTCAACAAATATGGATATAAGACAGAAGATCTTACATATACTCTGGATTACTATCTCCCAAGACCCACCAAGTTGAAGATTTATTTTACCGAAGCAAAGACAATTCTTGAAAACAAGGAAAAGCGGGTGAGCGAAAAAATATCAGCACTAAAATACAGAGACTCCTTGCTGGCTCCCGTAAAGAGAATAATTGACCAACCGGATTCTCTTAAAGATATTGATTCTTATATACGATCTTTGAGATGGATGCTATCACCGGAGAAACATCCTGGCTGGCGCCTTTTTATGGCTGACAGTATTCAAAAAAGATACGAAATTCCTATGCTTACAAAATGGTGGATAAACAATCTGTCATCAAAACAAAATTCATTTCTTAAATATGAGAAAAATAGCCGCCCAATATCTCTTCCCCTTGACAAGCCCGCCGATCCTGAGAGGTTATCTCTCCCTGAGCACTGACGGGACCATACTTGAAATAGGCAAGTTGGAGGAGGAGGTTGAGAGCACTGAATTCTATAATGGAATTCTTTGCCCCGGGTTTGTGAACTCTCATTGTCACCTTGAACTCTCACATCTTAAAGGAAGTTTTGAACAGGAGACTGGAATGGCCGGATTCATCCGTCAGATAAACCAGATGAGGAACAATTCCGACCAGGTTGAAAGACAGGCAGTAATGGAGAGAGAGATGCAGCAGATGTACGAAAGCGGCGTATCTGCAATGGCCGATATAAGCAATGGAGATGAAAGTTTAGGAATCAAATCCTTATCTAAAATCTATACCCGCACATTTCTTGAAGTCTTTGGAACAGATTCAAACGATGCTTCAGCTATAATGAAGCGAGTACGGGATCTTGCCAGTAGGGCACACGAATATGAGATAAATGCCTCTCCTAACCCACATGCCTGTTATTCAATGAGTCCTGAGTTGCTGAGGGAGTCAATTGCCGACGCTCTAAAAGAGGGATTCCTCTCTATTCATAGTCAGGAGAGCATGGAAGAGGAGGAGTTTATAATGAACGGGACAGGTCCGCTTGCCGATGAATACAGAAGCAGGGGACTCAGCGCACTTCCAGCTCGTGGTATCTCTCCCCTGCACTACTTTCTTCAGGTACTAAAATCTGTAGAAGGAGTTGACCAATCAAAAATTAAAGAACAGATACTTTTGGTTCACAACACATTTGCAAGTGCAGAGAGTATAGACGATGCTATAGAATCTATAGAAAACCTGTACTGGGCAATTTGCCCATTGTCAAATCTTTTCATTCACAGCGCATTGCCAGATCTTAATCTGTTAAGAAAGAAGGGAGCAAACATAACTATCGGAACAGACAGCTTGTCGAGCAATACAGTTTTGTCAATTGTTGAGGAGATAAAAATCATTCAAAAATATTTTCCGGACATTCCTCTTGAGGAGATTTTAAGATGGTCATCGCTCAATGGAGCAAAGTTCCTGAAGCTCGATGACAAGCTCGGATCTTTAGAAGTTGGCAAAATGCCTGGCATAGTTTTGGTTGAAAATATAGACTGGCAAAACATGAAGCTGACAGAAAGGAGCCGGTCGTCGAGATTAATTTGAAAAATAACACAGAATGTCTACAATACTATTCAATCAGATAATATTCGGTCCTGTAAAAAGCAGGAGATTAGGAACATCGCTGGGAGTAAATCTCTCTCCTCAATTCGGGAAGCTTTGCAGCTTTGACTGCCTTTATTGTGAGTGTGGCTTTAATGAAGATGGCAGGAAGGATAGCCGGATACCTACTATTGAAGAGGTAAAGCTGGCCCTTGAGACAAAACTGAGTGACTATACAAAAAACGCAGGAAAGATTGATACAATAACATTTTCGGGCAACGGAGAGCCCACAATGCATCCTAAGTTTGCAGATATCATCGACTTTACTCTGGAGATGAGGTCGAAATACGCACCTGAGGCCAAGGTTTCGGTACTATCAAACGGCAGTCAGATTGGAAAACAAAATGTTGCGGATGCTCTTCTGAAGGTAGACAATGCAATCCTCAAGATAGACTCTGCATTTGAAGCGACTACAATTCTTATGGACAGACCTCAGTATAAATATTCTCTGGCCAAACTTCAGGAGAACCTCATTCCTTTCAAGGGAAAATTCGTTCTGCAGACTATGTTCCTCAGGGGTGAATTTGAGGGTAATATTATTGACAATACTACAAAAGAAGAGGTTGATGCATGGAGAGTGCTGGCAGAAAAGGTGCAACCAAGGGAGATAATGATATATACCATCGACAGGGATACTCCTGCAAAAAATCTTAGCAAGGTTTCTGTTGCAGAGATGAGGCAGATTGCAGGGCCTCTAATGGAAAAGGGTTATAAAGTGACAATTAGCGGATAAATTTAGTATGAGGGTACTTGTTCAGCGTGTTTCTGAGGCTTCCGTAAAAGTAAACGGAAAGATTATTGGTTCCATTTCAAATGGATTGCTTGTTTTTGCCGGGTTCGAGGATGACGACAATGACAAGGAGATTGAGTATGTTACTAAGAAAATTGTGAATCTCCGTATATTTGACGATTCCGATGGTGTCATGAACTGCTCTGTTCTGGAAAAGGAGGGCAACATACTGCTTATCAGTCAATTTACCCTTCATGCCCAGACAAGACGCGGAAACAGACCATCATACATAAAAGCTGCGAAACCCGATATTGCTATTCCTCTGTACAAAAAACTTATTGCTTCGCTTAATTTTGCACTGAACAGACAGATAGAGACGGGTGAATTTGGAGCAGACATGAAGGTCTCCCTTGTAAATGACGGGCCCGTAACAATTTGGATTGATACTAAAGAAGAATGATTATATGGAAACAAATGTAAAAGCACTTGATAAACCTGATATTTATGCAGCCTGTCTGGGTTTGATTGACCTGACAACCCTCAACAGCACCGATACTCCATCCAAAGTGGCATCCATGATAGAAAAGGTAAATCAGTTTACCTCCCTTTATCCAAAATATCTTCCTGTTGCGGCAGTTTGTGTTTATCCCAATTTTGCCGCATTGGTCAAAAACAGCTTGAATGATCCCGGTGTCAAAATAGCTGTGGTGGCCGGTGTTTTTCCCTCTTCGCAAAGCTTTATTGAGATAAAGGTTGCTGAGTGTAAAATGGCAGTTGAACAAGGGGCCGGTGAGGTTGACATTGTTCTTGCACTTAATCACTTTCTTGAGGGAAAGTACGAGGCAGCATCTGATGAGATACGTCAGATAAAGAAGGCAATAGGCAAGGCTCATCTTAAGGTAATTCTCGAGACAGGGGCTCTTACCCCGGAGCAAATAGCCAAAGCATCTGATCTTGCCATTGAGGCAGGGGCAGATTTTATAAAGACCTCTACAGGTAAGCTTGAGCCGGCAGCTACTCCCGAGGCCGCTTATATAATGTGTAAGAGTATTAAGAAATATTTCCTAAAAACCGGAAAAAGGGTCGGATTCAAGGCTGCCGGTGGAATTGTAACTCCCGAAGATGCTCTTGTCTATTATTCAATTGTAACCGAGGTTCTGGACCAGGAGTGGCTAAATCCTGAACTTTTCAGACTTGGAGCGAGCAGACTGGCAAATAATTTGTTGTCGAAACTTGAAGGTAAAACAATTAACTTTTTTTAATAATAAATATGAAAAGATCACTACTAATTATTGTTGCATTATTCGTAACCCTTAGCGCATTTTCTCAAAATTACAACAAGGCAATAGGCTTTCGTGCAGGTTCCGTTATAGGAGTAAGCTATAAGGAGTTCATGACTGAGACAGAAGCAGCAGAAGCAATTTTTGATATAGATTTCACCGGCAGGAGAAGCACTAAAGTAAAGGCATCAGCTTACTATCTCCGTCATTTTGACGTAAATGTAGATGGTCTCTCTCTTTATGCAGGACCGGGTGCATCTGCAGGTGTATTTATTGAGGGTCTTTACCAAAATAATTTTGTAATGTCGCTGGACATAATGGGGGGGGTCGAATACAAGTTTAACAATATTCCTGTAGTACTGGCTTGCGACTGGACTCCAAAATATCAGTTTATCACCCTTGCGGGATTCAGGTCGGGCAACTTCGGTCTTACGGTACGATACACATTTTAATTAGTAATTACAAATAAATCAATATATTATGAAAGAATACATTCAAAATAACAGCGAAAAGTTTCTGGCGGAGCTTTTTGAGCTTCTGAGAATCCCATCGGTCAGCTCAATGGCTGCCCATGCACCCGATATGCAGAAAGCTGCAGAGAAATATGCGGAATTACTATTGGCAGCGGGTGTCGACAGGGCTGAGGTATACCCTACAGCAGGTCATCCGGTTGTTTTTGCCGAGAAGATTATTGACAAGAACAAACCTACCATTCTTGTTTACGCTCACTATGATGTTCAGCCTGCCGACCCGATGAACCTTTGGACTACTCCTCCGTTTGAGCCTGTTGTAAGGGACGGAGCTATATACGCAAGGGGTGCAAATGACGATAAAGGTCAGGGATTCATGCATATAAAGGCTTTTGAATACTTACTCAAAACAAATCAGCTTAAGTGCAATGTCAAATTTATTATTGATGGTGAGGAGGAGATAGGTTCTCCAAGTCTGCCTGCTTGGGCCGTTGAACATAAGGATCTGCTTGCCTGTGACGATATTCTGGTTTCTGACACGACTATGATTGATGAAAAGATTCCTTCGCTTAACGTTGGGATGAGGGGTCTTGCATATGTTGAGGTTGAGGTTACAGGTCCAAATAAAGATCTCCATTCAGGTCACTATGGCGGTGCCGTTGCAAACCCTATTAATACGCTTTGTACTATGATTGACAAGCTTATTGATGATAAGGGCAGGGTTACAATAAAAGGTTTTTACGACGATGTTGTGGAGCTCAGCAAAGAGGAGAGAGAGATGCTTGGTCGTGCGCCTTTTGACATTCATGAATACAAACACTTCCTTGATATTGAAGAAGTTAAGGGTGAAGAGGGCTATACTACAATGGAGCGTACCGGAATAAGGCCATGTCTGGATGTTAACGGTATTTGGGGTGGCTACATAGGTGAGGGGGCAAAGACTGTCCTGCCATCTGTTGCCCATGCCAAGATATCTATGCGTCTTGTTCCTAACCAGGATTGCAAGAAGATTGCGGAGTTGTTCGAAAAGCATTTTATGAGTCTTGCTCCTAAGGGAGTTAAGGTTAAGGTGATTCCTCATCATGGCGGTCAGGGCTTCCTGTGTCCTATGTCTTCAAATGTATACAAAGCTGCAGCCCGTGCGGTGAGAGAGGTATATGGCATTGAACCTGTTCCTAACAGAGGTGGCGGCAGTATCCCTATCCTGGCAGATCTTCAGCAGTTGCTTGGGGCCAACCCGCTTCTTATGGGTTTCGGTCTTGAGCGTGACGTGATTCATTCGCCTAACGAGAGTTATTTGCTGAGTCAGTTCTACAAGGGAATCGAATCTATAGGTCTGTTTTACAAATACTATACGGAGTAGTTACTTCTTTAATACAAGCAGCACACCCTCTCTAGAGCTTTCCAGTTTTGTTCCAAAACCTGACTGAGCACAACACATCTCCCTTAGCAGCTTTCCAGTTTTCTTCGAAAACCTGAGGCTGCTTCGGGAGATGTGTTGTGCTTTAATGAATGTACAGTTTTCAGCCCTATGCTTTCATGGCCAAATACTGATAATCAATGATTTAACTGATTTTTGCAAAATGCACAATTCTCTGGATATCAAATATATGCCATGAAAGCATAGGGCTGGGAGACTAGTAGGACAGGGACTCATCGGGACACAAAATATTTTCAAATAACTCAAGTAGGTATGTGTAGGCAAGATTTGCCTACACATGTTTTTATATTAAGCTGCATATCTGGTATTTGCTAACTACTCTGCCAAAGTAGTCAGCAGATCATTGATTAACAGATAAATATTTATACATCTCATTTCCAATGAACTACTACTTGCTCTGGCAGAAATGTTAGCATATGAATGATTTGCAAATACTTGCGAAATTGTCTGAAAATCAAACAAATATACAATTCGCTGATTATCTGATAACTGCTAAGGGCTTTGGCAGAGTTTAGTATTGGCATGTATGTTGTTACTTACACAAACAATTTGAAGAGTTGTAATTAACAAGGTAAATCCCATGCAAAAGTTTTTTTTGATTCTGTGTATGATTCTGTTGTCCTTGAATATACACGCAGAGACCCATTTGTCCTGTAGCAAAATTGCTAATAAGGATCTTGCACAAATTGGAAAAGTATGGGGACTTTTAAAGTACCACCACCCTTCAGTAACATCAGGTAAATATGATTGGGATGAGGAGCTCTTTAAATTGATTGATTGTGTGGCAACGAATCCAGACAATCTGACCCTGAATTCAATACTTGAAAATTGGATCAATAGTCTGGGACAAGTCAAGACCATCAGACTTAAAGCAAATTACATAGAGGAAGACATAAAACTTGTACCAGACAATGACTGGATACATGACACTGTACTATTGGGTGCTGCATTAAGTGCAAAGCTTGTAACAATAGAATCGGCTAATCGGCCAAAAAGATCTTACTACTTCTATGACGTAGCAAAGGAAGGAATAGCAACCCCTGCTAATGAAAATAGTTATAAGGATATTGACCTAAATGAAAATTACAGATTGCTCTCTCTGTTTAGGTTCTGGAATATTATTCAATACTTTTACCCATACAGATATGCCATGGGTGAGAAGTGGGAAAATGTACTTACTAAATATATTCCCCAAATGGTAAGCCATCAAACAAGGAAAGAATACATTCTCACTTTGATGCGGTTAACTGCAGAGGTTAATGACGCGCATGTTGCAATACGGGAGCAGGACTGGGTTTTTGGAAAGAATTCCCTTCCGTGTGTACTCTCTGTTATTGAAAATAAGGTAATTGTTACTGATTTTTATGACAAAGAGCTGGTTGATAGCAGCGGAATTACTATTGGTGATGAGATATTGGAGCTCGATGGCGTACCTGTAAATAAAATAGTTGATGGTCTGATGCCTTATTGTTCAGGAGTAAATATGCCGACAAAATTGAGAATTGCATGCGAGAAACTTGTGCTTACAGATAAGTCGGCTATTTCTTTAAAAATTGCTAATGAGAAAGGAGTATTCAACAATAAAGAGGTCACATGTTCCCTTTCTGAAAAGATGAACATAAAAACAAGATTCCAGGCTAAGAGGGAACCTGTTAAAATTGAAGATAATATTGCATACATCTATCCGGGAAGCCTAACCAGTGACGATCTTGATAAAAGATTGCCCGAAATATTGAATACGACTGGTCTGATTTTGGATTCCAGAAGCTATCCTAAAGATGATGCTATCGGGTATTTGCTTGATTACTTGCTTTCTAAGGAAAAAATAAAATTTCATCAGACTACAGCCCCTGACGTTATAAGACCTGGTACTTTTTATTTTCAGGAAGAAAATCCAGATCATTTCATCTTCTCTACATTAAAAAACCATAAACCATATTCTGGAAAAATAGTAGTGTTAGTGGATGAGTGTACTCAAAGCACAGCGGAGTTTTATACAATGATGATTTCTACGATACCAGGAATCTCTATTATTGGATCTCAGACAGCTGGATCAGATGGTCCGGCGATACCGCTTTTGCTTCCCGGAGAAATATTGACCATGTATACAGGAATGGGTATTTATTATCCCGACCGGAAAGAGACCCAACGGCTTGGAATTAAACTGACTGAGGGAGTTCACAGAACAATCGAAGGAATTCGTACAGGTGTTGATCCTTTAGTAAGAAGAGGGAAGGAACTGATTCTTAATTAGAGGTTTAATTATGGGTTTCTACAATAATTAATACCGGGTTCGAATTTTCATCGAGCTTTTTTAATCTTGAATCTATGTTGGTTTTAGAAAGTGAATCATTTCTTTCTGCTAAATAAGAGGCGGAGATATAATCAATCAGAATATTATCGTGATATTGCCATTTTGGCCAGAAATTATACTGTAGTTCTGGTATTTTGAAACATGGAAGATGGCATTTCCCAGTATGCTTTTCTATTACATACCTTAGTTGTTTCCCTCTATTTCTTATATCGACATATATGTATTTCAAATCTTCGGTTATTCCTGTTACAGAAATTACCTTGTTATGCGCTTCTCCACCTTCATTTAATGTCTGTTCTGTTATCTTAAAATCTCCGAAATCAAATGAATATCTATAAGTCAGAGAACGGTCAACTGGATTAAGGGTGAATATTGTATCACAGAATTGTTGATGAAATATAAACATGTTCTCAAGTCTGGACAGGCTTTTCAGTTGTGGCCACATTGATATGTTCTTTGGCTCAAAACGTATTGCATTGTTAAACATGGCCAATGTATCTCCTTTCATATCCCTAACTATTAGTTTGTTCGGTTCATTGCCAAAAATAATTATCGGATTAATTAAAAAATTTCCCTCATCGGACACTTCAAATTTCCACCAAAATTTTGCCTGATACGTTGAACAATACTCTCCTGCGAAATTAAAATCAAGTACCTTTTGTTCATCTGCAATGAATACTTTCTCTTGCTTTTCGTTAACAGCAATGTCATATATGTCTAAATATTCCTCTGGCCCACGGCCATAATTTCCGATACAACGTACAAAGGTGCCGTTGCGAAGAAATTGATAAACTACATTCTTGCTCCAAATAAAAAAATATTCTGAACTCAGAACCAATTTTTGGATATTCCCTATCAGGCACTCTTTTCTGCTTTCAAGAGGGACAAAGGAGATTCTGGCATTAATATCGGTCAGGGTTAAAGAATCTTTGCAATTTTCCAAATTTTTGAGTGTTATTCTGCCATCGTATGAATCCTGCTGACTACATGCGAAAAACAATAATATCCCGAATATGTATGTAATAATCTTCATGGTATCAAATCGAAACTATTTTTTCAATCTAATTATTTCTGTTTATCTCCATCCTCATTTCCCTCAATTTCTTGCGAGAGGCTATTTTTAAGAAGCGATTTGGCATTCAAGGAGGTAACTACCTTTTTCCCTGTATTCGCCTCCAGCTCTTTGCGGGCTACTTTTGCAACATTGCCTCCTTTCATTGCAACTTTCTTGCTTTCTTCAAATGTGCCGGGTTTTACTACTTGTGAAATATCTTTGGTGGATATCTCAGCTAGCATATTGAGAATAAGCTCTGTATTTGTCATATTGTCACGCAAACTCTCTTTTTTCAATCCTTTGAACTGTTTGAACTCCTTGGTTGTTTTATCGGCCCAAGCCTTCGTAATAATATCGGTCAGAGTCGCAAATTGCACACCTTCTTCCAATCCGCGTTCTTTCCATTCATCAGTAAGCTCCTTTCGTACTTCGATACTTTTCAAACGTTGGTTTATCCAAGTCTCAGAATAACCTAACCGATGATATTGCTCCATGGCTCTGTCAATGGTTAGTTCCGGATCTTGCATCTCGTCCAACCGCTCTTTTGCTGTTTGTGCCAGCCATAGCTTAAATGGTTCTGCTTTAGGTGAAGGAATTGATTGAATCAGACGGAAAACCTGCTCTTTATCAGCAACATCGGTTAAGCGCATTTTGCCATCTTCTGCTAATAATTTCAACTGGTTACATTTTGTAACCGTTTCATTTCCCTCATTCATCAGTCGATTCTTTAGTACTTTCCAATAATTCCTTGCTCTTTGGAAATCTGATTCTGTGAGTACTTGAATTATATCAACAATCGAGAAATACCATTTCTCCAACTCATCGTCCCAAATGGTTCGTACCTTTTTTTCTTCAAATAATTTTAAATCGTTTTTCTGTGTCATACGCCTCTTTTCTTTTGATTTAACCATGCCTGTAATGCTCAATAAATTTAGTACTTATTATGCAAACAGCAAATGATTTTACACAAAAAATTTCACAATTTTGCTCTTAGATATGTGCAGAACAGATTTTTTTGAGCAAGGGCAACCCCTTGTCTATTAGCACATCGAGATGATCGTCCAGATATACCCAGTAGTTTGTTTCTATGCCGACAATCATTTTTCCATCGAGGGCGGGCAGGTTTGGCAGATAGTCGTTTTGAAAAACTATGTAGGATGGTCTTACCTTCTCATAGATTTTTCTGAACTCATATATGTCCCCTTCTCTTATTATATTATCCGGCAGCGATTTCTGATTGGTGGTTATTGTCAGTTGCCGGTCAATTTCGGGATTGCCTGTCTTTTTGCGGTTCCATCTGAAAATACCGTCAAGAGTCTCTTTTATATGAATCTTGCAGCTGAACGACGGGTCCATGTTTATGGTTGTATAGATGCCGGTAAATGTACTACCTGAACCGGCCTTTCCGGCAAAGGAGTCGGCAGCAAAAAACCAGAAGCCTTTTTCTATTTCAAACAAAAAGAATTTTCTGGATAGAAAGGTATCTGATACCGAGATCAGTCTTTTGAAATTGCTGTTTGTTGCATAGTCATACCCCTTTTTTTGGGCATATTCTGCCAATAGAATCCGAGCGTCTTTTTCCTCTTCCATATTGTCAAGTTTTATAAGTCATTATTTTTGATAAAGTTATAAAACTCTTTCGGGAATACAAATATTCAGCCCTATGCTTTCATGGCCAAATGCTTATAATCAATCATTTAGCAAAATTTCCTCTTAAGCATAATATCCTGAATATCAAATACATACCATGAAAGCATAGGGCTGGTGTCCTCACCTTGCCTTCTCCACTACATTCAGACAGTAAATGCACAGATCTGTGATTTTGCTCCACTCTTTGGCCTTGATTACCTCGGCAGGAAAGAGGTTAGAGCCCATTCCAATGCAGGTAACGCCGGCTTTGATCCAGGCGGTAAGATTCTCTTCTGTTGGTTCCACTCCGCCAGTCACCATAATCATGGACCACGGCATAGGTGCCAATACGGATTTTATGAATGAAGGGCCGCCTACGTTTCCTGCTGGGAAGACCTTGCATAGGTCACAACCGGCTTCCTGGGCAAATCCGATTTCTGTAACCGTCCCGCAACCGGGTGAGTATGGAACCAGCCTTCTGTTGCAGACTTTTGCAACATCGGGGTTGAACAGTGGTCCTACAATGAAGTTTGCGCCAAGCTGTATGTAGAGGGCGGCTGTCGGGGCATCTACTATTGAGCCAATTCCCAGAATCATCTCCGGGCACTCTTTGGCGGCGAATTTTACAAGCTGTGCAAATACGTCCTGCGCAAAATCGCCTCTGTTTGTGAATTCGAATGTTCTTATGCCACCTTTATAACAGGCTGACAGAACCTCTTTTGCAACTTCTATGTCGCTATGATAAAACACAGGAACGATTGCTGTATTTTTCATAGCGGTCAGTGTCTGGATTTTTGTGAACCTTGCCATAATATTATCTTACGACCCTTCCTGAGCCGTCTCCTTTCATTAAATTTTCAACTTCAGAAACCTTTACCAGATTAAAATCACCATAAATAGTGTGTTTGAGGCACGATGCAGCAACAGCAAACTCAAGAGCATTCTGGTCATTCTCCGGGTAAGTCAGCAAGCCATAAATCAATCCCCCCATGAACGAATCACCCCCTCCCACTCTGTCAACAATATGGGTGATATCATAAGACTTTGACTCATAAAGCTTTTTACCATCATATAGAACTCCTGCCCAGGTATTGTGATTTGCATTTATCGAACCACGCAGGGTTATAATTACTTTTTTTGCCCTTGGAAATTTTTCCATCATCTGTTCGCATACCGACTGGAATGCAACTGATTCTATGTAGCCTCCGGTGGCATGCACTACAAATCCTTTCGGCTTGATTCCGAACACCTTCTCTGCATCCTCTTCGTTCCCCAGTATTATGTCGCAACCCTCAACAAGTGCAGGCATGACATCCTGTGGAGCCTTGCCGTATTTCCATAGGTTCTTTCTGTAGTTAAGGTCACAGGAAACAGTTATGCCCATTTTATTTGCCACTTTTATTGCCTTAAGGCAAGCATCCGCAGCAGCCTGTGACAAAGCCGGAGTTATACCTGTCCAATGGAACCATGAAGCCCCTTTAAAAACCTTCTCCCACTCAATTTCTTCGGGATTGATTGTGCTTATTGATGAGTGTGCCCTGTCATATACTACTTTTGACGGACGGGCAACAGCACCTGTTTCCAGAAAATAGATACCCAGTCTTTCGCCGCCTCGTACGATATTGCCAGTCTTAACTCCATATTTTTTCAATTCCGAAATGCAGGAATCGGCAATTTCATTTTCCGGCAAACGGGTAATGAATTCTGCATCTATCCCATAATTAGCAAGTGATACTGCTACATTTGCCTCGCCCCCGCCAAATGTGGCATTAAACGATTTTGCCTGAATAAATCTTTCAAAACCCGGAGTGGAGAGCCTGAGCATTATCTCTCCAAATGTAATCACCTTGTTCATAATATACTACTTATGCTTTTTTGTCTAAATCAATATTCTGGATTTTGCCTCCGAGCACGAAGATAAAAAATAAAGAGAGAGGAAATAGCATTCCACCTAAAATAAAGAAAGGAACCCATGAAACCTTAGTAATAAAAGGAACAAGCAACATTGCTGTAATTGTACCAAGAACAGCTGCGGCACCACCTAATCCGGCTAGTGAACCCACTGTCTTTCCATAATGGAAATCGGCGGCAAGTGTCTGTACATTAACACAGAAGAATTGATATCCAAATAAAATTATAGCCATCATCAACACTGCCGATGTTGCAGTTGTAGCCATTGTAGCTCCAATAATTCCAGGCATGGCTAAGCATGCTCCCACTACCATTGCAGTTTTGCGGGAAAAGTTAAGACTTTTGCCTCTCTTTTGTAAGTATCCTGAGAACCAACCGCCTGCAAAAGCACCAATGGCAGCTCCAACGTATGGAACCCATGCACTAAAAGCCACTTGCTTTATATCAAGATTGAATTGCTCGATAAGGTAAATTGGAATGAATGTTACAAACATCCACCAGATAGGGTCAAGGAAGAATCTCCCGACTATGAGCGCATAATTTTTTTTCTTCTTCAATAATTCACCCCATGATTTTCCTACAATTGGTGCGGTAGTCAGTGCCTCAGGCTGACCAGAAAGAATATACTCTTTCTCCTTATCTGTTATCCATGGATGGTCCTTAGGCCCCTTCTTGTTGATAATGAGCCATGGAATTACCCATATTACAGCCAACGAACCTACGATAACAAATGTGAATTTCCATCCAAACGACAAAAACAGGAACCCTATAACAATAGGAGCCAAAATTGCTCCCACCGAGGTTGATGCGTTAAACAAACCTTGCCCGAATGCTCTCTCCTTTGTTGGAAACCATTCTGCATTGGATTTTGTCACTCCCGGCCATGGTCCTGCCTCTCCTAGTCCCAGCATGAAGCGGAACCCCGTAAGAGATTTTATTCCGGAGGCAAAAAATGTTAAGGCGTCAGCTGCTCCCCATATTATTGCAGAGAGTGCAAACCCCTTTCTTGTACCGATTTTGTCATATAACTTGCCGGAAAAGATCTGACTCAGACCATATGCAATCATAAAGAAGATTGTAATGTTAGCCAATATCTGCTTTGTCTTTACCTTGAATTCTGCTTCCGGTAGATTTGAATCAACAATACCAAGTTCAACAGCTAATCCACCCACTTTAGTATATTGGTAATTTCCGTCTTCCAGTTGCTTCACCCTGTCATAAGGGGCTGTTATTTTACTTCCATCCTTGTCTGTTATAATGAATGTTTTTGTCAAGGAATCTCTAAGTACGTCATTTGCAGAATAGTTTACTTTAATATTTGCAACCCACATATAGCTTAGTGTTCCACGGTCGAGGTAGTTGATTATTGAAACCAACATGATCATTCCAAGTACGACCCATCTAAGTCCTTTTACTTTCATAGATTTAAGTTATTATAATATTGTTGTTTTACTTTAAGTTACTTACAATGAATTTGAATGACTCCAAAAACAGTTTCTCCTTCATATCCGACTTTGTCGATGATAAATTATGATCATAGTTGGGATATAAGTCAAGTTTAAGAATTTTTATCTGATTTTCTTTCAGTTTCTCTGCAAATTCCTGACTTTGCTGCCATTCAACTGTTATATCACCTGTTCCATGAATCAGATATACTGCCGGAAGATTATTCTTGTCTATGAGATTTACAGGAGATACCTGCTCCAGTGTTTTTGGATCCTTATTATTAAAATATGCCAGCCTCTGTGGGTCAGTGGCTGCAGAACTTATTTTTGCAGATAAAAGGTTGTATATCCCGGAAACTCCCACAAGTACTTTTGTTCCTGGTATTGATAATGCAGCTACTGCCGACAGATGTCCCCCTGCCGAACCTCCCATAAAACCAAACAAATTTGGATTTACATTCAACTCCTTTGCATTCTTCTGAACCCACTTAACTGCATCCTTAACATCCTGTACTGTAATCAAAATATTTGCACCCGGCTTATCTGCAAGAGTATAGCTAATTCTTACACCTGTGATTCCTGCCTTCTTTGCACAATACTGAGAAATGTCCCTGTTTGCACTAAAATCACCTCTTGCCCAACCTCCTCCGTGAATATATACCATAAAAGGTGAAGACTTGTCCGATTCTGCAAAATCAACCGCAAGCTTTAAACTATAAGTGGGATATGTTTTATATACATACTCTTTTGTAACTATGCCTTCATAGTCGGCGCTTGATATGAGTGTTGGTTTGTATGTATATGGAACAAGCAAATCCTGAACCTTGCTCAGGTCAACTATTTTTGAATACTTTTCTTTGTTGATAAGGGAGAAGCTACCATCATTTTCCCTGTTTAATTTCATTGCATATTTGTTTGTATACTCCTCCTGTGCATTCAGGGAAAATAGCGATAAAAAGAAAAAAGCCACAAGGAAAGTTATCTTCTTCATTTTTTTTATGTCTTTAATTGGTCAACCAATAATATTTTTACAAACCTAATATTTTTTTTCATATATTGCGCAATCTTTAATTATTTTATGCCAATGCTAAGCAAATTCAACCACAAAGAAAACGCAACCGTTAAGGTACTAAAGCATTTATATGACCTTATAAATGAAGGCAAACTTAAACCCGGAAGCAAGTTGCCCGCAGAGAGAAAACTAGCAGAGGAGCTCTGCGTTGGTCGCACTCATGTGAGAAACGCATTTGCAGAACTAGAGTTCTATGGCATAGTCAAAACGTTCCCACAGAGCGGTTCCGTAATAGCTGCAATTCATCATAATGCACTTCAGGGATTGATTTCAGATATAATGTCCATAGAGAATTATGACTTTTTCTCATTGGTTGAGACCAGGTTAATACTCGAAATGGAGTCTGTAAGACTGGCTTGCGAAAGGGCAGATGAAAAAGATATTGAAGCACTTAAGCTAGCACATAAAGACTATCTTGACAATTTTCATTCTCCAAGAAGGGTGGAAAAGGATATGATTTTTCATAGGGTTATTGCACAGGCATCAAGAAATGATGTGATCAAAAGCATGCTTCTCATTATAACCCCGGATATACTCTCCCATTACGTCACCAAAGATTTCTGCTCTACTCCTCTGCCTACAGACAAGCATGAACACCAGATAATTATTGACGCCATTGAGGCCAGGAGTTCATCAAAGGCTGTCTCCGCAATGCGACTTCATCTGGACAGGCTGTATACATTCGCAAAGCAGCAAAAAATCTAGAGATTTTTCATTTTTTAACAATTTTTGCAATTTTTAACATTTAATAAAAATTTCTTTTTTTATTAAGAAAATTCTTATATTGCGCTCATATTGGTTGACCAATTTAACCGAAAAGGACCTTAACAACAAAATTTGAACTGATGAAAATAATCAGACTTGCAGTAGTATTTCTACTTGTATCATGCCAATCTGTAAGTGCAGAAAGCTACAGGATAACAAATCCCGATGAACTTTCGACCCTGAAATCCCTCAAACCGGGAGATATCGTCGTTCTTGCCCCTGGAATTTATGATTCCCGTTCAATGCAGTTCTCTGCAAATGGTACAGCAGAGGCACCAATAATACTTGAAGGAGAGAAACCGGGTGCGGTTATCTTTACAGGCAAATCATTATTGAAATTAACAGGCAACTATATTATTGTAAGAAACCTCTATTTTAAAAATCTTTCACCCATTTCCGGAAAATCTCCTATTGAGATGAGGACAAAGGATTCAAAATTGGAAAACTGCGTAATCTCCGGAGTTGATACTAAGGAGGACCCTGTTACTGACAACAAATGGGTATCCATTTACGGAGAGAGGAATACTATAGAGAAGTGCTCTTTCATAGACAAGAAAAACATAGGTTGTCTGCTCGTAGTCTGGTTGGAAAACAACATTATTCCTAATCACAAAATAGTGAACAACTATTTTTCGCGACCAACCATTATAAGAGGGTCCGACGGCAGCAAAACAAACGGACAAGAGTGTGTAAGAATAGGTACAAGTGATTTTTCCATGCAGGAGGCCCGCTGCCTGGTTGCAAACAATACTTTCTACAGATGTGACTCTGAGATAGAGGTGATATCAAACAAATCATGCTATAACAATTATATTAACAATCTCTTTCTTGAAACACAAGGCGCACTGACTCTGAGACATGGCAACAACTCTCTAGTGGAGGCAAACTTCTTCATAGGGAACAACAGGGAAGGAACTGCCGGAATAAGGGTTATAGGTGACCATCAGACAATAAGGAACAACTATTTCGAAAACGGTACTGGTGAGAATTATCAGGCTGCTATTTGTCTTATACAAGGTGTTAAAAACTCGCCATTAAACAGATATTTTCAGGTTACCGATTCCAAGATTGAGGGTAACATAATCAAAAACTGCAATAATGGAATAGTTATAAGCTATGGATCTGCTCCTGATCAGTCATTGCCTGTAATATCTACAGAAATCATCAATAATATAATATATAACGACAACTCTTCGAATTATTCAATAGTATGGGTGGATAATCCGGAAAAACCGCAAATAACGTTCAGGAACAATGTTATATACGGCGGAAGATTTGATAACTTCAATGCGGAATTGACTCCTATGACTAACGAGAAACCGGTTATTGGAGATATGACCGGAAAGTGGAAAAGTTTAAAGAACAATTCAGGGGCAATATGGGCCAAAAATGTGATAAATAATTTATAAGAATATGAAACCAATATGTGAGGTGAGATATGCATCACACCCAAATGATGCAAAAAATTACGATACAAAAGCTATTCGGGAAAACTTCCTGATTGAAAAGCTTTTTATTGAAAATGAGGTTTGTATGACCTATTCTATGGTCGACAGGATGGTTGCCGGAGGAGCAATGCCTGTTGCGGGAGAGCTAGAGTTGATTGCCCCCGCAATTTTCAAGGCAGATAATTTTACATCCAGAAGAGAATTAGGGATAGTCAATATTGGAGGAGAAGGCACTGTAAGCATTGGCGACACAAAATACACCCTTAACTTCAAGGAAGCCCTTTATGTTGGAAAAGGAGAAAATAAGATTCTCTTTGCAAGCAAGGATAGTTCTGCACCTGCAAAATTCTACTTCAACTCCGTTCCGGCGCATGCAAGCTATCCCGACAAGCTGATTACCAGAAAAGATGCAATAGTTATTGAGTTAGGCAAACAGGAGGAGTGCAACAAAAGAATCCTGAACAAGCTTATTGTTTCTGAAACTGCTCAAACTTGTCAACTCCAGCTTGGAATGACAGAATTGCAGACGGGTAGTGTATGGAACACAATGCCAGCACATACACACGAAAGAAGAATGGAGGTTTACTTCTATTTTGAGGTACCAAATGGACAATCGGTATGTCACTTCATGGGTCAGCCAGATGAAACCAGACATATCTGGCTATCAAACGAACAAGCAGTCATTTCTCCCGTGTGGAGCATTCACAGTGCTTGTGCAACAAGTAATTATACATTTATCTGGGGTATGGGTGGAGAGAACTCAGACTACACCGACATGCAGCCGGCTCCAACATCAGAATTAAGATAAAAATGGAAAATTTGTTTTCTTTAGAGGGTAAAGTAGCTCTGATTACCGGAGCATCATACGGAATAGGATTCGGACTTGCTGTGGCTTTAGGCAAGGCGGGAGCAAGAATTGTCTTCAACGACCTTAAACAGGAAAAAGTTGATGCTGCCATTTTGGAATATAAAAAAGAGGGAATAGATGCCAAGGGTTATGTTTTCGATGTTACGGACGAAGTTCTGGTAAACAGACACATAGCACTAATTGAGCAAGAGGTTGGAGTAATTGACATTCTTATAAACAATGCAGGAATCATTAAGAGGATTCCAATGCATGAGATGTCTGCCGCCGATTTCAGGCAGGTTATAGACATAGATCTGAATGCCCCATTTATTATGGCTAAGGCCGTGATTCCTTCAATGATAAAGAAGGGGGGCGGAAAAATCATAAACATCTGCTCGATGATGAGCGAACTTGGTCGTGAAACTGTAAGTGCCTATGCCGCAGCAAAAGGGGGGCTAAAAATGCTCACAAGGAATATTGCGTCGGAATACGGCAAATACAATATCCAATGTAATGGCCTGGGGCCTGGGTATATAGCTACTCCCCAGACTGCACCTCTAAGAGAGGAGGGAAATCCTTTCAACTCATTCATAATAGCAAAAACACCTGCTGCAAGATGGGGAACACCAGAAGACCTGCAAGGGCCGGCTGTTTTTCTCGCATCCAAGGCCTCCGATTTTGTAAACGGCCATATTTTGTATGTAGACGGTGGAATATTGGCATATATCGGAAAACAACCTGAATAACATGAAAAGAATATCTCTCATTTTCATTTTGGTGTTAATTGCTGGTACATTTTCGTTACAGGCAAGGAACATAGAAATTTCCCTGACCGATTTGAACAAGAAAATTGAGTTGGCTCAACCCGGCGACACACTTTTTATATTATCCGGATTATACAGGGATATCAATATTGAGCTTAAAACCAACGGTAACAAAGAGAATCAGATAGTTGTCAAAGCGCGAAAACCCGGTGAAGTTATAATTACAGGAGCCTCATCTCTTAAAATGGCAGGAAGTTGGATAGTGGTAGATGGCTTATACTTTAAAGAGGGCACCCCTCCCACCGGTAGTTCAGTTATTGAATACAGGTTAGGTGAAGATGCAGCCAATAATTGCACGGTAACAAACTGCGTGATTGACTCATACAATCCCAAAAGCAGGGAGACAAATTACAGCTATGTACTTATGTTTGGGCGGAATAACCGTTTTGACCATAACTCACTTTTAAACAAACTTAATATAGGAGTTACACTAATAGTTATGCTTAATCAGGAGAGGGATCAGCAAAACTTCCATTCAATTGATCACAACTATTTTGGACACAGACCTGTTTTCGGCTCAAACGGTGCAGAAACCATAAGGGTGGGAACTGCAACTCAGGCTCTTAAATCTTCAAATACAGTAATAGAATACAACTACTTCGACAAGTGCAACGGAGAGGTGGAGGTTGTCTCTATCAAATCGGCCGACAATATTATCAGATACAATACTTTCAATGAGTGTCAGGGGGTACTTGCATTGCGTCACGGCGACAGGAACATTGCCAACAATAATTACTTTGACGGAAAAAATGTAAGAAATACCGGAGGAATAAGAATAGTCAATGCCGGTCATAAGGTTTTCGGCAATACATTTTACAGATTAAAGGGTGACAGGTTTTTTGCGGCACTGGCGGTGATGAATGCCGTACCAAATTCGTTGCCAAACAGATACTGTCTGGTAGAAAATGTTGATATCAAAGATAATACATTCATCAATTGCGACCATATCTCCTTCGGGGTAGGAAATGATGAAGAGAGAACATTGGAACCTTTTGATGTAAGGTTCACCAAAAACATAATCATAAATGATAAGATTGCATATCCATATGAAGAGAAAGCCACAGTCAAGGGATTTATTTTCAAGGAGAACAGGGTTAAACTTGCAAGCGGAGCCAAGCTTCCAGCAGGATTTGTGAACGATGGAGGTCTCTCACCGGATAATCAAATAGTACGGGTTCCAGCTAAAAGAGAGGAGTGCGGACAAATTTGGAGCCTGACATCAACTGTCAAAACCGGGAGGTCCCAAAATATTATAACCGTAAAGGCCGGACAGGATAACATTCTAAAGGCCATGGCTCAGGCTAAAGCAGGAGATGTGTTGGAGTTGTCGGAAACCGGGGAGTATCCGGTTTCATCAGACATTTTTATTGATTTTCCTGTAACAATAAAAGCTTCAACAGGGCTGAAATCCAGACCAGTTATCAGATACAACGGTTCCAGAGAGGGTAATATAGTAACAATAAGAGATGGAGGAGAGCTCATTGTTGAGGGGCTCTCTTTCAATGGTATGAGTCAACCCGGAAAAACGACTCCCGGTTCCGGAATCTCTACACTGGCAGGTATGATAAAGCCGTATTATCTGGTGGTAGACAATTGTGAGTTTTTTGATTTTCCAGAGGGCAGCACAGTTCCGGTAAGAGGATTGAAGAACACCTTCTCCGAGAAAATCATTATAAAAAATTCCTTATTCAGAGCAATTTCTGCAGATGCAATAAATTACGCCGGGGAGCGTGATGATGCAGGGAAATATAATGTAGAGGAGCTAGTCATAGAGAATTGCTCCTTCAACAGAATCCTGGGTCTAGGAATAAATGTTTACAGAGGAGGAAGTGACGAGAGTACTGCAGGACCGGAGGTGAATATTTCGAACTGCACATTCGAAGATGTTTGCAACAAGGAGAGAGGTTCGGTACTGAGACTTATTGGTCCGCAGGTTTTGAACATCTCAAACTGCAACTTCAGCAACAGCGGCAGAGGAGGCGTATCAATAAGGCTAGATGAAGCTACGTTTGAGAAGGTGAAAATATGGAACTGCAACTTCTGGAACTCAGGCAGAATCCTGACAATGACCAACAAGGTTGTCGAAGGCGAAATGTCTGCAATTAGGCCAGAATATCTGGATGCCTCAAAATTTGATTACAGATCTGCAAAATCAAGTCAATTATTTATTAAAAACATCGGAGTCAGATAAAATGAAAAAACCGTTAATTATAATTACACTACTGATATTTGCAAATGTTATTATTGCAAGGGAGCACCCATCTCTAATGATGACTGGCAAAGGGGTAGCGGAGATGAAAAAAGGGATGGGCAAATATCCTGCATTTGATGCTTCAATAGAGGAGACCAAAACTAAAGCTGATTTTGCAATTGCCTCACCAATAGTTGTTCCTGTCCCTAAAGACGGTGGAGGTGGAGCAACCCACGAGAAGCACAAAGATAATTACTACTCTATGTACTATTGTGGTATAATGTTTCAGCTGACAGGAGAGAAAAAGTACGCCGGCTTTGTAGAAAAGATGCTGGATGAATACCTTAAGCTCTACCCTACTCTTGGATATCACCCTGTAAAAATGTCTTCGAACCCCGGCAGACTCTTCTGGCAGACTTTGAACGATTTCGTCTGGCTGGTTCACACATCAATCGCCTATGACTGTGTTTACAACTACCTGCCGGAACAAAAGAGGACAGAATACAATAACAAGCTTTTCAAGCCCATGGCTCAGTTCCTCATGGATGGAAGTGATGCCAACAACAAGATTTTCAATAAAATGCACAATCATGGCACATGGGCATGCGCAGCCGTGGGTATGATTGGCTATGTGATGGACGACAATGAACTTATACAGAAGGCTCTGTATGGCAGCGACAAGACTGGAAAAAACGGCGGTTACATGCAGCAACTTGATGAACTGTTCTCACCAGACGGGTATTTTACAGAGGGGGCCTATTATCAGCGTTATGCTATATGGCCCTTTGTCATTTTTGCCCAAGCAATAAATAACAATGACCCTGACAAGAAGATTTTCTTATACAGGGATGCCATTCTCAAAAAAGCTGTAAGTACCCTAATACAGATGACTTACAACGGGGAATTCTTTACAATAAACGATGCATTGAAAAAGGGATTCAGTGCTCAGGAGCTGGTTTTTGCCGACAATATCCTTTATGCCGCAGACAACTCCCAGAAAGAGCTACTTACAATATCAAAGAATTACCAAAGCTTCTTCTTGCCTTCTGACGCAGGTTTTGCAGTTGCCCGGGACATTGCCCGAGGTGAAGCTAAGGAGTTCAAGCTTATAAGTCAGCTGTTGAGAGATGGCAGCGATGGAAAAATGGGAGGTCTGGCTATTTTCAGAAGTCCCAAACCTGCAGAAAATACAACATTTCTAATGAAGGCCACATCTCATGGATTGAGCCATGGACACTTCGATAAACTTACAATTTCCTATTATGACGATGGCAATCCAATTCTTGTCGACTATGGTTCGTCCCGTTTCCTGAACATTGTAGTGAAATACAATGGAGGATACACCCCACTGAACGATAAGTATTCCATGAGCACTATCTCTCACAATACAGTGAGTGTAGATATGAAAAGTCACTATGAAGGCGACATAAAGGTCTCTTCGAACTACGCTCCTACAATCTATTGTTATGATATATCAAATCCTGAAATACAGGTATGTTCGGCTTATGAAACCAATGCCAGCCCGGGGGTAAAAATGCAAAGGACAAATGCAGTCATCGAGAACCTTGGAGGAGTAAGAATCATTCTGGACATCTTTAAACTGACAAGTGAAAAAGAGCACACATACGATCTTCCATTCTTTTATAATGGCGATATGATAAGCTTGAGTACCCCATATACAAAGGCACTTGAACAGATGGGAATATTTGGCAATTCCGACGGTTATAGGTATCTCTGGAAGGAGGCATGGGCAAAACCTAACGATTCAAAAGTCTGCTTTACATGGCTCAAGGGCAGGAGATTTTACAGCGTGACCACTGTAACGGATTCAAAATCTGATCTTTTCTTTGTCCGTTCAGGCGCCAATGATCCTGAATACTATCTGAGGACAGATCCGGCATTTATTATTAGACAAAATTCTGCCAAAAACCACACCTTCCTCTCTGCTATTGAGACCCACGGAAAATATGACCTGGTAGTTGAAAAGACAGAGAATGCAGTATCATCGGTCAAATCTTTAAGGATTATTGAAGATAATGACAATTATACAGTTGCAGAAATAGAAGTAAACGAAGTAAAAGCAAGGTTCCGGATAGATTACAATAAGGAATCTTCAGCAGCAAAATGGACATTCAATAAATATTAACATAAAAATCATGAAAACAAGAAGCGAAAGATTTGTAAAAGACAATACGGTACAGTGGGAAACTGTAGCCGAAGGGCTGAATCGTAAAGTTCTGACCTATGATGGTCAGATAATGCTGGTAAGGGCTAATTTTAAGGTTGGTGCCATTGGCAGCAGGCATGAACATTACCACTCTCAGGTGACATACGTTGCAAGTGGCAAGTTTGAGGTTACATTAGGTGACAAAACTGAAGTACTTACAGCCGGCGACAGTTTCTATGTGGAGCCAGACCTTAATCATGGAGCAATTTGCCTGGAAGAGGGCGATTTAATTGATGTTTTCACACCACACAGAGCAGATTTTTTAAAAAAATAACAAAAGTGAATTATGAAATTAAAAGATAAAGTAGCAGTTGTTACCGGCGGAGCCAGGGATCTGGGACGTGCAATCTCCGTCAAACTTGCTTCAGAAGGGGCTAATGTTGTTCTAAACTATTTTGACAATAAAGAAGATGCAGATATCACACTTGAACTGATAACCAATGCCGGAGGTAAGGCTGTTGCAGTGCAGGGCGATATGACAAAAGCTGCAGATGTCAAAAAATTGTTTGATGAGTCAAAAAAGGCCTTTGGTCCTACTGTAGATATCCTTGTGAATGTTGTAGGAGGGCTTGTGGGTCGTAAAGCAATAACAGAACAGGATGAGGCTTGGTACGACTTTTTGATGGATGTAAACATGCGTAGTGTTTTTCTGTGCACAAAAGAGGCCGTCCCTGCAATGGCCAACGGAGGCTCAATTATAAACTTCTCCTCACAGGCAGCAAGAGATGGTGGAGGACCGGGAGCATCAATGTATGCAACAGCTAAGGCGGCTGTAATGTGTCACACCCGTGCCATGGCAAAGGAGCTGGGGCCTCTTGGAATAAGGGTCAATGCTCTTGCCCCTGGAATGATAGCAACATCTTTCCACGACAGGTTTACAAATCCTGCAGCCCGAGAAAACCTGGAAAAAACAGTTCCTCTGCGTCGTCAGGGAGCTGCAACCGACATTGCTGATCTTGTATGTTACCTTGCAAGTGACGAATCGGCGTACATAACGGGCACCAATATCGACATTAACGGTGGAGCCTGGTTTTCTTAAATGATATAACAAATACTTAATCAATATTCATATGAAAAATAAAAAACTAATTAAAGTAGTGACCATATTGTTAAGCACTATGTTGCTTTTCAATCTGAACCTGTTCGCCCAGAATATAGGCGTTTCCGGAACAGTTACAGCAGAAAACGGTGATCCTCTAACCGGTGTCTCTGTTGTTGTAAAGGGTACTTCCAATGGTGTAGTTACCGACCTTATTGGTAACTATTCGCTAAAAAATGTTCCCACCAACGGAACACTGGTCTTCACATATATTGGCTTTGTTTCCAGAGAAGTAGCAATCAATTCCCAGAAAACAATCAATATAGTGTTAAAGGAGGATGTCCTGTTGCTTGATGAACTTGTTGTAGTTGGATATGGTGTGCAAAAAAAATCACACCTCACAGGGTCAATAGCAAAGGTAAATACCTCTGGTATGGGAGATGTTCCTGTATCACGCCTCGACCAGGCACTTCAAGGCAAGGTTGCCGGTTTGAATGTTCAAAACACATCATCCGAGGCAGGTGTTGCTCCAACTATCAGAATCCGCGGTATGGGCTCTATCAGCGCAAGCACCTCTCCTCTCATAGTTGTGGACGGTTATCCAATTTCAGGAGGTCTTGAAATGGTTAACTCTTCCGATGTAGAGTCTATAGAGATTCTTAAAGATGCTGCTTCTGCTGCTATCTACGGTTCCCGTGCAGCGAGTGGTGTAATACTTATAACCACAAAAAGCGGAGCTGCAGACAAACCTTCATACAATATCAAATTCAGCACCGGTATAAAGCAAACTTATAAAAGGGTTGACCGCTATTCCACTCAGGAGTACACCGACCTAAGACGTTCTCAAAAGGTTGCTTATGATGCTTATATGGCATCAATTGCAAGTTCATCAAAGCTGAACATCAATAACGACCTGGCTGCCTATTCAGTTGGTGAAAAATTCGGATTCAGGGACTGGCAGAGTCTGGGTCTTCAGACCGCAACCATTTCCAACATACAGGCTAACGTGTCTGACGGGAATGAAAAATATAAATACTATCTGTCCGGTAATTACGACTTTGACGAGGGTATTATGATAAACAGTCAGTACAATAAGTTTAACATGCGCGCCAAGATAGATGCCAAGCTATCAAAATATATTGAAGTTGGTATTTCACTTACTCCTCAATATACAAAGAGACAACGTCCTTCAAATTCATCGGGAGGCTGGTATAATAATCTGATACGTACCGGTGACTGGATGCCTGTTTACCATACTCCGGAAAGTATAGCTTTCATCACGGGGCAAAAACCTACGTTTGCAAAGAAAGCAGGCGACTATGCTATGGGTGCCGATTTCTCCGGTTTGAACTATACTTTGTTGGACGGGACTGTTGTGACCAACGCAACTCCTTGGAATACATCTGACAACAGCCCAATCAATATTGCAGATAAAACTACATTTATAGAAGAGAACTATAGCTTGAACACAAATTCATACGTAAATATCAATTTTACGAAAGACCTTACATTCAGAACATCCAACGGTTTCTATATGGCATATATGGGTCAGGACTACTTTATAAAATCAGATGGTCTTAAGCCTGGTGACCTGGCTAACGGTACGTACAGAAATGATTTGCTGATAGACCTTTTGTCGGAAAATACCCTGACATATAACAAGAACCTGGGAAAACACAGCTTCAACCTGCTTGCCGGCTTTACTTCGAACCTCACAAAACACAGGACTGCTGCCATTGCCGGAACATTTGGCAATGATTATGTCTCCACTTTCAATGCTGCAACAGCAATTACGCAAAAGGATGCCAACGGGAACATTCTAACCCAGACATTCAGTGAGAGCATTGCAATGGTATCTTACCTGGCACGTATCAATTACAGCTATGCCGACAAATATCTGTTGTCTGCTAGCTGGCGTGCAGACGGAAGCTCAAAGTTCGGTCCTAATAACAGATACGGATATTTCCCTTCTGTTTCTGTTGGCTGGAGAATTACCGAGGAGGGATTCATGAAAAACATTATATGGATAGATCGTCTGAAACTTCGTGGAAGTTATGGTGTTACAGGAAACAATAATATTGCCAACTATGCAGCTTACAATACTTTAAGTTTGGTAAACTATCCTTTGGGCACAGGTACTGGTACAGTAACTCCGGGATTTATAAATACAAATCCTACCCTTGGTAACCGTTCTCTCACATGGGAACAGACAAATGAAATCAACGCCGGTCTCGATTTTTCGTTCTTTGACGGCAGGCTGAATGGTACCGTAGACTACTATAATTCAGAGACCAAAGCTCTTCTTTTGCAACAGGATATACCATCTATTACAGGGTCTCTGAATTACTGGAACAATATTGGGAAGGTTCGCAATCAAGGTATTGAAATAGAAGTAGATACATACAATATCAGAAAAAAAGACTTCACATGGCAGACAGCTTTCAATATTGCCGCAAACAGAAATAAATTGTTGAGCCTTGGAGGAACTCAGACCTTCAACCTTCAGCTTGGTGAAAGAAATGAAGGTTATGCAGCCATAGTTGGTCAGCCAGCAATTCAGTACTATCAGTTTAAAGTGCTGGGTATATACAAGACTCAGGCAGACGCTGTTGCATCAGGCATTTCCGGTGCAGCCGGCGGTTCATTGCAGGTATGGGATAATGGGGACAAGATTCTTGACCAGAATGACAGGGTTGTGTCCGGATCTCCTTTCCCTGATTTCACTTGGGGTATTACTAATAATTTCAAATACAAGAGTTTTGACCTTTCCTTCCTGATTCAGGGTTCTCAAGGTGGCAAGATTATGAACGGCGATATCAACTATGTGGAAACCCGCAGATATGTGAAGAAATATAATTATGCAAGCGCTTGGTTGTGCGATGGTGTACAGGGTGACGGAGTTACTCCTGTAAGCAGTGGTGGTATTAACTGGATGTGGACCGACTATGTTCTGGAAGATGCATCTTATGCAGCTCTTCGCGAGGTAACTTTTGGTTTCACTCTAAAATCTAAGTATGCTAAAAAGATTGGCATGAAATCATTAAGAGCTTATATTTCCGGACAGAACCTGTTCTTCCTTACAGCAAAAGGTTTGAGGCTTGTTAATCCTGAAGCTCGTACAAAACCTACAAATGCCTATAATTCACCTCTTGTAGATGGTTACTCACGCGGAGGTTTCCCTCTCCAGAGAACCATTTCATTTGGACTTAATGTTTCATTATAAACTTTACAATTGATGATTATGAAAAATAATATATTTAAATTGCTTATATTAAGCATTATAGTATTAATGAACTCTTGCAAGCTGGATTATTTGCCAGAGTCTGCAATGAGTGAAGATGTCTACTATAAAAACACCAAGGAGATTGGAAGCGGCATAATTGCATGTTACAATGGTCTTATGGATGTTGTTAAGGAAGAGTGGCGCTTTAGCGAACTCCGTTCAGATAATGCTCATCTTGAATCAACATCATCATCTGATGCTAATAACGAGGAACTTCGCCGTCTTGACCATATGACCGCAACAGCTCAGGATAAGTTTATCAATGATTTTTGCTGGGTTCCAGCCTACAAGGTCATAGCCCGATGCAATACACTGCTTGCAGTTATTGACAATGTCAGTGATCCAGATACAAAAGCAAAATACAAATCAGAATTGCTTTTTATCCGTTCTATGATGTATTTCAACCTTACTCGTCTTTTTGGAGATGTGTGGCTGGTTACAGAGCCTATTACCGGAGAAGATGCATTAAAATTGACTAAAAGCTCAGTGGATGTAATTTACGCCAAAATCATTGAAGATCTGGAAATTGCAGCATCACCAGCAGGAAAATTACCTTATCCTACATTTACAACTACTTCAGGAGTTACTAAACAACCAACAGCTGAAATCGGTCGTGCTACAATTTATGCAGCAAAGGCTCTTCTTGCAAAGGTATACCTTACTCGTAAGAACTATGCCAGTGCAAAGGCCAACCTTATGCCGATTGTCCAGGATTACGGAACAGCAGGCTTAATTGCATATAACCTCGTTTTTGCAACAAGCAACGAGATGAACAAAGAGATCATTTTTGCAGTGAGATTTAAGGCAGGTGGTCTGGGAATCGGTTCACCTTTCGTAAATTATTTCGCGGCACGTAACTCATCCGCCACAATAGTTGTAGGTAATGGCATGGGCTACAACACACCTACAGAAGGTATTACCGAAAAACTGGGTAATGTTACAACATGGAGCTATACTTCTGGAGGAACTCCTATTGACCCTATTTCTACTGTCCGCAATCTTACAGATAAACGAAACGCAGTTTCTGTATCATTTTTCAACAACAAGGTGTGGTGGACTGCAAAATATTGGGAGTCGCCAACAGCCGTGCTCATTCTGAATGATGCAGAGACAGACTGGCCGGTTATTCGTTATGCCGATGTTCTTTTAATGTATGCAGAAGTGCTTAACGACGGAACTGACAATGACCAGAGTTCTGCAAGAACTTACGTTAATGCAATCCGCACACGTGCCGGTCTTCCTAATCTTGATGTTGCAGCAACCAGCAGCAAGGCAACAATGCATACAGCAATTCTTGATGAGCGACGTCTGGAGCTTGCTTTTGAAAACCAAAGGTTCTACGACATGTTACGCGAAGGCAGTCAATATGTTGTAAGCACATTGAATACACAGTTCGCAAATGAGAACTTCTATAAGAGCTATACTCAGGGAAGAGCTCCGCAGCCAATGACTGCAGCCAACCTTTTGTTACCTATACCACTTAACATGACCAAGCTATATTAATGAAGAGACATGCAAAAAGGTTATTATTCGTGGTCATTTCAATGGTATTGCTCCACTTGAGCCTCTCTGCTCAGAATACCATTTCTTGGAATGACCAACGGATAGTAAATTTAAAAAATGCATATGTAAATATGGATGCAAGGGTTGTTCCCTTTGTCAACTCAATTATTGAGTCTTCTGAAAAGTATTTTGAAAGCAGACCATTCAATATAGTGACCGACAAGAAAAAAATTGCACCCAGCAAAGACCCACGTGATTATATGAGTCTTTCCAGATATTGGTGGCCCGACCCTGAAAAAAGGGACGGGTTGCCATATATCCGTTTTGACGGCAAGTCAAACCCGGAACTCGAAGAGTATGATTACCGGAAGATTACAGAATTGGAAACTGCCGTAACAACATTGGGAATGCTCTATTACATAACAGGAAAGGAGAGGTATGCAAAACGCACATCGGAAATCCTGAAGGAGTGGTTCCTTGACCCTGTTAAAGGAATGAACCCCAATATGGTATATGCTCAATATGTGCCAGGCATGACAATTCTGAGAGGGACAGGTATCCTTGATGCACGGTCAATAATGTATGCCCTTAACGGAGCAAAATTGATTGAGGGCAGCAGATACTGGTGTGCAAAAGACAAAAATGATTTGCAGGATTGGGTGAAAGCATTTCTATACTGGATACAGAACAGCACCCAGGGTCAACTTGAGATGAAGGCAGACAACAACCATGGGTTGTGGTATGACATTATAAGAATGGGGCTCTCCTATTATATCGATGACATTTCACAACTAAGGAGTGTATTGGAAAATTCACTTTATAAACGTCTGGATTCTCAACAAGATAAGAACGGCAGCTTTCCGGAGGAGTTGGCGCGCACCTTAGGGTTGAGTTATTCCACATTTGTTCTGGATGCATTTTACGAAGCTAACGAGATTGCTATGAAGATTGGGACAGATATGTGGAAGCACACAACTCCCAATGGACGTTCAATATCCCGCGGAGTGGAGTTTGTATATCCATATTATCTGGAACCACAGAAATGGCCATATCAGCAAATATCTCCTTTTGAAACCAGCAGAGGCTCAATGGCACTCTATATTGCTGGATTGCAGCTGAATAAAAAGGAGTATATAGAGGCAGCAAGAAAGATAGGGTATACAACTAAACCAAATTTTAAAAGCCTGCTTTACTTCGACATAAATAATAAGTAACAGATCATTATATAACAAATATCACAATATGAAGCAATTAAAAATATTCTGGATATTCCTGTTTTCTGCTCTTCTTCTAAACAGCTGTTCAAGTAAAGTTGAAATCATATCAATTTTATATGACGACGCATTGTTGAAATCGGCCAAAGAGGCTATTGCAGCAAATGATAGCGCAATAATGCCAAAATTTACTGATTTCCGTCAATATACCGACTCTGTGTTCATGAATATGGAACCACTGAGTGTTGTCAAGAATAAGAAACGGGTGGCCCCAAGCAAGGATCCGCGTGATTATATAACACTCTCTCCATACTGGTGGCCCGACTCGACTGCAGAAAATGGTGTTCCGTATATCCGCAGAGATGGTGAAAGAAACCCGGAAGTATATGAATATCTGGAGCGGGCAAACAGCACGACATTTGCCGAGGCTGTCCAATCCCTTGCAGTAATGTACTATCTGAGCGAAGAAGAGAAATATGCCGACAAGGCGGCCCAAATGTTAAGGGTATGGTTCCTCGACACAATAACCGGTATGAATCCCAACATGACCTACTCTCAGACCGTACCGGGAATGGTTGAGATTCGAGGTACAGGAATAATAGATGCCCGCAGAATAGCAGGTGCTCTTAATGCTGCAAAAATAATCGAAGGCTCAGCTGCGTGGACAGAGACAGATAAGGCTGAGTTGAAAGACTGGGCCAACTCATTCAGATACTGGCTTGAACATAGTGTTAACGGACTTAAGGAGGCCAAGGCAGCTAACAATCATGGTCTGTGGTACGAAGTAACCCATCAGGCGGTTGTGATGTACGGCGGCGATTATGAATATTTACGTAAGATTATTGTTGAGAATCAGCTTCCTCGAATTGATATTCAGATGCAGCCCGACGGCTCATTGCCAATGGAACTTGCAAGAACGCTGGGATTGCATTATTCTTCATTCGCATTGGAGGCTCTTAACATTTCTGACAATATTGCCGGAAAAGTCGGGTTGAACCTTTGGGAATACAAGGCACAGAATGGTCGCAGCATGCTCCTCGGTCTTGAATACCTCAAACCCTACTGGACAGAACCACAAACCTGGCCACATATGCAGATCAAGCCGTTCAACCAGGATCGCGGAGCTTTACTCCTTTACTGTGCCGGCAAAAGGACAAACAACAAAGAGTATATCGAACTTGCCAAAAAGATAGGCTATAACCCTGATATAAGCGGAACAGAGAATACAGACGCACTACCAAGAATCAACTCTCTGCTTTACTACAAAATAAATATGAAATAATTACTACGCTGACCTAAAGAAGGTATGTGTCGGCAAGATTTGCCTCCACATGGTTTTTATATTCAGCTGCAAATCAGATATCTGCTAACTACTCTGCCTGAGTAGTCAGCAGATATTTGATTAGTAGGCAAATATGTATTCTTCTCATTTCCAATGAACTGCTACTCCCTCTGGCAGAGACTCTGCCAGAGAAACTTTAAAAACTTCCTTGAAGTTTTTCTAAAGTATCAGATTTCTAGGTCTATACAAAATATTTTCCATATCATTTTTGTAACCGTTCATTGAGCCCCGCCTTTATAGACAAAAAAAGAGATCTTCATATTGAGGATCTCTTTTAGATTTGATTATACTCCAGTGGTTTCCATTTGTTGGGCAGGAGTTCGTGAAGTTTGAGATGGTTGTGATCCATTATTCTTCCCAGTACGTCCTGAAGGTATGCGATTGGATCTATTTTGTTCAGTTTACAGGATTCAATTAGAGAGTATATCTTGGCGGCTCTGTCGCCGCCGGCGTGTTCGCCGCAAAACAGATAGTTTTTCCTACCTATTACAGGTGCTCTATTCATTCTCTCTATTGCGTTGTTGTCTATACGATATGATCCATTGCGCAAGTAATTAATCAGGAATGGGTATTCATTGAGGGTATAGTTTATGGTTTTGCCAAAAGGGTTTCTGGGAAGAACACTTTCATCTCTTCTGTAACGCTGTAGCCAACGGTAAAACTCTTTTAGGACAGGGACTGCGTAAGTCAGGCGGTATTGTTTTATCTGCTCCTCTGTCATAAGCTTATCCTGGGGCAGGTCTGGATTGTAACATACTTTCTCTATGGTGTAAAGCCGGGTAATAAAATCCAATCCCTCTTTTGCTCTCGGATCGATCGGTATGCTTTCTATAAATTTTCTTCTGATGTGTGCCAGACATGCGATGCGTCTTACCTTCTTACGATCTTTACCTCTTCCAACATCTTTGTAAGCAGCATATCCATCAGACTGGATAGTACCGGTGTAACCTTCAAGAATATTATCCAGAACCTCCTTTCTCCTTGATCCCTGGTCATATCTGAATGTAACCAGCTTATCCTTGGGAGAGATCACTCCCCATATGTAACCTTTTTTAGTGGTACTCTCTCCTTTTATCAGGATGGGAATGGTGGTCTCGTCAATATTAAGGTAGGGACTTTTAATTACCTGTTTCTCCAACTCTTCAAACAGAGGAGCCAGGATCTGTATTACTCGTGCGATCCATGAGTTAACTGTAGATTTGGACCAGTCTATTCCAATGTTCTTAAAGATCTCCAGCTGTCTTTGGATTGGAATGTGATATCCATACTTATTGGCTATTATAGCTGCAAGCAGAGAGTTGTCGGCAAGACAACGTTCTATCAAATGAGTGGGGAAAGGGGCATAAAATATCTTATCCCCATTACCGTAGATGATCCTTTTGTAAATGTTTTTTACAACCTTGGCCTGTACATAAGAGAACCTTATTACCTCCTCTTCTCTTACTATCCTAGCTCCTGTTGTATCTTCCAAAGGTTCAAGTATGATCACTCTCTCTTCCAGACCCGAATACACCCTTCTGGGTGGCTTGGTCTGCTTTGCTTTTTCTACAACAGGGAGCTCTTCCGGCGCAACCTCCTGTTGATTAACTACTGCTTCCGGAGTAGTAGTTGGAGTAGTGACCGTGCTTGGCTTTAACTTAAGATTAGACAACTTCTCACTCTTTGAGCCGTAAAGCTGCTTCGTGAGCTTTTTAATCTCGTTGCTCAGCTGAGAGATTATACGATTAGTCTCTTTTTGATTATCGTTCAGAGATTGATTAAGCAACTCTATTTGCCTGGATAATGAGGCAATCTGCTCGTCTTTGGATGAGAGTAGAGTTGTTAAATGTAGTATCAATTCTCTGTTAATCACATAACAAAGATACAAAACAATATCCTAAAGACCAAAGAAAAATGCAGTTATTTATCTGTTATTCAGCTAATTATTGACAACTTTTCTACTCATTGTATAACGTGGCCTAAAGTTGATCCTTCCGGCGATTATACCCTCTACAATCATAAATAACACTTGCCAGCTTATGCAGTATGTGCGGGTTTTAGGGTTGAAAAAAGGTAGCTCGAAACGCCCTTTCTCAAGGCGTTTATAATACAGCACAAAACCTCCTCTTTGCCATTGAAGGAGCTTTATTTTTGTCCTGCAACGACTCATGAAAATGAACACATCTCCGGAAAGAGGGTCTCGGTGCATCTGGTGCCTGACTACTCCGCTAAGAGCATCTATTCCTTTGTTCATTGCTGTGTGACCAACGCAAAAGTAGTATTGTAAATCTTCTCCTAATCCAAACATAGCTATAGAAGATCTACCTTGAATATTACTCCAGCCTGGTCAAAACTCAAACAATCACCGGATAGATAGTAGTCGTTCTCCTTTGCCCATTCAATGAATCCCTGGTAATAAATACCCTCTTGGCGGCAAAAATCCCGAAGTTTTAAAAAATATCCTCCTGAAACATATCTACTATAAGATATCTCATAACGTTGAGCTGCTTTTACTGATGTCATATCCTTTTATTTTAAACGCAAAATTAAGGATCACAAATACATATAAAAAGGCGGGGCTCAATGAACGGTTACTAAAATTAAAATGGAAAATATTATATATATTACTGATTAATAACATCATGTAATTTTTAACTGGCAGATCGTGGATTTGTTTTACAATTTATATGCGCAAATAATCAAAATATGATTACTTTTGCAGTTGTTATGTAATTTACACATGATGGATAATAAAATAAATTGGATTAAGGACTGGGTTGAAGAATTGGAAAAACGGGGAAAAATTAGTTTTTCCTTTGAAGAGGTTTTAGAAGCTTTCCCGAATCATAATGGACAAGCAGTAAAAAATGCACTAACCAGATTAACTCGAAAAGGTAAAATAATATCTGTCTGGAAGGGATTTTATCTTATCATTCCTCTACAGTATTATTCAATGGGAATATTACCTGCAAATATGTTTATAGACCAATTGATGAAACATCTCAATAAAGAATATTATGTTTGCTTATTAAATGCAGCGGCGATATTTGGATCTGCCCATCAAAGTCCACAGACATATTCTGTAATGATCGAACCACCATCTTTTAGATCTACAACTAAAAAAGGGATACAGATTAACTTTTATTGCAGGAAGCAAATCCCCAAAGAATACCTTGTATCTAAGAACACCCCATCCGGGACAATAAAAGTATCATCTCCGGAACTTACAGCTGCAGATCTGATATTGTATGAGAAAAATATTGGAGGACTTAATCGAGCTGCAACTGTATTAAGTGAGCTAGCTGAAGAAGTTGATTTCAAAAAAAATATCAATTCCTCATTTTTTGGATACTTTCCTTTGCCTGTTTTACAACGCCTTGGATACCTGCTGGAGGAAGAATTGGAATTTGAGTCCCTTGCAAATGATTTATGGAACAAAATTCAGAAATATGGTTTAAAACTAAGAACAGTTCCGTTGAGAAATCGAAAATCAATTAAAGATTGTCCAATTAACAAAAAATGGAAAGTAATTATTAATACTCAAATAGAGATTGACTAATGGTACCGGAATTACTAATAAGGCAATGGAACAACAATGCTCCATGGAAGACAACAGAGCAAGTAGAGCAAGATTTAATCCTGTGCAAATCTCTTACAGAAATATTTAAAGATGAACTCTTAGCATCCAACCTTGCATTTAGAGGGGGCACAGCTCTTCATAAACTATTCCTATACCCGCAACCCAGATATTCAGAAGATATTGATCTGGTCCAAATAAAAGCAGAACCTATTTCAAACGTACTTGATAGGCTTAGGAAGGTTTTGTCTTTTCTGGGAAAAGCAAAAATAAAACAGAAGGCCAATAATAATACAATGATATTCAGAGTTGATTCAGAAGTACCCCCTATCATTAGTCTGCGTATAAAAATTGAAACAAATTGCAGAGAACATTTCTCTGTTTTGGGATATAATCAGTTCAAGTTTGATGTTGACAGTGACTGGTACAAAGATGAATGTATAATAACAACATACCAGCTTGAAGAACTACTTGGCACAAAACTAAGGGCGCTTTATCAAAGGAACAAAGGAAGAGACCTTTTTGATCTATATAAGGCACTTAGTGTATCAAAACCTGATTGTCAAAAAATTATCGTCTGTTACAAAAAATATATGGAATTTGTTGTGGATACTCCCCTTTCGCAAAAAGAATTCATAATGAACATGGACTTGAAAATGCAAGATGAATTTTTCCTCTCAGACACAAATAATCTATTGCGAATTGGAGAGAAATTTAATCCGATAGAGGCTTATGAGTTAGTAAAAAGAGAGTTAATTGAGAAAATATAACTGAAATCTATCTTACGGGGCCCAATGGTTTTGGTAACATATAGTAAATTTCAATAACCCTAATGTTTGTAGTTACATATGATAGATATGGCTCTTTCTAAAACTTCGTCGCGCCCTTCTTTAATTCCTTTGACTGTTGGCTTTACAACTTCATCAATTCTTATCCCCTTTCGCTGTGTTTGTTTTCCATCCGGATAATATATCCCTATTCCGGAAAATATGCTATGAACTCCGCCAGGTAAAGAGAGAATTGAAATGTTCCCATCTGCGCCAGCAGTCGACGACCCTAAAACGACGGTATTGGGAGATGACTGAAATGCCATTGCGTGATATTCTGCTGCACTTTGAGTGTCTTCATTTACTATTACGACTATTTTGCCTGTATAATAATTTTTGGTTCCTCTAATCTTAACTGGTATACTGCTAAACATCCCTGGAATTTTAAAATCTGCCATACTAACCACACAAAAAGTAGTATCTCTGGGAATAAGAAATTTTTCAATAAAACCTTTTATCATTCTTTCACGAGGATCCGGATAGCATCTTAAGTCAATAACAATTCCCTTTTTATTTTTGATCTTCTCATATATCTCTAATGCATTCCCGCTTTTATATTGTCCTGGATAAATATATCCAGTCGAATCATTTATCGATCTATAACACTGATGAATCTTTTGATTAAATTTTTCACGATATTTTGACAAATAATTATTTTCGCTGATTGTTTTCAATACAGTATCTTTTATTATAGAATGCCTTAAATAGGTTAATGAAATTGAATCTTTTTGGTTTCTTAATACATTGACCACAGCATCTCGCATAAATACCGCTTCGTTTGAATATGATGAATATTTTCTAACTAATTTTATCAACGAATCAATTGACTGATTATTAACTCTAATAATCTCGTCTCCCACCTTGAATCCACCCGTTAAGTTATTATCTGTTACAAGACTACTTACAAATTCTTTTCTTGAATTATTTTGATGTTTTTCCCTTGTTAAAAATTTATATGTATCATCTATAACAATTTTATTTACAATACAACGAAGTGATAATGGAGCTAGTTTATTTCCAATTATTTTATTAAATATATAAAAGGCAAAAGCGTGAGTATCATTAATCTCCGATATTAACCGATAGCAAATCAAATTGTAATCAACTCGATATTTTGCATTTATAAATAATGGGATATATTTCTTTAAGATTGTTCTCCATTCATTATCTGTGAGATATTTAGATGGATAATAATATTCAATCATATTCCAGTAACGGAATAAGGATAATAGCCTGTAGCCACAGTCAACATCGACGAGTTGACTATAAGAGTTTTCATTCTTAAAGTTTGGATTGCCAATGTATTTGAAAAACTGGACGTAATGATTTTCACCTTTCCTTTTAGCATACTTAACCTGTATCAGCTTTTCACTAAGAGCCTTGCCATGTGTAGTTGTATCATCTATCCATTCTGTAGAGGGCTTCAGTTTTACATTGGGGTTGGAGATAATTCTGTCATACTCTTCTTTATCTGATGCAAAAGGTCCAAAGCTGTCTATCCATATGTTTAGAATTTCATCTCTGTCTTTAGGTGTGGATTTTACAATTTTTGGAATTAATTCAAACAATTCATAATCGATATTATATATACTATCCTCAAAAACAGGATGATAGTATTTGACAAAACCCCATACTTTTGCCAAAATTTCTAAATTTCTTATAGTAGTATCATTAACCAATATTATTTTTATCTCTGAAGTTTCTTGATAATTTCTATAAAGTTTGGGAACTTTCTCATTGTAGTGTTGGCAAGAAAGTCCCGAAATTATTAAGATTATTAAAAGCAAATATTTTCTCACTCTGTCCATAATAAAATATAAAATAAAAGATGGTTCATAAATACTGCTTTATTAAAATTCTGAAAGACAGTTCAAAACTAATAATAAAAAACATTTATCAAAGATTATTTCTTTTTGATCTATCTAAACATTAAAATATTACTATAGAAAAGAATGTTTTATTGAGACAATTTTTCTGCTGTAAAAAATTTTGATTTTAGTAATACTTCTATTACCTTTATGGCATAAAGATTGAGGATGAAGTGCAGTGAACTGATACGGAGATTGGAGCAAGGTGGATGGGTTGTTATCGGCCAAAAAGGAAGTCACATGAAAATGATGACATCCTGATTATGAAAATATTATAATTGTACCAAACCATAGTTCGAAAGAAATTGGCAAGGGACTTGCAACAGCGATTTTAAAACAAGCAAGAATTATTAAATAGCCATGAAAAAAATTATCGCAACTTTAGAGTGGAGCAAAGATGGATATGGGATCTGGTTTGAGGAATTTCCAAATGTTTTCTCATTTGCGCACACTATAGAGGAGGCAAAAATTAAATCGAAAGAGGTTATTGAATTCTCTTTTGAAGACGAAAATAAAAAGCCGGCTTGGCTTGAGAAAGGGTTTGAAATTGCAATCAGATTTGATACTGCTGGCCTTTTAAATTACTATCAGCATATTTTTACTAAAAGGGCATTATCTAAGGTCACTGGTGTTAATGAAAGTTTGCTGAGCCAATATGCAATGGGGGTAAAAAAACCCGGGCCAAAACAGAGAAATAAGATTGAAAAGGGAATTCACAATCTTTCAAGGGAACTGCAAAGTATAAGTCTGGTATAGGAATTGACACAGGATTACGTCGCTGCGCGCCGTGATCCTGGAAAGGTCGCGGAAAACAGCCCAAGAATTAAGAACCCCTCAGGGCATTGCCTTTAGGGGTTTGTTATTTTGCCGCACCCAGGATTACGTCGCTGCGCGCTGTGATCCTGGAAAGGTCGCGGAAAACAGCCCAAGAATGAAGAACCCCCAAGGGCATTGCCTTTAGGGGTTTGTTATTTTGCCGCACCCAGGATTACGTCGCTGCGCGCCGTGATCCTGGAAAGGTCGCGGAAAACAGCCCAAGAATGAAGAACCCCCAAGGCATTGCCTTGATGGTTTATTATTTTGCTTCCACCACCAAGCAAGCTCGGGCTGGAGCAAAATAACAAACCCCCCTTGCCAAAAGCAAGGGGGGTTCTTCATTCTTGTAGCGCGACCCAGGATTGAACTGGGGACCTCATGATTATGAATCATGCGCTCTAACCAGCTGAGCTATCGCGCCGCGAATTGAGGTGCAAAAGTAATACATTTTTGGAAAGTGGCAAGTTCTTTGGCGGTTTTATTTAACTTTGAGTTGAGCGTTTTAAATTATTAGTAAGCATAAAATATTGTTTATAAGCCGATACATGGTTATTGCGATGGTTTTGGTCACTCTGTTTTCTGGGGTTGGTATGGTTGCTGCTACTGCTGACTCAACAAATACTGATAGTCTCTTTCAACGGACCGATTTTCGTAAAAGGGTTGCGGAGAGTGTGCGGTGGCAGATGAAAAACTATCCGGAGTCGAGGCTTATAGATCTGTATAAGAACTTCTTTCAGGACAAGTTCGGGCCGGGTCATATTGTTGCCGATACTGCTTCTGCCGGTGCTTATCTCCGTCGTGAACTGGCCGAGGTGAATGGCCGGTCACAGAATGAATCTGTTGAGGTAACCGGTTGGGAGGGCAATTTTGTGAGGGTAGATCTGGCTGTCATTAAGGAGAACATCATTGATTATAACCGGTTTTTTGATGCCTTTATCAAAAGTACCTCACTTGCCAAAGCTCCTTCTGTAAAAGATTGGCAACTGGAGTGGCGCGAGATTGAGTCAATTGTAAGGCAACTGTTTCCCGATATTCCATATATGAATGAAGATTCAAAGACACTGGAAACATTGTTATCACAAGGGAAATATGTAATTCACCACAGCAAGGATTATGCCGACAAGTACAAGCCGCATTACAGATTGATTAGCAGGAAAAACTCCCTTGAAGTTTTTTGCAAGCTTCAGATAAATAGGCCTATATAAAATATTTTCTATAAATTACTCGGAGATATTTTTGTAATTAATGAGAAATCCGACAGATACTAAAAACTTCAAGGGAGTTTTTTTGACCTCCTCACCTACTGACGCCCCAGCAGCACTGTAACGTATGCAGCAATGCCCTCTTCACGGCCCACAAAGCCAAGTTTCTCTGTTGTGGTTGCCTTGATTGAGATCTGATCCATAGCCACTCCCAGCAACACGGCCAGCATTGTTCGCATTTCCGGTATGTACCGTGCTATTTTTGGTGATTGCAGTGCGACAGTGATATCGGCATTTATAAGAGAGAAACCATACTCCCTAATCATAGAGTAGACCCTCGTCAGTAATATCTTGCTGTCTATGCCTTTGAACTTTGCTGAAGTATCAGGGAAATGGGTTCCTATGTCGCCCAAAGCCAGTGCCCCCAGAAGAGCATCGCACAGGGCATGGATAGGAGTGTCGCCATCCGAATGGGCCACGCAACCCTTTGAGTGATTGATTTGTATGCCACAAACCCATAATGGGAGGCCCTCTGCCAGTGCATGAACATCGTAGCCGTTACCAATTCTTAAATCCATTTCCGTTTTTTATAGTTGGGTAAAGTTATAACAAAATTCCTACATAAATTATTATCTTTGTGCAAAGGAATTCTATAAAGGAATACTTGACAAAAATGGGATTTAATTTTAGTTTATTCAGTCTGCCAAAACACAGGGCTTTTAACTATCAGCCACTTTATTTCGATGAAAAGAAAGAGAAAATGGAGGAGCGTTTTTCCCGTCTTCACGAAGAGGAAAAGGGCAAGGATCCCGGCTATATTCCGGGGCGGCTGCTTCGCGGCAAATTAAGAAAAGCCGTTTATCACAATCGCCGTTCACCCGGTTCTGTTATGCTGAACAGAATCATAATTCTTGTCTTCTTAGTCGTGCTGCTTGTTGCTGCATATTATCTCTCCAAGTCATTAGGACTTTTTTTTGCATCAATGGGCTAATGCTTAAAGTCCTTCCAAGCCATATTTCCAATCTCATCGCAGCAGGTGAAGTGGTCCAGAGACCGGCCTCGGTTGTTAAAGAGCTTATGGAAAATGCCGTGGATGCCTCTGCAACACAAATTCAGGTTGTTGTAAAGGATTCGGGCAGAACTCTAATACAAATAATCGACGACGGTGAAGGCATGTCGCCTCAGGATGCCAAGACAGCCTTTCTAAGACATGCAACCTCCAAACTTACAGAGATTGAAGATCTTGACCATCTTAGCACATTCGGGTTCCGCGGAGAGGCACTGGCATCTGTGGCAGCGGTTTCGGAAGTCTCCCTGAAGACCCGCCGGGAGTGCGACCAGATGGGTTACGAAGTGAGGTTTGCAGAGTCTAAGCTTATTTACGAATCGGAGGTCTCCACACCTAAGGGTAGTAATTTCATTGTCAGGAACATTTTTTACAACGTCCCCGCAAGAAGAAAATTCCTTAAATCAGACTCAACGGAATACCGTCAGATAGTATCGGAGTTCACACGGGTTGCCATAACACGTCCAGATATCTCATTCAAACTCACGCACAACGGCAGCGAAATATTCAACCTGCCACCCTCCAATCAGAGACGCCGTATACAAGATGTAGCAGGGCGGGAACTAGGTAGAGAACTTGTAGATTTGCATGTAGATACATCACTTATAAAAATCCGCGGCTATATAGGCAAGCCAGAAGATGCAAGAAAGACACCCGGAAATCAGTATTTCTTTGTCAACAACAGATACTTCAGAAGCTCATACTTTCAGAAAGCCGTTTTAAAGGCCTATGAAAACCTCATACAGGAGGGAACACTCCCCTCTTTCTTCATTTTCTTTGAGGCCGGCACAGATAAGATTGATGTGAATATTCACCCCTCAAAGACTGAGATAAAATTCGAAGACGAATTTGCAATTTTTGATATTCTCCGCTCGGTTGTGAGGGAATCGCTGGGCAAGAACTCATTCATGCCAAGCATCGACTTCGACCAGGAGGGTGCCCCCGAGATTCCAAAGGTGAACACCAGTTATTATGTTCCATCACCAAAAATCGATTTCGACCCGTTGTTCAACCCCTTTAACGAAGAATTTTCTGAGAGACGTTTCCCCGATGATAACACATCGTATAGGCGCGAACCATACTCTCCACTTATAAAGGACCCCGCAATTCCCCAGAAACCTGTCATACAGGTAGCCGGAAAGTACATAATTACCACAATAAAATCGGGACTTTTAGCAATTAACATAAGGCGGGCAACCGAGAGGATTTTATACGAAAAATATCTTGATACCCTTCTGTCTCATTCAGAAATCATAAATCACACCCTGTTCCCTAAAACAATTGAGCTCGACGACTACTCCTATTCTGTAATTGTTGAGAACTTAATGATTTTAGGGCACTTAGGCTTTGATATACGCGCCAGTGAAGATAACAGCAGAAAGAATTGTGTTGATATTTCCGGAATTCCTGACGGAGTGTCAGATGAGCCGGAAGTCATTAATGAGCTTATAGACAAGCTGGTATTTGACCTAACCGAACTTGGCAGGGATTTTGGTGAAGCATCAAGAGAGAGGTTCGCAGCATCACTTGCACACGCCGCAACAACTGGAAGACAAGAGTCGCTTAACAACCTCGAAGCTCAGATTCTGATAGACTCACTTTTTGCCTGCAAGGAGCCTGCGGTTACACCCGGCGGAAAACCTTGCACTGCCATTATAACACTTGAAGAACTTGAAAAGCGCTTTAACTAGATTAATTTAAAATTGAAAATAACAAAACCATGATGTACGATAACCGAGGCTCGGGATTTTTCACCAGTATGCCCCCTGTAATTAAAAACCTGCTCATCATTAATTCTCTGATGCTTTTAATTACCTACCTCACAGGGGAATTCATGTACGAAAAGTTCTCTCTTTTTTACTTTGAATCTCCGTTGTTCAAACCATATCAGCTTATCACACACATGTTCATGCATGGAGGTTTTATCCATCTCTTCTTTAACATGTACTCATTGGTGATATTCGGCGTGGCGCTTGAGCATGTATGGGGTAGCAAGAAGTTTTTCCTCTACTATATGGTCACAGGATTAGGCGCAGCAGCCTTGCACTCACTTGTAATGTATATAGATGCATCCTCTCTTTTGTCTGCCGCGCAGGCAGGGAACATTGAGGCAGCTCAAAGTCTTCAGACACTTATGTCCACCCCAACTGTAGGTGCATCTGGTGCTGTATACGGAGTGTTGCTTGCCTACGGGATGCTCTTCCCCAACAATGTACTTCAGCTCATCTTCCCGCCGGTTGCCCTTAAGGCCAAATGGTTCGTCCTAATTTTTGGTGCAATTGAACTAACATTAGGTATCTCAAACACAGGAGGCAATGTGGCACACTTTGCACACCTGGGTGGTATGATTTTCGGATATTTCCTTATTATTTACTGGAAAAAAAACAACAGAATGTACTTCTAATGAAGAAGAGAAAAAAAGGATCAAGGTCCCCATGGCCGATTGCCTTAGTTTTCAGGCTTGTGCTGATTGTTTCGGCTATTGCTCTTCTAATTTCATATATATCAATATATATCAATCCGTCGCTTACATCTGTTCCCCTGTTTTTCGGATTGTACTTCATACCCCTTGTAATGCTGAACTTGTTCCTTCTCATTGTTGGATTAATCCGCCGCTCAGGAGCAATATGGATCACATTTATCATACTCCTCCCCTCAATACTCTTTGCCGATCTTTTTGTGAGGTGGGGAAAACCGGAAGAGGGAGATAAAGGTATTGCTCTTAAGGTCTGCACATACAATGTAGGTCTATTTGCACAGGACAAAAAGCATGGCAGGAGAGAACTTCTTACAAGCGTTGCCGGCTTTATTGCAAAGGAGCAGCCGGAAGTTGTATGCTTTCAGGAGTTCTATATAAATGACACCGCCGACATCCGCGCTACATTCACAGATTATCCCTACTTCTTTTACCACTTTTTCAGTCCGAGGGTTGGTGGAAAGTTCGGTAACCTTACAATAAGCAAGTTCCCTATTGCCTCGAGCGGGAAAATTACCTTCAAAGGCAGTACAAACCTGTGCATATACACAGATATAGAACACTTTGGAAAAATAATAAGGCTCTATAACACCCATCTTGAATCTCATTCAATATCTTTTACTGCACTCATAAAAAAGATGAGCAAGAGCGACAAAGTTTCGGAGGATATCCTTGACATGCACGACAAGATGGCAAGTACATTCAAGAAAAGAGCAATGCAGGTCGACTCAATTGTATCACACGCCTCCGGAAGTGAATACCCTGCAATTATATGTGGCGACTTCAACGACACCCCAATGTCATATACCTATCATAACCTGACAATTGACAAACAAGACAGTTTCAGAGAGTCGGGAAAAGGGTTCAGCGCAACCTATTCCTATATGTGGCCCCTGCTCAGAATCGATTATATTCTTTACCCCCGTTACTTCTGGAGCATGAGCCATAAGACAGAAAGGATATCCTTTTCTGACCACTACCCTGTCATATCTGTAATAATCATACCTTAAACATGGAACAAAACCAGGCAATTAACGAGGCAATAAAGGTCCTCAGGGCAGGGGGCGTAATCCTGTATCCCACAGACACTATTTGGGGTCTGGGTTGCGATGCCACAAATCCTGCAGCAGTAGAAAAGATTTATAAGATCAAAAAAAGGACAGACAGCAAAAGCCTCATAACTCTTGTAGACGGGCTCGATATGCTCTACCGTTATATTAAGGAGGTTCCTGAGATTGCATGTCAGCTCATAGAGGTGAGTGATAGCCCTTTGACAATTATCTATCCTGGTGCTATAGGTCTTGCTCCAAACATAGTGGCAGAAGACGGGTCGGCTGGTATAAGAATTCCCGAGCACCCGTTTTGTCAACAATTGATCTCAAAGTTCCGGAGACCCATAGTCTCAACATCTGCAAACATCTCAGGTGAGAATGCACCCTCCGGTTATCATGACATAAGCGATGAAATTATAAATTCTGTTGATTGGATTGCAGATCCTATGCTTGAAGAGGGGTCGACCGGAAAACCATCTTCAATAATAATGCTTGGACTTGGAGGAGAGATTAAAATAATCAGGAACTGACCTATCTGTGGTTCCCCAGAAAATATATTGCAGCAACGGTCGTGAGAGCGGCCGTTTCTGTTCTCAAACGTGATTCTCCCAAAGTTATCGGCAAAAATCCGTGAGATACTGCAAGAGCAACCTCATCTGCCGAAAAATCACCCTCCGGCCCAATAAGAATAAGAAACCTCCTCTCTCCCTTTTCTGCAGGTACGTTGTATTCCAGATATCTCACAAGGTCTGTTCTGCTCCCCTCGTTACAGTGGGCAATTAGTTTTATTCCGTTAAAACCAGCAGAATCCATTATGAACTTCTTTGCTGTGGTCATCGGGTTTAGTACGGGTACGCACGCCTTTAGTGACTGTTTGGTTGCGGAGAGCAGGATCCTCTCCCCTCTCTCCGGTTTGAACACCTTTCTCTCCGAATGATCTCCGATTATTGGAGTCAATTCATCCATTCCCAGCTCTGTTGCCTTCTCCATGAACCACTCATATCTCTCCAGATTCTTGGTTGGCGCTACAGCCATATGCAGGAAATAGCCCCTTGCCATATACTTCTGAATACTCTCCTTAATTTTTATTTTACATGTCTTGCCAGAAGTATCTGTTATCTCTCCCTTGTATAGGCCACCTTTGCCGTCTATAAAGCTTATCTCGTCTCCCCTCTTGTATCTAAGCACCTTAATGCAATGTTTAGATTCCTCCGGATCGAGTATGGCTTCTGAGCCCGAAATATTATTTGTAAAAAAGAGTTCCATATATAATACAAATATACATAAAAAGGTTATTTTTGTCTGCAATCACTTAAACTTAGTTATGAAAACCGCCATCACAAACAGGTACACAGCACTTGATGTGCTAAGGGGGATGACTATTGCCGGTATGATACTGGTAAACAATCCCGGCTCCTGGGGGAAAATCTTCCCTCCTTTGAAACATGCCGCCTGGAGTGGATGTACTCCTACAGATCTTGTATTTCCGTTTTTCCTGTTCATTGTAGGAGCAGCTCTTTCATTCGCTTTTGCAAAGTACAACGACTCTCTTAATGCAAATTCCTTAAAGAAAATCATTAAAAGAGCATTTTTTATCTTTCTTACCGGTCTTGCCCTTAATGCATTTCCTTTTTATCCTACATCGCCCGACCCTGCAATGAGCTGGGGTGCAAACTATCTGGAATATCTGAACCATATAAGGATTTTAGGCGTGCTCCAGAGAATTGCAATGTGTTATCTTGTTGGTGGAATTTTAGCCCTTTGGCTTCATAAACCGGCAAAAATGATGGTTGGCATGGGAGTACTCATGTTTCTTCATTGGCTCATACTTGTGACATTCGGCACAGAGAGTCCTTTCTCAATAATGGGCAATATTTCCGGGTCTATTGATGTTTCGCTTATTGGCGACAACCATATATATCATGGTTTTGGAGTTCCTTTCGAACCCGAAGGCATTCTGGGCGTATTGTCGGGCTCTGCCACAGTTCTTCTGGGATACCTAATCGGCAGCATAATCCGCAAGAGTGAACAAAAAATTGATGCTGTGGGAACACTTTACACAATAGGCCTTGTTTCACTGGCTGTCGCTCTTGTATTGAATACCTTCATCCCTATCAACAAACCATTATGGACCCCTTCATATGTTTTTTATGCAGGTGGATGGTCAATACTTATGCTTGCATTTTTCATTTACCTGATAGATATAAAGGGCAAGGAGAAGTTCTTCTTCCCATTCAAGGCACTTGGCCTGAATCCTCTTTTCGCTTTTGTAATGGCCGGAATCTTTGCAAAAACATTGGGCAGGATAATAAAATGGACAACGGTAATAATACAGGACGACGGAACCACAAAAGAGGTTACAACATCGGCAGCATCATGGGCATATCAGCATCTGTGCGTCCCTCTGCTCGGGCATAATGAATGGGGATCACTTATGTATGCAGTTTGCTATGTGGCAATATTTACAGCTATGGCAATTTTCCTCTACAAGAAAAAAATTGTCATAAAGCTATAATATAAAGTCTTAATAATGGCATACATAGGGCTTTTATCTGATACTCATACACTCTTTGACGACAATCTTAAGGAATTTTTAAAAGATACCGACGAGGTCTGGCACGCTGGTGATTTCGGCAGCTTGGAGGTGTCCGATAAAATATCCTCCTTTAAACCACTTAGGGGTGTTTACGGAAACTGCGATGGCCATGAAATAAGGCTGATACATCCCTATATCCAGAACTTTGAGCTGGAGGGCATGAGGTTTCTGATGATGCACATTGGAGGATATCCGGGCAGATATGACTATAAGGCACTTCAATTTATAACGGCCCACAAGCCGGATGTCTTTATCTGCGGACACTCGCACATACTCAAAGTAATAAACGACAGACACAACAATCTTATCTGCATTAACCCCGGTGCCGCAGGCATAGAGGGGTTCCATGTTGTAAGAACTGCAATAAGGTTCAAGGTAGAAGGTGGCGCCCTGCACGACCTGGAGGTGGGTGAATGGCCAAAAAGATTATAACATATCAGAATATATCAACAATTTTAAAATAATCAATAATGAAAAGAGTCGTATTCCTTTTAACGCTAATCCTCTCCGGAGTCATTGCCATAGCGCAACAGACACCGGTCACAACTGCCAATTACGATCTGGCAGCAAGATTTTCCCCCAAAAAAGTTGCAAAAATGGTCTTCTCCACAAATGTGCAGCCAAAATGGTTCAAGAACTCCGATAAGTTCTGGTACACATATCAGACTCCGGACGGAACATTCTATTATATTGCCGACCCTGCCACCGGCGCAAAAAGGCAAATCTTCGACAAAGCAAAACTGGCAGCTCAGCTTACTGAGATTGTGAAGGACCCTTTTGATGCACAAAACATCCCTATCACTAAGCTCAAGCTTGTGGACGACAAGAAGTTCACCTTTGAGATAAAGAGTACCGCAGATACAACAGTAAAGGACGAAAAAACCAAAAAACCAAAAAAAGAGAAAAAAGTTCACGGTTTTGAATACGATATCCAGAGTAACACCCTTACAGAAATTAAAGACTACAAAGCAGATAAACCTTACCCAAGATGGGCAAGTATCTCACCCGATAAGAAATATGTCGTTTTCTCCAGAAACTTCAACCTTTACTCCATGGATATGGAGAACCTTGAGAAGGCAAGAAAAGATGAAGACGACTCAACTATAGTTGAACAACAGCTTACAACAGAGGGTACGAAAGATTTCGGATTCGGTTCGGGTGAGTCAGACGCAAATGCATCAGAAAAGGATAAGAAGAAGAGGACAGGGGCCAATATTACGTGGTCACCTGACTCAAAAAACTTCGCATTTATCCGTACAGACAACTCTAAGGTAAAGGATTTATGGGTTATAGACGTTCTTGCAGAACCCCGCCCTAAACTGGAATCCTACAAGTATCAGATGCCGGGCGAAACAGAGTCGCCTGTCAGACATCTCTATCTGTTCAATATTGAGAGCAAAAAGTACAAAGAGATAAAGAGCGCAAGGTTCAAGGATCAGGAGCTGAGAATAAGCACCACTCCTGTTTTGCAAAAGGATATGAGCAACGACTATAACCATAACATCTGGCTTGGAAACGCACAAAAGTTCTATGTTTCGAGAGCAAGCAGAGATCTCAAAAAAATTGACGTTTGTATTGCAGAAATAGCTGCAGACACATTGAAAACTCTTGTTGAGGAGCGCATGAACACTTATGTAGAATCCAGGTCCATTAAACTGGTGAACGACGGAAAGGAGTTCATTCAATGGTCAGAAAGAAGCGGCTGGGCTCATCTTTATCTCTATGACGAGAACGGGAAACTAAAGAATCCAATTACTTCTGGTGAATACCATGTAGAAGACGTTGTAGCAATAGATCAGGCACAAAGGGTCATCTATTTTACTGCCAATGCAAAAGAGGCTGGCGAAAACCCTTATTACACACACCTTTACAGGGTAAACATGGACGGTAGCAACCTGAAGCTTCTTAACTCAGGTGATTTCAACCACGAAACTGTCAGTTCTGACAATGGAAAATACTTTGTCGACAACTTCTCAAGAGTGAACACTCAGCCAAAGACTGCCCTATTCGACAACACGGGACGTAAAATTCTTGACCTTGAAACAACAGACTTAAGACTTCTTTTTGCAGCCGGATACAAGTTCCCGGAATTGTTCAAAGTGAAGGCCGGTGACGGTGTTACAGATCTTTACGGGGTAATGTACAAACCTTTCGACTTCGATTCAACCAAGCTCTATCCAATAATTGAGTATGTATATCCCGGCCCACAGACAGAGGCTGTAAATGCATCATGGGCCAAGGGCATGGACAGAGTTGACCGTCTTGCTCAGTTCGGCTATATTGTCATAACTGTAGGAAACCGCGGAGGTCACCCTTCACGTTCAAAGTGGTATCATAACTTTGGTTATGGTAATCTGAGGGACTATGGTCTGGAAGACAAAAAAATGGCAATTGAACAATTGGCTGCAAAACATCCCTTCATAAACATTCATAAGGTAGGAATTCATGGCCATTCAGGCGGTGGTTTTATGTCAACAGCAGCGATGCTTGTTTACCCCGATTTCTTCAAGGTTGCTGTTTCATCTGCCGGGAACCACGAGAATAACATTTACAACAGATGGTGGAGCGAACAACATCACGGGATCCTTGAGTCAATATCAGAAAAGGGAGATACTACCTTCAAGTACAGCATAGACAAGAACTCTGCAATAGCCAAGAACCTTAAGGGGCGTCTTCTGCTATCCAGTGGAGATATAGACAACAATGTCCATCCTGGCAATACGCTTCGTATGGTAAATGCACTCATCCGTGCAAACAAGAGGTTCGATATGATTCTGCTGCCTGGTCAGAGGCACAGCTTTGGAGAGATGGCAGAATACTTCTTCTGGAGGTCATCTGACTATTTTAATCAATATCTGATTGGCGATTACAGAGATGAGACCGACATATCTCAACTAAATAACAACTAATGTATATATAACTATACTACACTATACAAGGGTGCGTAGTATAGTTATATCTTGCTATATATCTGTTCTTTGTAAATTTGACCCTGATTTTGGTATAGAATAATCAAAAATTTTTAGATTTGCTCACTTATAAAACGAATAAAAATGAAACTAAGAAAATTTTCACTATTTCTGTTGGCCAACCTTGTTGGTCTAAGCCTTATGGCAGAGGGTTATCAAATCAATTCGCAAAGTACCCGCCAGTTAGGTATGGGTCATTTGGGAACGGCTCTCAAACTCGGAGGGGAGAGTATGCTCTTCAATCCTGCAGGTCTTTCATTCATGAATAGTAAGATAGATGTGTCTCTTGGTATGACAGCTATCTTTTCGAAAGTATCTTATACCGACATTGCCGGCACCTGGACCACAGATACACACAATCCAATGGGAACGCCCATTTACGGTTATTTTGGGTTTAAGTTGTCAGACAAGTTCTTTGCTGGCGTAAGCATTACCAACCCTGCTGGAAACAGCCTAAGCTGGCCCGATAACTGGAGAGGCTCTCATCTGGTTCAGAATATTTCTCTTAAAGCATATTCTGTACAACCTACCATATCCTATAAGTTCAGCGAGAAGTTCAGCATTGGAGCGGGCCTTATGGTCGATTTCGGAAGCTTTGAGTTGAACAAAGGTCTTCTGCCTGTTGGCGGACTTAACGGATACCTGGCAAGCCCTGTTTTCCCTAATGCATATAAAGCTATCATCAGAAGTGCTGACGGTATCACTCCAATTTCTGCAAATCTTACAGGCAAGGCAGGTGCATCTTTTGGATTCAATGTGGGTATTCTTTACAGTCCAAATGAAAAATGGAGTTTTGGTATATCATACAGGTCAAAAGTTATGCTTGATGTAAAGGAGGGTTCTACAACCTTGAGTTATGCCACTCCTGAACTTAAAACACTCATAACAACCCTTGCCACACCTCCGGCTACTTCAAATCCACTGTACAACCCTTCAATCGCAGGTGCAGTATCGCTTGATGGAAAGGCTTTCGACGCTTCTCTTCCTGTACCATCTAACCTTAATGTTGGTGTTGCTTACAAGGCAACCAAAAAACTTCTTCTCTCTGCAGAGTTGCAATATGTAGGATGGAAAGCATATGATTCTCTTATCATCAAGTTTACTCACATGACCTCAAAATCTTTTAAGAATTACAAAAATTCAATGATTTACAGAGTTGGTGGTGAGTACAAAGCTTGTGACAAAATGACTTTCAGACTGGGCTTTATCTACGACTCCACTCCTGTGGACAAGGCTTATTATAGTCCTGATGGTCCCGGAGCTAATAAAATCAGCCTTACTGCAGGTCTTACCCTGCAGCCTGTAAAGAAATTTGCGATTGATCTGGGGTTCCAGTATCTGAACGGAGCAAAAACACGTGGTGCACTGCCTCAGACAGCTCCAATGACAGCTTTTCAGGGTGACTACAAAACAACAGCGTTGCTCCCTTCTTTGGGCCTTAGATTCAATTTCTAGAAAAAAAGAGTACTTTTGCATAGGGAAAATTGACTATGCCAAAGATTATTTCAGTAGCAGAATTTTTAAAGAGAGGTAATTCTCTACCAATTATAGATGTCAGATCCCCGGGTGAATATGAGCATGCTCATATCCCCGGGGCTCTTGCTTTACCCCTCTTTTCAAATGAAGAGCGGGCAGAGGTTGGCACTATCTACAAACAGAGGGGAAGGGTTCAGGCAGTACAGAAGGGGTTGGAATTTGTCGGCCCCAAGCTTAAGGATTTTACAAAATTCGCACTAAAACTCAATAGCGATGAGTTGCTGATTCATTGCTGGAGGGGAGGAATGCGCTCCTCTGCAATGGCATGGCTACTGGAGACTGTAGGAATAAATTGCTCTTTGCTAAAGGATGGCTACAAGGCTTACAGGAATCATGTACTCGAATCCTTCGATTTGCCTTACAAAATTCTACTCTTAGGAGGATACACCGGCTCAGGTAAAACTGAGATACTATCTGCACTTAAGGAAGCCGGAGAACAAGTTGTTGACCTTGAGGGATTATCGAATCATAAAGGCTCTGCCTTTGGTGCGCTTGGTCAGGGGATTCAGCCCTCATCTGAACAGTTTGAAAATACTCTTAGCGCAGAATTACGGAGGTTAGACAGAGACAAGATTCTATGGCTGGAGGACGAGAGCAGGAATGTGGGTAAAGTAACCATTCCCCAGGGTTTATGGAACCAGATGAGGTCGGCAAAGCTTATACGGGTAGACACCTCTTACGAAATACGTCTCTGCCGCTTGATGCGTGATTACTCCTGCTTCGATACTGATGGGCTGATTGCATCAATCAAGAAAATTGAAAAGAGACTGGGCTTTGACAAGTGTAAGTTTGCTGTTGAAGCCTGCCTTAATGGTGACCGTGATGCAGCAGCAAGAATCTGCCTCAACTATTATGATGCCGCCTACGGCAACCAGCTTGTTACCAGATTTGGAGAGAATCAGACTCTTTTGCCTCACATAGAGGTAAATACACTTGACAGTTCCTCAGCCGTGACCGAACTTAAATCAATATCATCCGTTTTAGATTTTTAATATTTTATGAGCATAAAGGAGATTAACAGTAAAATTGCAGTCATCATAAACCGTAACGGCATGGGTGATGCTTCATTGGAACTTAGCCATATACTGGTTAAGAATTACCTTACACTAATTCACGACGAGGAGAGATTTCCTGCATACATCTGTTTTTACGGAGATGGTGTAAAACTAACGTGCGAAGGTTCACACATTATTGATGAGTTGAAGGCTCTGGAAGCAAAAGGCACAAAAATAATCATCTGCAAGACATGTCTGGTATTCAACAACATGCTCGACAAAGTGAAGGTTGGTTCGGTCGGCACAATGCTAGATATTGTCGACATTCAGCATAATAGTACAAAGCTTATAAATCTTTAAACCCTCAAAATTCATTTCGTACATGTCAGATACTATTCGATTGACACAATTCAGCCCGGGTGCAGGGTGCGGGTGCAAGATTTCTCCAAAGGATCTTGAGGAGATATTGAAAAATAGCCGTTCCGGTAAGGTTTTTGAAAATCTTCTTGTAGGGAACGACAGTAAGGATGACGCTGCTGTCTTCGATATAGGAGGAGGCCGCGCAATTGTCTCAACTACAGATTTCTTCACTCCTATCGTAGATGATCCTTTCAATTTTGGAAGAATATCTGCAACAAATGCAATTTCTGATATCTATGCAATGGGAGGCGAGCCTTTAATGGCTATAGCCATTTTGGGATGGCCCCTGGACAAGCTGCCTGCAGAAGTTGCCGGAGAGGTTATATCCGGTGCCAGATTTGTATGCGACCTTGCAAACATTCCATTAGCCGGAGGACATAGCATAAACAGTGCTGACCCCATCTTCGGTCTTGCAGTAACTGGCATAGTAGATAGTGGTCACATTAAGAAGAACAACACTGCGACCGATGGTTGTGTGCTTTTTCTTACTAAGCCTATTGGAATTGGCCTGGTAAGTTCTGCTGAAAAGTTCGGTATGGTAAGGGAGGCAGACAGGGCAGTTGCTCTGCAGCTTATGACCACACTTAACAAACCGGGAGTAGAAATTGCACACATAGAAGGAGTTAAGGCACTAACCGATGTCACAGGATTTGGTTTACTGGGCCATGCGCTTGAGATGGCAGAGGGAAGTGGTCTTAAGGTTGTTATAGAGTCAGACCACGTGCCCAAAATTGAAGGTGTCGATTTCTATATTGAAAACAATTGTATCCCTGGTGGTACTCATAGAAATTTTGCCAGTTACGGCACAAAAGTCTCTCCTTTGACAGATAAACAGAAGGCACTTCTTTGCGACCCACAGACAAGCGGGGGACTGCTCATTGCTGTTGAACCACAAAGTATTCCGCAGCTCGAGGAGATTGCCTCAAGAGAGGGCTTTCCTCTATACCGCATAGGGTATGTAGAAAATCAGGATGGAGGCTTTCCTGTTGAGATTAAATAGTATCTTTACAGAACTAACCCTAATAAAATAATACCATGAAACGACTCTTACTGTTAAGTCTCGTAATTTGTTTGGCTTCTTCTCTCATGGCTCAGAAAATCATGACCGGAGCCGAGTCTGTAAACGAGTACCTGCCTCTTCTGCAAGGAAAGAGGGTTGCTATATTGTCCAACCATACCGGTATGATTGGAAAAGTCCACCTGCTCGATTCTCTTCTATCGCTTAAAGTTAATATAGTTGCTATAATGTCTCCTGAACATGGATTCAGGGGCGATGCAGATGCAGGCGAACATGTTGCCAGTTCTGTTGATACCAAAACCGGAATTCCTATCAGGTCTCTCTATGGTGGTGGCACTCCGGGACAAACCACAGCCGATCAGCTTAAGGATATTGATATCCTTCTTTACGACCTTCAGGATGTTGGTGTGCGGTTTTATACCTATATGACAACAATGGCCAGAATGATGGACGCCTGCGCCCAGAGTGGCAAGAAGATGATTGTTCTTGACAGGCCAAATCCAATTGGTTTCTATGTTGACGGACCAATTCTGGACATGAAGTACAAGAATGGCGTTGCCTGGCTGCCTGTTCCTACTGTTCACGGGATGACACTTGGTGAACTGGCAGGAATGATTAACGGTGAGAAGTGGCTGACTAACGGTATCCAGTGCGATGTTACAGTTATCAAGTGCAAGAACTACACCCATGCATCATTGTATGTGCTCCCTGTAAAACCATCTCCAAACCTGCCCGACATGCGCTCGATATACCTCTACCCATCTACCTGCTACTTCGAAGCAACCCCGGTTAGCCTTGGACGGGGAACAGACAAGCCTTTCCAGTTATATGGCCATCCGAATATGAAGGGGTACGATTTCAAGTTTACTCCAAGGAGTGTTCCCGGGGCCAAAACTCCTCCTCAGCTGAACAGAGAGTGCTATGGTGTAGATTTGAGGACAAAGCCGTCGGTGGAAGAGATAAACAAAGCCGGAATAAACCTGGAATATGTAATTGATGCATACAACAACCTTAACCTTGACGACCATTTCTTCCGTTCAGCTTTTGAATCTCTTATAGGTCAGGGATATGTAAGAAAAATGATAAAAGAGGGAAAATCTGCTGCCCAGATAAAAGCAATGTGGGCCGACGATGTTGCCAAATTTAAAATTCAGCGTAAGCCATATCTTTTATATCCGGAAAAATAATCCTTCGGCACCTCAAAAGGTGATTTCGCGTGATTCGTCATCAAGAACAGATATATGCACCTTAAGACAATTATCGGGCAGTATCTGTTCTATTTTTTCGGGCCACTCAATAAGGCAGAGTTCCCCGCTGTCGACGAACTCCTCAAAGCCAATGTCGAACGCCTCCTCAAGCTTGTTTATCCTGTAAAAATCAAAGTGATATATCGGTTTCCCCTCTCCACTTCTATACTCGTTTATAATTGTGAATGTGGGACTATTAACACTATCCGGAACACCAAGGGCACTGCATATGGCTTTGATAAATGTAGTTTTGCCGGCCCCCATGGCTCCATATAACGCTACAACCTGTCTCTCCTGCTTCAATGAGAGAAACTCCCTTGCTGCTCTGTCAATATCCTTAAGGTTCCTGATTATTACCTTGTTGCTCATAAAAATACTCTTGTGTGTAATATGTGGCAAAGATATGAAATCTGACGAATCAAAATTAGCGGATAATACCTTTTTGCATTTATTGGATATTAAGAGAGAAAAACAATAACAAATTTCTAAAATGAAAAGAATCTTATTTATTCTGTCCATCGTGTTCACATCAATGACAGCTATTGCTCAAGGTGTTAACTTTCAGGAGCTGACATTAGAGCAGGCAATTGCAAAAGCAAAGGCCGAAAACAAACTCGTATTCATAGACAGCTACACCGATTGGTGCGGACCATGCAAAATGATGGCAAAAGATATTTTCCCTATGAAGGAGATGGGTGACTATTTTAACCCCAAATATATCTCAATATCTTCAAATGCAGAAAAAGGTGAAGATGGACCTCTTGTCCGGGCAAAATTCGGAATTAAGGCATATCCTACATTCGTAATTCTTGACGGCGATGGCAACATGATCCATATGTTTGCCGGTGGAGTTCTTAGCCTTGCATTTATAGACAAGGTGGAGGAGTCATTCAATCCTGACATGGCATTCGGGAACCTTCAAAAACGCTACAACTCGGGAGAGCGCGACAAAAAGCTTGTGGCAAACTATATAAAGGCTCTCATGGGAACTTACACAACAGACGTAACCAAAATGATCGACGACTTTGCTAACTCCCTAAGCGAAAAAGATCTTATATGTGACGAGTGTCTCTTTATATTCGACGATTTGGCCCGTTTAGACTCACCAAGAGGAAAATTTCTTATAGAAAACATAGAAAAATTCCGCAAAGAAGTAGGTCGTGAGAAGATTGACAATGTAGTTAAAAAGAAGTTCGCGGCTTATTACAGTAATGTTCTAGGTAAGCAGAGAGCTGTGAATGCTGTCGAAATTGAGCAGATTAACAAACAAGTTGCAGCCTTGAATCTAAAGAATTCTGATATTTTACCACTTTTCCAGTCGGCAATGTCTTCTCTATTGAACAAACAGGGTGGCGATGAGCTTTTGAAGTTGATTAAGAGCACTGCTCCAAAGGTTGAGAGGACTGAGAGGATTTTATTCCTTTACTACACAATCCCAGCAATCAGCGAAATATGGAGCAAAGAACAGATAGATGAGTTGTTGGCCATGATCGATGATAACAATACGCGCAATCTAATTGTCAAAGCACTCGATCGTCAGAAAAAGTAAAAAGTGATCAAATGAAAAAGTAGGTGGTGCAAAAAAGTCTCCTGTTGTATGGATTAGCTCGATAGCCTTCAAGGGCATTGCAAAAGATGCATTTGGGTACCCACTACGTGAGTGTAGCGGTAAAAAAACAAGTAGTACCCCCTGTCCCTGATAAGCGTTGGCAAATTAAAGGGGGGGCGCCTTTGTTTTTAGCGAAATGAACGAATAGTGGGTAAATGCGGTTGCATGCCCTTGAAGGCTATCGAGCTAATCCACAAAAAGAGATGTTTCAACCTACTTTCCCATTTGAACTGTAAAAGGATTACAGGCAGAACAAAAAGATAAAGCTGTTAATATTTTTAAGCTCCTCACGGAGCGAGCTATAAGCCTTGGTCTTCTGACTCTTTACAGTATTTATCGATATTTTAAGAGCGTCGGCTATCTGGTCGGCGCTCATGCCTGTCATCGAAAGCAGGATTATCTGCCGGCGTCTTTCAGGCAGCTGTGAGACTGCACGGGAAATTTCACGATTGAACTCTATCTCGGTAATCTTCATGAACAAGTCATCACTCTCTTCGTTTCCAACAGCATCCAGATTAAGTGCGTGTTTATTTCTGGTTATGCGCTTTATAGTGTTGTTTCTAAGTGATTTGTAGAAATATGCCTTAAAGTGGCTCTCATTATTGAAGGCCTGCCGCTTGTTCCACATTTGGATAAATACCTCCTGGAGAATATCGTCTGCCGCCTCTTCTTCTATGAGGAATGTCTTTACAAAGCGACGGCCGGCCGGGAAAAATGCCCAGAACAGCTTTTCAAATGAACGCTGATCTCCTTCGCGAAACCTTTGTATAATTTCCTCCATATTAAGATGACAAAAGTATACTTTTTCTGATAACAACATATTTTCGTCAAAAAAATAAATTTTTCAAATTCCGGTAATACCTTTTCCCGCTTTGTGGATTATAAAGATTAAATTAAAACGTTGCTTTGCCATGAGAAGATATTATGAGTCGACTAGAATTGCTCAGTTGCTCGCAAAATTTGCGACGAACAGCATTTCGGAAAGCGAAATACAAGAGCTTACAACTCTTGCCGGAAAATCAGGAATAAGTATCGATGAAATTCTTAAAAAAACTGCCTTTCAGAGCATTGAAGCCTCGGAGATTGAGGAGGGCAAAAAAGTTTGGGCGGCTGTTCAAAGAGAGATCTCTCGTCCCAATCGTCTCTTTGTGTTTGGGAACAGGTTCATGCGTTATGCTGCAATTTTTGTCGTGGGTCTCGCCATTACAGCAGGAGCATTTCTTTTGCGCACAGGACATGAGGCTGCCGATAAGTCGATTACCCTTCTTGCAAACGAAACAGTGCTTGAGTATCCGTCAGGTGAACGCGTTTTACTTAACGATAAAACTGACATGACAGCAATTCTAAGACAGATCTCCACTCCGGGAGATGCAGTTGCAGGAAAAGCAGTAGCAGAAATTTATAAAATTAAGGTTTCATACGGATCTACTCACACTGTTACCCTGGAAGACGGCACCACAGTTATACTATACCCTGAGTCGGAGTTGCAGTTTCCGTCATTTTTCAGCTCATCGGAGCGCTCAGTCACACTAGTTGGAGAGGGGTATTTCGATGTTCAGAAGGATGCATCCAGACCATTCACCGTTAATGCCGGTGATGCGTCTGTCGTTGTTTTGGGAACAAGTTTCAACATAAGAGCATATAGCAATGAATCAACAACAGAGACAGTACTCGTTACAGGTAAGGTTGTCATGAACCAGACAGAGTTGCAACCGAATCAGATGGCAATCTTCAATCGTGGGGACCGGCAGGTAAGTGTCCAAAACATGGATGCATCTATCTACCGCGAAAGAGCTCTTGGAATGTTCATTTTTGAAAACAGGAGTCTCGACGATATTATGCATGAATTTGGACTATGGTTTGGTTTCGAATACAGTTTCGACGATAGTATGCTTAAAAACAAGATGTTCAGATTCAAGCTTCCGCGCACAGATGACTTTAACTACCTTATGAGCCTGATGGAGAAGACCGGCGAACTCCGGTTTGAAGTATCAGGTAAACATGTTACAATTCTACCGGGAAACGGTAACAATCAATAAAAAAACCACCCACTAACCGGAGTTCGGCCAGGAACTCCGGTTAAATGAGCGGTGAGAGGATATAACGGGTTCTTTTCCTCAAACCGGCTCCAGCAATGAAAACAGTTTTAGAACCCATCTAACCCAAACATTAAAAGTATGAAAAAAAAATGGATCAATCGCTCTTTTATTGCCATGCTTTGTTTGATCGGCCTGTTTCCGGTGCAGCTCTCTGCACAGAACTCCCGACAGATAAGTATCAATAAGCAAAATGTCCCGTTCGAGGAGATTGTTCGCGACGTAGAGTCGCAGACCGACTACACCTTCATGTTTAGCACAGAAATTGGCCGAGGTATCGGACGTGTCAGTGTAAATGTCACAAATGCTTCCGTCAAGAGTCTGATGGATTTATTACTGACAGGCAAACCGTATATATATCAGATAGAGGGCAAGGTAGTCATCCTCAGGGCCAAAAATCAGCCGGCTCAGAGCCCCGGACCTCAAAAACCCGTAAAGATAAGCGGCGCTGTAACCGAAGTTAACGGCAAACCACTCCCCGGAGCATCTGTACTTGTAAAGGGGAGCCAGAGAGGTGTGATTACAGACGAAGAGGGGAACTTCGAACTTGATGTTCCTGTTGGTCAGAACCGGCTTATTGTATCATTCATGGGAATGAAGCCTCAGGAGGTGGATATTACCGGAAAGAGTTCTGTTAAAGTAGCTCTGGAGGATGCTGAAATGTCAATAAATCAGGTTGTCCTGACAGGTATATTCAAGAAGTCACGTGAGAGCTACACAGGAGCGTTGACCACAATCACAGACAAAGAGCTTAAGGCATCGGGTAATCGCAATATCCTGACATCTATACGTAATATTGATCCAAGTTTTAACATAGTAGACAACCTAGAATTTGGTTCCGACCCTAACAAGATGCCGGATATCACTATTCGCGGACGTACCAGCATAGATGTAAATGTGCGCAACCTACAAGAACAAAGCAGCGTACAAAGCTCTTCCAACTTACCGCTATTCATAATGGATGGCTTTGAGGTCTCTTTGCAACGTGTTATGGATATGGACGAGGAGCTTGTTGAGAACATAACCCTGCTAAAGGACGCAAGTGCAACCGCTATGTACGGTTCACGCGGAGCTAATGGTATTGTGGTTATTACCCTCAAACGCCCTGCAGAAGGCAAACTAAGAGTAAGTTACCGCGGAAGTGTCAATATTGAGGCTCCGGATTTCACATCATACAATCTGATGAATTCCCGCGAGAAACTCCAGTATGAGAAGGCCGCAAATCTGTATAATTCACCATATAACCCTAACAATCAAAATCTTCAGGAGCTCTATAACCAACGACTGATAGAAGTTGAACGCGGTGTAGACACCTACTGGCTCAAATATCCTGTTACAACAGGAATCGGAAACAGGCATAGTCTGAGAGTAGATGGTGGTGCAGATAACTTTAATTATGCAGGAAGCATCGCTTACAATAACATCATGGGTGTAATGAAGGGCTCTTCACGCAACAATTTCTCCGGCAACCTGTTTTTTCAGTATGCCCGTAAGAACATTAAGTTCCAGAACGACCTTTCCATTATTTACAACAGAAACGATAATTCTCCATATGGCAATTTTTCGGAGTATACAACAGCTAGCCCTATTTACACTCCTTATGACGACGAAGGCCATCTCAAGAAGATGCTTGTTACCCCAATGCCATCTTCCAATACTCCGCAGCTAGTTGGCAATCCGCTATATAACGCATCTCTTCCGATGCGCGACAACGGTAGCTATGCAAATATCCAGAACAACTTTGCCATTGAGTGGCAAATAAGTCCGGACCTCTTTTTACGTGGAAATTTTGGTGTTATCAAGCAGAATTCGCGTACTGACCTTTACCTCTCACGCGACCATACAAGCTTCGAGACCGGAGACTATACCGGCGAGAATTTCAATATGCGCGGAAGCTATACTTATACAACAGGTTATCAGTTTTCGTATGAAGGTTCAGCCACTCTTAACTATAACAAGACATTTAAGGATGTACATGTGTTGTATGCAGGGTTGAGTACAAATATTGCTGAAGAGAAAAATGAGACATATACAATTCAGGGACGGGGATTCTCAGCATCAGATATGAAGAATCTTGGAATGGCTGGTGCATATGCATTGGGCAAGCCCTATAGCAGTGAGCAACATTCACGCAGGTTCGGGACCACACTTAACGTCAACTACACTTTTGACCGCCGCTATTTTGCAGACTTCTCCGGCAAAATTGAAGGTTCATCAAAGTTTGGAAGCAACGACCGTACTGCTCCTTTCTGGTCTGCAGGACTGGGATGGAACCTGCACAACGAGGCGTTTCTTCGCAAGCTGGGCTTTGTCAACTCTTTACGACTTCGTCTATCCTATGGTACCACCGGATCTCAGAACTTCAGCGCATATCAGGCACTTACAACATACCGCTACTTTGGGCAGGAAAACTACAAATTCTGGAACGGTGCTTATATGATAGGGTTGGGTAATCCCGACCTCTCATGGCAGAAGACAAAACATACTAACATAGGAGTGGAAACCTCTCTTTTCGATGGCAGAGTTCGTTTGAATGTGGACTACTACAACAAACTCACAGAGTCGCTTCTTTCAGATATAAATCTTCCTACAGCAGGTGGTTTCCCGAGTTACAAAGCAAATGTTGGCGAGGTGCGGAACAGAGGTATAGAGGCTGATGCTAATGTATTTATAATTAGAAATATAAGCAAGCGGTTCACATGGTCAGTTGGTGGTACACTTGCACATAATGTGAACCGTATCCTCAAGATTTCCAATGCTCTTGAGTTCCTAAACTCAGAACTTATGAAGGAAGCGGGTTCAAACCCAAGCTTCCTCTACAAGGAGGGACAGTCTATGAATACAATATTTGTAGTGCGCTCGCTGGGTATTGACCCTGCAACCGGACAGGAACTCTTCCTGAACAAGTCTGGTGAAAGAGTTTATACCTGGGATGCCCAGGATAAGGTTCCATGTGGTGTGAACGAGCCTAAAATCTGGGGTAACCTCAGGACGCTGATTCGCTGGAAGAACATTTCACTTAATGCTACAATGACATACCGTGTCGGTGGTTATATATACAACCAGAGCCTCGTAGATAAGGTAGAAAACATCAGCCTTTCAAGAGCGGTCAACAATCCTTGGGGCAACCTCGACAAAAGGGCCCTCTATGAGCGTTGGCAGAATCCGGGTGACCGTGCAAGCTTCAAGAACATACGAGACTTCAATGCAACGTATGCATCTTCGCGCTTCGTTATGATGGAGAATGCCCTCAACCTCAACTCTCTTAACCTAAACTACGAATTTAACACTGAATGGCTGGGCAAAAACCTAAAGATGGACTACCTTTCAGTCGGACTCTATGCCGAAGACCTGTTCTATATATCGACCATCAAGCAAGAACGCGGTCTTACATACCCTTTCGCACGGAAATTTTCGATTTCAATCTCTGCAAGGTTTTAAAAGTAAAAATAAAATAATCAATCAGAATGAAGATGAAAAAAATATATATAACCTTAATAGCCGTTGCTCTGGCATTCACCTCATGCAGCAAGTGGCTCGATATACAACCGGAACTTGAGATACGAAAAACAGCCATCTTTGAGACCGAGCAGGGATTCAAGGATGTACTGATAGGTGCATATGTAAGAATGGCAACTCCATCGCTTTATGGACTTAATATGACCGCGTTGATGCCTGAGATGATGGCTCAGCACTGGACACCGGTTGCAAATACACTATCGGCCTATATTAGTGGCTTTGACTTTACACAAACTGCAAGTATGAACCTTCTGGAGACAACATGGCTGCAATATTATCAGACTATTCTCAATATCAACTCTTTGCTGGAGGATATTGACGCTAAGAAAGATATGTTTGCAAACGCCTTTGTAACAGTTATCAAAGGCGAGGCTTTAGGTCTGCGTGCATTCCTGCATCTGGAGATTTTGCGTAACTGGGGCAGTACCCCGGGAAAAATGGTTCCCGGCGACAAAGCTATCCCATATTTGAAAACTGTTACAAAGGACCCTAACAAACTTATAGCTATTACATACAAGGAGGTGCTGGACAATATCATAGGCGACCTTAATACCGCTGAGCAACTGCTTGCTGGTGATCCTATTCTTACCTACTCCAATACTGTCCTTAACTCTCTCGGCACTCTTGGTGGGGTCGACAAAACCAAGCCTTATCCGGCAGATGAGTTCCATTTTTTCCGTCAGTCAAGATTCAACTACTACGCAGTGCGTGCCGCAAAGGCCCGTTACTACCTGTGGATTGGTGACAAAGCCAGTGCACTGGATAATGCGTTGGTTGTTTTAACTGCTAAAAATAGTGATGGAACGTCAAAATTCACTCTTGGTAACGAGTCCGCAGCAAATAACGGTCAGCTGACATTCCCGACCGAACACATATTTGCTGTATACAACACATTGGCAACGCAAACCTTCACACCTGTTTTCTTCAACTACAGTACTGCTTATACCCAGAACACAACCTATCTCAACACAGCGTTTGAGTCAACTCTCCACACCTCTGACATTCGTTACAGAAACAACCGTCTTTGGGAGATCCGCTTAATACCAATGGTAGGTAACATTAACTTTTTCAAGAAGTTCAATGACACAGACAGTAAGACTTCAGTTAAAGACATACCTCTCATGAGGCTCGCTGAGATGTATTTAATAGCAACTGAGTGCGGACGTCCTGATCTTTTCCGCGACTATCGTATTGCACGGGTTCTGGATGCATCGCTCGACACCAAACTTACTACTGATGCAGCTATTAAAGATTGCCTGGAAAAAGAGTATCGCAAAGAGTTCTATGGCGAAGGCCAGATGATTTTCTTCTATAAACGTCTTGGTTACACAAAATTCACATGGCCCGTAGTAAAGGACGTTGCCGAGGCCAGCTATAAATTACCACTTCCGCAATCACAATTAATGTTCGAATAAACATTCCAAATCATGAAAATTAAAACTATAAAATACAGTTTTTTACTGCTGGCCATTGCGGTTATGTCCGCAGCCTGCCAGGAGAAGATGGTTAACAAATTTGACAGCGAAAGTTCTCTGTTTTTCTTCCGGGGTACCAGTAACAGCAAGGGGACTCCTCAGCAGGACAGTGTCTCTTTCTCCTTCTTCCTGTCAGAAAGCTCTGTTATTGAGGAAATAATATGGGTCGATGTACAGCTGACAGGTATGCCTTCAGACAAGGATCGGCCACTTCCGATAGTACAAACAAATGTCGGCCAGCCAGGTGCCGCTGTTTCAGGAACCCATTATGTTGCATTTAACGACCCAAGTATTGCAGCTCAGATAGTTATGCCGGCAAACAAGGTATCCGTAGCGATCCCTGTAAAGGTTAAACGCACTCTGGAGATGAACACTGCAGAATTCCGGCTCGACCTTGCAATTACTACCAACGATTACTTTATTGCAGGTATCAAGGACCGGACAAGCTATACGGTAAAAGTCACTGCCATGGCCGTTAAACCTGCACTTTGGGACGTGGCTAACAGCTACCTTTCAATCTTTGGTCCATGGGGACAGGCTAAGATGAAGTTCATAATCGACTATGTAGAATTCAGCGATTTTGACCAGGTTCTTACAACAGATTACAGAGTATATCTAGCAATAAAGGCAAAGGCCAAATTAGCTGAATACGAACAAGCTCACGGACCTCTTTACGAAGCAGATGGAATCACCCGCGTTATTTTCCCTTAAAACATCATGACTATGAAACAAATTACAAAATATATTTTAGCCCTTCTACTCATTGTATATCTTACCGGGTGCATTAAGGACACCGGAAACTATGAGTACCTGGACCCCAAACAGGTTGCTCCTGTTCTGATTTCCGGGATAGATGAAACTTACTCCGCAATATCCCTAGAGAAACTGGTTATAGATCCAAAACTGGGAGGAGATGAAGCCCAATACGATTATGTATGGTATGCATATCCGGCAGCTATTGTCGGCACTCAATGTGATACACTGGGAAAAACCAAAAAGCTGGATTATTCGGTCTCATTGTTATCTGGCACATACTCACTCATTTTCAGAGCTACAGACAAGGTTAACAAAACATCGGTTTATAAGAAAACCACGCTTACAGTTTCGAGTATTTTCGGAATAGGGTACTACATTAACAAGTACGAGAACTCACGTACCGACATAGATTTCATCGACAGATTCGGAGTAGTGAACAAAAACATTCTCAAGCAGATAAACGGAGAGGACCTGCCAGGTAAACCAATCCGGTCTACATATGAGGTTAACCGTTACTTCTATAATGTAATCAATCCCGATGGCACAAAGACCAGAGTTGCATTCAAACCGGCAATAATGGTATGTACCGATGAGGATATGAGAATCTACCACGGAGAGAACATGAAGCTGCTTAAAAAATGGGATGAAGCATTTCTCGAGAAACCGGCAGTTAAAAAACCACAAGGAGTATGGGCCACAACCATGGGATACATGTTAATGAACAACAATTCAGTATGCTTCGTGAACAATAACGGATCTAATGTTGGAGAGTTCGGTTACCCGTATCCTGTCAACAACATGAAGCTGAACCCTACTGTATCTGTAATGTCCAGTTCTGCAATGGTATATGACGACATAGCCGGAGAACTTGCCGGATACTATGTAACAACATATGCTCCTGTCAAAAACGCAGTGATTAAAGCCTCTCCGCTCACTCTGGGACCTGTTGGTCAGGCCTACTTCACAAACTGCGACCTTATTTACATGGGCACTCAGGCTTATCAGGCAACATCTGCCGGGCGTAGTTATGTTATTGTAAAAAACAGAGGAACAAATGTTTATTATCTGTGGCAGATAGGTACTGGCAATATTCAGTACGGTTATATATATGACTACGGAGCTGGCGGATTGGTAATTCCATCGAATTTTGGTGTGACAACCGGTAAGGTTTTTGCACTTAAAGGAGGAGCCAGTACAGCTCTTAATACTGTAATCTACTACTCGACCGGTGACAATAAGGTTCACTACTACAACCCTTCTAACCAAACAGAGAAAAGGGACCTGATAACAATCCCTGCCGGAGAAGAGATCACCTACATTGAACACTGCTTCGACAACTACTATAAGATAAATACGTTCGTTGTCCTCTCCAATAAGAATGGCAACTGGATTTTACGTACATACGATATGGTGGGCGCAACTCCCGAAGTTGTATTACCGGAGAATGCCACTTACAATGGCACAGGCTTGGCTAAGAACTTAATTTACAGACATGCAAATACGTCTATAACTTATTAGTATTCAAAGATTAACCCGAAATACCGGAGCTGCGTTTTATTACGTCAGTTCCGGTTTTGTTTTATACAAACTCTGGTAGAGATCAAAAGTATTTTGCCGTTAAGCAAAATGATTCTAATTTTATCATACAATACTTCCGGTCCCTATGTTTTAAACTATAACTGGATGGACAATACTAAGAGTGTAGAAACTAGCGACATAGTCCAATTTGAAAAGCTTTATAAGAAATATTACAAGAAGGCTTTGAACTATGCATTCCAGTATATTAGAGATATAGAAACTTCCAAAGGCATTGTACAGGAGTCTTTTATTAATCTCTGGGAAAAAAGAAGATGTCTGGATCACGACAATAACACAGAATACTATTTTCTGACTATTGTAAGGAATAAAGCACTTAATTATCTCCGGGACAAAGCCAGAAAAACAAAAAGAATTGGAGAGGCAATTAATATTGATGACAATATTAATATCATTGCCCTTAGCTATACAACTACAGACAACACCTCCTATCTCGAGATACAGCATATTACAAGGGATACAATTGAAAAGCTGCCCCCAAAAATAAAGGATACATTTCTTTTAAGCAGAGATAAAAAGCTAACCAACAAAGAGATAGCAGAAAGGGAAAACATCTCAATAAAAACCATAGAGTACAGGATCAGCAAAGCCCTGATTATGCTAAAATTAAACCTGTCTGATTATTTAAATGCAATTTTTGTGATTTTATTTTTAGGGTTAGACCAATAACTGGTGTATTTAAAAGGGAATATGAACAAGGTGATTTATAAATATCTTAATAATAATGCAAATCTGCAGGAAAAGAAATTGCTTCTTAAGTGGCTTAACGAGTCACAGGAAAATAAAATAAAATTTTCACGGATAAAGCAGTTGCACAGTTTTGCCTTACTTACAGATGATGAAGAGTTGACAAATCCTGATATTAGTTTCCTAAAGAATTATATAACAAAAAAGGAGAGAGGCAACAGAATATTCTGGTTAGCAATTAGATATTCGGCAGCAGCAGCTATTGTAGCAATAATTTTTACAATAGGCCTTAAAATCGGTACCAGACTGGAGAAGCCATTGAATATCATTGCAGATGGAATTGTGCATATGGAATACTCTACACCTTATGGAGTAAAAGGGAAAATCGTACTTCCCGACAGCTCGGTTGTTTGGCTGAATTCCGGCAGCACTATTGGTTTTCCGTCAAAATTCACCGGCGACTCACGAAATATTTCATTTAACGGTGAGGCATATTTTGATGTTAAAAAGGACTCCACTTTTCCTATGAAAATCAATACTCCTCATAATTTCAACGTTGTAGTTACAGGAACCAGTTTTAATCTGCACTCATACAGAGAAGACCCCTTCTTTTCATTGTATCTTTCCAAAGGAAAAGTAAATATACAGGACAAAAAGGGAAATTTAATTCACATGCTAAAAGAGGATGAAAGCATTCAATACAACTTCTGTGCAAAAGAGATAAAGACAAAAAAGACAATAGAGCCCATTTCCATTGTTGGCTGGAAAAACGGCTGGCTGATATTTGACGAAGAAGAGTTAAAAAGCGTGTTCAGGAAAATGGAAAGATGGTACGGAGTTAGTTTCAAAATTTCCAGCCATTTCAACCTCAACAACAAGCTTACCGCAAAATTCAGGGAGGAGTCAGTCTCTCAGGTATTGGATCTTATGAAAAAGATCTCCTTAATTGACTATTCCATTAAAGATAGTATCGTTTTCATTAGAATTCCTGAATAATTCCCGGAATTTCTTAGGGCTTGCATAATTATTGGTGTACTTAATTGTAGTACTAAATTATTTACTAATGAAAAACTACATCGTAAATTATTCAAGCATAAAAAGAATGATTTCTTTATTGCTTGCATTGGTTCTGTCATTTCATCTGACTGCCCAGGGTGGAAAAGTCAATTTGAAAGTAGATAACACACCTTTGAAAACGGTATTATCCGAAATCGAAAAGCAATCGGAATATACGTTTGTATATTCTCCAAATTCTATCAATTCAAATCAAATTTTAAGTTTCATCGCGGTTAATGAATCTGCAGAAAATGTGGTGAAAAGGCTATGCGAACAACTATCCCTCACTTATTCCATTAATGGAAAGCAGATTACTTTAAGTATTGGAGGGATGTACAACACAAAACAACAGCAAAACAAATTTACTGTTAAAGGAGTTGTCAAGGACAAAGCCGGAGATCCTGTTGTTGCTGCTTATGTTCTTTTAAGCGGTTCTAATGTAAGGACAACTACAGATCTTAAAGGTGAATTTGTTATTGATGCAAAAAGAGGAGATATACTTGAAATCCGAGCTATGTCCTACAAAACTTCAAAAATTATTGTTGCTTCTTCATCGGTCAATATACAGATGGAAGATGATGCATTTAATTTAGATGAACTCCTTGTTGTTGGATACGGTACCGTAAAGAAAAGCGATGTAACCGGTTCTGTTGCATCAATCAAAAGTGAAGATCTGACAAAACAAGCTGTACTAAGTGCCGATCAGGCTCTGCAAGGAAGGTTCCCCGGTGTGCAGGTTACCTCAAATTCCGGTTCCCCCGGTGGAGCTGTTAGCGTAAATATCAGGGGAATAGGCACAATAAATGATTCTCAGCCATTGTATGTTGTAGATGGTATGCCGGTCAACAGCATTTCATATCTCAACACCAATGACATAGCTTCATTGGAGGTACTAAAGGATGCTTCTGCATCTGCAATCTATGGTTCCCGTGGTGCAAACGGTGTAATTCTTATAACTACCCGAAAAGGAAAGACCGGTGAATCAAGAATTACATTTAACGGTTATTCAGGGGTACAAAGTATCCTGAACAACTCAAAATTTGTAAACAACGATCAATGGTATGACTTGCAAACAAAGCTGAATGCAATGAGAAGCACACCAATAGATCTGAATAAGGCAAATAAGAACATTAATACAGATTGGTTAAAGGAAATCTCAAGAGTTGCGGCCATTCATAATTATTACGTTGATGTTAGCGGAGGCAAGGAGGATATCACATTTTCTGCTTCTGGCGGATACTTTAGTCAGGATGGTATAATAAAAGGCACCTCTATGGACCGTATGACGTTAAGATTAAATGGAGAGTCAAAAGTCCGGAAATACCTCACTATCGGAACTAATCTTTCATACAGCCAATCAAGCAGAACAACAATTGATGAAAACGGCGAATCCTGGGGTGTTCTAAGTACTGCCGTAAGACTGGAACCGACGGTTCCGGTAAAAAATGCTGATGACAGCTTTGGTGCCTCTCCTTTTGTCGATATCAACAACCCTGTCGCTACAATTTACTATTCAGATGCAAAAACCAAGGCTCAGAATATTGTAGGTAATGCCTATCTTAAAGCAGATATTACAAAAAACCTGTTTATCAGAACATCTTTTGGTGTAGATATGCTTATTAATTGTTTTTCTGTGTTTATCCCTGTATACACTGTAAGCCCAACACAGAAAAACACAGAAAGTAAGATATCAAGAGGTTACGAAAAAACAATTAACTGGCTGTGGGAATCAACAATAAATTATAATAAAACATTCGGTATTAAACACAACTTACAGGCTTTAGCCGGTTATACAATGGAGAGTACTCGAATGGAAAATCTCTATGGTAGCAAAAACGGCGTTCCGGCCGATCTTCCAAGTCTTAAATATATTGATGCTGCACAAAATGCAGGATCGGCATCTGTTACTGGCACTGCCTGGGAATCTGCAATGATATCATATCTTGGTAGAATTAACTACAGTTATGATAACAGATATCTTGCAACAATTAGTGCCAGGTCCGACGGTTCATCTAAATTTTCGACAGCAACCAGATACGCTTTTTTCCCTTCATTCTCCCTCGCATGGAAGATCAACAATGAGATGTTCTTCAAGAACCTTAAGCTTGATTTTGTTGATGATTTAAAACTCAGAGCAGGATGGGGACAGATAGGCAATCAGAATATCGGTAATTATAAATTCCTCTCGGTCCTGACAAACTATGCGCAATACAGATATATTTTCGGTTCTCCGGAAACCCTTTATCAAGGCATTACTGCTGTTAATATGGCAAACGACAAGATCAAATGGGAGACATCAGAATCTTTAAATATAGGCCTCGACATGACACTATTCAACGGACTTAACGTTACTGTCGATTACTTCATTAAAGATACAAAAGACATGTTACTTACTGAGCCTATACCAATGTTCCTGGGTTTTGAAAACGGTCCCGTGACAAACGTGGGAAGTGTAAGAAACTCCGGTCTCGAATTTGCCGCAACCTGGAGAGGCGCATTATCTGACAACTTTACATACAGTGCGGGATTCAATTTTGCAAGCATAAAGAATAAAGTTACAAGTCTTGGCAGGGGAGGTTCTCTTTCAGGAGCTGCTGTGTTCAACAAAGGAAACGCAACAAATACAATGGTTGGTTATCCGATAGGAATGTTCTGGGGTTATGAAACAGCGGGACTTATACAAAATCAGGAACAACTTACAGCTGCACGGGTAAAACAACCATCTGCCCAGCTTGGTGATGTAATTTTTACAGATCCTTCAAATAAAAAGATGATAGGTAGTCCTATGCCGGATTTTACTTACGGCATTAATCTGTCATGCGCTTATAAAGGGCTTGAGTTCTCTGCCTTCTTTGATGGAGTGTATGGTAATGAAATATTCAATGCTACAAGAGCCTATACTTACAACACCTCTTCTACCTTTAAAAATGATATCGCCATTTTAAACTATTGGACCTCAACTAATACAAACACAAATATTCCAAGATTGACTCCAACTGATTCTAATGACAATATGAGAATATCCGACAGGTATATAGAAGATGGTTCCTATTTCAGACTTAAAAACCTGCAACTATCATATAGTTTGCCAGCTGCAATAGTAAATAAACTAAATATTCCCGGTTTCAGAATCTTTGTAAGTGCTCAAAATGTCTTCACTCTTACAAAATATTCCGGAATGTATCCGGAAATAGGTCAGGCTCTCTCCACATCATACCTTTCAAGAGGAGTTGATTATGGCAATTATCCTCAAAGCAGAATAGTAACAGGTGGTATTAGTATTAACTTTTAATCTGAACAGAAGATGAAACAACTAAATATTTTTATAATAGTACTAGGACTTTGTATAGCAAGTTCATGCTCTGATTTTTTGGATAAAGAGATGCTGGGTGCACAAACCAGTGAAGCTTTCTTCAAGACAGAAAATGATGCTGTGGCATCTGTAACTGCTGCATATTCAGATCTTAAGGACACACGGTTCCACAGGTCACTATGGTCCATAGGAGATGTACTTTCCGACAACTGCACACAAAGTGGCAGCGACGGCGATGTAAACACATTTAAAAGGATGGAATCCTTTGACTATCATGCAGATTTCGGACGGCTGGCAGATAACTGGAGAGTTAGCTACAGAAGCATAAACAAAGCCTGTCAGGCGGTTGAAGGAATTACCGCAATGGATGCAGGTTTATTCAAAAAATATGACAAAAATCAACTTATAGGTGAGGCGCAATTTTTAAGGGCATATTTCCATTTTATCCTTTTAAGAAACTTTGGTGCTATACCAGTAATCAGAAGTACACCTAAGATTGACGATAAGAGTAATAAAAGAGAACCTGTAGAAGATGTCTATGCATTTATTGAGAAAGATCTCAAGGAAGCAACCCAAAAGCTGAAAAAGAAATCTGAATTGGGAAGTTCCAATATCGGACGTGCAACTCTCGGTTCTGCCTGGGCACTGCTTTCTAAAGTATATCTTTACGAAAAGAAATATGCAGAAGCCAGAGATGCAGCAAAAAAGATTATTGATATGGGAGAAACCGAATATAAACTTCAGGGTAATTTCTCTTATAACTTTGATCTTGAACATGAAAACGGCATTGAATCTTTATTTGAGATTGATTTTTACAAATCTCCCACAGAGACCTCTAATTACCTTACCAATGGTAACTACAGCTGTTATGCACAAATGCCTAGACCTTTTGCCGGGTACGGTGGTAACCAGGCACTGCCGAGTTTTGTAAGCAAGTTTGACCCTGCAGACAAAAGACTTAAAGCGACATTCCTTACAGTCGCTGATATGCAGAGTATTGAAACACCGGCGAGCCTTGTTACCCTTCAATATAACAGAACAGGGTACTATAACAGAAAGCAGTATCTTCTGCCTATAGACAGAGTAGGAACTACATATTTCACAATCCCTTTAAATATTCCAATTATAAGACTTGCAGAAGTTTATCTGATCTATGCTGAGGCCTGCGCTAAGACGAACGATAATGTAAATGCCAGACTTTACCTTAACAAAGTAAGGTTAAGAGCAGGTCTGCCTGAAAATCTGACAGACAGCGGCGATGCCCTTTATGAGAAAATACTTCTGGAAAGGAGATTCGAACTTGCAATGGAGAGCGACAGGTTTTATGATCTTATCCGAACTGGAAAAGCTGCACAGGCATTTACCGATTCTCAATTTCTTGCAAATGCAACAAAATCAACTGCTGTGTGGAAACCTGGAAAGAGCGAACTACTTCCGATTCCACAAACAGAAATTGACAATAGTAATGGGAACATAGTTCAGAATCCGATATAGATTAAATTGTAATTAATTTATTCTCTAAAACTTTAATTCTGCTTTTACCAGCCAGTATCTGCCGGGGATTAGTGTGCGTACCGTACTTGTATAGTCTTCCCCAAGGTTTATGGCAATGGAACTTTGTTGATTAAGAATGTCGTTGACCTGTATGCCGAGTGTAAAATTGCCTTTCTTGTCAAGCCTGCGATAGATTGATGAATTCAATATGAAGTCGTTGCGCCGGGTATTAGGCATTTGACGGTTTTCGTAGTGATAATAGTTACCTCTTAATAATAGCTTGGATTTGCTCCCTAGTTGGAATCTGGGTTCTATAGTGAGATTTTCAATGAACGAGTCGTTATTTCTTATACCGTTGAAAGATTTAATTAAAATACTAGATGAATTAAGTTTGACATCAAATACAGATGAAAAAGAGGTATTGACAGAAAAGTTACAGGAATATTTCTTTATTGTAAGAGTGTGTAGTTCTGCTTCTATATAAGATGGTGTCTTCTCATATGCGTATCCTAGACTGAGACCGACATTGGACCCCAACAATCTCATATATAAACCAGCAGATGAATTAAAGCTCCATGATTCAGAGACATTCTCTTTAGTTGTGAGAGTTGCCCCTTTTGCTACAGTATAGTTGTATTGTGGGAGAAATGTCTCTTTTGTAAAATACTCTGTTTTAGTCGTCACATAGTTGTTGATATTCTTACCAGTAATTAGGAAACTTATCATTGTTCCTTTTTTATCGATAGGGATTGGAGCTTGAATAATAAAATCGAGAATTGCCGGCATTTTAAGATCTGGGTTTCCAACTGATAACCGTGTAGGATTTCTGTCATCAATAACATCTCTCAATTCCTCAATTGACAGAGGATCACCCTTTAGGTTCACTTGTGCAACCATTTGCTGTCCTCTTATGTAGAACATTGAATTCAATCCAACTGTGGGAATATCATATCTCCTTGGAATGGAGTAATCCGTTGGGAAAAATTCATCTCTTTTTTGTTCATGTCTCTCCCATCCAATCTTTATACTTGTCTGATAATATCCTGTGGATTTTGTTTTAGATGCATAATGATTGAAATATAATGATAGGTCGTTTTTTAGGTAATTTAAAGTGTAATGGTGAGTATTTGTCGTATCGATTAAACCTGTAAGCATGTCAATAGCAGTACGTTCACTCTTACTGTCACGGTAACTGAAAATATTGTTCACCTGAATCGAGAAACCTTTTACTATGGGAATGCTTAACTCAAGACCTGTTCCATAGCTACGGTTCCATCCCTGAGTATAGTCGGTAAGGTATATTTTTGTGGTGCTCGAGGTTGTAGTGTCAACCCTCCAACCATTGTTGTCGTTCTCCGATATAGAGAAACTTGCATTATATGAAAGTAAAACTCCGGGATCCCTTGTTCCGAATTTTTTATTGTAACCGGCCGAGCCGTTTACACCGACGGTCCTTCTTTTATTGGAAGTATTAAGGTTCAAATTATTTGTCGGAATCCCGTTCAGTGTGGCTAGTATATGGTTTGAATTGTCGTTTTTGGTTCTGTCATAGTCCAGATTTACACGAAAATAAATAATGTCTTTCGTCCGAAAGGTATATGAAAAAAGGTTTTTAGAGGAAAATTTGCTTTTTGTCAGATGACCTATCTCATCACTATTATATGTCCTGGACGAATATAATTCTGTAGGAAAATAGATCTGTTCTGACGAATTTTCGGTAAGGCTTTTTACGTTTGTCAGGACATTATTCGTCAAAAATTGGAGCTTATTTATTTTATGTATCTGTAACTTAAATTCTCCATCCAGATTTTTAGATTGACTATTTCCTACAATATTTTTATATGATGCATTTGCTGTTATAGACTTACCAACTTGTGAGAAAACCGCTTTTCCCGATGCCTCATACTTCTTTTCGTATCTTTCTTCACTGTTTTTATCTATCTCCTGACCTCCCGCTAGAATGATTGTTTTGTTGAATACCCTGTTGGGTTTGCTCTTAGTCTTAACATTTGCGACAGTCTGTTTACGACCGTTTTCAATATTGTTTAGTTTATCCCAGTCGGTAGCTTCTTTATATACATCTACAGATATCACATCATCTGCACGGATGTTTTCCAGTGCGAGTTTCACATCATTGTTGAACAGCCTTTTATCGTCGATATTTATCCTCTCTATTGTTGTGCCCCGGAAAGTGAGATTTGTACCGTTGAATTCCATGCCCGGAAACTTTTTAAAAAGCTCGGCCATATTATCACCAACCATGGTTTTAAATGCTGCTGCATTATATCTTGTTGTATCACCTCTGCTTATTACAGCAACCATATTGCCTTTGACAATAACCTCGGTGATTCCGTAAGTTTTTTCTGAGAGTGCTACATATATAGAAGGTGCGGTTTTAATTTTCCCTGAAAGTGTGTTGAAACCAAGAGAACTTACTGTTAATTCAATGCTATCCTTAACCTTTTTGTTGTAGCTTACACTGCCATTTTCGTTCGTTACCAGATTTGCGGTATCCCTTCCCGATATCAGTTTCACGGAAGCTCCTGGAAGATTAATTATTCTTGTAGAATCGGTGACCCTTATATAGATACCGCTTAAACCCAGACGAACTGTAGGGTCGGTTCTTATCTGAGCATCGAGGGCAACAGATAGGAGAAAGAATAATATGAACAGGATTAAGCTTCTCATATAAAGCTCAAATTAAACTTACTATAAAGATATTACGCTATTTGCGATTTTACAAACAAATAATATGCCTCCAATCATTATGCTCTGTGTTTTCTCTAATTTCTTAAAACTCCACGATATTGAACAGCCTCGGCTATATGGCTCAATGTTATTGTGTCATTCGATTCCAGATCTGCAATTGTCCTTGCTACCTTTAATATTCTGCTGTAACCCCTTGCCGACAGATTAAGCTTACTTATGACACTGGACAGCAGCCGTTGCTCTTTGATACCTGTCTTGCAAAACTCCATGAGCTCCCGCGTACCCATCTGTGCATTAACGTTGTAGATTCCTCCGAATCTCTCCTGTTGAATAACCCTTGCTGCAGCTACCCTCTCCCTTATGGCACTGCTGCTCTCCCCCCTCTCCTCATTCAGAAGCCTCTCCCCCGGCACCGGATTAACCTCTATCTGCATATCAATCCTGTCCAAAAGCGGGCCGGATATTCTTGACAAATAGCTTCTTACAGCATAAGGAGTACACGTGCACCTGTCGCCCGGTTGGCCAAAAAAGCCGCAAGGACATGGGTTCATCGAAGCTATAAGCATAAAATTGCAGGGGTAGGTAAACTTGTACTTGAGTCTTGAGATGGAAATCTCTCTGTCTTCCAAAGGTTGACGCAGGACCTCAAGGACAGATCTGGAAAACTCCGGAATTTCATCAAGGTAGAGAATTCCGTTATGCGCAAGGGATATCTCTCCGGGTGCGGCAAAGGTTCCTCCCCCGGTAATGGCATAAAGCGAAGAGGAGTGGTGAGGGGAGCGAAAAGGACGATTTTTTATGAGCCCTTTGAATGAGCCCCCTTTTCCGGCAACAGAATAAATTTTACTAGTTTCCAGTGACTCCGTCCTGTTCATTATTGGCAGGATTCCGGCAAGCGCCTTTGCCATATAGCTTTTACCCGAACCAGGTGGGCCAATTAAAAGTACATTATGGCCACCGGCAGCAGCTATCTCCAACCCTCGCTTTGCCGACTCCTGCCCCTTTATATCTGCGAAATCAGGCACTCTCAGCAATGGGTCCGTATTTGAATTCTCGACATATTGATTGGGTCCTATTGGTTCTATACTGCTTTCCCCCAACAGAATAGACAAAACATCGCTAAGATTGCCCACACCATAAACATTAATTCCGTCAATTTCTGCCGCTTCGTATGCAGAAGCCAAAGGGAAGATGCAAGATTTAAACCCCTCCTCTTTAGCATGAATAGCAATTGGAAGGGCCCCCGGGACCGGCCTTACCGACCCGTCAAGAGCCAGCTCGCCCATAATGACATAGCTGGTCAGATCCGGAAAAATGTACTGGCCAGATGCTGCAAGAATGCCAATGGCAATTGCAAGGTCGAAAGATGACCCCTCCTTTTTGATATCGGCCGGGGCCATGTTTATCACAATCTTCTTACCCGGCAACCTTCCGCCAATTGTATGAAGGGCCGTGCTGATTCTCTGCTGGCTCTCCCTTACTGCACTATCGGGCAAACCAACCAGAAAAAAGCTTATTCCCTGAGAAACATCCACCTCTATAGTAACAGTAATAGCATCTACACCCCAGCAGAAGCTGCAATAGGTTTTACACAACATATTCAATTTTTTTCAAATCTATTACAAACAAAAGTATATCTAAAGCCATTTTTGAGAATTTATTCAATTCAAAATTTTAATTATCTGATACCAAACTTTGCAAGTTTTACTACATTTGCACAATATGGAGCGTTGCGTACTAAATTTAACCTACTGTTCAGCAATCGATCAGATAAAAACCTATCTCCCTGCAAATTGCGGGGTTGTGGTTCTTATTGACGCATCTATTCAAAAAAACTACGGAAAATATTTCCCATACCGCAGCTTTCCCGTCAAGTCATCGGAAGAGAACAAATCCTTCAAGACAATAGAAAAATTGACATTAAAGCTGCTTAATTTGGGAGCAGACAGATCTACATTCATTCTTGCAGTTGGTGGAGGGATACTCTCAGATCTTGCCGGATTTTTAGCATCCATCTATATGAGAGGAGTAAAGTTCGGGTATGTGCCAACTACCCTGCTTGCTCAGGTCGATGCTGCCATAGGAGGTAAAACAGCGGTCAATGTATCTGGTTACAAGAATATTCTGGGTGTTATAAATCAACCTCAGTTCACAATATTCTGCCCCGGGTTCCTTGAAAGTCTTCCCGAAAAGGAGCTAAAAGCCGGCGTTGCCGAGCTGATAAAGACATTTATCATTGCCGACAGGAAGAGCTATTTTAGTGCAGTCGAAAAAATTGCAAAGAACGGGTATGTTGTATCGGACCTTTGGCCCTTTATACAGGGAGCATCAAGGATAAAGGCAAACATCGTAGAATCTGACCCCTATGAGCATGGGGAGAGAATACTGCTTAACCTTGGACACACATTCGCTCATGCTCTGGAGAAGACAGTAAAACTTTCTCATGGAGAGGCTGTGTCGGTTGGAATAGTTCTTGCAGCAAAACTATCAGTCAAGTTAGGGATACTCAGTAATGAGGAAAAAATCATCATTGAATCTGATTTAAAAAGGATTGGACTTTCTACAACATCGCCCGTACCCCTTAAAACTCTTTCTGAAGCAATAATAAGGGACAAAAAAAGGAACAAGGACTCTATAAGATTCGTAATAATAGAAAAAATCGGGAAAGCAAGCACTTATCCGTTGGAAATAAACAAACTGGAGGATTATTTAAATGATTTGTCTTAGTATAAGAGAAAAAAGTCTGGCCGATATTTTAGAGGCACTGTCAAAAGTGCAGATGGCCGAAATCCGTTTGGATCTTTCGCCTCTCAACAGAGCTGAGACTGTATCGGTATTTCATTCAAAGAAAGACCTCATAGCCACCTGCCGCATAACAGATGAAATGTCTGCCGATGAGTGCAAAAAGAGGCTGCAATGGACTTTTTTAGCCAGCAGGACAAAAAAATCAGTAGGAAAAAGATATATTGACATTGAGTACGATGCTCCGGCGGAATACAGAGAAGAGCTAATAATAGCGGCAAGAAGAAGAGGTTATAAAATAATACTCTCCTATCATAACTTTAAAGTTACCGATAGCTTTGAAAGGATAGCGGAAATTTACAACAAATGCAAGGAGCTGGGAGCAGACATAGTTAAGATTGTAACTACTGCTCAAAGTATTCAGGACTGCACACGACTGCTAAAATTATATACCGAGTATCCCGGGGAACAGATAGTGGCATTCGGTATGGGTAAAATGGCCCGCTTCACAAGAATACTCTCGCTGCATCTTGGTGCCCCGTTCGGATATGCTGCCCTTGAAGAGGGTAAAGAGAGTGCCGAAGGTCAATATGCGTATGCCGAGATGGAGAAAATTATAAGCAAAAAAAATTACCCCCACTCTGTCAATAAAAAATCCCTTATAGATTCCATTATCGCCCCTGCCTCAAAGAGTCACTCCCAGAGAGCAATTCTTGCTGCTGCGTGGGCCAAGGGAAAGACAAACCTTTACGGTTACACACCATGTGCCGACAGCGAAGCAGCAATTGAACTTATAAAGTTTCTCGGTGTAAAGGTTAAGATAGAAAAGTGCAAACACCTTAAGACAAAAGTAGAGGTTACCAGTCCCGGTATTGAGGATATTTCCAAAAGTCTATCAAAGGTAGATCTGTTTACACGCGCAATAAAGACAGTTGAGCTATCTGTAGGAGAATCAGGCCTTCTGAGCAGGTTGCTTATACCGACCGCCGGACAATTAGTTGGAAAAAGCAAAGGGGTTGATGAAATAAAAATTGTAGGAAAAGGCAGTCTGAACAACAGGGTTCTCTTTTCTTCCACCGATCCTTTTTCGGAGATAGGTATGGAGGTCATTTCGCATGACGGAAGGTTGCCCGCAATTATTAAAGGCCCCATTAAGGATGGAAATATCAAACTATCTGGTAGCGGAGGGTCTCAGCTGATTTCGGGGCTCCTCATGTCTCTGCCGCTTTGCGACAAGAACAGCACCATCGAAATATCCGAGCCATCCAGCACTCCTTATATAGACCTTACAATCCAGACACTTAAGGATTTTGGCGTTACAATTACAAATCACGACTTTTATGAGTTCAAGATCCCGGGTCGGCAGCGATACAAACCTAAACCATTTTACCCACTTGAAGGGGACTGGAGCGGAGCCTCAATGTTGTTTGTAGCAGGAGCCATAACCAAAGGGGTTACAATAACAAATCTGCCTATTGACTCAAAACAGGCCGATGAAAAAATAATAGATGTGCTCAGAGGATGCGGAGTGGAAATAAACATAACCGAATATCCAAAGTATCTGGTTATGTGTGGAGATGTACCTTGTGCTTTTAAGGAGGACAATACCAAGGAGGTTATTCTCGGTTCCAAAATTGAGTTGCTAAAACCAAAAAACTCTTTGCAATCATTTGAGTTTGACGCCACTAATTCTCCTGATCTTTTCCCTACACTGGTGGTTCTTGCTTTAAAATGCAACGGTGTGAGCAGGATCAAAGGCGTTAACAGACTATCCAACAAAGAGAGCAACAGAGCCGAGAGCCTTTACACCGAATTTACAAAACTTGGTGCATCAATAGAGATTGACGGTGACTGGATGATAATCAGAGGTGGAGAATTACACGGCGGTTTATGCTCTTCACACAACGACCATCGAGTTGCCATGGCTGTAATAACAGCAGCTCTAACAATAAAAGAGAAGGTATACCTAGACAACCTTGATTGCATCTCCAAATCGTTCCCCGATTTTCTTAAAAATTTCGATTAACCTATACAAATCAAATTCTATGAACAGCTTTGGAAAAAATTTCAGAGTATCCATTTTTGGCGAGTCTCACGGCCATAAACTAGGAGTAGTTATAGACGGGACCCCTGCCGGTCTGCCGCTTTCCAAAGAGGATTTTACAGCAGATATCATACGCAGAAAGGGAGGAAACAAAGGTGGCACCCCCAGAGTAGAGGCCGATTTACTGGATATTGTAAGTGGTACTTATAATGGATTCACTACAGGTGCACCAATATGTATAACCTTCGACAACCTCAATACAAAATCGGCCGACTATGACAACCTGCAGAACTGGCCAAGGCCTGGGCATGCAGACTATGTGTCATTTATAAAGCACAAAGGGTTTGCTGACCCTCGTGGTGGAGGACATCACTCAGGCAGACTGACCCTTGGATTGATTGCTGCCGGAGTGATTGCTAAAAAACTGATTGCTCCTGTAAATGTAGAGGCCCGAATCCTTCATATAGGAGGTCAAAACCCATGGGACGAGATTCTTGACAAAGCTATAGCAGAAGGAGATTCACTTGGCGGTGTAATAGAGTGTCAATCCACCGGTATACCCGCTGGTCTCGGAGAACCCTTCTTTGATAGTCTGGAGTCGCTTATATCGCACTTCGTTTTTTCAATCCCGGGGGTAAGAGGAATTGAATTCGGAGACGGTTTCAAGGCTGCAATGATGTTCGGCTCTGAACACAACGACCCAATTATTGAAGAGTCCGGCAAGACTTCCAAAAATGGTTCCGGTGGTGTAAATGGTGGAATATCCAATGGGAACGACCTCATATTCAGGGTAGCCATAAAACCCACATCCAGTATCTCAAAAGTGCAGGATACTTACAACTTCAACACCCATAAAGTTGAGGAATTGAAAATAGAGGGAAGGCATGATAACTGTTTTGCATTGCGGGTTCCTGTGGTTCTGGAGGCAGCAACCGCAATTGTACTCGCCGACCTGCTGATTGCTAAGTAAGATTCTTGTTAAAGCACCTTCTCACCATATATTCCCTGTTGGGGTAATAGTCAAATATGCTTTGTACTGCGGTGTTGTTCTCTAATTGAGGATTTGCAATCACTTTTTTTGTACCCAGTTTAATAAAGTTTGAGTTCAAATGGTTAAAGATTATTGCGTTAAGCCCTTTGTTCTGATACTCAGGTGCTATCCCTATTATACACATGTCTACAGACTCAAAACACCTTAAAGCCTTCAGCAAATAGATAAATCCGAATGGAAACAGTTTCCCGCCCGATTTCCTGAGAGCCTTTGCCAGACTTGGCATGGTAATGGCAAAAGCAACCACCTTGTCATTCTTGTCTAGTATCATACACATTAAATCGTTATGAACCATGGGCAAATACTGCTTTACATAGTTCTTTATCTGGCCTTCGTTAAGGGGAGTGAATCCGTAGAGAGGCACAAATGCCTTGTTGTATGCCTCAAAAAGGCCAATTCCGTAGCGTCTTAGCTCCTTTCTCGATTTTGGATGAAGTATTCTAACGTTATACCGCCTCTGAATTATATCCGAATATTGACTAAGTTTCTCCGGGACGCTGTCCGGAACATCAAACTCTCTCTGGTACCAGTCTGCATCCTTGATATAACCCATTTTTTCAAGATGTTCCTGGTAATACGGATAGTTATAAAGTGTGGTAAGAGAACCCATGTTTTCATACCCCTTTATCAGCAGCCCCTCCCTGTCCATATCGGTGAAGCCAAACGGACCTGTTACAGCATTCATTCCCCTCTCTCTGGCATATAGCTCCACCGTCTCCATCAATGCCCCGGAGACTTCACTGTCATCAATGAAATCAAGCCATCCGAAGCGCATGTGTAGCTCCTTCCAGTCTCTGTTGGCATTGTGATTTATAATTGCAGCAACCCTGCCTGCAACTTCGCCGTCCTTAAGTGCTATAAAGTATCTTGCCTCACAATACTCAAACGCTGGATTCTTCTCTTTGAGCAAAGTCAAGTATTCATCTGCCCATAAAGCGTTTACCCAATTGTTACAATCTTTGTACAGCCTCTCTGGAAAAGCTATGAAGCTCCGCAACTCTCTTTTGGAACTTACCTCCTTTATTATTACTGACATCTGGTAACTGAACCTGCAACTGCATTCGCTACCAGCCCCCGCAATTTTGTAACGCTGCCCTTGTCTTCCGGATGAACTCTGTTTGTTAGAAGAATTACGGCCACTTTTGCGACAGGATCAATTACGATTGATGTTCCTGTATATCCTGTATGACCATATGTCACAACCGGGTGAAAAAGATTCCCCAGATTAGATGCGTAAGATGAATAGTTGTCCCAGCCAAGTGAACGTCCCAGTGGTTCAAATCCTGTTGGGACTCTTGTCATTGCCTCAACGGTAAGTTTGCCCATTATCCTTTTTCCGTTATAAACTCCTCCATTTATAAGAGCAACGGCAATAACTGCCATATCATCGGCGTTTGAGAAAAGTCCGGCATTTCCGGAGTTTCCGTCGTTTAACAGTCTTGCCAGCGGGTCATGAACCTTGCCAATTAAAACGGAACCATCTGCCTGTTTTTCCGTTGGCGCCACAAGTGCAAGAGTGGACCCTGCAGGATTGTAAGTGGTATTCTTCAAACCCAATACGTCGTAAACACTCTTCTTTGCATAATCACACAGTTTCTCCCCTGTAACATTCTGTAAAATGTTCTGCAGGGTAATGAAATTAAGGCAGCTGTACTGAAACTTTGTTGTAGGCTTGAAATCCCTCTTGCATGTTTCTATGTATTCCAATAGTCCCGACGGACTTGGAGAACCATATTTTTTGATCAGTTCTGCTGCAGGTGCATAAGGAGGAAGGCCAGACGAGTGAGTAAGCAGGTCAATAACCCTGATGTCAAACATCTTACCTGTCACTGTGTCCTTATAACCTACAAAACCAGGTATGTACAGAGAGACATTATCGTAAAGCCTCACCTTGCCTTGTTCTACAAGTTGCATGAAGGAGAGGGTGGTACCAAGACATTTGCTCACAGAAGCAAGATCAAAGACAGTGTTTATTTCCATCTTCTGTACAGTCGGATATACCGATTTATTTCCATATGCTTTTATATATGCCATTTTACCATCCTTAACCACTGCCAGGACAGCTCCGGGAATCTCTCCCTTATTAATTGACTCGCCAATAATGCGATCTACGTTAGAAAGTCTTTTTGAGTCCATCCCCACCTCTTCGGGTGTAACCCTTGTAAGTGACTGGGCAAAGACAGATACCGATAAAATACAGATTAACAGAAAACTGGATAGTTTTTTCATGACAGATTGGATTAGGTTATATACAAAAGTACAAAAGAGTTTTCAGAAATTTTAGTAACTTAGAATCAAAATATCTGCATATCATGAATAAGTCAACCTTCTTTTTAACATTTCTTATATTGATTCTTTTGTCAATAACGGTATCTGCGCAACGTAAACAGGTTGACACCATCGGGTTTGCGAAGTATGGGTGGCAGATGAACCTTCTGTTTTCAAGGATTTCTCAGAGTGACAAGGCTCCCGTTGAAGAATTTTACAAGGCGGCAATATGCCCACACGATGACTATGCTTATGCAGGGGGGCTGTATGCCAAAACCCTTGCGGGAATCAAAGCTCAGACAGTAATCTTGATAGGCGTGGCTCACAAGGCAAAGAAATTCGGACTGGAAAACAAGCTGATATTTGATTCTTTCGGTGAGTGGAAGTGCACAGTCCGCGATATAAAGGTATCTTCTTTACGACAGAGGCTTTTACAGACACTATCTCCGGGGTCGTATGTAATTCACGATTCAATTATGCAGGTCGAACACTCCCTGGAGGCAATAACACCTTTCCTGCAAAGGAACTCTGCCTGGCTGGACATTGTTCCCATACTTGTGCCACAGATGACTTTCGAAAATATGGAACTATTTTCAGAAGAATTGGCTCAACATGTTTTTGCATACATGAGAGAGAAGAGGCTATCTTTTGGCAGAGACTTGGCTATTGTCATTTCAAATGACGCTCTTCACTATGGCGATGAAGACTGGGGCGGTGCAAACATGGCTCCGTTTGGTACTGACGATACCGGTACTGCAAAAGCTGTTGCCAAAGATCTTATGATTATTGACGACTGCCTCAAGGGGGAGGTCAAGAAGGAGAGAATAAGAAAGTTCTACGATTATACAGTAAGTGCCGACGATTTCAGAGATTACAACTGGACCTGGTGCGGCAGGTATTCCGTTCCTTTCGGAATACTCTTTGCAGAGAAACTCAACCAGCTTTACTGTGGGAAACCTCTCACTGGCGAAGTAACCGGGTACCGTAGCAGCATCACCACACCTCACATAGAGGTGAAGGATCTGAGAATGGGCACTACTGCGCCGGCAAATCAGCGGCACTGGGTGTCGTATATTGGAGTACGATTCATGTAGACAACTAACCTGCCAACTATTATCTAATGGTCGATTATAAAAAAAGAGACACCTTTTCAGATGTCTCTTAATATCTATTTCAGAAAAACGGTATTTCTATGATTCTCTCTGAGGACGGGCAGCTCCGCTTGGATTGCCTGTACGGCCTCCCCTTGAGTTGCCTCTTGAATCACCACCGCGGCTTCCGCCACCTCTGCGATCATCACCACCCGGACGTCCGCCACCTCTGCGGTCACGACGGTCAGGACGACCACCAGCCTGCTGGCCACCCTGGCCTGCCGATTGATTTGCCGAAATTCCGATATTTGGAGAAAGATCTCTCTTTCCGTATACTTCACCATTGCAGATCCATACCTTCACTCCAAGAACTCCCACCTTAGTGTGAGCTTCTGCGTGAGCGTAGTCAATATCTGCACGGAAAGTATGAAGAGGAGTACGTCCTTCTTTATATAGTTCCCTTCTTGCCATCTCAGCACCGCCAAGACGACCACTTACTAAAACTTTAATACCTTCCGATCCCATTCTCATGGTGGAAGCCATTGCCATTTTAATGGCACGACGGTAAGAAACCCTTCCTTCTACCTGACGGGCTATATTGTTTGCAACAATATTTGCGTCAATTTCAGGACGTTTTACCTCGAAAATGTTGATTTGAACCTCTTTGTTTGAGATTTTCTTCAACTCTTCCTTCAGTTTATCTACCTCTTGACCGCCTTTACCAATAATAATCCCCGGACGAGCCGTGTGAATTGTTACAGTTATAAGCTTTAGTGTTCTTTCAATTACAATCTTGGAAAGGCTGGCCTTTGCAAGACGTGCATTCAAATATTCGCGTATCCTGGCATCTTCCAGAATCTTGCCTGCGTAATCTTTTCCACCGTACCAGTTAGAGTCCCAGCCACGGATAATACCCAGTCGGTTTGCTATAGGATTTGTTTTTTGTCCCATTTTATTGCTCTTCTTTTACGGTTTTACTTTTATTACCCAGCACAATGGTTACGTGGTTAGAACGTTTTCTGATTCTAGCTGCGCGACCCTGTGGTGCTGTACGGATACGTTTCAGAGAACGACCTTGTCCAACCATAATGTCCTGGACACATATATTGCCATTCTCCAACTCTTTGCGATCTGCTTCGTTTTTTGACTCCCAGTTAGCAATTGCTGAACGAACAAGTTTCTCCAAACGAATGGATGCTTCCTTTTTGGTATATTTTAAAATATCCAAAGCATGGTTTACTTCAACACCTCTTATGATATCTGCAACTAAACGCATCTTCCTAGGTGAGGTAGGAACATCATTCAGCTTTGCAATAGCTGTCTGCTTCCTTATTTCTTTATGCCTTTCGGCTGCTATTTTTTTTCGAGCTCCCATTATTGTGAGTTTGTTTTACACATTAATTAATTAACGATTACCCGAGTGACCTTTAAAGGTGCGTGTGGGTGCAAATTCACCAAGCTTGTGACCAACCATGTTTTCGGTTACATAAACTGGAATAAACTTGTTTCCATTATGAACAGCAACGGTGTGACCAACAAAGTCTGGTGATATCATACTTGAGCGTGACCAGGTTTTGATTACCTCTTTCTTGCCAGCTTCATTCATGGCAAGTACTCTTTTTTCGAGACTAGCCTCAATGTAAGGCCCTTTTTTTAATGAACGACTCATAATTCTATTCAGTTAATTCCGTTATTTTTTCCTTCTTTCAATGATAAACTTCTTAGTCGTCTTCTTAGGATTACGGGTTTTGTAACCTTTAGCCAATAAGCCTTTCCTTGAACGAGGGTGACCTCCTGATGCGCGTCCTTCACCACCACCCATTGGGTGATCCACCGGATTCATAACAACACCACGAACTCGTGGTCTGCGACCCATCCAGCGTTTACGACCGGCTTTACCATCCGACTCTAAGTTGTGATCTGGATTAGATACTGTTCCAACAGTAGCGCGGCATGTTACCAATACCATTCTTGTTTCGCCTGAAGGCAATTTGAGAATAGCGTGAGAACCTTCACGTGCTGTCAATTGAGCATATGTTCCTGCACTGCGGGCCATTGCGGCACCTTGTCCGGGACGTAGTTCAATATTGTGGATTAAAGTACCTAATGGAATTTCTGATAGAAAAAGAGTGTTCCCTAATTCTGGGGCTACACCTGGGCCGGAAGCAATTTCCTGTCCCACTTTAATTCCGTTAGGAGCTAAAATGTAGCGCTTTTCTCCATCTGTGTAAACAACCAAAGCAATACGAGCACTTCTGTTTGGATCGTATTCAATAGTTTTAACTGTAGCGGTATATTTATCTTTATCGCGTAAAAAATCGATTACGCGGTACATTTGTTTATGACCACCTCCTATATAACGCATTGTCATCTTACCCTGACCATTACGACCACCCGACTTGCGAAGTGGCTGTAGCAGCGATTTCTCTGGTGTAGAGCAAGTAATTTCAGTGAATGCGCTAATAGCTTTATGTCTTGTTCCCGGAGTTGCCGGTTTAAATTTGCGTATTGCCATGGACTTAAATATTACTGTAGAAATCTATCTTATCTTCACTGGCCAGGGTCACAAATGCTTTCTTATAGTGATTTGAGCGTCCTGACAATAATCCCGCTTTTGTGAAGCGGCTCCTGCGTTTTCCGTTGTAATTTACTGTATTTACATCCAGTACTTTAACACCGTACATCTCCTCAACCGCTTTCTTAATGTCAATTTTATTGGCATCGCGGTCAACTTCAAAACCGTAACGATTCAACTTTTCGCCCTGAATCGTCATCTTTTCTGTTACTAAAGGCTTAATTAAAATTCTCATCGTTTTACGGTTTAATTACGTCCATATTGTGCCTGCAACAGATCTTGTACTCCGTCAACCATAATAAGACTGGTACAATTAACCAGGTCATATGTGTTGATTTCATTTACAGATATAACTTTTACATTCTGCAAGTTGCGTGACGATAAGTAAATATTGTTAGTATTTTCAGGAAGTACAAAAAGAACCTTTCTGTCATTAACCTTAAGGCCTTTGAAAATCTTCATGAAGTCCTTTGTCCTTGGTGCTTCCATAACAAATGGCTCAACAATTGTAAGCGCTTGTTCCTTAACCTTGTATGACAAAGCCGAGAAACGAGCCAGTTGTTTTAGCTTTTTGTTCAATTTAAAACTGTAGTCGCGTGGGGTAGCATCAAAGATCCTTCCACCACCAACATATATAGGAGCTTTGATGCTACCGTGACGTGCACCACCGGAACCCTTTTGACGGATTACCTTCTTGGTACTGTACGATACTTCCCATCTCTCTTTTGTTTTGCTTGTTCCCTGACGTTGGTTAGCAAGATATTGCTTTACATCCAGGTAGATCGCGTGATCATTTGGCTCAATGCCAAAGATTCCGGAATCCAGAGTCACTTTTTTTCCTGACTCGGTTCCATCTATTTTGTAAACTGATAATTCCATAGACGCTTATTCCTCCACGATTACATATGAACCTTTGCAGCCAGGTATCGATCCTTTCACAAGAACAAGATTGTTCTCGGGAATAACCTTAATAACTCTTAGATTCAAGATTTTAACTTGATCGCCACCCATACGGCCGGCCAATTTCTTACCTTTAAATACGCGAGAAGGCCATGAAGAGGCACCCATCGAACCAGGAGCGCGAAGCCTGTTGTGCTGACCATGTGTCGCACCACCTACTCCGGCGAATCCATGGCGTTTCACAACACCCTGGAATCCTTTTCCTTTAGAAATTCCTGTTACATCTACCCATTCCATCTGATCGTGAATCACGTCAGCGACGGTAATAGTATCACCTAACTGTAGTGCCATTGCGAAATCATTCGCAAATTCCACTACTTTTCGTTTTGGTGTGGTTTGTGCCTTTTTAAAATGGCCCATTAGGCCCGAGCTGGTGTGTTTTTCTTTTTGTTCGTCATAGGCAAGTTGTACAGCGGCATAACCATCAGTCTCTTCTGTACGAATTTGCGTAACAACACACGGACCAGCCTCAATAACGGTGCATGGAATATTTTTTCCATCAGCACCGAAAACGGATGTCATTCCGATTTTTCTTCCAATTAATCCAGGCATTGGTTGTTAATTTGGTGTTTTTTAATATATTAATAAATTCCGCATAAATTTTGCGGGCAGCAAAGATACAATAAAACTTTGTAAAAGCAATAGGTGAATGGAATATATCAACAAGATATCAACCATTCTGCGAGAAATTTTATATTGATCAAAGGCATACTAAAGGAGCATCTATGCTACTGATTCATGTCAGGAGAGAGTGCAGGTTAGAGGTAATTAGTTTTACTGCTATTGCCAGAAGAATTATTCCGAAAAACTTCCTCATCACATATATTCCTCCCTTGCCAACCTTTCTGGAGATCAGGTCAAGATTATTGAGAACAAGGAAGACAATCACTATATTTAGAAAAAGAGCAATTATTATATTTGGCACCTCATACTCTGCTCTTAATGAAAGTAGTGTGGTAAACGAAGCTGCTCCGGCTATGAGTGGAAAAACTATAGGCACTATTGTAGCGGAATCTGTCGGGCCATCATCTTTGAATATCTGAATTCCGAATATCATCTCTATGGCTAGTACAAGCAGCACCAAAGCTCCGGCAACTGCGAATGAGGATATATCGACACCAAATAAACCCAGAAGGGCTTGTCCTAAAAACAGAAAAGCAACAAGTATTGCAAATGAGATCAGGGAGGCGTTTACAGGACTGAAGCTTTTTTTCTTCTCCTTCATCCCTAGAATGATAGGAACCGAACCCAATATGTCGATAACGGCAAACATAACGATGAATGCGCTGAATATCTCTTTTATGTTTAAGTTCATCTGCTGGTAGTTTTTGCAAAGATAGAAAAAAATATCTCCACAAAAAAAACTCTTAATCAAATGATTAAGAGTTTTTTGGGGTGCTCGGGACGGGAATACTTTTTTTACTTTCTATTCCCACCTACTTCCTTATTATACATACTCATTATCTTATATTTCCATTTTTAATTGTACATTTTAAGTATAATAAAAAGTAATCAGATATAAGATATTTGCCAGTATTTTGCCAGTAAATATTATATTTGAACTGTAATTAAAATTAATTCCGCTCATGGCAACATTTAGATTAGAACTTAGTAATAAGCCTACAAGAAACAGAACTTTCCCAATCTACCTTGTAGTAACCATCAAAGGAGAAAGAAAAAGGATCAAAACCAGTATAGCAGTAAACAGAAAATCTGACTTTAATTCGAAGGCAAGACAAAACAATTGGATACGAACTACAGAACCTAATGCAAAGGCATGGAATGAATCTCTTGCCAATGAAATAGAAACAGTCAGAAAAGAATATTCTTTGCAGAAAGCTTTAGGACAAGTATCTTCATTAAGCATTATTTCTGATTTAAAAGCTTATGAGAAATCAGGGAAGAATATAAAATCAATGTCGTTTATACAGTTTGCAAAGGAGAGAACAAGAGAGACACTTGAAGCAGGGCATATTAGCACATGGAAAACATATAATGGATTCTGCAATAAATTAGAGGGGTATCTAGCCAGCATTGGAGAAAAAGATATAAACCTCGAGCAAATAACACCTTCATTTCTTTCAAAATTTCACGCTTATTTAACTACTTTACATAATGAAAGGCAACCAGATAAGGTCTTACATCAGAACTCTATCCATTTAACCTTAAGGATATTTAAGACTTTTATTAAAAGGATTATTGATGTTGAGAAGCTAATGAAGCCTGAAGATAACCCCTTTACACTATTTAGAGTAAACGAGGTACAGACTTCTAGAGATAAACTCGAGAAATCAGAAATACAGAAAATCAGAGAATTAGAATTGGCACCTAATAGTTTAATATGGCATTGCCGGAATTACTTCTTATTCTCTTTCTACTGTGCAGGTATTAGAATTGGCGACATAATGCAACTAAGATGGAGTAATATTACCAATGAAGGCAAATTGACTTATACTATGGGCAAGAATCACAAAGAGAGAACATTAATTTTAGTGGCTCAAGCACAAGAGATTCTTGCTCACTATCATTCCGAAAGTGCCAATTCAGCAGATTACATATTTCCTATTCTAGATAATTCTGCATCTTATGCACAGGCAATAACTCAGGAAGAAAAAGACACTATGTCACTTGAACTAAAAAAGAAACAGTTTCATAAACTTGGTGTTTCAGCAGCTTTAATAAATAAATACCTAAAACAAATTGCAGAAAAAGCAGGTATCACAAAAAAGATTTCTTTTCATGTTGCAAGACACTCCTTTGCAAAAGCAGCAAAACAGGAAGGTATCGACAATTACGTTCTGAAAGATATGCTGAATCATTCATCGCTAAAAACCACTGAAATCTACATGAAGGATTTTGACACCTCATCTGCAGACAAGGCAATGGCTCAAATATTTCAGCAGAAAGTTTCTCCTAAATTAGAAATTGTAGAATTGCTCGACAAAATGACCCCAGATGAAATCTCAATGCTAATGACTAAGCTAAAAACAAATAAACCACTATAATACACTTCAAACATGGAATCAAATTCAACTATTAAGACACCTAGCACTATCCCCGAGAATATTAAAGATTATGATAAATTAGCAAGTCTATTTATTAATTATAGATTTGATCATAATGAGATTACGCTCGGAATTTTATATGTGGATTTATCTAGACCACCATTGTTTGAATTATTCTCCGTTGAAGCTGAAAAAGAGGCATTACTGACCGTTTCAGAGATGGTTAATTTACTTAAGTTTTTGAAAATCAGGAATCATGAGATTATATTGAAAGATCTATTTAATAATTCCTGTAAAATTAATACTCAAAAAACCGTTACCCTACTGATAAAGATGCTGAATCGTCAACTCCCTAAGATATTAACAAAAATAATAAATGAAAGAGAGGAAATAACAAAAAGGGGTTTAATGCGTTTTGACAGAAATGGGTTAATAAATAGAAAAAATTATCAAGTTAAAATAACTTCAGAAAAAGATGTGATCAAATGGGGGGATTTTATTGATAATTTTTTTAATTTATATCCAAAATTATATCCACCAAAAACACGAAGTAGAACAGTTCGTCTAGGAGAAAAGGCTTTTTTCTGCTTGAATACTTTAACAATGCTTGAAGTTTTCCATTCTACATCCTTAGAAAGTCTATATGATAATCTAACCAACATAACGGAAACGGGAAAAGGTGATAATGTAATTCAAGAGTATGCTTGTATTTATGATTGTATTGCGATTTATGAACAACTACCCCCCTATCTAGATAGCAAGGAAAAGTATGACAATATTAAAAATTGGATAAATTCTTTCAAGAGAGCGATGATAAGGGCTTTGCCTGTCTCTGAGAATAGGGATACATTTTTGTAATATTTCTCGTGCAATTCAGTTTAACTCGTTAATAAACAGTGGGTAAATTTGTGTGTGCAAATATCCATTTTCATATCCAACTAATTCAATTTTGCCATTTTAATTTTGCACTCAAATCAGGTACTCAAATCCCATTAAAAAAGCGGACGAGGTTATAACCTGATTGGATTAAATTATGTTTAATGAATATAAAATTTCCCTAATACCTGAAACAGATTGGAAAGAAATCATTGAGAATCTTAAAGAAGTAAAGAATCTCTTACAAAAGAAGAAAGAAGGCGAGTTAATGTCTGAATGGATTGAATCATCAGAAGCCAGGAAGATGCTTCATGTCTCCCAAAAAACATGGCAAACATACCGTGATCAACGTAGAATCCCCTTTAGTCAGTTTGGCAGAAAAATCTATGTAAAAAGAATTGACCTTGAAAATTTTATGAATGCCCACGTCATAAGTAGAAATGAAAGGAGGGTTGATGATGGAAAATAGTAATACTGCATTAGTATTGGCAAGGCCAAATCAACAAATAATTCGACGGGAGAGACAACAAGAAATGTCTCAGGCTGATTTATGCAAATATTCTATTATAGCTCAAGAGTATGAGCGTAATCCAATACTAGAATTACCGATAGATGCTCTGACAATCTGGCAGCAACAAATAATATCAGAATTACAAAATATCTTCCGATGTTCCAGAGATTTTGTGGTATCCAGTATTTTTGGGGCTGTTAGCGGGGCAATAGGATCTAAGGTTTCCTGTTATGATGGAAAATACACAAATTCCCCTTGTCTGTGGCTAGTGAATGTTGCACAAAGTGGGCAAAATAAATCACAACCTATGCTATGGGCAATAAAACCTATTGAAAATTGGGACAACTCAAACTACAATGCATATATAAAAGCTTGTGAAAATTTAAGACAAAATCCCTTATCTTATATTGAAATACCCAAGCTAGTTCAACATATTATTTCTGATAGTACACCTGAGGCAAGAAATGATCTTTTAGCAAAAAATCCACAAGGATTGCTGCTTTGTAGAGATGAGATTAGGGGCTTTCTTGATGATATTGATCGTTATAGTAAAAGCGGAGAAATTTCACAATTGCTGTCCATTTTTGATGGAACAGACTTTACTACTAACAGAAAAAAGGATGGTTTAACATATATTAGGAAACCTTTCATGAGCATATTGGGAAGTATTCAGCCAGGAATTTTAAAGGATACATTTGGAAAACAAGTTTTAATGAATAACGGTTTTACTCCTCGTTGGTTATGGGTATATCCTGACAATTTTACTTTACCTCAATTATATTCTGATGTAAAAATATCTGAAGAGATTAATAATATTTGGAGCAATTTTCTTGGGATTCTAATGGCTAGCACATTCCACCGACCAGCTAGTTTTCAATTAACCGCAATAAGAATGTATGAGGATTATTGGAATTATCTTCAATACATGAAGTTTAAACATGAATACATGGCTCCAGTTTACAGTAAACTTCAAATTTACGCACAAAGACTTGCATTGCTTGTTGAAACAATGATCGGTAACGATATTAGCAATATGGTAATTAGTTCATTATCTATGGAATACGCAATAAGATTATGTAGATACTTTGAACATACAGCTAATAAAGTACATACTATAATAACAAATTCTCTAACAGAAAATGTTGTTGGACGTGAAGCAATTTTAAGGATGCTTGATAAAGCCTATATTATAAAAAGTCAGAGTAAGCTAGCGGAGAGTCTAGGGATAACAAAACAAGCAGTTAATAAAGCACTTAGAAAATAATAATAGTTCACTGGTTGACGTTGACAGGAAATATAGCTTATATATCTTATTATCTTGACATTATCATCAGGTAAACCGTCAACCATCAACTTTATTTTTGTTATTAAAAAAATTTAATTTTTTCTTGAGCGCTATATATATCCAAAGAAGACCCCCCTAATCAAGAAAAATTGGTGAGTCCCCCCTGGCATAAATCATTTATGGTAAATTAGTAGGTTATTAGATTATTAGATTATTATTTAATTTCTTACATATCGTTAAGCATCCAAAGATGACCAGCATTAATTTTAAAAATCAAATAAGAACGAGATTTAAACACAAACACTCACTTAATTATTTCATTATTAATATTATGGCTACTCATTGAGTGGCCTTTATTTATTAATTCTAATGCTATGGATGCAACAACTCAAAACTCATTATTTAAAGCTTGTGAGGTATCATTATCTTACATAACTAAGGTTAAAGCTTCAGAGAGGTACAAAATTGAAAGTTCTGCAATGGCCTACAAATTACTCATAGACAACTTCTTTGACTGTACTACTATCGAACATAAGGAATCATTTAAGATTATCCTACTTAACCAAGCAAATAAGGTGCTAGGAGTATCAAGCATTGCAGAAGGGGGCATATCTGCAACTGTAGCTGATTTAAGGCTCATCATGCAAGTAGCAATCTTGGCAAATGCAAGCTCAATTATTATTGCGCACAATCACCCCTCTGGAAATACCAAACCAAGCGCAAATGATGATAAAATCACCGAAGACATTAAGAAAGCTTGTGGATTTATGCAGATCAACTTACTTGACCACCTGATAGTAACACCAGAGCAGTATTTCAGTTATGCGGATGAAGGTAGAATATGAGATTAAATGTAAGAAATTCAAGGATTGCGCCAAATTTATGGTTGTTCTTTAAATAAACTTCTTACAATAAAGAGATATTGATTTGGAAATATGATGTATCTTTATTGCAATAATAGCTAGATATGGAAGATTTTGAGATAGAATTTTACGCAAATATTGGTTTATTAACTGTTCGGTTTGCTCAAATGGAAAATAATCTTTGTCAAATTATTGGAAAGATGATAAACTCTAACGATCCAACAATTGCCTTTACAATAATCAAAGATAATACTCTAGATAAAAACAAGAAACTACTTCAGGATCTAAATCATATTAAAGGCATAGAAGTAGTGCAAATTAATAAATTGATTGAAAAAATTAAAGGTGTCCAAAAACAAAGAAATCTTTGTGTACATGGTATATGGGGCAAACCATTCATAACAGATACTGGAATAAGAGCTTTATGTGAAAGCAGAAAGATAAGTTATTCAGAAGAAAAAGATAAATCGGGTAAAGTCGTTTCTAAGCATTGGAAATTTAATGAGTTTTCAGAAAATGATTTAGTTTCTATAAAACAACAGATAGGAATTCTTGATGAAATAATTGGTATTGAAGAAGTTTTACTGGCTACTTTCGAAAATGAAAACGATAATTAATGGTTAGGGATTAATCTGCATATCTCTATGTAACACATAAAGTCTAAAATCAAGTACATGAAAAATTTAGTTTTACTTTCAATCTTATTAATTTGCACCTACTCCTACGGACAAAAATTTTCTGTTTCTCCTAATGGACTAAGAGATGCGAACAACACCGAAAAATCTTTTATTATAATCCCTGTAGAGGGAAAAACTGCAAAAGAGTTATATGATCAAGCCATTAAATACATTAATATTAACTACAAAAGTCCAGATAATGTAATAAAAGGCAAAATTGAAGGGGAATATTTAAGATTCAATACATATGCACCACATTTTATAATAATTAAAAATGTTTTAGCAAGAGCACCATTTAATGCAAAATTTTCTACTGAACTTTCATTTAAAGATGGCAAAATTAAATATGAAATAATTGATCTTGAAATATATAGCGAAGCGAATTATCCTCTATATTTTACTGGAAGTGGAATTTCCTCCTTTTTCATCTATAATAAAGAAGGCATTTTAAAAAGAGAAGATGCAAAAACTGGTGTGGAAGATTTTTTTAATGCCCTAATTTTATCCTTCTCACTTTTTCTCCAAACTGATAAAGTACAAGAAGAATGGTAACCTGTTTGTGAAAAACGATATGAAAAAAGAGCAAGTTTGATTAACTCATTGAATAGTAAACGTAAACAAAAATTACTGTACAGAATTGCGTCTAAATGATAATTGAGTTTATATATTTGCCGTTAGTATCTTTATTGAGTTCATAACTAAGAAAGGTATTTCTAAATCTTCACTCTTGAAATACCATGTTGTCCCTATTAAAATAAGTATTTGATCTCCTAAATATTAATTTTCGACATCAAGCAACTCTTTCATCTTTACATGAAGAGCTTGACTGATTTTTAATAAGCTCTTGATAGTCAGATTTGTTCTACCTGATTCAATACGACTAACATTAGATTTCTCAAAGTCACACAAATCTGATAAAGCCTGTTGCGTAAGACCTTTCGACTCTCGGATACTTTTAATTTTTTTGCCAATCGATATGTAAATCTCTGATTCTGACATCAAATTATTTGTTATCATATTTGATTACAAATAAAATTTAATAAATTTGTTATCGAGTTATCATATATGACAACTATCGTCAAGCTAACAATTATCAATAGTGAAGAATTAAAAATAACTTTCAATATCTTAAATTTCTACTATGTCAACTATTTTAATAATTATTGCTGGAGTAGTGATCTACAGTATAATTAGATTTGCAATAGATTATTATAACACTGCCCAAAAAAATACTCTTAAAGGGGGATTGATAACAAAACATCAGGCTTTTGCAGAATACTGTGCTAGTCCCTTAAGAATGAACAGAATGGAACTTGTTATCAACTCGGGAGATAGATTGGAGTACCGTCTGCCAATAAAAAATAATGATGCCATTGTAGGTTATATTCATTTTGGAATTTATGATGTTTTTACCGTAGTAGCGTATTGTAAAGCCGTTTCCAAAAATGGATACACGCACAAAGGGTTTAGTAAAGAGATTAATAATTGGAGGAATTTTGATTCAACAGATTATGATCCAATTTTTGAATCCTTGTTTGCAGCAATAGTAAACTCAAAAGATTTTCAGCTTCTTGGGTTTGAATAAATCATTAAGTATCCTTCAATTAATTAACAATAAACACAATAAAACGATGGGCCTTTCTAAATGGATTATTAAGAATGGAGTGGGAGGTGTTGGATGGATGACAAAATTCTGGGTAAAACAATATCTAAATTATCCTCTTTATTTAAAGAATGAAGATAAACTTTTGAGTTTAATTAAAAATTTCCAAAGCACTCAAAGAGCATCTAATAACCTTATTAGAGAAACAAATTCAGACTATCTCATTTACGTGAGTCAAGATTGTTTGGCAACTCTCATCTTCTGCTTGATGTGTGACACAAATGGTTTCGTGAAGAATGTGATTAAGAGTGAAGCCAATCTAACAATTGTCTTAGATGTTATCTATGAAATTGTTGATGAAATGGCTACTAAGTCAATAAAATTGGGATTAACTGATTACAAAATACAATGCGCTTTATATCTTGAAATTATCTTGGAAACTTAAAGAGGAGCAAAAGATTATCTTAATGTTTAAGATCCTCAACATTCCCATTAATGCTTGCTTACAAATAATCAATACTTTTCTTACTAAAAAAATAAGGACCGTTATCATGAGTAATAATAAACATAACATTATCCTCCTAATTAACCATATTCATTAGAGACAACCTTATGTTTTAATGTATCAGCGTCTTCAATTATAGGTTTAGCATAATTTATGATTAGAAATTAATAAAAAGAGAATAGGATTGAAATTTATTAGTAAGTTTACAAAGTGCTGCATTTCAGTTTATAACCAAGATTATTACAGAAATAAATTAAAATATTAAATTATGAACGCATCAAACAACGGAGGCTCATTCGGTTTTGTAGTATTGTTAGGAACTATTGCGGTTTCAATCTTATCAGGAATTCTTGCATGGAATTGGATTGAGCCAGAAAGCTTTTTTGGAGCAATTATATTCTTGATTGCTTGGAGTCTGTTTAGCTATATTGGTTATCTTGTTCTGGGGGGAATTGTTGCTTTGTTTGGGGGGCTTAAATAAATCAGTCGATTGCGTTTGTAGTAGATAATTAATATTTATTAGATCAAACTGGTGAGGAAGAGAGTTACTATAACATTTCAAATTTCACCTCATCAATAGGTGTTTAGAGCAATTTTTTAATAAGCATTTCGTAAGCTATAAATGCCTAATAGATCTATTTCTGATAGTTATTCAGTTATTAATATCCTTAATATTAATAACATAAAAGACAAATTGTGTAAATTAGGAATACCGATCGTTTACATTTTATTTTCATAAAATCAAATAACTGCCAGTAATGCGCCAGTAAATAAAAGAAATTAGCTGATAATTTATTGCATTTCAATTAATTACCAGCTAATTGTGGTGCTCGGGACGGGAATCGAACCCGTACGAACATTTCTGTTCACAGGATTTTAAGTCCTGCGTGTCTACCTATTCCACCACCCGAGCCCATAGGAACCTTCAAAAAAACCTCTCGTTGCGGAGAGGTTTTGAGAGCGGAAAACGAGACTCGAACTCGCGACCCTAACCTTGGCAAGGTTATGCTCTACCAACTGAGCTATTTCCGCATTTGGGACCACAAAGTTATAACAAAAACATTATGCTCCAAAAAAATTTAGACAACTGTATCAAATTCCTGTAAAAACCTTACATCGTTCTCGAAGTAAAGCCTAAGATCTTTCACCTGCCATTTGAGCATGGCAATTCTCTCAACACCCATTCCAAATGCAAAACCTGAATACTCTTTGCTGTCTATGCCAGATGCTTCAAGAACGGCAGGGTCAACCATGCCGCAACCCATAATTTCGAGCCAGCCGGTTCCTTTACATATATTACAGCCTTTGCCCTTGCAAATATTGCAACTTACATCTACCTCAGCACTTGGTTCTGTAAATGGGAAATAAGATGGACGAAGGCGGATTTCCGTATTCTCACCGAACATCTCTCGGGCAAAAAGAAGAACAGCCTGTTTAAGATCTGCAAATGACACCTTTTTATCTATATACAAACCCTCTACCTGATGAAATATACAATGAGCCCTTGCAGATATTGCCTCATTTCTGAAGACCCTTCCCGGGCAAATAACCCTTATCGGAAGCTTCATCTTCTCCATTGCCCTTACCTGAACCGAACTTGTATGAGTACGAAGCAGTATGGGATTCTCCCCTGTTGTTATAAAGAATGTATCCTGCATGTCTCTTGCCGGATGCTCGGGAGGAAAGTTAAGAGCTCCGAAAACATGCCAGTCGTCCTCAATTTCCGGGCCCTCCGCAATAGCATAACCAAGCTTGTTGAAAATGGAGATAATCTCTGCTCTGGTAACAGAAATAGGATGACGTGCCCCAAGCTCCATTTTGTCGCCGGGTTTTGTGAGGTCGTACTGTGAATCGGCCGGCTCCATGCTATTTTCAATAACTGCTTTTAGCTCTTCAATTTTTGCCGCAGCAGCTACTTTAAGTTTATTTAAAACCTGACCTATCTCTCTCTTTTGTTCGGGTAACACATCCCTGAACTCATCAAAAAGCTGCGTGATGCTCCCTTTCTTACCGAGTAGTCTTACTCTTATCTCCTCCAGCTCCTGCTCTTTTCTGGCTGCAAGTTGCTCTACTTCTGCCAGCAACTGCTCAATTTTGTCTCTCATCTTTCTAATATTTGGCTACAAAGGTAATAATTCTTTTATTGCTCTTTCTAATTGCGGGTCCTTAGACTCAAGTCTGTCACGGAATGTGTTCTTTACGTAAATATCAGGTTTGACTCCTGTAGACTCCAGATCCTTCCCGTCGAGCGAGTAGCAACCCCAGGCTGGTAAACGCACTGAAGATCCGTCAATAAGACGTGTACCTGATGTAAATATTATCCACCTGTATGTCTCTGTTCCAACCAGTTTCGCCAGAGAGAGCGTTTTAATACCATTGGAGGTAACCTCGGCATCGCTCAGGCTCCTTTCGTTTATAAGAACTATAATTGGCTTGTTGCCTGGAGTTACATTAGGATGGGTTGCCGGCTGTCCTGTTCTATAACTCCACTTAAAATGCTGCTTTTGTGCAAGATAATCTAACACCTCTTTATGTACGTTTCCTCCGTTGTTGAAACGAAGGTCAAGGATAAGAGCATCCTTATGAACAGCATATGTGTTCATATCCAGAAGAAAACCATTTAGTGCATCTGCCGACATATCTCTCATGTGGACATAGGCAATCTTTCCATTCCCAAGCTTGTCAACAATTGTCCTGTTGGCATCTTCCCACTCTGTATAAAGAAGCGAGCGGATTTCTCCTGACGACATGGTGTGCAGCCTTATGTCGAACTCCATCTTTCCCTCCCCTGCTCTCTCAAACGTCAGAAGTATCTCGTTTTTCCCAACTGGAGAGACAAAATACTTTTCCCTGTTTATACTGAAATCTACTCTCACTCCGTTGACGGCAACAAGCTTGTCTCCCTTTTTAAGAGGATTTCCCGAGTAATCTGCCTTTGAACCAGCAAGAATCCTGTCAAGAATATAAGGATTGTCATTGTCGAACATAAGCCCTGTCTCAGCAGAAGTATACCTTTCAGTCACATCCTCCTCCTTGCCGGCACTGTTGAATCCCATGTGTGACGAATTAAGCTCGTTAAGCATGTCGTTTATCAATGTTCTGAGTTCATCTCTGCTTTTAACCAAAGAAAGGAACCCTGCATAGTAATCACGCTTTGCTTTCCAGTCCACACCGTGGAACCTCACATCGTAAAAATTCTGTGCAAGAGTTGCCCACACTTCATAGAACATCTGGTTGAACTCGCTTTGCATATTCTTGGAAAAGGTGTGTTTGATCTCGATTTTTGTAGCAGCTGCAGAAGCAGGGTCCAGTTTGTAAAGACCATCCCTGCAAAGTACCATCATATCCTTTCCATTAGATATGTATTTGCTTGCCGAGGATAATCCCTTAACTCTCTGTGCAGGTTTCTGATCCCAATCCTTTATCTCCTGAACGTAAAGACCCTGCTCACTTTCATGATTTGAAGAGAAGAAAAGGAATGTCTTTTCTCTTTGTGTAAAGATAAAAGGCGAACTCTGGGTTCCTCTGGCCACTACTCTTTCATATCTCCTTTGAAGATAGTCCCTGTTGATTACAACAGATGAGTCCCCGACAGACGGTACACTCTTGCCGAAAAGTTTTTCAAATTCAACCCCCTCAAACGGTCTGCAGAACTTGTCAAGAGGTACCTTATAAAGTATAAACGACGTTCCTCTCGGGAAACTTGGATTAAATCTGTCTGCTGTAAAGTATATGTACCTTCCATCCGGCGAGAAAACAGGCTCGTCTTCATATGTTGCTGAATTAGTGAGATTTACCGATTTTCTATCTGCCAGCGAGGTAATGAAAATGTCTCTTTCGAATAGGCTGACAGCAGAAAAAGTAAGGAACTTGTCATTTGAAGAGAAACTCAGGCTGTAACCCTGAAAGGCCCAGAATTCACCCTTTGCAACCTCCTCAGACTTATCGTCAGCCATATTCAGCATCATTACAGAGCCTGATCCATTAACAAATGCAACAAGTTTTCCTTTATGCGAAAGAGTAAGGGATCGGGAATTCGACTCCGATATAAAAACAGCCTTCTCCTGAGCAGGAAGGTCCGCTCTCTGTTTGAAAATATTTGTGAATCCAAGGTTTGTCCTTGTATAGTAAACACTCTTGCTGTCGTCGGCCCATAATACCTCATCGACCCTTTCATTGGCCGGGGTCCTGAGCTGCCATACAAAGTTCCCTTTGGCATCGCTTACAAATAGCGCCCCTCTGAAAACAAACGCAAGTTTTTTACCATCGGGCGAGATAGATGCGTCCTGCGGAGTCTCAATCTTGACTGAGAAATCATTAACTGTTCTGTTCTCGACAACTTCAATAACAGGCTGTGAGGATTTGCCTGATTTCAGATCTGTCAGAGAAATCTTATACCCCTTTATATATACTATTTTTGATCCGTCATAACTGATGGCCGGATATTGTACAGATTCATCAAAATTGGTGATCCATCTTCTCTTACCCTCTTCATGTTTAACAATGTTTGCCTCTCCGTTTTTTTCGTCAGAAACATAATAGAGGTTTCCTTTAGCATCTACCATTGGCCAGATATCCTTTCCAAAATATGTTGTAACCTCTTTATACTCTTTTTTAGAAGGGTTCCACGAGATAATATTTGGGTTATGTTCACCTTTATATCCCTTTCTTGTTGCATAACGATAGGATTCTGTCGATTCGGTAAAGTAAAAATCACCTGTAACGGGATTCTCCACAACACCAGCAATTGTATTGAAAAAGCCAGAGAAAAGTCTTTTTGGAGTTCCCCCTTCTACTGACACTGAATATGCACTTATACTGTTGTAACTGCCCGACTCAAAATAGATGCTTTTTGAGTCCGGTGACCATGATACAGGTAAATCGCCTGCATCGTGGAAAGTGAGTTGCCTTACATCTCCCCCTTTTACCTGAACAACATAAATATTGTTGTTACCTGCCTCATTAGATGAAAATGCAAGATACTTTCCGTCAGGAGAGATGCGGGGATTAGACTCCAAACCCTTCATGGAAACAACTCTTAAGGCCAATCCTCCTTCTGCCGGCACCTTGAAAATATCACCTGCGTAAGAAAAATAAATAGTTGAACCATCTGGTGTCAGAGATGGTTTTGAAGCGAACATCACACCCTCTGCATATGCACTAATTGCTATAGAGAGTGAGAACAAAAGAGATAAAAGCTTTTTCATATAAAATCATTGGTGTAAGACATTCTATTTTGGTCATTCAACAGCCGCCCTTCGGAGAGGCATGGTCATGCACCGGGCTCCGCCGCCGCCTCTTGGCAATTCCGATCCATCTATTGTAACAACACATTTGCCCACTTTGTCGAGATCTTTTTTCCCTGCCAAAACGTCCCATGCAGGAATTATTTCAAATCCAATTTTGTCCAGCTCGTTCAATGTATGTACATTTCTTGCATATGACATTACCTTGCCCGGGGCAAAGGCAAAGAAATTTGCGCCACTGTGCCACTGCTCCCTCTCCTGGTTCCATTCGTCTGTTATACCTCCGCAAATAACCGGCTCTACCTCCATTCCCAGCTTTTTCAAGACTGACGGGATATTATTAACAGATTTTATTTTGGAAACTTTCCCTCCTTCAATAACCATATGAACAGTCTGATATTGGTTCTCATTAAGGATCAATGGTTCAAAAACCATCGCCTTGTCAACATCAAGCAGAGTAAATACCATATCCAGATGGATGAATGATTCAGGGGAGCTTGGCAGCTGCTGAACAATAATATGTCGCTTTTCCGGTCCTGAAGACTTGCAAAGCCTGTTTAAAAGCATGTCGATTCCCTGACTGCTTGTTCTCATTCCGTTCCCTATCAGAAGAATATCTTCGCGAGCAATAAGTATATCACCCCCTTCCATATACACCTCATTATTACCCGGTTGAAAATCATAGCCATTAATGAGCTCGCAGTCGAAGAATTTTTTATTTTTAAAGATCGCCTCTGTGATTATTGATTCTCTCATCCTTACCTTGCTCGCCATTCTGCATATAAGAGCCTTGTTTCCAATAGAAACTGATGCATCCCTTGTAAAATAGAAGTTGTAAAGAGGTAGAAGAGCGTAGTAATCGTCCTTAAGATATGCTGTAAGAGAGTTGATCCTTGCGGGAAGTCCCTCAATAAGCACCTGCGACAGATTTTTTGAGGACATATCCATGAGATATTCAAAATAGTCCGTAACTTCTTCTGTAACACATATTTTACCAATAAGAGCCTCTCTTTCATAATGATCGTCAAGAAGTTTTGCCAGAAGGTCCCGTACCTGAAATGTCCTGGAGACCTTGTTCAATACTCCGGATACCTGCTCATACTCCTTCTGGGCTATTGAGAGGTTAAGGATATCGCTGTAAAGAGCCCTTTGTGCATTTCTGGGAGTCATATTCTCCACCTCTGCTCCCGGCGAGTGCAACAACACCGCTTCCAGCTTGCCTATCTCTGACTGAACATCTAACTTCACCAGATTCTGTGCCATAATGTATTATATTTTTTATTGATAGTCGTTAAAGTCTTTGAGGGGCATGTCTGTGAGGATATTCTTGAAAATGCTCTCCTCTCTCGGGCAAATCAGAAGAACATCGTCTGTATTGATGACCATATAGTTGTCAAGACCATTTATGACTATTAGTTTCTCTTTCTCTTCCGAAACCACTATTGAATTTGAGACATTCGCCAGCATGCTCTCTGCGCTTTGTATATGATTATTGTTTTCATCTTTATCTACCTGTGCATAAAGGGAATCCCATGTCCCCAGATCGGACCAGCCGAATGAAACAGGATAGATAATTGCTTTGTCTGTTTTTTCCATTATTCCGTAGTCTACGGAAATACTGGTGCACTCTTCGTATACCTGATTTATAAAATCATCCTCCATGTCTGTGTAATATAGCTTATTCCCTTCTGAAAAGAGTCCCGCAATACCCGGCTGCAGCTTCTCAAGTTCATATTTTATGGTGCTGAGGTTCCATATAAATATTCCTGCGTTCCATAAAAATTCTCCACTGTCTACAAATACTTTGGCCAGATCTATATTTGGTTTTTCTGTAAAGGTCTTGACACCATAGGCAAGGTTGCCATCCATGTCCACCGGCACATTCATGTTGACCTGAATATAGCCATATGCTGTCTCCGGCCTTGACGGCTTAACACCCAGAGTCATAAGTATGTTATGCCTCTCTGCATAGTTAAGTCCGTTTTTTATTGTGGTCAGAAAAATATCTTCGTTTACTATAAGGTGATCAGAGGGGGCAACAACCACTGTCGCTTTTGGGTTCTTCTGCATCAGTTTGTATGTTGCATAAGCAATGCATGGAGCAGTGTTTCTTCTGTATGGTTCCAACAGTACATGTTCGGGCAATATGTCAGGGATTTGAGTCATTACCAGATCTTTGTATTGCCTTGAGGTAACCACAAGGATGTTCTCAACCGGAATTATTCTGGAGAACCTGTCAAATGTCTGCTGAAGAAAAGATTTGCCCATTCCCAGAATGTCCAGAAACTGTTTTGGCTTGGCATTTCTGCTAACCGGCCAGAATCGGCTCCCGATTCCACCCGCCATAATGATACAGTAATGATTCTTGTTCATATTAGTAATTTATTTATCTCCATGATGGTGTAAATGCATCCGGAAAATATTCCAGTTCAACACTCTCTGCTTTAAATACAACCGATACGATATCGAATTGGGTCTCCATATTAATGTTGTTCAGCCGTATATAAGCTCTGGCAGCAGATATGACCGCTCTCTGCTTGAATATGTCTATACTTTCATATGGGTTACAGAGATTTGGCTCCTTTAGTGACCTCACTTCTACAATATGCAGTCTCTCAATTCCATATTGCGACAAACTTTTCATTATCAGGTCCAGCTCCTTATGTCCGTTTCTCCAGTTCCTCTCCAACAGTATCTGTCCGTTACCCTTGAGAAAATCCAATGCAATATCCTCTGCCCTCCTCCCTGTTTCAATTCGCTCGCCGCTATCCATCTCATCAAATATATAAAACAAAATTAGTAAAATAAATACAAAAAAAAGAGACCGCCCCAAAATGAATTGAGACGGTCCCCATAATAAAGTTAAAAACTTCTAGAACATCAGACGAATACCAAACTGCATACCCCAGGTACTACTGGTTGATAACGCATTTACTTGCCTGTTCTTATTATCAAAATTATCTAAATCCGTTGCATTCAGAGTAAATGTTGGTTGTCCACCTGCGTTTACACCCTTGTAAGTCAAAGGCATTATAACATCATAGGTGTTTGCAAGACCTGTTCTTGTGTATAGTCCCCAATTCTTACTAAGTAAGTTACCTGCATTTACTATGTCAAGAGTTAGTTGCAAAGTGTAACGACGGTCACTTCCGAATTTAGCGAAGATGTCCTGAAGAACCTTAACATCCCAACGGTTTTTCCATGGATTTACAACACCATATCTCTCTGCATACTCACCTTTGTGCTTGCTAAGATATGAATCGTTGTTTACATATTCCATGAATTTGTCTGCCTGCTGGGCGGCTGTCATCTTAACAACACCACCTGACACAACATCCACAAATGCAAGCTGGTACTTGTCGCAAGGGATATAGATAAGGTCACCTGCAACACCGTCGCCTGTCATATCGTTGCTATAGGCAATTGAAGAGCGGCCCTGAGCAGTTCCATTGTAATAAACAGAGAAAGTGGTTGCAAGGTGTCTCAGGTATTCAATTCTGTAACTTAGTGAACCGATAACCCTGTGAGGATTAGCGAAGCTTGAGTAGCTTAACTGAGGAGTATTGATATTGAATGCGTCAAGGTTTGCCTGCCATGCAGAGTACGCACTCGAACCAGGATTAGCCGAAAGGTCTTTTGAATGGTTGAATGTATAAGCAAGCATACCGGACAGACCATGCGAGAAGTTCTTTGTGAGCTGAGCTGTGAATGAAGACTGGAACCCTTTGTCTGAATTAGTCAGAACCATTGCACTTCCTACAGTAGTAAGAACCTTATTACCTGACCAGTAAGCGCGTTTATCTGTGCCAGAGAACACTCTGTTTGCAGCAGGAAGGTTCATGTTCTTCTGAACAATTGCATTAATGTCTTTAGTATACAAAGCCTCAAGGGTCAGAATCATATTTCCGGGAAGTTCAATATCTGCAGCAAGGTTCGATCTCCATACCCTTGGCATCTTGAAGTCCTTTGCAACCTCTGCCAAAGCGGCACCGGAAGCTAAAGTAGCACTCATTGACGAAGGGAAAAGTGTAGGATATTTGGCTATCTGAGCCATGTAATCTTTGTTAAACCTGAAGTCTGCAGGAAGATTTGTTCCTGTAATACCCATTTCCGGACTTTGAATTGTACCTGATGAAGAAGGTTGGTTTGTAAACCATACAAAAGGAAGTACTCCAGAGAAAAGACCGGTTCCACCACGAATCTGAAGGCTTCTGTCGCCTTTGGCGTCCCAGTTGAATCCAAATCTTGGATTAATCTGCATTTTACTGTCTGGCCACGCACCAACATTCATCTTGTATCCGTTGAAATCAAGGGCACTGATTGCAGGATTGTTCTTAAGCGCATTGTGATAAAGAGGAAGCTCTGCACGTACACCGTAAGTAACCTTGAAATCCTTATTCACCTGCCACTCATCCTGAAGATATGCACTTGCAAGACCAAAGCTCATTTGAACACCTTTGATCGGCTGACCATCATAACCATATGTAATACCAAAACCTGTAGGTTTTGCATTGTTTATGAAATCGTCAAGTGAGGCATATCTGTAGTAGCTTGTACCCTCACGTATGTATGAGTTATTTACATATATGTTGTCATATGCAAGACCAGCTGTAAGAGTATGGTTGTCCAGACTAATGGTAAGGTTGTCCACTATTGAAGAGGTATTATTTTCTACCTGATTCTTGAATGTAAACAATTCATAACCGAAAGACATGTAAGGATTGCCATCTTTGTAGATGTCAACGAAAGGGAAGATATCACTGTTGCTGGTTCTCTGAGGGTCAGTAGTAGCTGTGTATGACACCAAAAGCTTGTTGGAGAATCTTGAACCGAATGTACTGTTTAACTCTGCTGAAAAGGCGTCAATAGAATTCAGGTTTCCGTAGAAAGAGTTCGAGAACGAGATAGCATACTCAGAAACCCTCATATAGTTAGATCTTGGAACGTTTGGAGGTCCGCTGTTTCCGTTTGTTGTTACGGTGGCACTGTTATTTCTAAGCATATTGTACCTCAAGGAGAACTTGTGATTTCTTGCAATGTTCCAGTCCAGACGTGCAAGAATCTTATAGTTGTTGGAAGGAGACGATGCAAAATTCTGATAGTCGCCCGGATCGTAGTTATATGTAGACAACAAGTGTGCTTTAGCCCTCTCAAGGTCTGCAACTGTAGTACGGGAAATTTTCAGGTCTGCATTTGCTACACCATTTGTGCTTGGTTCCCAGCTGCCAGTTGGAGTTACCTCTTTTTCATACTCGCCGCTTACAAATAAAAACAATTTGTTTTTAATAATCGGTCCGCCTATTGTTGCTCCATAAATTTGAGAACTTCTTTCTCTGGCTTTAGGAACGATAAGGTCACCAACTTTTTCACCGGTAAATGTCTTAGGTCTCAGGTATGTATATACCGAAGCCCTTATTGAGTTGTCCCCGCTTTTTGTTACAGCATTTATGGAAGCACCGGTAAACTGAGATGAACGTACATCATAAGGAGCTATGTTTACTGAAACCTCGGCAATAGCATCAAGTGAAATTGGCTGAGCAGAACCTCCTGGAAGTGCGTTGCTTGACAAACCGAAGTTGTTATTGAAAGCAGCTCCGTCAATTGTTACTGTATTGAAACGGCCATCACGTCCGGCAAATGAAGTTCCGTTTGCCTGAGGGGTCATTTTTGTAAAGTCAGTTATGCTTCGGCTGATTGATGGCAGAGAGGTTATCTCTCTTGTACTGATGTTCATTGAGGCGCCTGTACGGTCACTGTTTAAAATAGGATTAACGACACCAGCTGTTACAACCACCTCGTTTAGACTAACAGCCTCTTCGGTTAATTGCGCATTATGTACGTAGTTTTCACCCAGTCGTAATGTTATGTTCCCCGATTTCATGCTTCCAAAACCCAGGAATTGCACTTCAACCGAATAGGGACCTCCAACACGCATATTCTGAATGCGATAGTTACCAGAGTTGTCAGTAATTGAATAATACTGAGAACCGGAAGGCGTATGAACAGCAACAATGGTTGCTCCAACAATAGGAGTGCCATTTGCCTCTGTAATTCGTCCACTCATTGTGGAGGTTGTAACCTGAGCGAAAGCTGCCAAGGCCACAAACAAGCTCATAGCCGTAATGGCAAATTGCTTAATCGTTTGTTTCATAGATATTTTTTAATATTTGTTTGGTATTCTGCAACAAAAATACTAAATTCCATTTGATAACTTACAATTATTTTCAACAAATTAACAATAACTTAAAGAATATTGTTTTATATTTGCGTTCAAATTGTGGAAAGATTTGACTGCTTGCAACCACGTGAAAAAATGCTAAAAATGCATAGTCTTTATTGCATTTTCCCGCTTTCCGGTTGTAATCGTTGAACTCTCATCTGCAAATGAGTGTTATTTATAAACGAATTAAACCAAAAAGAATCATGGCATATTTATTTACATCAGAATCTGTTTCGGAAGGACATCCGGACAAGGTTGCCGATCAGATTTCAGACGCTATTCTTGACGAATTCCTTCGTCAGGACTCAAATTCAAAGGTTGCATGCGAGACCTTTGTAAGTACAGGACTTGTTGTAGTGGGCGGAGAGGTTCACTCCAAGGCATATGTAGACATTCAGACAGTTGCAAGAAGAGTAATAAACAGAATCGGTTATACAAAAGCTGAATATATGTTTGACGGAAATTCATGCGGGATACTCTCTGCAATTCACGAACAGTCTGCCGACATCAACCGTGGTGTGGACAAGCTTGACGAACAGGGCAACTCTATTGCAACAGCTGACGAACAGGGTGCAGGCGACCAGGGAATGATGTTCGGTTATGCATCAACAGACACAGAAGAGTACATGCCTCTTCCTCTTACCCTTGCACATATTGCTCTGCTTGAGCTTGCAAAAATAAGGAAAGAGACAAATCTGATGCCTTATCTTCGTCCGGATGCAAAATCGCAATTTACCATAGAGTATGACGAAAACAACACTCCCGTTAAGGTTCATACAATAGTGATTTCCACACAGCATGACGAATTTGACGGAGATGCACAAATGCAGGCAAAAATTAAAAGCGATGTACAAAACATTCTTATTCCGAGAATTCTTGAACGTCTTCCATCTAAAACACAGCTTCTTTTCAAGGAGGGATACATTCTGCTTGTAAATCCTACAGGAAAGTTTGTAATTGGTGGTCCTCACGGCGACACAGGTCTTACAGGAAGAAAAATCATTGTTGACACATATGGTGGCAAAGGTGCACACGGTGGCGGTGCATTTTCAGGCAAGGACCCTAGCAAGGTAGACAGATCTGCAGCATACGCAGCCAGATACATAGCCAAGAATCTTGTAGCAGCCGGAGTTGCTCGTGAAGTACTTGTACAGCTTGCTTATGCGATAGGCGTTGCACAACCGGTTAGTATATTCGTAAACACATACGGAACTGCCAACCCTTGCGGTCCAAACAAAGTGATTCTGAAAGACAGCGAAATAGCAGAGAAGATCAATAACATTTTTGACCTGAGACCTGCAAAGATTATCGATATGTTCAAACTTAAGAATCCGATTTACGAAGTGACTGCTTCATACGGACATATGGGTCGTGACCCTTTTGTAAAGGATGGAATTCAGTTTTTCGGATGGGAGAAGCTTGATGCCGTCGCTAAAGTAAAAGAGGCATTCAAACTTTAAAGGGACCAGTTCAGCTTTTTTCCAAAGCCTAATCTGTTGTCGGTGAACTTGGCTTCTGTAATTTTCAGGAGCCAAAGGTCGCCCCCTTTAAGAATGGCATAAGGAAAGCGTGACAAGTACTTAAGCCTGTATCTGTCCAGAAGCGAATCATTGCCTTTGACAATTTGTGCCTTGAACTGCAAGCCTCTTATGAGGCCAATTTTTTCTGTTTCCAGAGCAATTGCCCCGGCAACCGTTCTCGAATCTGATGCTTTTACAAGTTGTATATGTCGGGTTTTCTCTTCGGAAGTGATTATAAACAACAGTTCATCTTCCAGAAATTCATAAAAAGCATGAGAGCACCATAGATCCGAATTGCCCGCAACTGCGAGTGTAAGGACATGGTGTTCTTTTATGAATTTTACAATTTCCTGTGGAAACATAATTATCTGTTCTGCTTAAAATCGTTTTCCTCCCAAATGTGAACCTTGTCTGAACGACGTAATCTTACACCTTCGGGGACAAGTATAGAACAATATTCGCCCTTGACAGAAGTGTTCACAGGTTTAAGGTCTACCCTTATCTCATTTACAATATATTCTACAACACCCGTGGATGGGCCGATGATAAGCAGGTCATCACCTTTCTTAAGCTCTCCCGTCTCAATCAGAACCTCAGCTACCGACAGATTTGAGAAGAAGTTCGTCACCTTGCCAATATATCTTTTCCTTCTTGTTGCCTTGTTACCATATACTTCACTCCACTCTCCAAGCCTTGCACCCTGATAATAACCATCCCAGAATCCTCTGTTGAATACCGACGAAAGTTGTTTTTCCAGTTCTGAAACAAGCTCAGGAGTAAATGTGCCTTCGCAGACAGCATCTGCCGCCCTTCTGTATGCTACCACGACCGTTTTCACATATTCGGCAGACCTGGCACGCCCCTCTATTTTCAAAACTGTAATTCCGGCATCAATAATAAGGTCTATGAATGCAATTGTCATAAGATCCTTAGGAGACATGATGTACTTATTGTCAACCTCTAGCGACCGGCCTGTCTCAAGGTCGGTGACCTCGTATCCTCTGCGGCAAAGCTGGTAACATGAGCCCCTGTTTGCAGAGGCGTTGTATTCGTGCAGACTCAGGTAACATTTTCCCGATACTGCCATACAGAGTGCCCCGTGACAAAAGAGTTCAAGTGCAACCGGTTTCCCTGAAGGACCTTTTATCTGCTCACTCTCAATTGCCTCGCTTATTGCCTTTATCTGATTAAGAGTTAGCTCCCTGGCAAGCACTATTACATCTGCAAATTTTGCATGGTACCTTACGCTCTCAATATTTGAAACATTTAGCTGTGTAGAGATATGTACCTCCATACCAACCTCCCTTGCATACATGATTACAGAAATATCGGATGCAATTATGGCAGATACACCCGCTCTCTTTGCCGCATCTATGGTCTCTCTCATTGTAGCAAGATCCTGGTCATAAAGAACAATGTTCAGTGTAAGATAGCTCCTTACCCCCTTTTCGCTGCAGATTGACACTATTTCGTTAAGGCTCTCAATAGAGAAATTATTTGCAGAGTGAGAACGCATATTAAGATCTCCCACTCCAAAGTAGACCGCATTTGCTCCTCCCTGAATAGCCGCATTGAGCGACTCAAAGTTCCCGGCAGGCGCCATTATCTCAATTTCCGAGGGAAGTCTCTTCATGTTTGTCTTGTCTATCTCCGTTTTTCTTAACAATGTCGTTTATCCTTTCCAACACCTCAGAGGGTTTAATGTTCATAAGACAGGCATAGTCGCCTCTGAAACACTCCTTGTTTCCAAAAACTGAACAAGGTCTGCAACTGAGGTCATACTGCATGGCGTTCTCCTCTTTCTGTCTCCAGCCGTAAAAACCTGCATACGGATGTGTTGCTCCCCATACCGACAGAACGGTGGTTCCGGCAAATGAGGCAAGGTGCATGTTTGCCGAATCCATCGAGACCATAATGTCCAGACTTTTCATAATCTCCAGTTCTCTATCCAGAGAGAATTTACCTGCAACCGATTCTACTCCTGAGTATTTTTGCTCCCATGAGAGCAACTGCGCAACCTCTTTTTTCCCTCCACCAAATAGCAAAATGTGAAATCCTTCATCTTCACTTAGAGCGGCAATTACCTCCTCCATGAATTCTGCCGGCCAGGCCTTGCCTTTGTGTTTTGCAAAAGGAGCTATACCAATTCTGATTATATTACTATCTGCTTTGTCGCCTGCCGATTCCCTTCTGTCCGAGAGGGAATCTCCCTGTGATTCGGAAAATCTAAGATTATTAAGCCCTGCTTTAATAAGTACCGATTCATACCGGCTTATCATTGAAGGCAACTTCATAAGCTTTTTATTCTCTTTTCTGGTGAGCCTCTTTTTTTGGCTCCTGCCCTTATGCAGGAATGCAATTTTCTTGAACGTGAGCGCAAAGAACCCTCGCAATACCCATGTTCTTAAGACATTGTGAAGATCTGCCACTACTGTAGGTTCCAATTTGGATAAATCTCTGAATAGTTTTAATAAACCCTTGAATCCTTTATATTTGCCTTTAAAGTCGGCCGGAAAAAAAATCAGGTTATCTATTCCGGTAAAGAGTGGCTCCATCATTGGCTGGGAAACCATTGTAAATCTGATGTGGGGATTTGCAATTGCATACGCCCTTACCAAAGGTGCTGCAATGGCTATGTCTCCTATTGCGGAGAATCTGAACAGCAGAATATGCTTTTTTCTCTTATCCACGGCTGTACAAAACAGGATTTAAAGATGGGTCGTTGTACATCTTCATCTGTTTGTAAAATTTCAAATATTTTTTTCCTGACTCGATGTCTGAAAGCAACTGGTCTATTGCTTTTGAGAGGTCACTTCTCTGGGTAAGGAGAGTTTCGTACTTTTTATAACAACTCTCCTTATGTTCCGGTGATGCCTCTTCTCTGAAGGCCTCGGCCTTCATGTGGTAAATCTTGAGTGCCAGTATTGACAGTCTGTCTATTGCCCAGGCGGGAGTCTCGGTATTGATTGCTGCATCTTTTTCAACTACAACCTTCGAATAAAGATCCATAAAATAGCTGTCTATAAGTTCTACAAGATCTGTCCGGTCCTGATTAGATTTGTCTATCCTGCGTTTGATCTGCAGTGCTTCAGCCGGTTCAATGTTTGGATCACGGATAATATCTTCCAGGTGCCATTGTACTGCATCTATCCAGTTTTTAAGGTAGAGAAAATACTCAAGGCTACTCACTTTGTATGGATTTGCTATTGTGGCATCTACATTGTCCCATTTATGATAATCCTCTACTGACTGATCGAATATTTGGTTGAATTTCTGGCTGTACATGTTTTTTAATGTGCTAATTTGCTAATGTGCTAATGTGCTAATGTGCTAATTATTTGTTGCGGTTGATGAGGCTGTCGGCAAAAGAGAAAAGCTGTTGTTTTTGTTGCTCTGTGAGATTGGTCTCCATCACCGACAGGTTTGCCTTTCGGTGATACTCTATAACTGCCTCCTCTGTTGCCTCTTTTACTCCCAACTTGTTATAAATTGCAAGAACTTTGGATATTTTGACTTTTGGTTCAGCAGTAGCGTCCTTCAAAATTGCATCCAGCTCTTTTTTATCATTCATGTCTGCTCTCTTAATGGTTTCAACCATGAGCCATGTTTTTTTGTTGCAAAGGATATCTCCCCCTATTGCTTTGCCAAATGTTTGAGTATTCCCGTAGCTGTCAAGATAATCATCCATTATCTGAAAGGCAAGGCCTAGCTGATAGCCATAGTTGTAAAGGGAGTCAGCAGTCTTGTCATCTGCCCCGGCAATAATAGCACCCAGTTTTGCGGAACAAGCAATAAGAACAGCCGTCTTAAGGCCTATCATACCTATGTAATCATCCAATGTTATATATGGAGATGCCTCAAAATTCATATCAATCTGCTGTCCCTCACACACTTGTGCTGCTGTTCTTGAGAATATCGCCAACAGTTTTTTCAGATGCTGAGGGGGACATTGAGAAATATACTGATATGATTTAATGCACATTACATCGCCTGATAAAATCGCAATGTTGTTGTTCCACCGCTTATGTACAGTAATCTGGCTTCTCCTAAGTGGCGCATCATCCATTATATCGTCATGAATGAGAGTGAACCCGTGAAATATCTCCATTGCAAGCGCAGGGAAGAGAATAGAGTTGTCAATTTTGTCGGAAAAGAGGTTGTATGTCATAAGGCTCATCTTTGGCCTTATTCTCTTACCTCCTATTGATATAATATATTCGATTGGATCGTACAGCTCACTTGGCTCTCCCTTAAGGTTAAGAGTCAGTATGCCTTTCTCAACGATGGAATCAATTTCTTGTAATGTAAACATGTTTGACGGGACTTTATTATCATACAAAGTTAAACCTTTTTATACAATTTCGTATATTCGCACCCGTGGAAAAATTAAAAGAGGGTAGCGCAACAGTGGTAAAACACACCGGCAGCCATTATATGGTGAGTTCTCTTCCGGAATGGAAGCTGGTAAGTTGTGTGGTTAAGGGAAAGATGAGGATGAAGGATCTTCATACAACAAACCCTATTGCTGTGGGCGACCATGTCGACTACCAGTTACAGGAAGATGGGACAGGAATAATTTCTAATATTTACCCCCGCAAAAATTACATAATCAGAAAATCCACCAACTTGTCGCGTCAGGCACATATTATTGCCGCAAACATAGATGTCGCATTTCTGATTGTGACTATAGATTTTCCCGAAACCAAATGGGCATTTATGGACAGGTTCCTGGTTACCTGTGAGGCATATAAGGTTCCTGTAACCATCGTTCTCAATAAAACAGACCTGCTGACGGAGGAGTATGCAGAAAAAGTAAAATATTTCAAGAGAATATATTCACAGGCAGGTTACCGGATATTGGAGGTTTCATGCAAGACAGGTTACAACACATCCCTTTTAAAGGAGGAGTTGAAAGGGAAGATCTGTCTTTTTTCCGGAATGTCCGGTGTAGGAAAATCATCACTGATAAACTCACTTGACAGCTCTCTCAGCCTGAAGACTGGCAAGATATCCGATTATCATATGCAGGGGAAACATACAACCACATTCTATGAAATTCACCCTGTAGAGAATGGTGGCTTTATAATTGACACACCCGGCATAAAGGGTTTTGGTCTTATTGAGATGAAACCCGACGAGCTGAGTCACTACTTCCCCGAAATGCTCAAAAGGCTGGATAAATGCAAGTTTGCACCTTGCACCCATACTCACGAACCGGAATGTGCAGTAAAAGAGGCCGTTGAAAAGGGTTATATTTCTACCGACCGGTATGTATCTTATCTTGGGATGCTTGAGGAGGAGAGCAAGTACAGATGAGCCTACAGATAATGAACCGGCGGATATTGAAGCTCGCCGGCCCCAGTATTCTTGCTAACATAACAGTCCCACTTGTCGGCATGGTAGATCTTGGAATCGCCGGAAGACTGGGTGATGCTTCGAGTATTGGAGCTATTGCAGTGGCCACAATGTTGTTCGACCTTCTTTACTGGAACATGGGATTTCTTAGGGTAGGTACCGGTGGATATACCGCTCAGGCCTATGGAAGGAGGGACTTTCCCGATGCAATGAAGATTCTTGTGCAGGCAGTGGGAACGGCTATTGTAGCAGCTATTTTTATCTGGGCAATTCAATATCTCTTTGTTGAGGCGGCGTTCCTTGTCATTGACGCAACTCCACAGGTGGAAAGTCTCGCAAAAGATTACTTTTATATAAGGATATGGGCAGCCCCGGCCACACTTTCACTTTTTGCCTTCAAGGGTTGGTTCATAGGAATGCAGAACTCTGTAAGTCCTATGATAACAGATATTACGGTGAATGTCTTGAATCTTGTTCTCAGTCTGTTTTTTGCAATCTATCTTGGTATGGGCATCCCCGGAATTGCTTTGGGTACATTAGTAGCACAGTATCTGGGTTTATCAACCGCCTTACTGTTGATGTTCGTCTATTACAAAAAGCTGTTTAAGTACATTCACATAAAAGGCAGTCTTAAACTAAGGGAGATGAAGAATTTCTTTGTAATGAACGGTAATTTGTTTGTCCGCTCCATATGCTTCCTGCTTGTCTATTCCGGATTTACCAGTATTGCCGCACGTTATGGGGATAATCTTCTTGCAGTAAGTACAATAATGATGAAGCTCATGCTTTTATATTCATACTTTGTAGATGGCTTTGCTTACGCGGGTGAGGCGCTTACAGGCAAGTATGTTGGAGCAAGGGATGTGGCTTCACTTAAGAAAACAATCAAGCTGATTTTTATTTGGTGTATCGGTATAGGTGTTGTTTCCACCCTGGCCTATCTGTTTGCCGGGGAACCGCTTTTCAGGCTTATGACAAATAATGAGGCAGTGATTGAAACATCCCGCCAGTTTCTTCCATGGCTACTGGTCATGCCGTTGATAAGCTGCATAGCATTCACATGGGACGGAATTTTTATTGGTGCAACTGCGTCGGCAGCCATAAGAAACACAATGATTGTCTCTGTTGTATTTTTCTTTGCCTGCTTCTATCTGTTCGAAAACAGCGTCGGTATTCAGGCATTGTGGATAGGATATGCCGCACACCTGGTAGTAAGGTCTGTCATTATGACTTTAATTGCAAAAAAAGAGGTAATCAGCAAAGCGACTGTTTAGTACCTGGCCGAAACTACATCCCAGTCAATCAAATTCCAAAGGGCTGCAAGGTAATCTGCCCTGCGGTTCTGATAATCCAGATAGTAAGCATGCTCCCAGACATCAAATGTAAGAATAGGAGAGAGTCCTTTTGTCAGCGGATTACCCGCATTTGATTCCTTTACGATTGAAAGCACTCCTACTGAGTCTTTTGCGAGCCAAGCCCATCCGGAACCAAAAAGAGTGGTTGCAGCCGTATTGAACTCCTTCTGGAAATTTTCGAATGAACCCCATGTTTTGTCGATTGCATCTGCCAGTTTTCCTTTAGGTGAACCTCCGCCCCCAGGAGAAAAAGAGAGGAAATAAAATGTGTGGTTCCAAACCTGGGCAGCATTGTTAAAAATTGCGCCGTCTGACTTTTTTACAATCTCATCCAGGGTCGAGTTTTCAAACTCTGTGCCGGCAATGAGGTTATTAAGGTTTGTAACGTATGTCTGGTGATGTTTCCCATGGTGAAACTCAATAGTTTTCTGACTGATAACCGGCTCAAGTGCATCTATTGCATAAGGTAGTTGTGGCAATTCGTATTTCATGATTTTCTGTTATTTAACTAATACAAATATAAAAAAAAACAGTAACTTTGATAACAAATAATTTATAATCGGCATATGTCTGGCAGACTATTTTTATTCTTTTCAATATTGTTGATAAATACTTTCTCTTTCGCACAAGAGGGAAACGATAAAGAGAAGCATATCATGCTATTGTATGCAAAAAATGCAAACTCTGCAAGGCTCAGGGAATTCAATGCCGGTTTTACGAGCTACATATCAAATAATAAAATCAACGCTCAGATACACAGCATATTCCTTGACATCCCCGGAAAGAAAGATTTTCAGGGGAAAAAAGACAAACTTGAATTTCTTGCCAAGTCAGATTTTTTCAGTTCCCAGACAGATTTATTGATTGCCACAGACTCTGAGACACATAACCTGCTGCTTTCCATTGACTCCCTTTTACCACCCGGATTACCCGTATTGACTATATGTGTTGCAGGACACGCCCTGGAAAGGAAACCTCGTTTTTCAATTTTTGCAGTTGACTATGCTGTCGAAAAAAACTTTCTGCTGGGAATGAAACTGTTTCCTAAAACAGAGCAGGTGGTCTTTATCTCGGACAATAGTTTATATGGTGACAATGAAAAGATTCTGGCACAAAATGCCCTTGAAAAATACAGCAAAAAAATATCAATCAAATATTTGTGTCCTCAGGACTCAGAGTTCAACAACATATTTTCTGTAACAGACTCACTTCCGGAGCATTCGTTTATAATCCTGTCGTCGTGGCTGCTTGACCAAAGGGGCAATTACAATATGGAAGGCAATTTTTATCAGTTTATCCCACGATTGTCCAAAAGAGCAGTTTTCGGCGTTCAAAATCTCTCTTTAGGCACCGGAATCATTGGCGGCTATCTCACATCTTTCTGGGATGCCGGATATAAGGCAGCATCAAAATCGGTTAAGCTTCTCAGAAACCCCGGTATCCGTTTCCATGACACCATACGTGACTATAAGATTGCATTTGACTACAAGGTAATGCAGAAGTTGAAATTAACTGACGACAAGCTTCCTGCACACTCACAGCTTATAAACAAGCCATACAATATCTTTGATGATTACTCCAGGGAGATTAATTTCATTATTGCCCTCATTGCGCTGCTATCTGTTTCTCTTGTAGTTTTTGCGGTTTACCATCTTAGGTATATTCGTCTTTACAAAGACAATCTCAAACTATCCCGGGAAAACTCTGCTCGTAAAGAGTTACTCGACAACACACTTTCAGTAATGAGCGAAGGAGTTGTTTCGTTCGATACTCAATTTAAAATTCTGGATATCAACGCGGCAGCAAAAGAGATGTCAGGCATTACAGGCAATCCTGTTGGCCTGAGCTTTGATTCTGTCTTTACTACTAAACAGCCGCAGGGCAGAGATTCTGTTATCTCTTTACTTGCCCTGTCTCTCAGACGGAAAGAGAGGGTAAAGCTCTCTGAATACACAAGAATTTCGTATTTAAATGAAGAGTCCCGGGTAATATCAGGACATATATCCCCTGTAATAGATTCAGACAATATAGTCAGTCAGCTTGTTCTTGTGTTCCGTGATGTAACCGAATCATACAGACAGAAGAGATTTCTAAGAATAGCTGTAGAATCTGCAAAGTCTTATACCTGGTTTTTCAATACTTATAGTAACACATTTATCTTTGGAGAGAATTACCGCAACATATATGGTGACGATACCCCTAACGAAATATCGATGGATATGTTTCTTGCAAAGGTACATCCCGATGACAGAGAGAAGGTATTGCAGAATCAATATAGTATAACTAACAACTCATTAACAAATTTCTCTGTTGAATACCGGATATCATTCAACAACGACAATAACTACGAATGGTGGGAAAGAAGAGGTGTTACGTATTCCGACAGCATGAGTGAAGACGAGGTCAAACATGTTTATGGGATGGACATTAACATTGACGATCACAAGGAACGGGAGCAGGAGTTAATTGAAGCAAAGATTAAAGCAGAAGAGTCGGACAGGCTTAAATCTGCATTTCTATCAAATATGAGCCATGAGATTCGCACTCCCCTCAACGGGATTGTCGGCTTTGCAAATCTTCTGGCAGATCCTTATTACACACAGAAAGAGAAGGATGAGTTTGTAAAGGTTATCAATACAAGCTCAAAAGTGCTGATGAACCTTATCAGTGACATTCTGGACCTGTCACGGATAGAATCAAACACTATGAATTTTGAACTAAAACCTACCGATCTCAATGATCACATCAAGGAGATTGCAGACAGCTACAAACTTTCTGTGAACGAAAATGTAGCCTTTACAATTGAGTTGCCAGATGAAGCTACGTGGGTCAATACAGATCCGTTCAGAAACAGACAGGTATTGACCAACCTTATTAATAACTCACTTAAGTTTACTGAACAAGGGGAGATACGCATAGGATATACGGTTAAGGATAATTATGCGGAGATATATGTATCAGATACCGGAAAAGGCATAAAAAAGGAGTTGCTTAACAATATATTCTACAGGTTTTACAAGGTAGACGATTTTATTGCAGGTACAGGTCTCGGATTGCCTATCTGCAAAGCAATAGTTGAGAAAATAGGAGGCAGGATATGGGTAGAATCGGAATATGGCAAAGGTACAATTATACGGTATACAATCGGTTTAGCCAATCTTGCAAATGATGTCGGAAAGAGGCCGCTTATATTAATCGCAGAAGATCTTGACAGCAACTACCAGCTGCTTTCCATAATACTCACACATAACTACGACGTTATTTGGGCAAAAAACGGTGAAGAGGCAGTGGATTTATTCAACAAACATAATCCTTCGCTTGTTCTAATGGATATTAAAATGCCAATTATGGACGGATTGCAGGCCACAAGGGAAATAAGGAAAATTTCGGAAACCGTTCCGATTATAGCACAAACAGCCAATGCCTTCGAATCTGACCATCAGGTTGCACGAGAAGCAGGATGCAACGACATTCTTACCAAACCCATAAAGTCTTCAACTCTACTGCATTTAGTGCAGAAGTATTTAAGTTAAACTCTACTAAATCATGAAAGATTTCAAATACCTGCAGCTTTTATCAAAGAGCTTTCCTGCAATATCCGACGCATCCACAGAAATCATTAATCTTGAGGCGATCCTCAATCTCCCAAAAGGGACTGAGCATTTTCTTACAGATATTCACGGAGAACATGAAGCTTTTCAACATGTGATAAAAAATGCCTCCGGGGTGATAAGGAAAAAGGTGGCTGACATTTTTGGACATACTCTCAGAGAGGCGGAAAAAAGAGAGTTGTGTACCCTCATCTACTATCCGGAGCAGAAACTCAAGCTTATTAAATTGAGGGAAAAAGAGATTGACGACTGGTACAAGATGATTCTCATACGTTTACTTAAAGTCTGCGAAAACGTCTCATCCAAATATACCCGTTCCAAAGTCAGAAAGGCACTTCCCAGAGAGTATTCATATATTATTCAGGAGCTCCTTCATGAATCTTCAAACGAACCCAACAAACACGACTATATTCAGGCAATTATCTCAACAATAGTATCTACAGGCAGGTCCGAGCACTTCATAATTGCAATATGCAAGCTTATTCAAAGACTCACCATAGACTCACTTCACATTATAGGGGACATATACGACAGGGGCCCGGGGGCACACATCATAATGGATATTCTCTGCGACTATCACAATGTGGACATTCAGTGGGGGAACCACGATCTTGTTTGGATGGGGGCAGCAGCAGGCAGCGAAGCGTGCATGGCCAATGTAGTACGTATGAGTCTCAAGTATGCAAACATGTCCACTCTTGAGGATGGATACGGAATAAGCCTTCTCCCACTGGCCACCTTTGCCATGGAGACCTATGGCGAGGATCAGTGCAATGTGTTTAAACCTAAGAGTTCAGACATTGAACCTGCAAGAATAAAACAGCAGAAAATGATTGCCCAGATGCACAAGGCAATAACAATCATTCAATTCAAGCTGGAAGGACAATTGATTGACCGGAACAAAGAGTTTGCTATGGAAGAGAGAAGACATCTTCACCTTATAAATTATCAAACCGGCACAATAACTATCGGCGGAAAAGATTATATACTAAAAGACACCTATTTCCCTACAATCGACCCTAAAAACCCATATTTACTCACATCTGATGAGCAGGAGGTTGTCGATTCGCTCATGAACTATTTTACAAACAGCGAAAAACTTCGTAAGCACATGCGCTTCATGTATGCAAACGGGTCGCTGTACCTGGTAAGGAACTCTAACCTGCTGTATCATGGCTCGGTCCCTCTGAATGCAGACGGATCATTCATGAAGGTGAAGATACAGGGAACAGAATATTCAGGCAAAAAACTATTCGACAAAATTGACCAGATTGCAAGGCAAGCATATTTCGAGGAGAAAAGGCCTCGTGAGAAGAGGTTCGGACAGGATTTCATCTGGTATCTGTGGTGCGGCCCATCATCTCCTCCTTTTGACAAGGACCGTATGACAACCTTTGAGAGGTACTTCCTGTCGGAAAAGGAGACCCACAAAGAGACAAAGGGTCATTACTATTACCTTAAGGACAATCAGGCTCTTTGCGAACTCATCCTTAAAGAGTTTGGAATAGAAAACAAACATTCACACATAATTAACGGTCACATTCCGGTTAAAACTGCAAAGGGAGAATCGCCAATAAAGGCCGGCGGCAAGTTGCTTGTCATAGACGGAGGATATTCAAAGGCATATCAGCCTGAGACCGGAATTGCGGGATTCACTCTTATATACAACTCACACGGGCTTCAGCTGGTACAGCATCAGCCATTCGAGTCGACCATCAAGGCAATTGAGGAGGGCGACGATATAATTTCCGAAACTACTGTCCTTGAATTCAGCAATAAACGCAAGCTGGTAAGGGACACAGACATAGGAAAAGTGCTGATGAACCAGATAGAGGACCTTACCAAGTTACTTGAGGCCTACAGAAGCGGATACCTTAAAGAAGCAGGCGACTAAAAAAATATCTCCGCTATCATACATCGGGCAGAGCCTCCACCGTTGTTCTCAATGACAGAGAGTTCGGGAGCCACAATTTTGCAATAACTCTCCAGTTTGGCAAGCTGCTCTGCTGTGAGTGACCTTTTTGCAGTAGCAGACATAATTAGAAGTGGTTCCCCCTTTTTGTTACTCAGCTCTATCATATTGCCTGCAAACTGATTCATCTGTTCAAGAGAGATCTCGATAAGTTCTTTGTCGCTCTCCTCAACCAACCCAATAAAATCTTGCCTCTCATTAATATCTCTGATTGAATCCAGACAAGCAACCACAAATTTTGTAGCCACACACATCATTACATTTGTATGGTAGATGAGCCCCCCGCTGTTATCATAGGCACTAAACAAGTAGTAGTCAAAATCCAGCTCGTCGCAAAACTCCTCAAGGACAGATTCGTCTGTTCTTGGTGACTTGCAGGCATATATCAGATTATTGTCCCTGTCGGCAATCATGCTGCCTGTACCCTCAAGAAATAGTGATTTTTCTTCCCATTCTGTAAGGTCCACCACCCTCTTTATCTTATATTTGCTCTTGAGAAGCTCAAGTACCCCCGGCTTTCTCTCAAGCCGTCTGTTCTTAGCAAACATGGGATATAGAACCAGAGTTCCTCCTTCGTGAGTTGAGAACCAGTTATTCGGAAAAACAGAATCCGGAGTATGAGGCTCCGGGGTATCTTGCACTACAAGTACCTCTACCCCCCCGGCTCTTAAAAGAGAGGTGAAGTTATCGAACTCCTCAAGGGCCATCTCTTGTGCGCTCTTTTCGAAACCCTTCTTCTGGAAAGAGTTGTTTGCTGCAGTCTCTTCGTTAAAACCAAAGCTGACCGGTCTTACCATCAAGACAGTTGATGTTGTTTGCATATTATATTTATCTCCCTTTTTTATTCCAGGGAATTAATCGATTTTACTATTATATCCATTGCCTCTCTCAACTCTGCTTCGGTAATCACCAACGGAGGGGCAAAACGGATGATATGCTTGTGTGTAGGTTTTGCAAGAAGTCCGTTTTCTGCCATTTTCTCACATACGTCCCATGCCTCTTTACCTTGGTGAGGCTCAACCACAATGGCGTTAAGCAGACCTTTGCCTCTTATTTGTTTTATGAACGGAGATTTCACTTTAGACATCTCCTCTCTGAATATCTTTCCCAGGTATTCGGCCTTTTCAACCAGATTCTCCTCCTTAACTACCGACAATGCTGCCATTGCAACCTTGCATGCGAGAGGGAACCCGCCAAAGGTCGACCCATGTTCTCCGGGTTTGATTGTAAGCATAACTTCATCATCAGCCAAAACGGCTGAAACCGGCAATACTCCTCCCGAAATTGCCTTACCAAGAATAACCATATCCGGACGGACTCCTTCATGGTCGCAGCAAAGCATCTTTCCAGTACGTGCAATACCTGTCTGTACCTCATCTGCAACAAACAGGACATTGTGTTTTTTACACAAGTCGTAACAGGCTTTCAGATATCCATCGTCCGGAACAAACACCCCGGCTTCTCCCTGAATTGGTTCAACAAGGAAAGCCGCTATGTTTTCTCCATGTGTCAAAAGAACTTTTTCCAGCTCCTGAACATTATTGTATGGTATCTTTAAAAGCCCCGGAGTAAAAGGACCATACTGACTATAGGAATCGGGATCTGTAGAGAGAGAGACTATGCTTATTGTCCTGCCATGAAAGTTTCCTTCGCATCCTACAATAAGGGCCTTGTTCTCTGCTATACCTTTGTTTATATAGCCCCATCTTCTGGCAAGCTTGAGCGCTGTCTCCACTGCCTCTGCCCCTGAATTCATCGGAAGAACCTTATCGTAACCGAAGTAATTGTGAATATACTCCTCGTAAGGACCAAGACAGTCGTTGTAAAATGCTCTTGAAGTAAGGCAAAGAGTGTCGGCCTGATCTTTTAGTGCTTTAACAATTTTTGGATGACAATGGCCTTGATTTACTGCCGAATATGCCGACAAAAAGTCAAAATATCGTTTTCCCTCTACATCCCAGACAAATGCTCCTTTGCCTTTGGATAATACAACGTCTAGAGGATGGTAGTTATGAGCTCCGTATTTCTTCTCCTGCTCAATAAAATTCGATGCTTGCTGTGATATTTTCATTGCTGATTTTTTAGCAAAGTTAGCCCATTTTTTGAGAAAAAATGTTAATAAGGTGTTTGTAATTCCAGATAATAATCTTACCTTTGCATCCCGTTTTATACGACGAAAATACTTAAAGCAAAGAATAACAACTAATTATGCCAACAATTCAACAGTTAGTTCGCCATGGTCGCGAGGTGATCGTAGAGAAAAGTAAATCTCGCGCACTTGACGCTTGTCCTCAAAGACGCGGAGTATGTGTACGTGTTTACACAACAACTCCTAAGAAACCAAACTCGGCTATGCGTAAAGTAGCCCGTGTACGCCTTACCAATCAAAAAGAGGTAAATGCATACATCCCCGGAGAGGGTCATAACTTGCAGGAACACTCAATAGTGCTTGTACGCGGCGGTCGTGTAAAAGACCTTCCGGGAGTTCGTTACCACATTTTACGTGGTGCACTTGATACTGCAGGTGTAGACGGTCGCAAGCAAAGTCGTTCTCTTTACGGAACCAAGAGGCCTAAGAAAGGCGCTGTTGCTGCTCCGGCCAAGAAGAAATAATTTTACACAAAACACTTTATAACAAATGAGAAAAACGAAGCCTAAAAAGAGGATTCTACTTCCTGATCCTAAGTTTCACGATGTGTTGGTAACACAGTTCGTGAACAACCTAATGATTCAGGGGAAGAAGAGTATCGCCTTAAGCATCTTTTACGATGCAATGGACATTATTGGCGAGAAGATGAAAGATTCTGACAAGGCTCCTCTCGAAGTTTGGAAAAAAGCACTTGAAAACATTACCCCACAAGTTGAGGTAAAGAGCCGCAGAGTCGGTGGTGCAAACTTCCAGGTTCCTACAGAGGTGCGTCCGGAAAGAAAGATTTCACTTTCAATTAAAAACATGATTCTGTACGCTCGTAAACGTTCAGCCCATTCAATGGCAGAAAAGCTGGCAGCCGAAACAATGGCCGCCTACAATAACGAAGGTGCCGCATTCAAGAGAAAAGAAGATATGCACAAAATGGCAGAGGCTAACAAGGCGTTTGCACACTTCCGTTTTTAAGCACCCTAAGAGAGATAAATGGCAAGAGATTTAAAATATACAAGGAACATTGGTATAATGGCTCACATTGATGCTGGTAAGACTACCACATCGGAGCGGATTCTTTATTACACCGGCAAGACCCACAAAATTGGAGAGGTTCACGAAGGTGCTGCAATAATGGACTGGATGGTTCAGGAGCAAGAGAGAGGGATAACCATTACTTCAGCTGCAACAACAGCTTTCTGGAACTACGAAGGAGACATATATCAGGTTAACCTGATTGACACTCCGGGCCACGTTGACTTTACTGTCGAGGTAGAAAGATCACTTCGCGTTCTTGATGGAACAGTTGCCACATTCTGTGCAGTGGGCCGTGTTCAGCCGCAATCGGAGACTGTATGGCGTCAGGCTGACAAGTATCATGTGCCAAAACTGGCCTATGTAAACAAAATGGACCGTGTAGGAGCAGACTTTCTTGCTGTCATCGAAGAGATGAACGACAAGCTGGGCGCTCATGCAGTTCCAATCGTACTACCAATCGGAGCTGAGGACAAGTTCGAAGGAATAATTGACCTTATATCCAAAAAAGCATATTACTACGACCAGGATAGTAAAGAGTTAGTAAACTATCAGATAAGAGAGGTTCCGGCCAACATGGCAGAAGAGGTTGAGGAATGGAGAGGAAAACTTATTGAATCGATAGCTGAATACAACGACTCTATTCTGGAAAAATTCTTTGACGACCCGGATTCAATTACAGACGACGAGATTATTGTTGCCCTTCGTAAGGCTACAATAGACATGGCTGTTGTTCCTACATGCTGCGGGTCATCATTCAAAAACAAAGGTGTCCAGTATCTGCTTGATGCTGTAATGCGCTACCTTCCTTCTCCAATGGATGTTGGCGAGGTACGTGGTATTAATCCTGATACCGACAAGGAGGAAATTCGCAAGTCCAGCCCTAAGGAACCATTCTGCGGTCTTATTTTCAAGATTGCAACTGATCCTTTTGTCGGCCGTCTTGCTTTCATCCGTGCATATTCAGGCAAACTTGATTCAGGTTCTTATGTTCTGAACACCCGTTCAGGAAAGAAAGAGCGTATTGCCAGACTTTACCAGATGCACTCAAACAAGCAGAATCCTATTGATTTTGTTGAGGCGGGTGACATCTGTGCTGCTGTCGGCTTTAAGGACCTCCGCACAGGTGATACAGTTTGTGTAGAAAACCATCCAATAGTTCTTGAGTCTATCACATTCCCGGATCCCGTTATCGGACTGGCTGTTGAGCCTAAGACTCAGAAAGATCTTGATAAACTCGGAATGGCACTTTCAAAACTGTCGGAAGAGGACCCTACATTCACAGTACGTACAGATCATGATACAGGTCAGACTGTTATCAGCGGCATGGGCGAGCTTCACCTTGAGATCATTGTCGACCGTCTAAGACGCGAGTTCAATGTTGAGATCAATCAGGGAGCACCTCAGGTAAATTACAAAGAGGCAATCCGTTCAACTGTACAGCACAGGGAGGTATTCAAGAAACAAACCGGTGGCCGCGGTAAATTTGCAGACATTATCTTTGAGATAGGACCTGCAGACGAAGGAGTTTCCGGATTACAGTTTATTGATGCTGTTAAAGGCGGAAACATTCCTAAGGAATATGTTCCATCTGTTGAGAAAGGTTTCAAGGCAGCTATGGCAAATGGTGTTCTTGCAGGTTACGAAGTTCCATCGCTTAAGGTTACTCTTAAGGACGGCTCCTTCCACCCTGTCGACTCTGATGCCTTGTCGTTCGAAATCTGTGCAAGACAGGCTTTCCGCAAATCGTGCCCTAAAGCAAGCCCTATGATCCAGGAACCTATCATGGCTCTGGAGGTTGTTACTCCGGAAGACTATATGGGTGATGTAATCGGCGACCTTAACAAACGTCGTGGTCAGATTACCTCCATGGACTCAAAGGGAAATGCAAGAATTGTAAAAGCTAAGGTTCCGCTTTCTGAGCAGTTTGGTTATGTAACTGTTTTACGTACCCTATCTTCGGGAAGAGCTACCAGCACAATGGAATTCTCTCATTATACAGAGCTTCCTTCTAATCTCGCCAAAGAGGTCATAGAAAAGGCCAGCGGCAAGAAGTTCGAAGGTGATCTGGATGAATAATAAAAAAGAAACAGAAAAAATAATTGGTTAATATCAAATAAAATGAGCCAAAAAATAAGAATAAAGCTAAAATCTTACGATCATATGTTGGTTGACAAATCGGCCGACAAGATTGTAAAAACAGTAAAGGCAACAGGTGCTGTGGTTAGTGGTCCTATTCCGCTTCCTACAGACAAGAAGATCTTCACCGTTAACCGTGCAACATTCGTTAACAAGAAAGCACGTGAGCAGTTCGAACTGAACTCTTTCCGCCGCCTTCTGGACATCTACAGCTCTACTCCTAAGACCGTAGACGCTTTGATGAAGCTTGAACTTCCTAGTGGAGTTGAAGTAGAAATCAAAGTCTGACAATAAAAAACGGCAATTTTTTCTTAACTTTGCCGATGTTTCCCGGGCCCATAGCTCAGTTGGTTAGCAGCACCTGACTCATAATCAGGGGGTCGTTGGTTCAAGCCCAACTGGGCCCACGAAAAAAGCACTACGCATTTGCGTTAGTGCTTTTTTCATGGGCCCCGGCCCATTGTTTATTACCCTCCCCCGCACCCCCTCCATGGAGGGGGCTTTAGCGGCCGTAGCCGCGATTATTCGAGAACTATACATTCTTTTTTTCATCTACCGAGAAATCTCAGTTAATATTATTACTTATACCCCTGAAGTAAACCCCAGACTTATTACAGCTCTGCAATTATTTTTGTAAAATCGCAATTCTCGAAATATCTTTATATAATATTGATAAGTAATCTATTAAATAACGTATATGAAAAATTCTTATAACCTATCTTTGATTTTAATTTTCTTACTTGTTAGTTTAAATGAAAATATCATAGCTCAAAATTTAGGCTACGATAAAAGTAAAGTAATAATTGCTAAGAGAGCATTAAATGCAAAACCAAATTGGTATGGTGAGCCAGATTCATTGCTATTTACAATTGGAAGAGAGAATTTTTTGATTCATGAAAACGGGAATCTTTTCTGGGGAGAAAAAAGTAATAATTCCGTTTTTCTATTGTCTGAGGAAGACCCAGGTCTATTCATTGATAGAGCATATTATCACAAGCAAGGGGATACATTATTCTTGTTTGTAGAAGAATCTAATATGGATGAAGGAATGGGAGGTATCATCAAAATAAATTTGGAAAAGAAGAAAATTGAATGGAGAGTGTATGGATTTGGTTTTAACATGGGATATCCTTATATAATAGGGTCCGTTGCATATGTTACATCTATCGGCGGAGTTGGAAAACTAAATTTGATTACCGGGAAATTTATATTCAAATACAACGATCTCTATGATAGCAGTAAATACTCTTTCAATTATTTTGATACAATTGCTTTTAAAGGCAATTTCACATATTTCATATCAAAGAACATGAGCAATAACCAAGAAACTGTTAAAATTGACACTGTTATTGTAAACGAACTTACTAAACAAATAACCATTATTAAGAAATAGTGATTCTAAAATGTACAAACCCCCTATTAACTGAATTAATATCATGGTGTAATCGGTAAATAGAAATACACCAAAAATGGTAAATAAGAATACACCAGTTTCGAAAATATTTTATTGTTTTGAATTCACTATAGCAAAGGGGTGGAATCATGACAGCAACACAAACGAAACTGATTATGTATTACGAGATTCACAGGTTACATATAATTGAAGGATTGTCCGTTCGCGGAATATCCAAACATTTAGTATGTGACAGAAGGACAGTATCAAAATACCTCTCCATGAACGAGACAGAGTATTTTGAATTTTTAGATAAGCAGCGTGAGCGGAATAAGCTGCTCTCAGAATATGAACCTTTTGTATATAGCAAGCTGGACGAGTTTACTGACACCAGTACTGCACAGATGCACGATTGGCTCAAAGAGTGTTATCCTGATTTCCCAAAGGTGTCTCAAAAGACCATTTACAACTTTGTTTTCTGGATAAGGGAGAAGTACAATATTCCATTTGTTTCAAAGACCAACAGGGAGTATTTTACTGTTCAGGAATTACCCTTTGGCAAACAGGCACAGGTAGACTTTGGGGAATACTCCATGCGCAGAAGTAATGGAAGGATCAAGGTTTACTTCTTTGTTCTGCAGCTCTGTTCCAGCAGGATGAAATATCTGGTTTTTCAGTTGTCACCCTTTACCGGTCACTCTGCAATACAAGCGCATGAGATGGCATTCAGACAATTGGAAGGTATTCCGGAGGTACTCGTCTATGATCAGGACCGTGTTTTTCTTGTGGATGAAAATTTAGGAGAGTACATCACCACCAAGGAGTTCGGGAGGTATGCCAGCGAGAGGAAAATACGGTTACATTTTTGTCACAAGTACGATCCTGAATCCAAAGGCAAGATTGAAAATGTAGTCCGGTACGTCAAGCAGAACTTTTTGCATAACAGGCTATTCGAAGACATACAGACTCTCAATGGACAGGCAGGTGGATGGTTGGTGCGTACAGGCAATGGTATAGAACACACATTTACAAAGAAGATCCCCTATCATCAATGGTTGCTTGAGAAACAGCATCTTCAGCCATATTATCCGCTTTCCATCCCACAGGAGCCTTTGTTGGACCACGGTGTTCTTAAAGACAATACAATAAGATACAGGGGCAATATTTATTCCCTTCCGACAGGTACTTATAAAGACAGTAAAAGTAAGGTCCTTATCAGGGAGGAAGATGGCACATTGTTAATCAGCAATCTAAACAATGAGGTAATCGCTACCCATACAATACCGGCAGTCAAGGGTATCAAGGTCATCAATAACAATCATAAGAGGGATAACAGCAAAAATATAGAAGAGCTGGCATTGAGTACCGTGAATTTATTCCGAAATAAGGTTTATGCTCAGAACCTTGTCCGGGCAATCCTGATAAAATACCCACGCAATCAAAGAGACCAATTGACTGAAATAAGAAAAGCAGTCAGTTATTTTACAGTAGAAGAAATTGAATATGCATTGCAGTATTGCATTGACAACAATATAATCAATGCTTCTGATTTTCACAATACCCTAAAAGTCAACCATAGAACTGACATACACGAAAACATAAGACCGGAAATTAAAACCATGAGCTCCCAAGCCGCATTGATTGCTATGACTATACCCAATCGAAGCAGCATTGACGATTACCAGAATGCTTTCATAATTAACAAATAACAAGTCATGAATAATCCAAATATATCAATAAAACAATTATGTCTGAGCCTAAACCTCACATCATTATCACAAGATTATGAGCAAATAATGCAGCAGGCAGAACAGAGGCAGGTCGGCTATCGTGAACTAGCGTCTATGTTACTGGAGTATGAACTGGAAAAAAGAGAGGAGAAGAAACTCTCCAAGCGCTTGAAAGAGGCAGGGTTGCCGATATCACATAATCTTGATCTATATGATTTTAACTTCAGCAATGGCATAAAGCCTGCTCAGTTGAACCAACTCAAAGAACTGGCCTGGCTTGAGCAGAATTACAATATGGTCATTATGGGACCCACCGGAACTGGAAAAACATTTTTAGCGGCAGGACTTTGCTATCATGCAATATTAAGTGGTTATAAAGCATACTTCAGACCAATTGAACAAATTATGGATATGCTCAGGCTTAAAGAGATTGCCAATACAGCCAAAGCGGACTACAAACGATTATTGGGCGCACACCTAATTGTTGTTGATGACATTATGCTTATGCCGGTAAGTAAACCAGATGCAGCTAAACTTTTTGGATTTATAAATATGCTTTTTGAGAAAACCTCATTCATAATTACCACAAATAAATCACCACAACAATGGGTGGAAATGCTTGATGATGAAGTGCTGGCAACAGCTTTACTCGATAGACTCCTCTTTAAATGTCAGGTTATACCCCTTGAAGGTAAAAGCTATAGACTTATTAACAGAAAATCAATTTTTAACGATGAAAACTTATAATTTATTACTTTTGCTATGATTACTGGCGCATCCTTATTTACCGATTGTGGTACATTGTTATTTACCGATTACAGCTATTCCAATAAATACTATAAATACCACAAATGGTGCTAAGTGCCATTTATATTTTGACAAAAATTTATTCATATTCTTTATTCTCCTAATACTTTAATAAATTTTATTCTATAAAACATTAATAATTTCTTAATCCCTTGAATATACTTAATACAGTCATCATATGATGGAGCAATACCTCTATGTGCAGAACGATTTCTTAATTGTGTGCTAGTTTTTGATAATCAAATCCTCTTGGAGAATTGAAATTATTCGGAAAATTCACACCTAAATTTTTAGCTACTTTTACTAGTGCATCAATCCCAGATATACTTTTAAGTATAATTTCAACATCTCCTTCTTTAGCACCATTCTTAGTTAATTTTAAAGTTATCTGCTCTGACATAAGAATCTCAACTATAGTGCAACAATTTATAATACAATGCCGATACTTTTTCAAATCTAAATGATCTCTTGCTTCTATTAGTAAAGTGTGTTTAAATTCAAATTCAAATTCTTTTTTAGAATAACCCAGAATGGTTGTAAGCATCCGCTTAGAAAATCCTTGATTTATTAATGTAATTTCATCTGACACACATTTTGTTGCATAATATCTTTCTAGAGAGTGCTGATCTATCATATCACAATCAACTCTAGGAGTGATAGAATTCAAAGTTTTTCTTACTCTAAAAATACCAAATTTATAGTTTTCAATTATTTGTGAAACTAAATCAATTCTACTGTTTAATTTAGTAATGAATGTTTTATCTAACTTATCTAGTGATGTAATATAGCACCTTAGGTGATCTATATAGAATAAATTTGATGAAAGGAAACTTCCTACTATATGTTTGTTATCATCTGAATAATAGATATCCTTGAATCGTTTCTTTGGATCAAAATCTGAATCTAAAAGTATATTTGGGAAAGTAATTTTTCCAATTACTCCTTCAAATTCAAACGGAATTTCTATACCAAATACGTCTTTGTGAAGATAAATTTGTTTTGTATAACTGTTACTCAAATTAATACGTATGTTATAGTTATATCTTGCTATATTTTTAATAAATAATTCCATCAAAATTGTCCATATTTAAAAAGTAATTCGTGGCACTTTTTTTTATAATATACTTATTTTACTATTAATGATTTAGGAGTTTTATTTTTAAATTCATTAATTAATATATTTTCTATAAATCTGTCACTATAATATAGTGCCCAATTATTTACCTTAGTGTTTAAAAGACTGTAAAAGTTATTCCCTTTATAAGTCATTTTCTGTAATTGGATTGTAATTTCAAATTTATTCCAATAATAGTACTCAAATTCATAATCATCTTTTATATCTTTAGGTATATATTCTGGTTCTGATGACAATTTGTTCTTTACAACTAGTTTTATGTCATCAGCCTCTGAATCACTAATTTCTCTTTGTGCAATACTATAAATGATACTATCTCCAATTATATCTATTTCTATATTTTTATTTGATTTTAAAACAGATTTTTCAATTGTATATGTTTCATAATTATGTATATCTTCAATTTCTACTAGTTCGCGGCTTATTGTGTCCCCTATTGTGAAACCTTTTATTTCAAATTTTATTCTATCATCAAAATTTTCAAGAATAACATCATTTTGCTTTTCAAGCAATGTATAGAATTGTAAATATTCCCCCTTTTTATTGAACAAAAAAAGTTTTGAGCCAAATAAATTTCTGAATTTGAAAAGAACTGTATCTGTTATCAAAGTGTCAGATGATGGGAAAAAAATATGTCTATCATCTATTAATTCCCATTTACCTTTTGCCACTATTTGAGTAATTATTAACATCGAATCAATCCTTTTTATTGGAATTAATGTATCTCCAACCATTTTATTTAAAATACTATCGTAATGAGTTTTGGAATGAAAAAATCCATTTTCTATTACTACTAAACTATCATTACCCCATTTATAGGTTAGGTACTTATCATATTTATCAGCTTCTGCATTCCTACAGCTAATAATAATTATAAGAGTTATCAGGTAAAATACGGTTTTCATAAAAATACAAATTTTAAGTATGCTATAAAATTAAACATAAATATCTGATCACCAATAACTATTTATCAACAAGTTATTCGATTAAAAAAGGTTCGCATATAATTACTGAACCTTATAATTTCCTATATTTGAATAAAAAATAGTTATGGAAGATTTTTTTGATTTATGCAAAAAACTAAAGATTGGTACTGTATTACATAAAACAAGTAGAAATACTGAATTCACCTTAACTTGTTTTGGGACTAATAGAAAAAATGAAGATGTTTTAAAATATAAAATATCAGAAACTCAATCTAAAAACATCACTAGAACTGAGCTTAATATTTTATGGGATACTTTGGATAAAAATAGAATAATTATTTTTGATGAAATTAAAAATCAAAATATAACATTATTTAGGTCTGGTGATTGTTACAGATTCATATTTAAAGAGTTATGCAGATTAGCATATCCCCAAAAAAAATTTGTTGAAGGAAACATAGGTCGATTATCAACCTTCAGTATTACTTAAAACAATGATTTATATAAAAAAGGTTATGCACAATTAAGTACAGAACCTTCAAGTTACATTAGTCATATGTTAAATTATATCCTTTTGCAATCTTTTATTTCTTTCAATGATTACCGATATCATTGATACGACGCTCATAATTTTTTCATACGGAATAGGCCAATAGGTTTCGATGCCAGATTCTTTAGTATTGTCCAATTCTACTACTCCTCCTTTAAAAACAAACGATATTAATGGATTCGTCAAATTATTAATTGTTATATACATACAGTAATGATGGCTTGTTTCTTGAGTTGCAACTGTATTCTGTTTTGCCGAAACTCCACCAATTACCGCACCAACACCCCCTATTAATGCACCACCAACGACTGCTCTACCTATCATACTTCCAGTAGACGTTTTTGTGACAGAGTTTGTAATTATTATTTTAGAGTCATCATATAATTCTACTGAAATGATATCGACAAATTTGTAGGGTACATCCATAATCACTATGGTTTCAGACTCCTCAAATACTCTTATGGATTCAATTTCATTGAATTCTTTATGAAATGATTTTGTTATTACACCATATTCCAAAGAATATTTTTGATCAGCTTCTAAAATATTTTTAGCATAAGAATTTTTTATCTCAAGAAGTTCTTTCTTTGCTTCATTTGATTTTATAGAATCGGAAACAAGCATAATAATTATGCCAACAACAATACAAATTATTATAAATAGCCACATAATATAAATATTTAATCAATAAATAATTCTTTTAATAAAGTTATATATAATTTCCTTATATCTAACAACATATTGTATACAGACAATTATTCGATTAATGTATTTATGATAAATATGCTTCTGTTCAAGTTGATTTAAAAAGCTATGTCCATTTTTTATCAATTTCGATATTTTAATATATAATCGAATTTTATAAGACATCCTTCTCTTTTTTGATAGGAAAAAGAATGATAAACCCAATGACCCAAGAATAATCATTATTCTTAAAAGAAGAGCAGTTGGTTGAAAAACCGATAAGAACATAGAAGAGAGGTTTGCACTCAGAATAATTGCTTCAGAAATTTTATTCATATTTTATAAAATTTATTGAATACTCAATATCCTACAACCAACATAGAAAATGTTGATATATTAAGATATATACCTAAGTTATAGAAATTATCTCTCAATAAACGATTGCTATTACCTGAAACATCAACACTTAATTGAGCATCTTTATACTCTGTTAATCCACTCTTATAAGAAATTAATAAAATTTACAAAAAAGGTTCTGCACAATTAAGTACAGAACCCTTTTTAAATTATAGATTTCTCAATTATTGGATAATGCCTAGAAAGAAGAATTATTCTTTACTAACTACTCCTTTAATTTCTCTCAGTAATTTTATGAATGAATCAACTGGAACAAGGTCTTTTTTTTCCTCTCTAATAATATCTTCTTCTGAATTACACTCCTTTTCATTGAAGTAATTATTTATCAATTTATCTAAAGCAAGATTTATTCTAGTTATTCCATCATCAATTGTTGGAGCTAATTTATTAATTGATAATAGTAACCCTTGAATATACTCAACTTTATGAATACTTTTAGCTAATACAATTAGTTGTCGTTGTGCTCTATTCATCTGGTATATAAAACCCCAAAGTAAAGCTCCCGCAACGGGCAGTGGTAAATATATAGTAAGGTACTCTTTGAAACTTGGAAATCCAGATATTGAAAATACTTTGGCTACTGCAACAATTTCTATGATAAATATCAATATAACAATCAATAAAGAAGAAATTAAATAGGCCCAAAAAAGACACCTTAATCTTAATTTTTCTGATCTAATAGGTTGAAGATATTTCTTTAATTCATCAAAAGTGTCTTCAATATTTTTCTTCGAATTTTCCTCTGCATCTTTCTGTTTACTTATTCTTTCAAGCTCCTTCTCATATTTTATTATTGTAGCTTTTGCTTCTTCAGACTCTTTTTTAGCTTTTAGTATTTCTTCCTCTGATTCATTTTTTGTTTTTTTTATAACAGTTGATAATTCAGCTTCTTTATTCTTTAATTCTTTAATTCTTGAAGTCTTGAATTGTAATAAGCCGCAGAATTTACTACTTTTTTATTTATATCCTCTGGACAAAAAGTATAATAATCATTTTTAGCTGTATCAAGTTTTTTTAAAATCGTTATTACTTTTAATTTGAAGCTTAAGCTCTTTTCTAAATTAGTTAATTCCTTAATTTCCAAATATATCGGTATGATAATATTATGAATAAAATTCAAAAGTCTAATATCTACAACCTGTCTTGAAAGAGTTAAATTTTTAAAAAGTTCGGTAATAAAATCTTCATACAATCTTAAATTTATTTTAAGGCCGCTATAAGTTAAAAACCCATTAAAAAGATTTGATTTTAGAATTGTAATCAGCTCAGATAAAGCATCTTCAGCACAATCAAAATCCTGTTGGTATTGTTTCATTTGTCCCATTTTGCTAACAATATTATAATGTTTTATCGCTGATTTGAAATTGAGAATAGTCGTTTAAGGCAACAAAGCCCCAGATTATCTATTATGTTTTCAGAAAGTTTTATTCTCTTCAAATTTATTTATAAATATCTGAATATAAATACTATTTTAATTTAAATCTAAAAAATTATTTTTTTAACACCTACATCAAACACTATCTTCTTTTTTATACATCTTTCCACATCACAGATGAATAAAATTTGAATATCCAAAAAAGAATTTTATTAAAACTTACGGTTATTGTTTTGACATTTAACAGAATAATCCAAAGTTTTTATTATACTTTTGTATACCTAAATCTATGAAAATGGAAAAATTAAAGAAATTCTGGAATGATTACAAAGTATGGGTTATTATCGGGTCATTAATCCTATTAATCCTTATTAGTGGATTTTTTTACTTTTATTCAGATATAGCTCTGAATTTTAGTAAGGATAATCCGAATGGAGAATTTTTCAAAGTAATATTATCTGTTCTAGGTGGTATAGGACTTATTTATGGGTTATGGATAAATAGCCAAAGGATCAAAGAGCAGAATCGTCAAAATTGCATTTCGGAGAATAGTAATTCAGATCAAAGATTTAGTGATGCGATAGGTTATTTAGGGAGTGATAAAACATCTATTATTTTAGGTGGTATCTATGCTTTATATCAACTAGCAAAAGAAGATTGTAGATATAAATCAATTGTTGCAGGATTGTTTACCAAATTTTTACAAGAACATTCTGAATTATTATATACTAAAATAGAAACTAGTAGAAAAAACAATACAAATCTTTTAGCTATTAGAAATGTTCCAATAATAGTAAAAACAATCCTCGATCTATTAATTAATAAAGACAGTATATTTATAGGAGAAAAATTAGATTTTTCTAGTACTTATTTTAAATACATAACCTTTAAAGGTGATATAAAAGACTGTTCCTTTGATTCATCTTTATTTTATAGCTGTAATTTCAAATGCAATCTTATCAATTGCAATTTCGAACTTACCGTAATAAAAGATAGTAGATTTGGTATAGGTACTACTATTATGGAAAATTGTCAATTTTGGGGGTCGGAAATGGATAATGTAACTTTCTTTGAGAATATAATGAACGAAGTAAGTTTTGATCTAGCAAATCTTGAAAATTTCTATGCTCATACAGTTTATTTGACTCAGTGTAATTTTCATAGTGCAAATTTCATAAATACAGCAAATTTTTATGATATTAATTCATTTACAGATACAGTATTTAGTAAGGAAAGCAAGAATAATTTAACATTTCGTGACTGTAAAAACCAAGAGGAGATAATATACCTTTAAGAATTATGTTCCTTCTGATGGCACTCTTTACAAAGACTTTCTAAATTGTTGACCTAATTCATCGACCTGGAGTCTTAACTGCATAGCGCCCCGTATATAAAATAAAGCATTTGCAGATTTCATATCAATTTTAAATCTGAACTTAAGGGGATATAAATTCCTTATATATACCAACCAGATACAACCAGTTTCCCAAAATCCCCTCTCTACAAGTATATCTAAAACCCGAAATTTAAAATTCGCTCTCCTGTAATGGGAAGAATTTGGCTTTAGATTGATCCCCATTCATAGTATGTTGATATTCTGTAATTAAGCAATTTATTCCAAACAAAATTTGTACCTTTGTAGAACCTTTAACAGATAATCTAAGTTCGGCGAACCTAACTTAATACTATCATTAAAGTATTGAGATGAGCACAAACTATACAACCTTTATTACCTATCAAAAGAAGTATTCCTTATTTCATAAATACAAAATATACTGCTAGTATTAGACAAATGAAAGCAGCAAAATGATTCCATTGAATTTGTACTTTAAATACTAGAAAAGAAAAAACTGAAAATACTATTAATGTAATGATCTCTTGAATGATTTTAAGTTGCATTAATGAAAATGATCCACCATTTCCTATATAACCTATTCTATTAGCAGGTACTTGAAATATGTACTCAAAAAGAGCCAAAAACCAAGAAAATAGTATTACAATTATTAATGGTAAAGTTGATATTTTTCCCATTTCTTGTAACTTTAGATGTCCATACCAAGCAAAAGTCATAAAAATGTTAGCTACTACCAACAGTAGAATTGTATAAATACCTTGCATAATATAAATTATAATTTGACAGAAAGATAGGTCGGGCAAATTTAGCCAAAAAACCATATATTTGTCAAAATTTAATTAACATGAACTTTAATAAAATTATGCTATTAGCAAGCGCGATAGGACTTTTTGCAACCTCTTGCCAAAATGGTCCAAAATATGTTAAACAGGAATCTTTCAAGTATCTGGCAGACGAATTTGCCGACATCAAGGTTATCCGATATCAGGTTCCGGGATGGGACTCTCTCACGCTTATGCAGAAGGAGTACATCTATCACCTGAGCGAGGCAGCCAAAAGCGGCAGGGACATATTCTGGGACCAAAACTTCAGATACGGGCTTAAGATTCGTAAAGTTCTGGAGACTATCCTTGATAATTATCGGGGAGATAAAAACAATGAGGAATATGCAAATTTTCTGGTTTATGCAAAGCGCGTTTTCTTCAGTAACGGTATTCACCACCACTATGCGGAGGACAAGATAATTCCGGCCTGTAGTCAGGAGTTCTTCAAGAATCTGATGATAAATACCGGACAAGACTCACTCTCTGCCGAAATACTTCCTATACTGTATGACCCGGCTTTATATCCACAAAGAAAGAACATTACTGAAAAAGGAGACCTTCTTCTTGGAAGCGCTGTAAATTTCTATGATGGAGTTGACAAAAAAGAGGCAGAGGCTTTCTATGCCAAAATGGAAAATCCAAAAGATACTCAACCAATATCTTATGGGCTTAATTCCAAACTTGTAAAAAAAGATGGTAAGATATACGAAGAGGTTTATAAAGCAGGAGGACTTTATGGTCCGGCAATTGAAAAAATAATCTTTCATCTGGAAAAGGCAGCTTTGGTTGCAGAGAATGATATACAGAAATATTACATAAACCTTCTTATACAGTATTACAAAACCGGCGACCTTAGGACATGGGATGAATATAATATAGCATGGGTAAAAGAGACTGGTTCTCAGGTTGATTTCATAAACGGGTTCATTGAAAATTACAACGACCCGATGGGAATGAAAGCCACATGGGAATCTATGGTTAACATTAAAGATATTGAGGCATCAAAGAGGACCCAGATAATCAGTGACAATGCACAATGGTTCGAGGACAACTCCCCTGTCAATCCTGAGTATAGGAAGAAAGAGGTAAAAGGTGTGTCGGCAAAGGTAATATCGGCAGTTCAGCTTGGAGGTGACTGCTATCCTGTATCTCCACTTGGGATAAACCTACCAAATGCCGACTGGATTCGTAAGGAACATGGTTCAAAATCGGTTACTGTAGCAAACATTACAGAAGCATACGCAAAAGCAGCAGAAGAGTCCCCAAAAAACATGACAAACGAGTTTTCATGGGATGAGGCTGAAATTGCACTTATAAAGGATTATGGCACACTCACAGGAAACCTGCACACCGACCTTCATGAATGCCTGGGACATGGTTCCGGACAACTTAAAGAGGGTGTATCTTCAAATGCCCTCAAGGACTACAGTTCCTCTCTGGAAGAGTCCCGTGCAGATCTTTTTGCCTTATACTATCTGGCAGATCCAAAACTGATTGAGTTGGGAATCGTTCCGAATGCCGATGCATTCAAGTCTGAGTATATTTCATATATCCGCAACGGAATTTTCACCCAGTTTGTCAGGATAGATCTTGGGAAGACTGTTACACAAGCTCATATGCAGGGACGTAAGATGATATCTGAATGGTGCTACGAGAAAGGTAAAGAGGAGAATGTGATAGAGAAGAAGGTGAAAGAGGGAAAGACATATTTTGTAATAAACGATTACCAGAAACTCCGCACACTTTTTGGTGAACTTCTAAAAGAACTTCAGCGCATAAAATCGGAAGGAGATTATGCATCAGGCAAAAATCTCATAACAACCTATGGGGTAAATATAGATCCAGTTCTCCATAAGGAACTTAAAGAGAGATATGCTGCCCTTAACCTTAAACCTTACGGCGGATTCATAAATCCAGAGATAATTCCTGTCGAAAAAGAGGGTAAGGTTATCGATTATAAAGTTGAATATCCTGCTGATTTTCTACAACAGATGCGCGATTACGGTAAAAAATACAACTTCCTGCCGGTCAAATAATAATCAGAAAAAACCAGAATAAACGAGATCTCTACTTGATAATAGTAGGGATCTCTTCTGTATCTGCCATATCCAGATTGCCTGACCAGAGATATTTCTTTGTCTCCTTTACAAGTACTTTTGAGAGCAACAGAATAGCAATAAGGTTAGGAATTGCCATAAGTGCATTCATGCTGTCTGCTATGTTCCATATAAGTGCAAGATTGACAACCGATCCAAGAAATACTGCAATGATCCAGGCTATACGGTAAACAAAAATATATTTTTTCCCTCCCAGATATTCTACTGCTTTCTCTCCATAATAGCTCCATCCCAGAATTGTCGAGAATGCAAAGGTCAGAATACCTATAGTCAGAATTATGGAGCCAAAAGGAACTTTTGAAAAAGCAACCTTTGTTAATGCAGCACCCTGTGTGTGGTCAACTTCCGGATAAGCTATAATTGTGCTTACGATTACAAGGCCGGTCAGTGCACAAACAACTACAGTATCCCAGAATGTACCGGTAGAGGATACCAGTGCCTGACGGACAGGATTTCGGGTCTTGGCAGCAGCTGCTACAATTGGCGCGGAACCTAAACCAGACTCATTTGAGAACA
>Ga0209417_1000184_pt1 | contig 165178 bp, 141 predicted proteins | sample RifGroF2_FD_184002 | JGI IMG/M metagenome (GOLD analysis project Ga0209417, IMG submission 184002) | Groundwater microbial communities from Rifle, Colorado, USA - Groundwater F2 (SPAdes) (version 2) | ecosystem: Environmental > Aquatic > Deep subsurface > Groundwater | place: Rifle, Colorado... | reverse complement strand
ACGCTTGGCCCCTTGTTGCTCTCCGTAACGGGTCAGAACCGATGAATCACAATCAAGGGTGTAATTATCAAACTGTACCGAGTTGAATATCCAGGAATAGAAATGGTCGCTTACCCGTTGGTTGGTGACCTGTGTAAATTTGGCAAAATAGCGCTTGTAAACGTCCTGTGCCGGAGATTGCTTCCATCCAAAAATCTTTTTCAAGGCTTCATCATGGCGGGTAACTTCGGTGTGCATGGACCTGTTCGCCCCACACCAAATACTCACTAGAAACGACTCAATTATCGAAACTGGTGGATAACCCCTATTAGAGCCTGGCTGTGGCAGATCAAGGCAGTTCTCAACTTGCGGTTTGAACCCTATTTTGTCCAACATCTGGTGCAAAAATACCATTCCGCCCCATGGCGTAATCTCTGGATTGGTATAGCTTATATCGAATTCCATACTTCAAATATACCTAATGCTACGCATTAGAAATTCCTATCGCGTAATTTGGGTTAAAACAATACTAATGACAGCAAGGTTTTCGATGGAAATAAAATAAAAAAAGAGGTCAAATTTGACCTCTTTTTTTGGGCTCCCCAGGTAGGACTTGAACCTACGACCTACGGATTAACAGTCCGCCGCTCTAACCAACTGAGCTACTAGGGAATTTAGCTTTCCAAAAAAACGTGCGTTTCTTTAAAAGCGTTGCAAAAATAATAGCTTTTCCGAAAAGAAAAAATATTTTTGCAAAAAAATAATTAAAATGGAATCGAACGAAAAGCCCGTAAAAAAAGCCATTCTGGGAATCGGAAATGCTTTGGTTGATGTGATGTTTAGTCTTTCTGATGATAAACTGCTTGATCAATTTGGCCTGCCCAAAGGAAGCATGACCCTGGTCGATGCGACACTTTCAGAAAAGATTCAGGTTGGAGCTAAATATTTACCATGTGAAATACATACCGGAGGTTCGGCTGCCAATACCATTCACGGCATTGCCAGATTGGGTGGAAGTTGCGGATATTTGGGGAAAATCTCAAAGGACGAATATGGGGAGTTTTTTAAATCGGAATTTGAACGGGAAAATATTCGTACGCATCTTTTTTACAGTCCAACCGGAACCGGTAAAGCAACCGCTTTGATCAGTGCCGATTCAGAACGGACTTTCGGAACGTACCTCGGGGCTGCCATGGAACTTTCAGCAGAAGATATATCCGAATCGGAATTCGATAATTACGGTTATCTTCACATCGAAGGATATTTGGTACAAAACCATGCCCTCATTGAAACTGCGGTGAAAATGGCCAAACATTCCGGGCTGAAAGTTGCCATTGATATGGCCAGTTTTAACGTAGTGGAAGTAAATCTTGATTTTCTGAAAAGATTAGTTACTGAATACGTTGATATTGTTTTTGCCAATGAGGAGGAAGCAAAATCGTTTACCGGTTTCGAGCCTGAAGATGCTTTGCATGCCATTGCCGAAATGTGTGAAATTGCTGTTGTGAAGATCGGGGCAAAAGGTTCGCTCATAAAACGCGGGAACGAATTGATGCGAATCGATGCAATCCCTGCCAAAAGCATTGATACTACCGGAGCAGGCGATATTTACGCATCCGGGTTTTTATATGCGTTGGCCGAAGGTTATCCGCTTGAAAAAGCCGGAAAACTGGGATCGTTCCTTGCCGGAAAAGTGGTGGAAGTGATGGGTGCAAAAATTCCGGAAAAGCAATGGCCCGCATTGTTGAAAGAAACATCAAAAATTCTGAATTAAACGGCATACAAAAAACCCGGCATTTTTCGGTGCCGGGTTTTTTGTATGCCGTTTAATCAAAATAATCCGTGAATCTGGGCGTCGATTTTATCAATCACACCGCTCAGATCTTCCGGGTTGGCAAAAAAATCGATTTTATCTACGTCGATGATCAGTAATTTCCCGGCATTGTAACGTTGTATCCATGCTTCGTAGCGCTCGTTCAGTTGTTTCAGGTAATCGAGCCGGATGGAATTTTCGTATTCACGTCCCCGTTTCTGTATCTGGTTGACCAGTGTTGGCACCGATGCGCGCAGGTAAATCAATAAATCGGGAGCTTTTACCAGTTTGTTCATCAGTTGAAAAAGGCTGCTGTAATTTTTAAAGTCGCGGGTCGACATCAGTCCCATCGCATGAAGGTTGGGTGCAAAAATCTCGGCATCCTCGTAAATCGTCCGGTCCTGGATAACGGTCTTTCCCGATTTACGGATATCCAACACCTGGTTGAACCTGCTGTTCAGAAAATAAACCTGCAGGTTGAACGACCAGCGCTGCATGTCTTCATAAAAATCGTTCAGGTAAGGGTTCTCGTCAACATCCTCGTAATGAGGTATCCAGTTGTAATGTTTCGACAATAACTCTGTCAGTGTTGTTTTTCCGGCGCCAATGTTTCCGGCAAGTGCAATATGCATGGTTTTTCCAGATTTAAATTTGAAACTAAAGTACAAATAAAATTTTTTCGGCTCCGTTTTCTGTTGATAACTTTAAATCATTTCTTGAAGTTGCAGCAACTCATCAAGATACTTCCGGTCATTCGCCAAACGGGGTATTTTGTTTTGGCCACCTATTTTCCCGCGACTTTTCATCCAGCGGTAGAACAACCCGGGTTTGGCAACCACTACTTTCGGGCGTTCCAGCGTCAGGTTTTTATGTCGTTTGGCTTCGTAGTCGGAGTTTAGCGTTTTTAAGGTGTGGTCGAGTGTTGAAATAAAATAGTCCAGATCGTCGGGCTCTTTTTCAAATTCAATGATCCACTGGTGCGCACCTTTTTGGTTGTCGGACATAAAAACCGGGCCGGCGGTGTATTCACGAATTACGGCATTGGTACGCTTGCAGGCATTGTCGATTGCCTTTTCTGCATTATCGATGATCACTTCTTCGCCAAACGCATTGATAAAATGTTTTGTGCGGCCTGTAATTACAATCTTATATGGATATTTCGAGGTAAATTGTACCGTGTCGCCGATCACATACCGCCAAAGGCCGCCGTTGGTACTGATCACCAGAGCATAGTTTTTTCCCACTTCCACCTCGTCGAGAGCAAGCGTTGGCGGGTTTTCCTGGTGGTAATATTCCATCGGGATGAATTCGTAATAAATTCCGTAATCGAGCATCAGCAACATATCTTTTTTGTCGGGTTCATCCTGAATGGCAAAGAAACCTTCCGAAGCGTTGTAGGTTTCCATGTAATGCATATTTTTCGTTGGAATAAGTTTTTCGTATTGTTCGCGGTACGGATCGAATTTAATACCTCCGTGGGTGAATACTTCTATATCGGGCCAGACTTCCAGAATATTGTTTTTCCCGGTGACCTCAAGAACTTTTTTCAGCAAAACAAGGTACCACGAAGGAACACCTGCAAAACCGGTGACATTTTCGTACAGCGAATGCTCGATGATTTTTTCCATTTTTTCCTCGAATTCCTCGATTAGTGAAATTTCGGTGGAAGGAGTGCGGAGGAATTCGGTCCAGAAAGGAATGTTTTCGATAATAATAGCCGACAGGTCGCCGTAGTAACTGTTATTGTTAAAGTTGTTGATCTGGTGGCTGCCCCCCAGCGTCAGGGTTTTCCCGGTCAGCAGTTTCGAATCGGGATAATTTTTCAGATAAATGGCTACCACGTCGCGGGCCCCGCGCATGTGGATATTTTCCAGCGAGTCGTTGGAAACCGGGATAAATTTGCTTTTTTCGGACGTGGTGCCCGACGATTTGGCAAACCATTTGGTAGTTCCCGGCCATATCAGGTTTTTTTCGCCCTGCATCAGGCGCTCAACCGCAGGTTTAATGTCCTCGTAACGCTGAACCGGTAACCTTTCCTGAAATTGTTTCTCAGAATTAATTTCTGCAAAACCGTATTTCTGCCCCCATTCTGTATCTTTTGCTTTGGTCAGAAGATCAAAAAATACTTCACGCTGTACATCATGAGGATGTTCTTTGAAAAGGTCGATCTGGTAAATCCGTTTGAAGTTGATCCAGTTGACGATGGAATTTATAAATGGCATATCTTAAAATTTTGTTTCCTCCAAATTTATTAAAAAAAGCAGCCAGCGGCGGGGGATTCGGCATTAAATATTCAGCGCCGGAAAAACGAATGTTCCGGTATTTATTTTATTTTTACAAATCCTATCATCATTACGACTATGAACTACATTGATATTATCCTGGGAGTTCTCCTGTTGCTGGCGGCCATTAATGGTTTTCGCAAAGGTTTTGTTGTGGAACTGGCCTCGTTTGCCGCTTTAATCTTAGGTATCTGGGGGGCCATCCGGTTTTCTTATATTGCCTCCGATTTTATGGTTGAACATTTTGATTTTACTTCCCGCCACCTTGGTGTCATTTCGTTTCTGGTCACGTTTGTCGTTATTGTTATACTGGTTCACATGGTCGGGAAAGTGGCCGATAATTTTGTAAAAGCCGCCCAGCTTGGGTTTATCAACCGCTTGGCAGGTTTGTTTTTCGGGTTTGTAAAATCGGCATTGATTTTAAGCGTTGTGCTGATGGTCTTCGATACAATTGATGACAACAAACACATTATTTCGCAAGAAGCAAAAGAAAATTCCCGCGTATATGAGCCGATGAAAATGTTAGTGCCAAATATTTTTCCTTTCGTGAAATTCTGGACTAAAGATATTCAGAATGGGGAAAAAGCAGATGAAGGTGCTGATGAAAAGGCATCTTCCTGAAAACGAAAATAGGATTATGACCTTTCACCCGCAATCTTCGTTTTAAAATGGAACAAAAAAATCATCCTGCTATTGCTGTTTCTGAAAAAAATATTGTCAACAAGATTTATGTGATCCGGGAACCAACCTACCCTTCGTTTGAGCGAAGGGGTAACGAAGGGGGTTGCAACCTCTCGTCTGCGACGAGATAATCTGTCACGATCCGGCTGGTGCAGATTTGCAATAGCCACCAGCAGGGTGAGCGAAAGGGATGCACGCAACCGTTCGTAAAAAGAGGTTGCAGAACATAAAATTACCTTTCGACGATTTACAAAATATGGCCCATGATTTTTTTGAGCCCATGTAAATATTCTTTTCCTTTGAATAAAGAATGTAAACTCTAAATAACTAAAGGTTTATATATAACCCCAAATCCGGCAGATTAAATAAACCCTAAAAGGGAATGAGGTGTATATCTAAACGAGTTGTGTACAATTTTAAAAAAAACAAAATGGATCAAACAAAAGAAATTCTGAGCTTTCTGGAAAATACGCTAGAAAAAATTGAAAGTTTGTCTAGGAATGAAATGTTTGGGACTACAAATACTTTAGATTCAATTCTGATTAGACATTACGAAGAAAAGGTTTCGTATAAGACAGAATTGAGAAGTATACGAAAAGAGCTGAATATATTAATATCAATGCAAACCGACACACCGTCTCTAAGTTGGCCACTTAAGGATATTAAGGTATGGTATAAAACATTATTGGAATCAATGATTAGTGAATTAAAACTACTTGGTATACCTTCAAAACAGGATGTTAAAATTGATAAATCCATTACTGTTTCAGTTAATCAAGAACAATCTCAGAAGCAGACACAAACACAGACAATCCAAATATTTCTTGAATCAATCAAAGATGAAATTACGGGAAAACAATTAAAAGAATTACAAGAACTTCTAAATAGTGAACAAGATATTAAGAAAGCAAGGTCTTTAATACTGAGTAAACTCAAGGACTTTGGTATCGATATTTGTTCCAATATCATTGCTAATATTTTAACAAATCCTTTAATTTAAAGCGGGATAATATAAAACTGTACACAATCGAGTAGATTGCCCCGCCAATAGTTAGCTGACGGTGAGAGCCTCTCACTCCACTGTGCATATGCGGGCTTCGCTCCTTCCTTTCAAAAAGCTGAGTTTAAATTCGGAGACAGGAGAAATCAAAAAGAAACTTCAGAATCAGGACAAAAACATTGAACTGGTTTTCAGTTATCTCGACGAACTGATGGAAAAACAGGAAAACCCGCCAGCCCGAAATCCGATCGGTTTCCGGTCAAATAATTCATAAATGACTCAATTTGTCGGTGAATCGTATTTGTAAACCTTTCTATTTTATATCTTTGCGGGCACAAAAAATGAACGATTAAAGGTATAAGTGATGGAAGCTATTTATTGTCGTATTTTTTACCCCCAACCCCCTAAAGGGGGCTCATGCTCCGAGTATCTTCAATACTGGTTTGCAGCGAAAGTCCCCTTTAGGGGATTTAGGGGTAGTTGAAAGACGGATACGACATTAATTTCATTCCTTTTACTTACAAGATGAAACGAGTTCCATGAGAACGTGCAGAATTATAGAATGTATTAATTAATTTTTTTCGAATGAATTTTGTAGAAGATTTACAGTGGAGGGGCATGTTGCACGATATGATGCCCGGTACCGACGAACAATTGAAAAAAGAAATGACCACCGCATATATCGGGTTCGACCCGACTGCTGATTCGCTGCATATTGGAAGTTTGGCCCCGATTCTTTTGCTGAAACGTTTTCAGATAGCAGGCCATAAACCTGTTGCGCTGGTTGGCGGTGCAACCGGTATGATTGGCGACCCTTCGGGCAAATCGCAGGAACGGAACCTGCTGGATGAGGAAACTCTCCGAAAAAACCAGGAAGGCATCCGCAAACAACTTGGAAAATTTCTGGAATTCGATACCGGGGCTGCAAACGACGCCATGATGGTGAACAATTACGACTGGATGAAAAATTTCAGTTTCCTTGATTTTATCCGCGACGTCGGAAAGCACATTACCGTGAATTATATGATGGCCAAAGATTCGGTGAAGAAACGTCTGAGCGCCGAATCGAAAACGGGTATGTCGTTTACTGAATTTACATACCAACTGGTTCAGGGATACGATTTTTTATGGTTATACGATCATCTGGGCTGCAAATTACAAATGGGTGGTTCCGACCAGTGGGGAAACATCACTACCGGCACGGAACTGATCCGTCGTAAATCGGGAGGCGAGGCTTTTGCACTTACCATTCCGCTGATTACCAAAGCCGACGGAAGTAAATTTGGCAAAACCGAATCGGGCAATGTGTGGCTTGATCCGGTACGTACTTCGCCCTATAAATTTTACCAGTTTTGGCTGAATACATCCGATGAAGATGCCGAACGCTACATTAAAATATTTACCCTTCTTCCGAAAGAAGAAATTGATGAAAAAATTGCAAAACATCGCGAAGCCCCGCACGAACGGCTTCTGCAAAAAGTTTTGGCAAAAGAAGTAACCTGCCTCGTGCATTCGGAAGCCGACTACGAAACGGCTGTTGAAGCCTCGCAAATTTTATTCGGACAGGGAACTGCCGGGCAATTGCGCAAACTCGATGAAAATACCTTCCTTTCGGTATTCGAAGGAGTTCCGCAATACACTATTTCGAGAGCCGAGCTGGAAGCAGGGATCAACGTGCTGGATTTGTTGGCTGAAAAAACCGATATTTTTCCGTCGAAAGGCGAGTTGCGGCGCACGATAAAAGGCAATGGGCTGAGCATCAATAAAGATAAAGTAAGCGATGAAGGGTTGATCATTGATTCCGGTTTCCTGATTGGCGGGAAATACATCCTTCCGCAGAAAGGAAAGAAAAATTATTTTCTGATTATTGCTGAATAAGTCTGCTTTTAGCTTTTCAGTAATACTAAAAAGAGGATTGCTGCGTTACTGTGGTACGATAAAAAACCGAACTTTATGAAAGATATTTTCGATAACAGCTTTGTGCTGAAAGTAATCTGGAAATGGAAAATTCACTTGATGGCGGTAGGGGCTGCTGCCATTATTCTGGCTGCAATCTTTTCATCTCCGTTTTTTATTGAGCCGAAATTTATATCGACCGGGAGATTGTATCCTACCAATACAAAAACGTATTCCGAAGAATCGGAAAGCGAGCAAATGATAGAGATACTGAATTCTTCGGACATCAAGAACCGGATGATCGAAACGTTTAACCTGGTCGACCGTTACCAGATTAATATCGATGACCCGTATTATAAAACCAGGGTTGTAAAAAAGTACAATAAGTATGTCGACTGTAAAAAAACGGAGTACGAATCAATCGAGATCAATGTGATGGATTCAGATCCATATATTGCAAGCAGCATGGTTGATTCGCTGATCTCTTTTTACAACCAGAAAGTTTTCCAGATGCGGAGTATGCTTTACCGGAATATGGCAGAAACGTATAAACGGGACCTGGCGTTAAAACTACAGGAAATCGACACACTGGACAATAAAATGGAAAGTCTCCGCACGCAGTACGGTTTAATGAGTTACGGTGTACAGGTGGAACAAACCACTATCGGATACATAACTGCTCTGGCTGAAGGTGCACCCGAAAAGTCGATAAAACAGATTGAAAAAGTGATGAACAATCTCCAGTTAAAAGGTGGCGAATTTCTTCTGCTTGAGAAAAAATTACAGAACGACATTAACATCCGCGATACCCTGCAACGTCGTTACGAACAGTCGCTGAGCGCTGCTACCAAGCGTATTACGTATTCAACTGTTGTTGAGAAACCTTTCCCGGCCGATAAAAAATCGTACCCGGTGCGTTGGCTCATCGTTTTTGTGAGCTTGCTTGCCACCGAATTTTTAGCGTTGGTGGCCGTTTTTGTGCTGGAAAAACTGGAACTCACAAAATCCTGATATTTTGTTGGGCAAACGACAAAAAATAGCTCTGTTTTATGGCGTTTCTGCGTTGTTCATATTCCTGAATATTTTCTTTCTGGTTAAACGGGAAACATTGCTGGCGGCTGCTTTACCCTTCGCACTGCTGGTCGTTTTGCTGGCCTTTTACAGGCTTAACTGGCTTTTGTTGCTGATTACCTTTTGTACGCCATTGTCGCTGCCTCTCAGCGAACTGTTTCCAAATCTTCCTTTCGATATGTTCCTGCCCACCGAACCCATGTTGGTTGGGGTGATGGTTTTGTTTCTTTTCAAACTGATTGAAACCGGCGGAATGGAACGTGACATCGTGAAACACCCGGTTTCTATTGCTATTTATTTTTATCTGGGGTGGATGCTGATAACCAGTTTTACCAGTACCATGCCGGTTGTATCGCTCAAATTCTGGTTGTCGAAAATCTGGTTTATCGCTGCTTTTTATTTCTTCGGAATATACCTTTTCCGCGATTTTAAAAATATTTACCGGTTTGTTGGTTTGTATGCAGGCGCTTTTATTTTGGTGATTTTTTATGCCTGGTCGCGGCATTTTGGATATGGCTTTCACAACGATCAGGCGGCTCATTTTGTGATGAACCCGTTTTACAAAGACCATACTTCGTACGGGGCCATGCTCGCATTTTTTGTTCCTTTTCTGACGGGGCTTTCGTTTTCGAAACACATAAAACCCAATTATCGTTTGCTGGCTTTTGCCGGTTTGGTTCTTTTCCTGGCAGCGCTGGTTTTGTCGTACAGCCGGGCAGCCTGGCTTAGTTTGATCGCAGCGTTGGGTATCTGGCTGATTTTTAAACTAAAAATCAGGTTTCGTCCGTTATTTATTACGCTGGTCACGCTGATCACGTTTACTGTGCTTTTCCAGTCGCAGATACTGATGTTTCTCGAACGCAACGATCAGGAATCGTCGGCTGATCTGGCTACCCACCTGTCGTCGATGACCAATATTTCATCGGATGCTTCAAATCTGGAACGCATCAACCGGTGGAATTGTGCGGTGCGCATGTTCGAAGAAAAACCGGTGTTCGGCTGGGGCCCCGGAACATATATGTTTAACTATGCGTCTTTTCAGCTTACCCGTTTGCGAACAATTATTAGCACCAACTCGGCCGACCGCGGCAATGCCCACAGCGAATATCTGGGACCGCTGGCCGAATCGGGAGTTCTCGGATTGCTAAGTTTTCTGGTCTTGTTGGGTGTGGTTTTTTATGTGGCGGTACATGTGTACATGCGTACCGACAAAGCTGAAATTAAACTCATTGTCCTTTCTTCCGTCATTGGGCTGAGTACGTATTTTTTGCACGGTTTCCTGAATAATTTTCTCGATACCGATAAGGCTTCCATTCCGTTCTGGGGTTTCGTGGGCATGATCGTGATGCTGGATATTTACACCCGAAAACAGCTTGTTGAGAATTCTTCGGAAGAAGAATAGTGTTGTGGTGCAATCTCCCTTGTTATCCGCTTCTCCCTGCCCCGAAATCGGAGTATTTCGGGGTCTCATTCAGTGGCGACGCTGAAACAATTCCTTCCCCTCCGATACTTCAGGGCTTCGATGCTTCTAGGCAGCACAACTGTGTGTTTTGAAATAAAAAAGCCCCCGTTTCCGGAGGCTTCAGTACTATTTTTCATAAAGAAAAATTATTTTTTTACACGTTCGCTATATGAACGGTCGCGGGTATCGACTTTGAGTATCTCTCCGGCATTGATAAACATCGGAACCATAATTTCGGCGCCGGTTTCCAGAGTGGCTGGTTTCAATGCAGTTGAGCTTGCAGTGTTTCCTTTTTCACCGTCGATGGTGGAAGTGACTTCCAATTCAACAAACGGAGGAAGTTCGGCAGTAAGCGGAGTTTCAGTTTCAGCGTGGAAGTTGATTTCAATGATCTGTCCTTCTTTCATGAGGTCAGCGTTTTCTATCAATCCATCCAAAATTGAAATCTGTTCAAACGTTTCGGTGTTCATACAATTAAAACCCATTTCATCTTTGTAAAGGTACTGGTACGGGCGGCGTTCAATGCGGACAACATCCACCTTCACGCCCGAACTGAATGTATTTTCAATTACTTTGCCTGTTTTTACATTCTTGAGTTTTGTGCGTACAAAAGCCGGACCTTTACCCGGTTTCACGTGTTGAAATTGTACAATGGTAACGAATTGACCGTTAAATTCGATGGTCATTCCGTTTTTAAAATCTGCAGTAGTTGCCATTATTTTGTTTTAATATTGATTTTGAATTTCGCTGCAAAAATAAATAAATATTGCAGAATCAATTACTTCGATAAAAGTTTTTGGTTTTTTGAGTGTCTTAAAAATTCAAAAATTTCTCCAAAGTAGTAGTTTTTCCATAAACTAATCACAAATCGTTAATCGCAGATCGTTTAATTAAGGGTTTTTAGTGAATACTTTGTGCATTTTGTGTTTTTGTGGCAGGAAAAATTAGCCACAAAGTCTCCAATTCCCGAAGATTCACAAAAAGCATTCAAAATGGTTCAATTATATCATTCTTTAAAACAATATTGATTCGTTAATCGCAGATCGTTAGTCGTAAAAAATTGCACCTGGTTTATTTTTTTGCGACTTCCCTTTTATCCGGTAATCCGTGAGTTCGCACTTTACCGAACCTATTTTCATTTCAAATTCCATGAAAACGGGTAATCGCTGATGATCGTTGGTAATGTAGAATCTCAGTCCGTCGTCGCGTTCAAGCACTTTCCCTTTTTTCATAATGGGAGCTACCACCATGCATTCTTTTTTACCCAGCACTGTTTGAACGGTTTCCATGCCCAGATAATTGACCCGCATCATAAAAATATCCTCATCGTGGCTGACCGGCATTTCAATGGTTCCACCCCTTTTCAATTTGTCGAGGAAACCGGGTTTACGCATATAAAAAAACAGGCCAAGAATATCGACCATGTTGTCAGGTGCAACCATTTTGCCCGAACGTTTGCTGGTGATCGAATCTCTTTCGTTACTGAAGATAATCTCGTTGTAATAGCGGTATTTGCGTTCTTTTATGTTTCGTATTGATTTTAGGGGCAAGCGGGTTTTCGCATCGACAATGCTTTCGTAAACATCATCTACTTTGTATAGTTTATCGGCAATGCCTTTGGTTTGGGCACGCAAATAATGATGGATTGCTTTTTTTGACTGAAAAACCGTGTCGTTCGATTCCAGTATCACTTCGCCTCCATGTATAAATCCGTAGCGCAACAGGTATTCTATTTTTTCCAGGGGTTGCGATTGGGCTGTAAAAACGCTGGTAATTAATATCAGTAAAAGGTATTTTTTCATTTTCCGAGAACATTGTTTTTAGGTATCGTCGCCACGAAATCTTTTAAATAGAAAGGCTCGAAATAAGCAACGTCCTCAAAATGCTTTTTAGTATATGCTTCGTAGGCCGGTTCGCATATCAATGCCGCCGAAGCGTGTATGTTATCCAGAAATAAAGCATTTGGATGACTGATTTTTGTTTTGCATTTCATGGCTCCGTTTCCAAAGAAAACAATTGTATTCTGCTGAAGTTCGTTTTGAAACGAATCTTCGGTAATTATTTTTGCTGAAACCGGTTCGAGTTCTGTTCCGTCCTCATCCAGCAGGCAGGTATAAACTTCCATGCGGCGGGCATCCATCATGGGGCAATACAGCCGTTTGGTTTCCGACGACGGGCTCTCTTGCGAAAAATCGCGAATCACTTTTTGTGCCATTGCTTTTAACGTACTGACAGCTATTAAAGGAATTTGATTTGCGTAACAAAAACCTTTGGCAGCCGAAATGCCGATACGCAAACCGGTATACGAACCAGGCCCCATACTCACTGCAACAGCATCAATCCCGGTTGCCGGAATTTTATTTTCAGTTAATAGTTGTTCAACGAAAACGGTCAGCAGGCGGGCGTGGTTCTGTCCGTTTTTGTCTTCCTTTATATCAGTTAACTTACCATTATCTGAAAGAGCCACACTGCATACTTCTGTTGAACTTTCAAGAATTAATATTGTTGCCATTTTTCTGCATAAAGAGATGAACAAAGTCTCCAATTAATTTTCCACAAAAATAGAGATATTAACAAATATTCGGCAAAAGCGCCACCGAATGTTAAGGAATATGTTAGATTGTTTATATTTAAAAGAAAATAGAACACGGTTGTAACGGTATTTTTTTTATTTTTATTGCACAAAATGAACAAGTCTGGAATGTACAATACTGTAATCGTCGACGATGATATACTGGCCAGGAGGGTGTTAAAGCGTATTCTGGAGCAAAATTTCAAAGAAATTGAGATTGTAGGGGAAGCAGATTCGGTTGCATCGGGAATTGAGTTGATTGAAAAAGTTGCGCCTGATTTGGTGTTTCTGGATATTGAAATGCCCGATGGCACTGGGTTTAGCCTGATTGAACAACTGGAAAATGTAGATTTCAAATTAGTGTTTACCACCTCGTACAGTGACTATGCAATTACTGCATTCAAATATTCTGCATTCGATTATATTGTAAAACCGGTATTGCTTGAAAATGTAAGATCGACGATAAAAAGGATCAACGATATTCCGATTTTGCACGAAAAACAAAGGGTGACAGTATTAAAAGACAGCCTTACCCGCAAAGATTCGGAGCGGGAGGCGACCATTGCCCTTCCTGAAATGAATGGTTTTTCGATTGTGAAAGTCAAAGATATTGTTCGTTGTGAGGGGGAACGGAATTATTCGCGTATTTTTTTCCGCGACGGAAAATCCACGTTGGTCAGCCGCACGCTTCTTGAATTCGATAATCTGCTGGTTCCCCATGGTTTTTACCGCATCCATCGTTCGCATCTGGTAAATTTGAAAGATGTGACCAAATTCCTGAAAACCGACGGGGGAATTGTTGAAATGTCTGACAAATCGCAATTACGGGTTTCCCCGAAATTTAAAGATGATTTGCTGGATATGATACTGCATAGCCGGTTGTAATAAAAATGAATGTTTTTCGACAGTTGCCGCGAATAGTATTATTTGGTTTTTGAGAGTGGTTGAAATATTGTATTTTAGCCCGGAACAAATCCCGATAATATGAGATTCAGGGTCGTTGCTGTATTTTTATTGCTTGCTGTTTTCAGTTCCTGCGTAAGCGGACGGTTGTTAACCGAAGCCAACCAATCGCTCGAACGGGGCGAGTACCATGCTGCGCTCGAAAAATACAAACTGGTCAGTCAAAAAGAAAAAGATCCGAAGAAAAAAGCACAGATTGCCTTGTACATGGCCGATGCTTACATGGAACAGGGCAGTTATTCGCAGTCGGCAGTCTGGTACAAAAATGCAATCCGGCGAGGACACAACAGTTCCGATATCCGGCTTCGTTACGGCGATGCTCTGCGCGCAAGTGAAAAACTGGACGAACTGGATTTGCTTTTAGGTGAATTGAAAAAAACCGATCCCGACAATCCCAGGCTTAATAATAGCATCGCATCATTAAAACTGATCCATCACTGGCAAAAGTTACCGCCCATTTATTTGATCGACAACCTGAAAACACCCAATTCTCCGGGCGACGAAGTGTCAGCAGATATTGTACCCGGAACAGTGAACCGCATCCTGTTTTCGTCGTCTTCCGAAAACACGGAAGGAAAGGACATCAGCCCGGTTACCGGACAAAAGTTTGCCGATATTTTTATTGCCGAATACGATTCGGCGCACTCCAAATGGTCGTTGCCCAAACCCTTGGGCGACAGCTTAAGAATCAATACGGAAGCTCATGAAAGCGGTATTGCTGCTGATCGGGAAGGCAAACTGATTGTTTTCGCACGCGCAGTATACACCAGCGGGCAGAAGATGACTTCCCAACTCTATTTCTCTAAAAAGGAGAACGGGAGATGGACAACCCCGGAGCAAATTTTATTTACCAATGATGGCGCTTCGTATCTCGATCCTTCGGTTTCCTGCGATGGCAAGTGGCTGCTGTTTGCTTCCGACAGGGCAGGCGGCAAAGGAAAAACCGACATCTGGAAATCGGAAATAAAAGAAGGACAATTTTCCGGACCCGTAAATATGGGAGAACAAATAAACACCCCCGGACGGGAAACCGGTCCGTATATGAAGAAAAACGGGCACCTGTATTTTTCTTCGGATTATCACCCCGGAGTGGGAGGGCTCGATATTTTTCGTGCAACCGTTGACCTGAACGGCAAATGGACGGTAGAAAATATGTCAACGCCTGTTAATTCGCCCGCCGATGATTTCGGTATCGTGTTTTACAACAAAGGCGAACACGGTTTTTTCTCTTCATCGCGCAAAGGCTCGCGGGCTGTCGATTTATATTCGTTTTATTCTCCGCCGCGCCTGTTCCAGTGCTTTGGCAAAGTTTGCAACATGGAAACCGATTCGGTGATCGACAATGTAAATGTGCGGGTTGTTGGTACCGACGGCACGTCGCTGCTGATGAAAACCGACAAGGGCAAATTTCAGGTCGACCTGAAGCCCGAAGCTGATTATGCGATCATGGTATTCAAAAAAGGCTACCTGAATGCACAGGCAAAAATTTCGACCCGCGGCCTCCGCGACGCTTTGGAATTTAACCTCGACTTCAAACAAACGCCGACTGATCAGCCCATAACAATCGACGATATCAATTACGAAACCGGCAAGTGGGATTTATTGCCTGAATCGCGCACTTCGCTCGACAAGCTGGTTGAGGTACTTTCCATAAATCCCGATATTTCAGTGGAAATCATGTCGCACACCGACGATGTGGGAGATGCCGCTTTCAACATGGAGCTCTCGCAGAAACGCGCTGATGAAGTGGTACGTTACCTGGTTCAGAAAGGGGCAGCACAAACGCGGTTGAAATCGAAGGGATACGGCGAATCGCTGCCGTTGCGGGTGAGGCTGAAAACAGCAAAAAAATATCCCTTTCTGAAAGAAGGCGATGTATTGGGCGTCAAATACATTGAACAACTCACGAATCAGAAGGATCAGGAAATTGCCCGCAGCCTGAACCGGAGAACAGAATTCCGGGTACTGGAGTGAGATGAGGCTGTCCTCTAAATGTCGTGTCAACGAGCATAACATAAAAGCTCTGAAGTAATCGGGTTTATACAGACCAGGTATTTTCCCCCGGTTGGGAGAAATGTCCGAAGGACAAAAGGGGGCACTTATCGGTTACCGGAATTAAATAAAAATACTTTCGTATAATCTGCCCTCTCCCGCCTCTCCCAAACCGGGAGAGGAGTTTGGCCTGATGATATTTTGAACAGTATAACATAAAAGCTCTGAAGTAACCGGGTTTATACAGGCCAGATATTTCCCCCGGTTGGGGGAAACGTCCGAAGGACAAAAGGGGTACTTATCAGATACCGGAATTAAATAAAAATACTTTCGCATAATCTGCCCTCTCCCGCCTCTCCCAAAACAGGGAGAGGAGCTAGGCCTGCTGAGATTTTGAACAGCATAACACAAAAGCTCTGAAGTACCCGGGTTTATACAGGCCAGGTATTTTCCCCCGGTTGGGGGAAACGTCCGAAGGACAAAGGGGGTACTTATCAGGTACCGAAATTAAATAAAAATACGTTCGCATAATCTGCCCTCTCCCTGCCTCTCCCAAAACAGGGAGAGGAGTTTGGCCTGATTAGACTTTGAACAGTACAACATAAAAGCTCTGAAGCAACCGGGTTTATACAGGCCAGACATTTCCCCCGGTTGGGGGAAATGTCCGAAGGACAAAGGGGGTACTTATCAGGTACCGGAATTAAATAAAAATACTTTCGTATAATCTGCCCTCTCTCGCCTCTCCCAAAACCGGGAGAGGAGTTTGGCCTGATGATATTTTGAACAGTATAACATAAAAGCTCTGAAGTACCCGGGTTTATACAGGCCAGGTATTTTCCCCCGGTTGGGGGAAACGTCCGAAGGACAAAGGGGGCACTTATCGGTTACCGGAATTAAATAAAAATACTTTCGTATAATCTGCCCTCTCCCGCCTCTCCCAAAACCGGGAGAGGATTTTGGCCTGCTGAGACTTTGAACAGCATAATACAAAAGCTCTGAAGCAACCGGGTTTATACAGGCCAGGTATTTTCCCCCGACTGGGGGAAATGTCCGAAGGACAAAGGGGGTGCTTATCAGATCCGGAATTAAATAAAAATACTTTCGCATAATCTGCCCTCTCCCGCCTCTCCCAAAACCGGGAGAGGAGTTTGGCCTGCTGAGACTTTGAACAGTATAACATAAAAGCTCTGAAGTAACCGGGTTTATATAGGCCAGGCATTTTCCGCCGGTTGGGTGAAACGTCCGAAGGACAAAAGGGGTACTCACCCGTTTCCTTCTTTTGATTCAAGCGAGAATTATATGACCGATGCTTTGCAACATGCCTAACAAAAGATTCAACTAGTTGTTTAAATGTGTAAATTGACAATATATTAGCTTATTTGACAAGGGACAGACGGAAGTTGATAATTGATATGGCAGGTTTGATACGTAAATGCCCTGTTTCGCTAATGAGACATGTTTTTTGTGATGACAATAAGCTATTTTTACATTATTAAATATGCGCGCGATTGTGAATAGTATTAAACCATACAAAGGGATTGCATCTCTAAAGGATTTTTTTTGTGTATTTTCAGAAAAAAATTATCCGGACAGAGGAACTCAAAATAAAATTTTTGTGTTTCTGACTATGGCGAAGACCCTGTACCATACGAGACCCTCCTTACCGCTTGTTTTTACCCGTTTCCCCCGAAACGTTTATTCAAAAGGCTTTTCCCCTTTGTGTTATAGTAATACTCTATGCCTATGAACCGATCTTTACCTACTCTGAAAAAAATATATTCCTTTCTGATTGTGATGGTTGCCCTGTTGACAGGCGTCGTAAGTAGTGGATTTGGACAAACGACCTATACATGGGTCGGGGCAAGTGGCGCTAGCTGGGCAACTTCAACAAGTTGGAGTCCTACACGTACAGCACCTGCAACCAGCGACATCCTTCAATTCACCAGTGGAACCCGTAACGTTATAGGAGTTCCAACGCAAACAATTGGCAGGCTAATCATTTCCGGAGGAGCTGTTATTACATTGGTCGCAAATTCTACAAGCCAAACACGTACTTTGACAATATCAAATGGAACAGGAACTGATTTGACTATTGCTTCAGGGTCTCAACTAATCCAATCTACACGATTAACCATTACCCTTGCGACTAGTGCAACGGCTGATATTAGCGGAACGCTTACTGTTAACGCAGGTACCGGTATCGTGTATAATACCAACGGAACATCAGTGGTAACAACGGTTACCGGGACTATCATAAGATCAGGTACTGTTACCTGTACAACAGCAAGTAAACTGCTTTTTCAGAGTGGTTCAACGTATCAGCATGCTGTAAACGGCAGTACCATTCCAACCGCAACATGGAATGCTGGTTCTTTATTAAAAGTTACGGGTATAACCAGTACTATTGTCGTTTTGCCTTCTACTATAAACGGGAATGTTGAATGGGATTGTTCCGGTCAAACCGTGTCAAATGAAATTTTTACAAATGCCAGCTATACAATAGGGGGAAATTTTACAGTAACGAATACAGGGAGCGGAAATATTTGGCTTTGGAACGCTTCGGGGCATGCATTAAGCATTGGTGGTAATTATGTACAAACCGGAGGAAGTTTGATTATAAATGATGCCGGGACTAGCGATTCTAACACGATTAATGTTACTGGAAATTTTGCATTAAGTGGAGGTACATTTGATTGTTCCGGAAATACGGGAAACTCTGGTACTATAAATATAACCGGCAATTTTTCGCACACAGCGGGAACTCTCACCGAAACAAGCACAGGTAGCGGTAACATTGTTTTCAACGGCACGGGTACTCAAACCTATACTTCCGGAGGAACAGTTTCCAACACAATCAATTTTACAGTCAACGACGGGGCAACCCTGCAAATGGCGGCAGATGCAACAACAGTTACCGGTGGCGGTTCGTTTACATTGTCTTCCGGCGCAACGTTGGGGGTTACGTCTTCGGCTGGTATAACTACAAGCGGTGCAACCGGAAATATTCAGGTTACAGGAACAAGGACGTATACATCCGGGGCAAATTATATTTATAACGGAGGGGCAAATCAGGTTACCGGAAATGGATTAACTCAAAACACACCTGCAAATCTTACGATTGACAACCCGAATACGGTTACACTTTCTGCTGCTACCACCATCAGCGGTAATATGCTTATTTCCCAAGGCACATTAAGTACTTCCGGGAGTAATTTTGATATGTCTGTTGCCGGTAACTGGACCAACAATGGCGGCACCTTTACCCCGGGCAGCAGTACAGTGACTTTCACCGGAAACAGTTCGGCTATTAACGGTACAGCCTCCACCCAGTCTTTCAACAACATCATTGTAAATAAAACAGCCGGGCAAACCCTGAGCGTTGGCGGAAGCACTGCAACATTGAATGTAGGTGGTACGTTTACTGAAACTTTAGGGAATTTTACAGCCCCGGCAACTATGTCGGTAACAGGGGCATTAACCCTGACAATCGGGACATTTACAGCAGGCGCCAACCTGAATGTATTGGGCGACTGGACCAACAACGGCGGTACGTTTACCCCGGGCAGCGGAACAGTTACGTTTAACAACACTTCAGCAGGGCAAACAATTAATGGCTCGGCAACTTCGCAGACTTTCAACAACCTGGCGGTTGCCAAAAGCTCGGCGACACTGACCATTGGCGGCAGTACGGCCAATGCAATTGTTGGCGGTACGATGACCATGACATCGGGGAATATCGATTGCGGTGCCAATACGCTTGTTTTAGGAACTTCAATTTCCGTTGTGGGTACGCTGGCATATACATCAGGAAATATTATCGGTAATTTCAAACGGTGGATTGGCGGGGCTGCGGCTTTAAGTTTCCCGGTGGGGACAGCCGCGTATAACCGCAATGCGCTTGTTACTTTTCCCGGCGATGTGACCGGTTCACTAACAGCCCGGTTTATTGCTTCCGATCCGGGTTCTACGGGTTTGCCCCTGACAGATAACACGCATGCTGTTGACAATCAGTTTACCGAAGGATACTGGTCATTGGTTTCAGGAGATGGACTTAGCGGTACAGCATCATACAACCTGGAGTTGACAGGAACCAATTTTATCAGCTATACAGAAGATGCTGATGTACGGATTATCAAACGTCCGTCGGGGGGTGGTTCATGGACTGTTGACGGAACCCATGTGCCGGGTTCGGCGCCAACAGCCAAACGATCGGGTTTAACCGGGTTCTCCGAATTTGCGCATGGTAAAGCCAGGCCGTTGCCAACGGTTACATTTACTTCTGCTTCACAAAGCAGCGCCAACGAATCGGGTACGATGACTGTCACCGCGCAACTTTCAGCCACCAGCCCGGTAAATGTATCGGTGCCTTTTACAGTAACAGGAACGGCTACCAGCGGTACAGACTATACGATCACTGCCAGCCCGATAACGATCACAGCCGGAAATTTGACCGGCACAGCTACCATCACAATCACTTCGGATGCACTGGATGAGCCAAACGAAACGGTTATTCTGACGATGGGCGCGCCGACCAATGCAGCACAAGGTGCAACCACGGTACATACGGCCACCATTACCGACGACGATGCTACGCCAACCGTGAGTTTTACTGCTGCCTCGCAAAGCAGCGCCAACGAAAGCGGCACAATGACCATTACTGCCCAGTTATCGGCAGCGAGCGGGCAAGCGGTCACTGTACCGTTTACAGTAACAGGGACGGCTACAGGAAGCGGAACCGATTACACCATTACAGCCAGTCCGCTTACGATTACAGCAGGAGCTACAACCGCCAATATTACAATTACCATTGCAACGGATGCAATAAATGAAGGAAATGAAACGGTAATTGTTACCATGGGTTCGCCAACCAATGCCACACAAGGTGCAACTACGTTACACACAGCAACCATTACCGACGACGATTCTCCCGGCATAACGGTGAACCCGGTCAGCGGCCTTACCACGACCGAAGCAGGGGGACAGGCTACCTTTACAGTTGTTTTGAACACTCAACCGACTGCCAGCGTTACCATCGGAATATCTTCCAGTAACACCGCAGAAGGTACAGTATCTCCAAGTTCGCTGACATTCACAACAGGGGATTGGGGATCGGCACAAACCGTAACCATTACCGGGGTTGACGACGGTACTTCGGATGATGGCGATATTGCCTATACCATTATTACCGCGGCGGCAACCAGCAGCGACGGAACCTACAACGGGATGAACCCTTCGGATGTATCGGTTACCAATATCGATAACGATGGAGTGCCTGCCGGGTCTATTGCGGTAAATCGGGTTGCGCCGCAAAATACATATACCCCGGTAGAATTGGTTGAAAACGTACTGGTGCAAGGGTGCTTAACTGCCAGTAATATATCTTTTACAGGAAATAGTGCGCAGATTGGCCATTTTACCAACGGCACCTCATCTTTTCCAATTTCTGAAGGGATTATTCTTTCGACCGGAAATGTGGACAACGCTGAGGGACCTAATTACGACTACAATACGACAACCCAGTTTGGAGGCGCGGGCGATAGCCAGTTGAATACCGAGGCAGGACTTTCTATTTCAAACGATGCTGCTATTCTTGAGTTTGATTTTGTGCCGGCAGGTAATACAATAGAGTTCAACTATATTTTTGCTTCTGAAGAATATGCCGAATATGTCGGCGAACAATACAACGATGCATTTGCCTTTTTCTTAAGCGGGCCGGGAATAACAGGGACAGTAAATATTGCATTAGTTCCGAATACTTCAACCCCGGTAGCTATTAATAATGTTCATGGTCAAGGGGCTACACTGGTGAGTACTTATTCACCTCAACTTCAGGCGTTAATGGCTTATCCCTCAGCATGGGGGCATACTTATACCGGAGGAACGTATGGCCCATGGATCATAAACCCGACCAACAACAGTTCTCAACCTCCATTAAATAGTTCCTATTATGTGGACAACGGGCATTTTACGAATCGTACGGATGGTACCCTTACCTGGACAAATGGGAATGGCGGTGCAGAAACTGAATTTGACGGAAGAACAACTGTCCTTACTGCTACACATGCAGTAACTGCCTGCCAGACCACCTACCATATCAAGATTGTAGTGGCAGATGCCGTTGACCAGAAATGGGATTCCGGTGTATTTCTTGAAGGCCGTAGTTTTACATCCAACGAAGTGCAGATTTCGAGCCAGATTGAAGGTATTTCGGGCGATGCCAGCGATATGTACGAAGGCTGCGAAGGTAGTTTTATCCGTTTTCAAAGGGCTGTGGGAGCCGATAACAGTGTCGTACTGAATTTCCCGATCCTTATTTCCGGAACGGCTACCAACGGGGTCGACTTTGTGTATACCGATTCGGGCGGGACAATTATTGGCGATGGAACATTCCCCACAACGGCTACCCTGGGTGTTGGGGTCAATTATATTGATTATTATTATAAAGCGCAATCGGACGGCACCGTTGAAGGAAACGAAACGGTTGAATTCAAGGTAAATAATGGTTGTCCCTGCGATACGGAACCAACCTATTACACCAAAACGGTTACCATTATCGATACCCCGCAGGTGCCGACATCCGAAGTTTCGGTTGTTTTTTGCGACAATGGTGAAAATCCATTGGCAACCATTACGGTTATTTTGCCGGTGGGTTTGGACCCTTCGAATTATAAGTTTGCAATTATTCCAAGCGGGGACCCTGATCCTGCTTTCGGAACTTACCAGGATAGCAATCAATTCCAGATCGTAAGCACAATGCCCGATGGGAGCGATATTGTGGGTGACCTGTACGATATTTTTGTGAGCGACGATTATGGATGCCAGACCCGTGCGGTACGAAACGTGGTTATTCCTGAGCTTTCTGCATTCGATGTAAATGCAGGGGCGGATATTTCAATGTGTGAAGCACAGACCGGCGTTCAGTTAAACGGCAGTGGTTCTATTTATTATACATGGACTAGTTCGCCCGCAAACGGTGTCGACTATTTATCAAGCACTACCGTTCAGAATCCATCAGTAAGCAGCAGTATTCCTGTTGGCGTCTATACATTTACGCTGAACGGACAAGATATTCCGGGCGGTTCACCAACCTGTTACGGTACCGACGAGATGGTGCTGACTGTAAAAACCAAACCTGTTGTTACCTCTGTTACGGCGGCCAGTTATTCCTTATGTAATGCAGGCTCGGTTCAGTTGACCGTTTCGGCGACCAGCGCAGGTTCCAATCCAACGTATTCATGGAACCCAAGCGCCAATTTAAATAATGCAACCATTTACAACCCTGTTTATACTCCGTCAGTAAGCGCTTACACCGGGCAGTCGTTCAGCGTAACTGTAACCGCCGACAATGGTTGTACAGCGAGCGGTTCATCGTCTGTCGTTGAGGTATTCCCGTCGCCGGATATTACCACCGGCACTATTGTGAATACCACCTGCGGCTTAAGCAATGGCTCGGCAACCGTATCGGCCAGTTCTCCGGGAACAAGCCCGCAACCTTCGTTTACCTATTCGTGGAATACTTCTCCTGTGCAAACTACCGCCACCGCCACTGGTTTAGCGGCAGATACATATACCGTTACAGTGACTGATGCAACTCATGGTTGTACAAACACGAAACAAGTTACGGTCGGGGCAACACTGGATACAACCTCGCCAACAGCAATATGTCAGGATTACTCGATAGCTCTTAGCGGGACTCCATTAACTGCAACCATTACCCCTTCAGATATTGACAACGGTTCAACTGATAATTGTTCGGTGATATTGTCATTAAGTAAAACGACTTTTACGGAAAGCGATGCCGGGGCAAATACAGTGACCTTGACGGCAACCGATGCTGCCGGAAATTTCAGTACCTGTACCGCCACTGTTACGGTAACCCTGCCTTCTGATTGTAGCGCCGAAGGTTCAAGAACTATTTACCGGGAACAATTTGAAGCGACTCCGCAATATACTATTGTTGGAGGGGGAACAGCATATAGTGATCAGGGAACAGTAATGAGGGTTACTACAAATACAAACACATCGAATTATTTTTTATCCAATGTTATTGATATTCGCAGTTGGTCCAATCTGATTATTTCCGTTGATATGACAGCAACTTCCGGTAGTTTGGATTATGGTGACTATATCCGGGCTCAATATTCTTACGACGGCACCAATTTTACTGATTTCTCGAATAACAACTATACCCGGAACGATGTAAACGGAACGATATGTACTACCGCCCCGGATGGAACAAATTTGTATATCAAGGTATTGGTTTATAATGATGGAGGTGGAGAGTGGCGAGAATTTGACGATGTCCATCTTACCGGAGAACCGGCCATGGAAGCAACAGGCGTTGTAACCAACGTTGGTTGTTACGGAGAAAGTAACGGGGCTATTGACGTAACCGTCACCAAAGGGGTTGCGCCGTATACGTATGCGTGGACAACTTCGAATGGAAGTATTCCTTCCGGCGCTGCGGATGATCAGGATTTATCGGGACTTATTGCCGGTACATATAATTTAGTAGTTACCGATGCCAACAGCGTATCGAGCGACCCGTTTGAATTTATTGTTACCCAGCCCGCCACCGATCCTGCTATCAACACAGGTCTGGCAGTGAGCGATGCCTCCGTATGTAACCCTGCAACCGGAAATGTAACTTTTGTTGTTACCAGTGCAGTCAGTGGAATTGTGTATGAACTGAAAACCCTGGCAGGGACATCACTGTCCCCGGCGGTAACGGGCACGGGCACGGGTGCAAACCTTAACCTGACCATTTTACAGGCCAATATTCCAACATCAACAACAACGTATAAAGTAGTGGCCACTTCGGCCAGTGGATGTTCATCGGCAGACCTGACAGACCAACCTGTATTGACGGTTAACACGACACCTGCCCCCACCGGATCGGCGAGCCAGAGTTTCTGTTTTTCAGCTTCGCCAAAAATCAGCAATATTATAATCAGTGGGAGTAATCCTATCTGGTACAATGCTGCCAGCGGCGGATCGGTTGTTACTCCAACAACGAACCTTATTAATGGAACAACCTATTATGCCAGTCAAACTTTAAATGGGTGCGAATCGCCTACCCGTTTTGCTGTTACGGTAACGGTTTATCCAACACCGACCATCAACACGGTGACCCATGGCGATATTTGCGGATCGGGAGTAACAACCTTGTACGCTACGTCCAGTGCCGGGACAATTAACTGGTACACTGCATCAACCGGTGGAAGTCCGGTTCATTCAGGAACCAGTTATGCTTTATCCACACCGATTAGCACAACAACATCTTATTGGGTTGATGCAACGATTGGGGGGTGTACAACGACTACGCGTTCGGAGGTAATTGCGAGGGTTAATGCAATACCTGGCTTTACGTTGGGAAGTAATCCTGTTATTTGCCTTGGCGCCACATCGGCTTCCCTCACATACAGCGCTGTTGTTGGTAACCCGAACCGCTACAGCATCAATTTTGACGGTACTGCCGAAGGAATTGGCTTTGTGGATGTAACGGATGTAACTTTACCGTCAAGCCCAATCACCATAACAGTGCCGGGCGGTACACCGGTAGGAACCTACAATGCAGTCTTAAAACTTAAGGATGTTTCTACACCGGCACAATGTGTTAGTGTAGATTATCCGATCACGATTACAGTTACCCAGGTTGCGGTGTCGCGTGTTATAACCGATGTCAGTTGTATCGGCCTGTCAAACGGGGCTATCAATGTTACGCCTTCAGGAGGGACTGCCCCATATACTTACGCCTGGACTACCTCGAACGGAAGTGGGCTGAATGCGACTGCCGAAGACCAGACAGGCTTAACGGCAGGTACATACAATGTAACTGTTACCGATGCCAACAATTGTCAGGCTACGGGAGAGTACACAGTGACGACTACGGCTGACGTCACCAATCCGGTTATTGCTTTCACTGAAGCCAAAGACAATATTATTATTGCTATTACTTCTTCAGAATCGGCAACCAATGTTTCGGTCGACTTTACGGCTTTTAACGACGGGAGCGGGGCGCGGAACGTAAATCCGGTTTATTCTGATAATTGCGCTGTTACCAAATACACCTATACTCAAACCGGGGCAACAACTGTTAATTCCCCGACAACAGGCATCAATACGATTGCCAGCCAGAATTTCAATTTGGGCGAGACAACGATCAACTGGACCGCCACTGATGCGGCCAGTAATTCAGATACTGAAACACAAAAAGTGTATGCAGCCCGTGCCAACCAGTTTGTGCTCACTTGTCCGTCGGATGCAAATCTGGGTTGTAACCCAACTGCATTCCCCAAAACCAACCCGACTTATTCCCTTCCGGGATGGTTGACTACCCTGATTGGCAGTGGTACGCTGACTATGGACACGACCATGACCACCACACTGAATACAGCTTCAGGAACAGAATGTGCGGTAACCAGAACCAGAACATACAATGTTACTTTTTCAATTAAATTGGGTGGTGTAACCATTGCAACTGTAACCCGCACCTGTACACAAACCTATACCTATATTATAGATACAACGAATCCGGTTGCTTCTTGTACCACCAACAAATCGGTGAATGTCGATTCGGGCGAATGCAACTACACCCATAGCGGTACAGCATGGAATGCAACAGCAACCGATAACTGCGACACAAGTCCAGCCCTTGCCTACGTATTAACCGGGGCGACCATCGGATCGGGAACCTCGCTTGATGGGGTTAATTTTGATGCAGGGGTTACCACCGTAACATGGACTGCAACTGACGATTGCGGAAATGATATCACTTGCAGCTATACAGTTACAGTAAACGAAAACCTGTCAATTTCCGTTCAGCCACAAAACCAAACCGGCTGTGGCAGCGGGACAATAAGTTTTTCGGTAACGGCTTCCGGTGCCAGCGGTACGCCAACGTATCAATGGCAGGAAAACCAGGGATCGGGATGGGCCAATATTTCCAACGGCGGCATATACAGCGGGGCAACATCGGCTACGCTCCAGTTGACCGGCGTAACAACAGGCATGAACACCTGGCAGTACCAGGTTATTGTTACCGGCATCTGTACGGTGAACACCCTCACCAGCAATGCAGCAAGCCTGACAGTGAATGCATCGCCGTCAACTTCTCTTGCTGTCAGTGATGCGGCCATCTGTAAACCGGCATCCGGAAACGTAATACTTACCGTTACCAATGCAGAGAATGGGGTGAGTTACGAATTAAAATATCTGGCGGGAGAATCGCTCTCTCCGGCTGTAACCGGCACAGGAACAGGAAGCAACCTGAACCTGACCATTCTTCAGGCCAATGCGCCAACCGTGACTACCACGTATAAAGTGGTGGCTACTATTGCCGGTTGTTCGTCGGTCGATTTGACCGACCAGCCTGTAGTAACTGTTGATGCTATCAACCCGGTAATTTCGAATTGTCCGTCAAATATCACTGCGAATGTTGATGCCGGTCTTTGTTCGGCCAATGTTAGCTGGACTGCGCCGACTGCCAATGACAACTGCGCCATCCAAAGTTTTACCTCGAATTACAGCCCGGGGGCCAGCTTTGCAACAGGGGAAACGACCGTTACCTATACAGCGACCGATACCAATGGCAATACCGCTACCTGCTCGTTCACGGTTACGGTAAACGATAATATAAATCCGGTAATCAGCAGTTGTCCTGCCAATACCACCGTTTCAACGCTGAATGACCTTCCGGTAGCAGCAACAACTGCCCTTGCGATTGGCGCCACCGACAATTGCGGGATCAGTACGGTAACCCATGCCGATGTGCATTCGTTGTCATGTCCGCGTACTGTGACCCGTACTTACACGGTAACCGATATTAATGGCAATCAGACCACCTGCCAGCAGGTAATTACCGTAACCAATGCGCCCTGTATCGAGGCTTCGTTGTGTACAACTGCAACCAGTACAAACTTGGTTACCGGTTCGCCTTCTTCAGGAACCGGGATTTTATACACCCAGTCGGTTGCTGTTTGCAGCAGTACCACCTATGAAGTGAAGCTTACAGGGGTTTCCGGAACGGCCCCGTTTAATTTCGATGTCACTCTCGATGGCGATGTGGTGAACGATAATGCCATGTACAACAATGGCTCAACGTATGGTTTTAAATTTAAAACCGGGCCGTCGGCATCCAGTGTCAGTTTATCTCTGGTAAACAACGATACCAATTCGCTGACTGTTTCGGCCATCAGTTTTGCCCATTGCGGCCCCACAGTTTCCATCGCCCTGACCACAGAACCTGAATGTGCCGGTGAACTGGCTGAAGTAACAGCCACCGTAACCGGTAGCGGAAGTTATGTGTACCAGTGGGAAGAAAGTTCCAATAGCGGTTCAACATGGTCCGATATTTCAGGGGCAACCAGCACGGTTCTTTCTTTCACATCGTGGAGCGAAACGAAAATATACCGCATTGTGGTATCCGAAACTTCAGCCGGACTGGACGACACCAATTGTTCCATTCAGTCGAATACGGTTTCCATCAGCCCCACCGATAGTTCAGATCCGGTTTACCAGGAAGCCTTTAAAAATGGAATCGACCCCGTGCATACAAGCGGCAATTATACCTATACCGCTTGCGACAACGGAACCAACATATTTGCCTTTTTAAGTTTGGATGCCACCGATTTGATTGACAATTGTTCGGCATTCGAGGATTTAATAAAAACATATTCAATAACTAACGGAATTAATAATGTAACAAATGAAACAGGAGATGCAAGTAGCTACGACTTCCCGGTCGGGACGTCCTCCGTAACCTACACTGCGGAAGATGAAAACGGAAATGTGGGTAGCTTCACATTTACAGTAGTGGTCAACGAAAACCCGGTATTGACAACTATTACAACCGATGGAACCATATCTGCGGACGGTTCCGGCTACAAGCCTTATCAGGGCTCACAGCATACATATACCGTGGATGGAGGTACTGCTGCTTCGGGCAATACGTACATCTGGAAAGTTCTTGATAAGGACAATACGGAACTAACTGCAGGTAATGCAAATACCTATTCAATCAATACATCTAATCAGGCTGCGGTGGTAATTACCTGGGGAAGCTCCATTCCGATCTCAGGGAACAATTACAAAATCGTGGTGCGGAAGGCCAACAGCACAACAAGCTGTTACACCGAAGCAGAACTTTCGGTGACTATTCTGGAAAATACGTTTAACGCGACAGTGGTAAATGCCGGTGACGAATGCCAGGCAGGCGATACCGGTACTTCTGTTGCAAGTTGGACGATAAACAAAACAGGGGGCGCAACCAACTGGAGCTTCGATTACGAAATTAAAGTGGGCTTAACAACCGAGTATTCCGCAAGCGGGGTGTCGGTTTCCGGAGCTTCCACTTCAATCGAGTATATTGTTACCAACCAGGCAGGGGTCGACAAAACGTATACCTTCATTATTTTGAATGTGTTCGACGAGTTTAATACCCCGGAAACCATCCTGACGGATAACGAAGATACGGTGACCCTTTGGGGCGTACCCAACACTTCGGAAATAATGACAGATTAAAAAATTATAATGAAAAATTCAAAATTTTAATGTTAAACCAAAATTTTACAACAATGAAAAAACTGATTTTTTTAGTATGCCTGCTCGTAGGGGTGGGCATAAGTACTAACGTGCTGGCACAAAGTACCGGAACCTCTCCTTATGTAGGAGCAACGCACACATACTCTGCTGCGGATCATGCTGGAAGTACCTATGCATGGTATGTTTATAAAGGTGATTTATCTACTTCTCCGGGTGCTGAGGTTGACCTGACAGATGGTACTTCAAGGGTTGCAAGTATTCAATGGACTACTGCTGTTGTTGGTACTGATTACTATGTTAAAGTAATAGAAACCGTTACTGCAACCGGATGTACCAATACAAAGGTTTTAAGGGTTAGACCGGTTGCTTCTGCATTTGATGTTGCTATTACAGCTGATGTACCTTGTTGGACTGCTGTAACTGTATCTCTTGATGCTGCTACTCCTAAAGAACCTATTTATGCGCATGGTTCAGCTACTATTGCTTATACTTTCACACCGACAAATAATCAGGGGGCGTATAAATTTACCTATGCAATTCCTACAAAAACTGACTTTACCTGGGCTACACCAACCATAACAGGTGATGCTGGTACTCTTAGTGGTGCATCAGGCAATGGAGGTACGTTTACTAGTACTGCTGGGGGTGGTGCAGTAACTTTAACATTTGTTGTTACCAGAACTGATCTTACTAACACAACAGATGCAACTGGAGCTGGAGCAGATTTTGATTCAAATTTAACAATTTCAACTGTTAAGACTGGAACATCGTTTGCAATTAGTGAAACAAGTGGCGCGGATAATGTTAAGAATATTGCAGTAACAAGACCACATACTGCTATTACAACTCCGTAACATTTAACTCTTGAAGAAAAGCATCCTGATATTAACAATGATATTTCTGGCCGCCACAAATTTTGTGGCGGCCCAGGGTGCTTTACGCCCACAGGTAGACCAGCAATTTACCTATCAGGCAACGAACCATACGGATAATACCTACGAATGGAAGATATATAATTCAGATTTATCAGCCGAAACCAATTTGGCAAACTATCAAATTGTTTCCGGTGCTGGAACTAACAGTATCGTCATTAAATGGCTCACACAAGGAACCTATTATTTACAGGTTAAAGAATCTGACACCAACGGTTGTACCAATACCAAAGCATTGCGCATTGAGGTACTACCAAAAGACAACAAAGTAGCAGTAAGCACAGCTACTTCCAACCAATGTTATGCCACCACCTTAAACGCGGTAAACGTTAACCTTACTTTTACTGATGGAAGCAATGCTGCATTGCCGGAAACGGACTACCCAATTACCGTTTCGTACACCCTAAACGGAACAGCCCAAACCGACCAATCGGTTAGCTTTGCCAATAAATATATTACCATTTCAGGCAGTAGCCTAAGTAAAAGCGGCATAGTGAACACCAATAACGTGATCGTTATTACCGGTGCTAAAGACAAAAATAATTTGGAAATTACCCCCGTAACTACCTCGGGACAAGATACACACACGCATACAGTGAATGCGTTACCAACCTCAACGATGGCGGTAAGCGACCCGACGATATGCAGCGGCACACCGGCCACGGTCACCTTAACGGGCAGCGTATCGGGAATAAGCTACCAGCTTCGCCTTGATGCAGACGACAGTACTGTCGGCAGTGCGCAGGCAGGTACAGGCAACGACCTGAGCTTTACGGTCAGCCCGTCGGGCACGACGACCTACAATATATTAGCGGCCAACAGCACAACCAGTTGTTCGGCAGAACTGACAGACAAGGCAGTAGTAACCGTAAAACCGTTACCAACGCTTACTGTATCGGGGACTACCTGTTCGGTCGACTTTACGACGTACACAATCAACTTTAGTTCGAACGGGACGGTAACAAGCACAGCAGGAACGGTATCTGGCAGCCAGGTAACGGGCATCGCGGCAGGTACCAATGTAACGCTTACCGCAACCCTTGACGGTTGCACGAAAACAGAAGCGGTTACAGCCCCCGACTGCAACTGTCCGCCGGTTACGGCCCCTGTTACGGGTGGCAATAAGACGGTATGTTTTGGCACGGCGAACCCGTCGCTGACGGTCACCGTTGGCACAGGCGAGACGGCCGACTGGTATGCTGTTTCCACGGGCGGCACTGCCCTTTCAACAGGCAGCCTGGGCTACACCTCCACCGAGACAGCGGCAGGCACCTATACGTACTATGCCGAAACGCGGCACAGCACGAGCGGTTGCAAGAGCGCGACCCGCACTGCCGTAACCCTGACCATCAACGCCCTTCCGGCTGCGACGATGGCGGTAAGCGACCCGACAATATGCAGCGGCACACCGGCCACGGTCACCTTAACGGGCAGCGTATCGGGAGTAAGCTACCAGCTTCGCCTTGATGCAGACGACAGTACTGTCGGCAGTGCGCAGGCAGGTACAGGCAACGACCTGAGCTTTACGGTCAGCCCGTCGGGCACGACGACCTACAATATATTAGCGGCCAACAGCACAACCAGTTGTTCGGCAGAACTGACAGACAAGGCAGTAGTAACCGTAAAACCGTTACCAACGCTTACTGTATCGGGGACTACCTGTTCGGTCGACTTTACGACGTACACAATCAACTTTAGTTCGAACGGGACGGTAACAAGCACAGCAGGAACGGTATCTGGCAGCCAGGTAACGGGCATCGCGGCAGGTACCAATGTAACGCTTACCGCAACCCTTGACGGCTGTACGAAAACAGAAGCGGTTACAGCCCCCGACTGCAATTGCCCGTCTGTTACGGCCCCTGTTACGGGAGGCAATAAGACGGCATGTTTTGGTACGGTGAACCCGGCGCTGACGGTCACCGTTGGCACAGGCGAGACGGCCGACTGGTATGCTGTTTCCACGGGTGGCACTGCCCTTTCCACAGGCAGTCTGAGCTACACCTCCACCGAGACAACGGCAGGCACCTATACCTATTATGCCGAAACGCGGAACAGTACGAGCGGTTGCAAGAGTGCAACAAGGACGGCTGTAACGCTGACCATCAACGCGCTTCCGGCTACTTCTGTAATTACCGGCAACAGCGCCCCTGCCTGCAACGCAACAGGCATCACATACAATGTTTCGCTGACCAGCGGTTCCATGTATGCATGGACTGTACCATCAGGGGCGACAATCACTTCCGGGGCAACCGGTCCGAACAATAATTCAGTAACGGTTAATTTTGGTTCAACCAACGGAGATATTACCGTTACCGAAACGAATGCAGCCGGGTGTGTTGGAACTGTCCGTACATTGTCTGTTACCTTGCAGGGTTGCGGTATGGCGGCAAATTTCTCGGGCTCTCCGCTAAGTGTCTGCGAAGGCTCAACAGTTACGTTTACCAATACTTCGACCGGAACAAGCGGAAGTACAACATATAACTGGAATTTTGGTGATGGGGCCAGCCCGGCCACGGCAACAGGAATTGGTCCGCATACGGTTACATATACAACAAGCGGCACAAAAACGGTTTCGATGACTGTGACCGATGGGGCATCTGATACTGAAACAAAAACCAATTATATTACGGTTGGCCAGAATTCTGTTGGGGGAACTATTTCCGGGGGAGGGACGGTTACTTCAGGAACGAACAGTACCATACTTATCCTGTCGGGACATACAGGAACGGTAAGCAAGTGGCAGCAATCGATCGATGGCGGCGCCAACTGGACTGATATTGCCAACACGACAACCAGCCTGACAGCAACCAATCTTACCCAGACTACCACGTACAGGGCCGTGATTGCCAACGGGACTTGTCCTTCGGTTAATTCGGGAACAGCAATCATTACCGTTACAACGGCGCCTGCAAACCGGCCGCCGGTAGCCCAAAGAGATACGTATGTGGTGTACAGCAGTCAGCCTCTGTCCGGCAATGTTTCAACGAACGACTTTGATCCGGATGGAAATGGTTTGGTTTATTCCACTACTTTGGTAGTCAATCCGGTAAAGGGAACCGTAGTTATGTACGCCGACGGTTCATTCGTGTATTTCCCGCTTACAGGAGAAAAAGGAACGGATCAGTTTGTTTACAGGGTGTGCGACAATGCAGCGTCAAGCCAGTGTGTCGATCAATATGTCGATATATCGTTCTTCAATAACGGACCGGTTGCAGGCAATGATTCCTTTACCACGGAAAAAGGAGTAACACTGTCGGGCAGCCTGAAAGGAAACGACAGCGATCCGGATCAGAATAATTTGCTATACAATACAAGTCCGGTTGTTGGCCCCCAACATGGTTCTGTTGTTATAAATGCAAATGGTACATTTACGTATATACCTGTTTCTTCTTATGTGGGTACAGATACGTTTACGTACCGGGTTTGCGATGACGGTTCTCCTTCGAAATGTGCAGATGCACAGGTAACTATTACCGTTACAGCGCCGGTTATTACAAACCATCCTCCGGTGGCCATGAATGATATTAACAACACCTTGATGAATATCGCAGTGTCGGGCAATGTGCTGACCAACGACTCGGATCCCGATGGCGACGCTATTGCGCTTATTACGTCACCGTATTCGCTTCCGTCGAACGGAACTGTTGTGATGCATACGAACGGGACATATACGTACACTCCCGATAAGGATTTTACGGGTGAAGATTTCTTTATGTATGTAATCTGCGAAGTGGAAACCAGTCCAATTCTTTGCGATACGGCGCTTGTTACAGTTGAAGTCAGACCTGATATTACAGGTAACCGGGTGCCGGTAGCCAACGAAGATGAAATCTCCACTTCGGTCAATAAACAGGTTTCAGGAAATATATTGCTAAATGACTTTGACCCTGATATGGATAATTTCTCTTTGAGCAGGATTACTTCGAATGTGAAGAATGGTGTTCTTGAATTCCGGCAAGACGGAACATTTACCTATACTCCGAATATTGGTTTTGAGGGAATTGACCAATTTATTTATGAAATCTGTGATGATGGCAGCCCGTCGTTATGTTCTAAGGCTACAGTTACCATTACCGTTACTGCGTTGAGCGCAGATAACAACCCTCCGTTTGCTGCTGATGATGCTGCATTTACTTCGGGCGACCCGCTGAAAGGAAATGTTAGTCAGAATGACTCTGATCCGGATGGCGATAAATTAACGTTTACTGTTTTTAGTAATCCGTCGAAAGGGACAGTTATCCTGAATCCGGATGGTACGTATGAATATATTCTCAATGCGGGAGTTTTGCAAGGTTCCGATCAGTTTGTCTATCAGGTATGCGATGATGGCGAACCAGTTAAATGCAACAAGGCAACCGTTTATATTACGATTATTGTGAACCGGCCTCCCGTAGCTGTAAATGACGATCTTTTCTGTTTGCCCGGGGAAACAAAAACCGGGAATGTTCTGATCAATGATTCCGACCCGGACGATCATCGTTTAACCGTGAAGACAGCCCCTGTTCGCGGGCCTTCGAACGGTTCCATTACATTATCAGCAAATGGTTCGTTCTCGTATATTCCAAATACCGGTTTCTCCGGAGAAGATAGCGTTAAATACGAAGTGTGCGATGACGGTGTGCCTGTAAAATGCGCACAAGCAACCATCCTTATTACAGTACAGGATACCATTGTTCCCGATCGTTTGGCAACCAACGATATAAATACAACAATCCAAAATAAGGCGGTAAGTGGTAATGTTCTGACCAATGATGATGACTATTTTGCAGCAAATTCGGTAACTACCCTTTACACACAGCCACAGCATGGTTCAGTCGTTTTAAATACCAATGGAGCATATACATATACTCCTGTAACCGATTATACCGGCGAGGATAATTTCTTCTATATTGTTTGTACCAATGATCCTCCGGCTGATTGCGACACCATGAAGGTTACCATTACCGTAATTCCGGCTGAGATTAAAAATGGCCCGGTTGCAAATAATGATGAAACTGAAACGATGGCTGGTACTGCAATTACCAGTAATTTGCTTTCGAATGACTATTCTCCTTCAGGGGAACCAATGGTGTTAAATGTACAACCCATCTCGGGACCATCATTTGGTTCGGTGACAATCAATCCCGATGGTACGTATACCTATACTCCGGCAGGCGGGTTTGTTGGCGTTGATCAGTTTGTCTACGAGGTGTGTGGAAAAGTTTCCGATGTTTGTTCTACGGCAGTTGTCACAATCAGTGTCAGGGAAAAAGAAAGCAACCTGATTTTTGCTGCCGATGACGCATTCTTTACGTATGGCGCTGCTGTTTCCGGAAATATTCTGGATAATGATATTTATGAAAGCGCGACTCTTCAGTTAAACCGGTCGCCGCTGGTCGGCCCTGCAAACGGGACAGTAGTTATTAATGCCGATGGTTTGTTTACATATACGCCCAATAACGGGTATGAAGGGATTGACCATTTTGTTTATGAAATTTGCGACAGGAGCTCAGGCGTTTGCGATAATGCAACGGTTACAATAACTGTGTTGCCTGCCCCTGTACAGTATGCCGATTTATCTGTTACGAAAAAAGCGACTCCGATTCTTCGCGTAAACGAAGAAATTACCTTTGAACTTCTGGTTACCAACCTGGGGAATTCAAAAGCGCTTAACGTCAGAATTGCGGATTTCCTTCCCGGATATATAAAGAAAGCAACATACCGGATTGGAACTAGTCCGACATCCAGAGCATGGACAAATATTTTGGCTCTTGGAGATATGGAAGTAAGCCAGTCGGCTGTTATCTATATAAATGGGATCGTAGGAGAGTCTGCGCCCAATACAATCACTAATTTAGCTTCGGTGGTCAGTGATGTTTGGGATCCGAATTTCAGCAATAATATTTCCGTTGCTAAAACTGAAGTGAACCGTAGTCCGAAGATTATTATTGCAGGAAGTCCTGTTATTTCGCTGGGATGTTGCAATACGGAAGGAGTTATTATTGATGCCAGTCAGACGACTGGGGAAACAGGACTTCGCTATCGTTGGGAACCAACTATTTATCTTGATAATCCAACGATTGCGGCCCCGCGTTTTACACCCGGAGAAAATACGGAATACACCCTGACTGTAACCGATGAAAATGGTCTGAAGAGTACGGAAACAGTACGGGTACAAATTGTTGATTGTCCGGATGCAGTTACCGATGGAATTGTATTTGTTGAATCACCGACATCTACTTTAATTGCTGACGGCTCGGAAAGCAAGGGGAACGGTATTTCCTTCCGCTGGTGGACATTCGATGGCATTATCATGAACGGGCAAACCAATTCAACGGCGCAAATCAGCGGACTTGGCAAATATTACCTCGAAGTCACCGATTCATACGGATGTTCGAATGTTGATTCATTGATCGTCGGGCAGTATATACAGGCCATAGCAGACACTGTTGAGATGGATTTGAATACGACAATTGATATTAATATTGCTGCCAACGATATACCTCAAGGCGATATTGATCCCTCCAGTATTTCCATTAAAGAGCCGCCGGATCATGGTATTGCGGTAATTGTTGGCGATTCGTTGATTAACTATACTCCCGATCAGTATTATGCAGGTACCGACGAATTTATCTATGTCATCTGCGATTACTTCCGGAATTGTGACGAAGCTAATGTATTGGTGATCATCAACGATCAGGCATTTTTTGCACCAGATGCTTTTTCTCCAAACGGTGACGGGATCAACGATCGATTTGAGGTGGTGGGCATCTCGAAATACAATAAGGTACAGATTGAGATTATCAACCGTTGGGGTAATGTGGTGTACAAATCGGATAACTATGGCTTGGGAGAAGGCCGGGATGGATATTGGGATGGTACAGCCAATACCGGATTGCGACTTGGTCAGGGACCGGTTCCTGCCGGAACGTATTTCTATATTATACGGTTCGATAATGGAGAAAAAATTTCCAATTCACTATATCTCGACCGATAGACAATATCTTTATTCCCAATATAATACCAATCTGTCTTCTATTTTATTTTACATAAACGGAGGCTGTTTGATATTAACAATTCGTTGTTGATAGTTGTGATTGCAGTTTTGATACCTCTGTTTCCCCGTTTGCTCAATGCTTGTTTCCGTTCCCAATGCCAAATGCTATGTTTGGCTGGTTAATTTCAGGAACCATGTTTATTGCTTCCTGAGATTAGAAGCAAAGACATAATGGTAACGGGAGTAATACATAGAAACATATACTATGCAGTATTTGTATTTGTGATGGTTTTAATTTCATCCAATGCAAATGCACAGCAGGAGACCATGTACACACAGTACATGAGCAATGTGTTGTCTATTAATCCCGCCTACGCTGGTTCCAATGATATGCTTAGTTTGAACGCGGTTTCCCGGAACCAGTGGGTAGGCGTTAATGGAGCCCCCGAAACCCAGACTTTCTCAGTTCATTCTCCCTTTACCAAATATCGCATGGGGCTTGGCTTATCTTTTCTGAAAGACAAGATCGGGCCTATCTCTCAAACCGGAGTTAGTATTGATTATTCCTATACCATTGATTTTGACCGGCGCCGTTACCTTGCCTTTGGGCTAAAGGGTGGCGTAAACTTCTATTCTGCGGGGTATTCCGATCTGGAACTTGTCGATCCCGACGATGCTGTTTTCCAGACAGATGTGGTACGTCGGTTTCTGCCGAATGTTGGTGTTGGTGCATATTACTATACCGAACGTTTTTATGCAGGTTTATCGGCGCCAAAGCTGATCGAAAACATAATTAACCCGCACGAAGGTTTTTCGAGCGAGTATGTCAACCGCGAAGAGTTACACTTATTCCTCATGTCGGGTTATGTTTTCGATGTCAACCGTATCCTGAAATTCAAGCCCCATTTTATGGTGAAGTATGTTCAGGATGCTCCGATCTCTATTGATTTCTCTGCTCAATTCCTGATTTACGATCGTTTGTGGCTGGGCGCTATGTACCGGCTGGGCGATTCATTTGGAGGATTGATGCAGGTTCAGATTACCAATCAGTTAAAAGTTGGATATTCTTATGACCTGTCAGTGAATAATCTGGGTTCTTTTAACAACGGAACCCATGAAATAATGGTTAGTTACGACTTCAACTTCGGACGGGGAAGGGTGAAATCACCAAGGTATTTCTAATGAATATGAAAATGATTTTATCAGGAACATATAAAAAAGGAATTTTGATACTGGCGCTGCTTCTGGCGCTGGTTTCAGCCGGGTATTCGCAAAAAATGGCAGTACGTCTGGGCGACAGTAATTTCAGGGAGTTCAATTTTATTGCAGCCATTGAATACTATGAGTATGCATTTGAACGCGACAGCGCTGATAGCTATGTAATCCGCAAACTTGCTGAGGCCAATAACAACATAGGTAAAAGCGAACAAGTTGAAAAATGGTTGAGTATTCTCGTCCGGAAAGGTTCAGCCGAAGCCACTGATCTTTACCAGTATGCACAGGCTTTAAAAAGCAATGGCAAATATGCAGAAGCTGAAAAAGTAATGAGCGATTACGCTGTTTTGAAACCGGATGATGCCCGTACCCTGATGGAAGTTTCTATGTTGGAATATATTCAGTTTCTGATGCGCGATTCGTCGAAATATGTCATCATGAACGCGTCAACCAATACCAAGGGTTCAGATATGGGGCCGGCCTATTACAAAAATGAACTTGTTTTCTCGTCGACTTCGCTGTCGGGCACGGTAACCAAACGAACTTACGGATGGAACGAACTTCCGTACCTTGATATGTACGTCGCTCAGATTGCATCAAACGGCGACCTCCGGTTCCCAAAACCATTCGCGCCAAAACTGAAAACCAACTTTCACGACGGGCCAATGACCTATGATGAAAAGAACGACCGGATTTTTTATACCATAAATAATGCAACAAAAGGGCGTATCCTTAAAAGCAAGGGAGGTGTGACCAATCTGAAAATCAATTTTGCAAAAAGGGTAGAAGATGACTGGGAATACGATGGCAGTTTTCGTTTCAACAACGAAGAATATTCAGTAGGGCATCCCTCTATTGATAGTACCGGCAACGTGTTGTATTTCGCAAGCGATATGCCCGGGGGATATGGCGGCACCGACATCTATTTCTCTATTTATTCTGAAAGCCGCTGGAGTACCCCGTACAATCTCGGCCCGAAAGTGAACTCCGAAGCCAACGAACTTTTCCCGTTTATAAGCAACGAAGGGGTCTTGTATTTTGCTTCCAACGGACATGGAGGGATGGGCGGACTGGATATTTTCTTCTCGGTCCCTGAAAACGGTGTTTTCGATGCAATCGAAAATATGGGTTATCCGGTGAACAGTCCGAGGGATGATTTTGCCCTCGTGCTCGATAAATTCGGAATGCAGGGATATTTCACTTCCAACCGCACAACAGGGAAAGGCGACGACGACATTTATTATATGAAGATTACCCGTGTGCCGGTTGTCATTCGCGGGTTGATACGCGACCGGATTACGGAAGAACCTTTGAGCAGCGCTGAGGTTTCGTTGATAAACAGCGCCGGGCAGGTTGTTTCTACTTCCCTGTCGAGGGCAAACGGAGCATTCGAATTTGAACTGAACAAGGGGGAAGACTATTCACTGCTGGCCCGGAAAGAAATGTATTCAGAGGATAAGAAAACAGTTTCAACCATGGGACTGAGGCCAAATCAGGAAGTATTTGTTGAGATATACCTCGAAAGTACAGTTCCGGAAGCGCCTGTTGCAGAAGAAGTTTCCAAATCATCGGTTGATTATCCCGAACCTTTGAAGATGGAAGAGGAAAACGGGGAGCCGATTCAGGTGCTTGAGTTGGAATACATCAATTATGATCTGGACAAATGGGATATACGAAACGATGCGGCTGAAATACTTGACCGCTTACTGGCTATTATGATTGAATATCCCGACCTGGAGATCCGGCTTGAATCGCATACCGATTCCCGGGGAGGCGATGATTACAACCTGCTTTTGTCGAAAAGAAGGGCGCGTTCGGCTTTTGAATATTTGATTGACAGGGGAATCGACCCGGCCCGGGTGCAATACGAGGGATACGGTGAAACCAGGTTGTTGAACCGGTGCGCAAATGATGTGGAATGTACAGAAGAAGAACATGAGGTAAACAGAAGGACGATTGTTAAAGTGGTTCGCAAGGGAGAAGTTAGAAAAAGAGGACAGAGAGGAATATTCTACTTCTAGCCTTTGCAAAGAAGATACTCCCGTTACGATTGTGTCAATTGTAACAAGGCGCTCCCGGCAGTGGCCGGGGCGCCTTTACAAGGAAACAGGATTTGGGAGATACGTTCAGGAAAAATGATGAAATAAAAATACTCCCGTTACAATTGTGTCAATTGTAGCAAGGCGCTCCCGGCATTGGCTGGGGCGCCTTTACAAGGAAACAGGATTTGGGGATACGTTCAGAAAAATGATGAAATAAAAAATACTCCCGTTACAATTGTGTCAATTGTAGCAAGGCGCTTCCGGCAGTGGCCGGGGCGCCTTTACAAGGAAACAGGATTTGGGAGATACGTTCAGGAAAAATGATGAAATAAAAATACTCCCGTTACAATTGTGTCAATTGTAGCAAGGCGCTCCCGGCATTGGCCGGGGCGCCTTTACAAGGAAACAGGATTTGGGAGATACGTTCAGCAAAAAAAGATGAAATAAAAAATACTCCCGTTACAATTGTGTCAATTGTAGCAAGGCGCTTCCGGCAGTGGCCGGGGCGCCTTTACAAAAAGTTAGAAACAGGGGGTTATGAAAATGGGTAGCAGAGTTAAAAATACCCCGCAGAAAATATTGAGTAGATTTTCAAGTCTATTCCAATTGCGTTTCGTGACTGGGAAAGTTTACTCCCGTTACAATTGTGTCAATTGTAACAAAGGCGCCTTTGGCAATGGCCGGGGCGCCTTCTTTTTTTAGAATGCCAGTCTTCATGGGTAGGTCAAATACCCGAAGATTTCACAAATAATAAGCAGCGAATTATCCTTATGCTGATAGGATGTCTCTCCTTATGCTGATAGAGTGTCTTTCCTTATGCTGATAGAGTGTCCCGCATTAGGCTGATAGGGTACCTCTCATTATGCTGATAGAGTGTCTCTCATTAGGATGCTGAAAGTCTCTGCTCTGGGGAAGAGATTATTCTTTTGGGTGCGCCGGTTTGTAACCGGCATTTTTTAGAAATCGCGGATAAAATCCGCGACACCCGGCATTGCCTAATCGTATCCTGATGAAATTAGTTTAGCATGAGGCAGCTAACCATGCGCCCGGTATCGGCGCCATCGCGCCGGGCAGAAAAGAACAAGCACTCCAGTTCGTACGAGCACATGCCTAACAATTCAATATTTTCTGCGTTTACGCCACTCTCTGTAAGCAATGTCCGATTGGCCTCCCACAGGTCGAAAAATGCTTTTCCGTCTCTCACTGAAGGAATCAGCAATGCTTTATAATTGGGAAATTTTTCAATAACCAGGCTGATCACATCGTCGCCCACTTCGTAGGCATGTTTATAGATCGACGGGCCAATACCCGCTTTTATATTTTCAGGGCAACATCCAAATTCACGGCTCATTCGTTCAATAGTCTTTTTAACCAGTTTATCTACCGTTCCCCGCCAGCCCGCATGAACCACGCCAATAACTTTCTGTTTTGGATCGAATAATAGAACGGGAACACAGTCCGCAGTTTGAATAGCAATGCAAAGTCCTTTCTGATTGGTGATCAGGGCGTCTTTCCCTTCCAAATCTTTACGGGTCGTTTGTTCGGTTACCACTTCAACCAGGTCAGAATGAGTTTGTTTTGGAAAATAAATTTGTTCAGGCGCAACTTCCATTGCTTTTGAAAACTCTTTCCGGTATTCTTTCCACGGATGTTCACAGGACTCTGAAAACCTGGGTTTTTCTCCGGTTTTCCAACCTTCTTTGGTGGTAATACAATGTTTGATTGTCTGTTCTTTCCTGAAGATATCAAATTGCAATACCGATAGACTGCCAAAATTTGTCTTTCGCATGAGAGTGTGTTTCATAAATAAAGAATTTCAAAACTATGAATTTTTATTTTGAAAAAATTAGCTCTGCAACAGGTTATTCATTTTCTCTTTGTCAGAAATTTTTATATAACGGCGTTGTAATTCGATGTATCCGTCCCTGCTCATCTCTCCCAGCGCCCGGGCCAACGCAGGTCGGGTAACTCCAAAAAATTCAGCCATTTGCCCCTGAGAGTGAGGAATTTCAACAATCTGTAAATGGTCGCCGGCCTGTTCAAGCAAGTAATGGGCTATTTTTTGTTTGATGGTGCGGAACGATAAAAATTTTAGCTTTTGCGAAAGAAATTGTGCCCGTGTTGAAATGGCGTTCAGGTAATTATTCAGTATTTGCGTATCCCGCTGAAGCAATTTGACGAACTCCTGCTTCGGGATACTTACAATTTCTACCGTATTATTGGCAACTACAGTTACCGGAAACTGGTTGTTTTTCCCGAACAGGAATGCCGTAGCAAGCGGATGGGGGGCTTCAATATCTTCAATCTTAATCGTTTTTCCTGAATAATCGCTCATTTCAGCTTTTACACTTCCGATCTGTACAATATTGAGCCGGTCGCAGACATCGCCTGCCGACAGGATTATCTCGTCTTTTGAATATTTTTTTACCTGAAAATGAATATCCCTGAAAAGTTCTTCCAGCCGGACTTCGGATATTCCTCTGAATATAGGCGATTGCGATAAAATGGAATAATCAGTCATAAAAATGTGGTGTTTGTAATAAATGGTACAACCTAACAAACGATAAATCGGTTCTTTTGTTCTTGAAAAATACGAAAATGTATGATACGCGAGATTGTAAAAATTGACGAAGATAAGTGCAACGGATGCGGTGTTTGCGTGCCGAACTGTCACGAAGGGGCTTTACAGATTATTGACGGGAAGGCCCGGTTGATCAGCGAACTGATGTGCGACGGGCTGGGTGCTTGCCTGGGCCATTGCCCTGAGGGCGCCATCGAAATCGAAAAACGGGAGGCCGAAGAATACGATGAAGTGACAGTCATTCAGCAAATGATTCCCAAAGGGAAAAATACACTGATTGCCCATTTAAAACATCTGAAAGAGCACGACGAGCATGTGTTCCTGAAACAGGCTGTTGAGTATTTGCGTGCCAACGAAGGAATTCACCGATTGAATGTTGCAGAGATTACGCGGGAAGTACACTCGCATTCGAAGGCACACGATCATGCCGAAGCGGGTTGCGGAGGCGGTTGTCCGGGATCGGCGCCGGTAAGTTTTGCCCCTCACAATTTTCGGATGGCTCCCGAAGCAACCGGCGCTATTCAGTCGGAGTTGCAGCAGTGGCCGGTGCAAATGCACCTGATCAATCCGGCGGCCGGTTATTTTCACGGACAGGACATGGTTTTGGCAGCCGACTGCGCAGCCTTCAGTCACGGTGATTTTCACCGTACTTTCCTGCGTGGTAAAAAGCTGGTTATTGCCTGTCCGAAACTCGATTCAGGAAAAGATATTTACGTGGAAAAAATCCGTCGCCTGATCGACGAATCAAAAATAAATACGTTGACAATTATCATGATGGAAGTACCTTGTTGCGGCGGATTGAGCCAACTGGTGAAAATTGCACAGTCGCAATCAACCCGCAAAATTCCGGTAAAAGAGGTGATCATCGGCATCCGGGGCGATGTGCTTTCTGAAGAATGGGCATGAAAAATAGATTGATTGCGCTTGCAGTCAAATATGGGGTGAGATAGGGAAGGTTCGTATGAAACCGGGGCGTTTGTCCCGGTTTTCTTATTTTAATACGGGACATTGCCTGTCAGGAATGGCAGAATAAAACACCGGATTCTTCAAACATTCTTTCCCTGCCATTGTTTTACTGATTGATTATAGAAATAAGGTATAACTGATTTAATATTGAAATAAAGATGAATGTATATAAATCTCTGTTCTTTGCAATTCTGACTTCTTTTGTTGTGTTACAGGCACAAGCGCAGCATACCGACGCCAATGTTTTCGGCGATGTAAAATCGGATGCAAACAATGAGCATATCCCCTTTGTGAATATTTATATTGAAGGGACCAACATTGGAACCACAACCGACCAGACCGGTCATTACATGATAATCGACCTCCCGGAAGGAACACACGTAATTGTTGCTAAATCGCTGGGATACCTGACGGCAAAAGATACTGTTACGGTTCGAAAGGGACAAAGCCGGGAAATAAACTTTATGCTGAAAGAAGAAACCATGGCAATTAATGAAGTGGTTATTACCGGTACAAAAACCTTCAAGCGACAAACCGATTCCCCCGTCATTGTAAATATTTTGGACAGCAAATCGCTGGATATGGTGCAGGCCAGCAATATATCCGAGGGGCTCCGTTTTCAGCCCGGATTGCGGGTGGAAACCGATTGCCAGACGTGTAATTACACCCAGTTGCGTATGAATGGGCTGGGAGGCGGTTATTCCCAAATACTGATTAACGGACGGCCTGTTTTTAGTCCGTTGACCGGCTTGTACGGGATGGAACAAATACCGGCCAACATGGTCGACCGGATAGAGGTGGTCCGTGGGGGAGGTTCAGCCTTGTACGGCTCCAGCGCCATCGGGGGTACCGTTAATATCATTACCCGGATACCGCAGGAAGCAGCTTACGATTTCAGCGTGTCGTCCCAAAATATCAATGGAAAAGCAAACGATGTCATTTTTACCGGGAACATCAATATGCTGACGCACAAACGAAATGCAGGGGCGTCGATCTTTGTAAACCGGAGACTACGGGATGCTTACGATCATAACGGAGATAACTTTTCGGAAATGCCTGAACTAAAAGAAAATTCATTTGGTGCAAATATTTTTTATAAGCCAGACCAAAATCAAAAGCTTGAAGTCAATTTCACAAGCCTGAATGAATTCCGTTACGGCGGAGAAATGGTGAACAAAGCGGCATATCTTGCTAAGCAATCGGAAGAGCGTACCCACAATGTACTCATGGGAGGGCTCGATTATCAAATCAATTTTAATGAAGACAAGAGTTCGTTTATTGCGTATCTGGCAGGGCAGTATACCAACCGGATTCATTATACCGGTATTGTTCCGGATGAACCTGCGGACATTGAAGCTCATCTGGCCAATCCGCCGTATGGTTACACCGACAACACAACCTTGCAGGTTGGCGTTCAGGTTAATCACCGGTTACAGGAATTTTTCAGCGGTACCAATGTGTTGACTTTCGGTACGGAATATGTTTTCGACGATGTATTCGATACCATTCCTTCATACAATTACGAAACCGATCAGATTACCAAAAACGTTGGCGGGTTTGCACAAAGCGACTGGCAGATTACCCCAAATACCAACTTGCTGACCGGCATCCGAATTGATAAGCACAATCTGGTGGATAAAGTTATTGTCAGCCCCCGGGTGTCATTTCTTCATAAAGTGAAAGATTATACTCAGATTCGTTTGACCTGGGGAACCGGTTTTCGTGCACCACAGGCATTCGATACCGACATGCACATTGCTTTTGCCGGAGGTGGTGTGTCGCGTATTTCGCTGGCCGATAACCTGACTCATGAACGGTCGAACAGTTTCAGCGGATCGGTTAATTTCGATAAGCCGACTGAACGGTTTATCGTGGGATTTACCCTGGAAGGTTTTTATACCAAGCTGAATGATGCTTTTTACCTGCACCCTATCGGTGAGGACGAATTTGGACAGCGTTTCGAAAAACGCAATGGCGACGGAGCCTCCGTTCAGGGAGGAACCCTTGAACTCAGGGCAAATTACAATCGAAAAATACAACTGGAAGCAGGTGTTACTTTGCAATCGAGTTTGTACGATAAACCCGTCGAAAATATTGAAGGGCTGGAAGCAAAACGTGAATTTTTAAGGACTCCCAATGAATACGGTTATCTCACCTTGATGTTTACTCCCAATAAGAAAATTAATGCTTCAGTCAGCAGTGTGTACACCGGCCCGATGGAACTGGTGCATTATGCAGGCGCTCCGGAGCAAACGACAGATGAATATGTCACTTCTCCATCGTTTACCGAATTGAATTTTAAGCTGGGGTATACATTTAATATTGAATCGGTTGACTCGGGACTTGAAATCTTTGGCGGAATGAAGAACCTGACGAATGCATTTCAGGATGATTTCGATTCGGGCAAAAACCGCGACAGCAATTACGTTTACGGCCCCGGCTCTCCAAGAACAATTTACATCGGGCTGCGGGTAAAATCATTTTAATCCGGGATTGTAAAAAATAAGTTTTAATCAGATGAGGCTGTCCTCCTTTTTTGTTATCCGGTTCAGATAGACATCGGCAGAAACAGAAAGTTTTCAAAAACTTTAAACCCAGAAATAGTTAATCGCAATTGATTTTTGTAAATTGGGAATCGTTTGCAAATACAACCGGGACCCTGTTTTAACCGGATTTTTAAGACTATACCAATTAAACTGATTATGAAAACGTATTCATTTGTAGTTATTGTATTGCTTCTTTCTGTGAGTTTTTTGTCATTCTGTAAATCGCAAAAGGTTGAATTTAAGAATAACGAAACGGAAAAGAAGGTAGAAGTTTTTGTTGACGGCAAGTTATTTACTGCCTTCATTTATCCCGACAACATGGAAAAGCAATCGCTTTATCCAATACTCAGTGCTTCAGGAAAAATAATTACACGTGGCTACCCGATTGAGCCGCGTCCCTTTGAACGGACCGACCATCCGCACCATGTGGGGTTGTGGTTCAACTTTGGCGATGTAAACGGATTGGACTTCTGGAATAATTCCTTTGCTGTAAAGCCGGAAGATAAACATCGGTTCGGATCAATTAAATTCAAAAAGATTGTTTCTGAAAACCCGTCAAAAGGAGAATTGGTAACACAATCCGATTGGGTCGACAAAGACGGAAATATTCTTTTGAATGAAGAAACAACCTTTGTTTTTTCGGGAGAAGAAAACGTACGGACGATTGAACGCACCACGAAACTCACGGCGGTGCAACAGATAACTTTTACTGAAAATAAGGAAGGTCTGCTCGGGCTGAGGCTCGACCGTGCATTTGAAGAACCGGCGCAAAAACCGGGGACTTTTCTTGATGCCAGCGGAAAAGTTACCGAAGTTCCGGTTCTGAATAACGATGGAGTAAATGGTGTTTACCGCAATGCGGAAGGAATTACCGGTGGCGATGTGTGGGGAAAACGAAGTCCGTGGGTTGCTTTGCGTGCCGAAAAGGAGGGAGAGGTACTTACGATTGTAATTTTCGACCATCCGCAGAATGCAAATTACCCGGCTTGGTCGCATGCCCGGGGTTATGGGCTTTTTGCTGCCAACAACCTGGGCGGCCGCAATTTCGACAAAAATGCAGAACCGGTGCAACTTATCCTGAATTCAGGAGAGAATCTTGTGTTTAAGCACAAAGTAGTTATTGGCGGCGATTTATCGGATGCGGAAATCATGGGAATAGCAAATAAGTTCAACAAGGGCAACTAAACTGGAAACTGGATGAACGTGGGAAAGAATGCAGTCGTAATGATGTCATTTCCAATAATAACAATTTAGCAATTTTTAGCAATTCAGCAATTCAACAATTCTGCCATTGTCCTCTTATTTCCCCATCCTGAACAGGATTTCTTTTTCCTCTTTGTTCAGTGAATCGTAACCCGATTTGCTGATTTTATCAAGGATTTCGTTAATGTGTTCCTGTTGGGCGTTTTTGCGCCGGTTGTAGTCAATGTCGCGGTCGCTGGCATTACGGTAGGTGATTTTTACTTTCGGCTTTGGCTTCAACCATTTGGCAACGGCTTCAATCAGCAGGCTGAGGCCTTTCGAAATATCGGTTCCTTTTTTATACTGAAGTGCGAAAATCATTCCAAGGAAAGCGCCGCCCAAATGAGCCAGGTTCCCACCTGCATTCGATGTCGAAATTCCGATGATGTACATGAGAACCGAAATTAACGCAATATATTTCATTTTTACCGGCCCGATAAACATCAGGTAAATGGTGTGGTTCGGCACATAAACACCCACCGCAATCACGATGGCAATTACTGCTGCCGAGGCGCCCATTAGTTGCGAGGCGGCCAGTACCTTATCGAAAGCCGGGAAAAGATTGTATGCTAGCAGGTAAAACAAACCTCCGGCAATCCCGCCAAGCAGGTAAACGCCCAGTAGTTTTCGTCCGTCGAAGTAGGAAAGGAAAATACGGCCCAGCCAATACAGCCAGAGAATATTAAAAAGAATATGAAGGAAGCTGAAATGCAGGAACATATACGTGATGATCGTCCACGGGCGTGCCAGCAACTGGTTCACATCGGCGGGCATGGACAGCCAGCCAATCAATGGAAATTCCTGCCCGGAAAGAAAATAGAAAACATTAATAATGCGTATCAGTAGGAAAACGCCGATATTAATATAAATCAACCGGGTCAGGGCCGAACCTTCGCGAAACGATTCTTTTATTTCGTCAACAATGCTCATCACTTCCAAATAAAAAAGTCGTTAATAAAAACTTTTCGAACTTTTGTTCCAGTATTTTATCAGTATAAAACCGAAAATCATACCGCCGAGATGTGCAAAATGTGCGATATTACTGGCCGACTGGGTCAATCCGAGATAGAGTTCGATTGCCCCGAACCCAATTACAAGATATTTGGCTTTAATCGGAATAGGCGGGAATAACAACATCAACTGAGTATTTGGGAAAAGCATCCCGAAGCCGAGCAGTACACCGTACACCGCGCCCGATGCGCCTACCGTTGGCGTATTGATTACCGCGTTGAGCTTGGCCATAAGCGGATCGGAAAAGTTTTTACCTTGGTCAAAGGCAGCAGCTCCATCACGTATAACCCAATCCACCATTTCGGGGGTCATTTTGCCAACGAGTGACTGATATTCCAGAAAGTTAACAAACAAATGGAGAGCGGCCGCGCCCAATCCGGTCACAAAATAGAACACGAAAAAACGTTTGGGTCCCCACACGCTTTCCAGTACGCGTCCAAACATCCAAAGGGAATACATGTTGAAAAGCAAATGGATAAAACCGCCGTGCATAAACATGTGGGTCACCAATTGGAAAGGCCTGAATTTTTCGGAACTGAAATAATGAAGCCCCAGCGTATCGGACAGATCGATACCCCTCATACTTAAAATGTAAGTCGCCAACAACATCAACGCATTGATGATGACGAGGTTTTTTACCACGGGAGGGGTCGAACTGAACCCGGAATTGTAATTTTGCATGATACTGTCGTTTTGTTTACGGCTACAATAGCCAGACCAAAATTTATATTTTATACTGCCGCAGTTATTCCGCGACAGATTGTCATTTCAACATCTTTTCAAAATCGTCCACTGGCAGGATCGACAATATCTTTTTCCCTGTCGGTGAAAAATTGGGAGTCTGACAGGCAAATAAGTTGTCTATCAATTCGTTTATCTCATCGGGTTGCAATGGTTGTCCATAGTTGATTGCCGAAGCTTTCGCCAGCGATACCGCCACTTTTTCGCGGGCTTTTTCTTTCACATCGGGAACACTTTGTTTGTATTCTTCCAGCAGGCTTTCAATCACTTCCTGAGGCGAATTGGTATTCAGCATGCCGGGTGTTCCGTTTATAATAAAGGTATTGTTGCCAAATTCGCGAACATCGAAGCCCAGCGCTTTCAGGTCGTCGAGAATGCTGGTCAGTAAGGCAGCATCCGAAGCATTCAGCTCGAACGTATGCGGAAATAATTGTTGCTGGCTGGCCACCTCGTTCGATTTCAGTACATTCATAAATTGTTCGAACAGGATGCGCTCGTGCGCCCGTTTCTGGTCGATCACCATCAATCCCGATTTTACCGGAGTCAGTATATATTTATTTTTAAACTGAATGAAATTCTTTCCTGAAAACATTTCGGACCCCTGCATTTGCGTTTGCACGGCTTCTTCCCGTGGTTCGGAGTAAATTGTTGGTTGGCTGATTTTTTCATTTTCCAGCCCGGAATATAATTTTTCCCAATTCGCAGTATTCGCTTTTTCGGCTGGTGGATACGATGAATAATTTTGCGACGGTCTTTCTGATTTGAACGGATTGTAGTCGGGATTGATCCGTATCTCCGGAACATTTATTTCTGATAAATCTTTCTTTGGCAACGGAATATCGACGCTTCCGGCCTGGTCAAAATCGATGGACGGAACCATATTGAACTTGCCCAGCGATTCGCGTAACGTTGCATTGATAATCTGCCAGATGGCCGACTCGTTTTCAAATTTTATTTCCGTTTTGGTTGGGTGAATGTTGATGTCGATCTGGTCGGGTGGTATTTCGAAATAAATGAAATACGAAGGAATGGCGTCCGGCGGAAGTATTTTTTCGTAGGCCTGCATCACCGCCTTGTGAAAAAACGGGTGTTTCATGTACCGCTGGTTCACGAAGAAAAATTGCTCGCCAAAAGTTTTTCGTGCATATTTCGGTTGTCCGATAAACCCTTTGATGTGTACCAGGCTGGTTTCGGTGTCAATCGGTATCAGGTTTTGGTTGATGGTTTTACCGAACATATTTACGATCCGCACCCTCCGGTTCGACGGTTGCAACTCGTATATGGCCGATTGGTTATGATATAACGACAGGCCAATTTCGGGGTTTGCCAGCGCTACCCGCTGAAATTCGTTGATGATATGTTTCAGTTCGGCAGCATTGCCTTTCAGAAATTTACGTCGTGCGGGAACATTAAAAAACAGGTTTTTTACCTGAAAATTCGTTCCTGAAGCACAACTTACAGGCTCCTGCATAATAACATTCGATCCGCTGATATGGATGAACGTTCCCACTTCCTCATCGTGCGGTTTGGTACGCAGCTCCACATCGGCAATGGCTGCAATGGAGGCCAGCGCTTCGCCGCGAAAACCCATCGTGCGGATGGCAAACAAATCGTTGGCCGTGCGTATTTTCGAGGTGGCGTGCCGCTCAAATGCCATGCGTGCATCGGTCTCCGACATTCCGCAACCGTTATCGGTCACCTGGATGAGCGTACGTCCGGCATCTTTCAGGTTCACCTGAATTTTTGTGGCACCTGAATCAATAGCATTTTCAACCAGTTCCTTTATCACCGAAGCAGGACGTTGAATAACTTCGCCAGCGGCAATCTGGTTGGCAACCGAATCGGGTAAAAGTTGGATTATATCAGGCACTGAAAAAAATTAAAAATAAAAGAAATACAAGTAAAATGCGACAGCCAGGATCATGAACAAGATAATCAGTCGGATATTCGAACTACGGGTCCCCGCCGATTTTGATTCTTTGCCCATTGTCTGCCGAAAACTACCCTTTATCGTTTCCCTGTAATTCAATTTTGATCCATTTTCATCCTGAATGCCCAATTCTCTTTTTATCCGTTGTTCCCGCGCTGCCATTTCTTCCTTTTGTGGGTCGTAAAACCTATACGGGATATAGAATGGTTTGCTTTTCGGTGTATGAAAAAATTTGCCTGTCATTTTTGCTAATTTATTGAACTACAAAAATAACATATCAGGTTCAAAGTCAAAAACAAAAAGAAGGAAACACTGTGAGCTATTTTTTTTGTGGTTCTCTGGGCTTGAATTTCCGCTTGTTACGTTTGGTTTTTAATTTTTGTTTTTCGTTTCTTCGGATGATTTCATCGTTTACCGAGCCAACCTGCATGGTCGGTTCCTTGGCTACAACCGGAGCGCCCATATTTTGAACCGAAGGTTTTTCTCCCCGTTTGTTCTTGTTGATGATTTTCTTAACGTCTTCCAAATCAAGAACAAAACTTCCGGCTGCTGGTTGATCGGCATAAACATACCATATTTTTTTCTGAAGGATATCGGTTTTGAAATGACGGGCAATGCCTTTGTCTGTTTCCAGGTCGAGCAGTTCGTTGGGGAAATCTTCCTGTGCTTCCAGATAGTGGTCGAGTTCATACATAAGGCAGCATTTCAGTTTGCCGCAACGTCCGGCCATTTTTTCGGCGCTGGGCGAAAGACCCTGTTTTAGCGCCATTTCCGAAGTGATACTCGAAAAATCGGTGCGCCAGGTCGAGCAGCAAAGTTCCCTTCCGCAGGAGCCAAAACCGCCTACACGCCCGGCTTCCTGACGAACGCCGATTTGTTTCATCTCCACTTTGATGCGAAATTCCGAAGCGTAGCGTTTAATCAGCTCACGAAAATCGACCCGTTCGTCGGCAATGTAGTAGAAAATGGCTTTTACACCGTCGCCGCGGAACTCAACATCTCCGATCTTCATATTTAGTCCCAGTTCCGTAGCCAGTTGCCGGGCCCTGATCATCACTTCTTTTTCACGCTTTTTTGATGCTTCCCATTTTTCGACGTCGCCGGCGCTTGCCTTGCGGTAAATCTTCAGCAAGGTATATCGGTTGGGATTTTTTACTTTTCGTTTAAACTGAAGTTCGGCCAACCGTCCGGTCAGCGAAACATAACCCACATCGTGGCCCGGTGAGCTGGCTACCACCACCAGATCGTCGCGTTTCAGCGGTATGCCGTCTTCATTCATGAAAAACTCTTTTCGGGTACTTTTGAAACGCACTTCCACCATCTTGCTGAGGTGTGTGGTATCGGGCAAATCGCTCAGCCAGTCAAAGGTTCCAAGCATTTGGGGACGGTCGGTATCTATATTTGCGGTGCATCCGTTACAACTCATGATATTTATTTTAGGGCGGCAAAAGTACGTTCTTTTGCCGTATATGTTTGTATTAATTTAGTGATTAGAACAAACTGAATGCCCGTTTGTTAGAACAATGGTGTTTTTTTACGTCGAACTAAAATCAAAAACTATGGATTTTGCTGAAATTTTTTCGAACCTGAATTATTGGGCTATCCTGGTTGCAACATTGAGCACCTTTGTTATCGGAAGCCTGTGGTACTCTCCGGTCATGTTTGTTGAAAAATGGATGAAACTGAATGGTTTTACCCGTGAAAGCCTCAAGGAAAACAGTCGGCCAATGGCAACCATCATGGGAATGTCGTTTGTAACATCGCTGCTTGCCGCTGTTGCGCTTGCCATGTTTCTGGGCGCTGAATCGAATCTTGGTTTTGGCGTATTCGCCGGATTAATGATTGGTATTTTCTGGATTGGAACGGCCCGTTTTAACAACGTTTTATATGAAAACCAGAAACTGGCTTTGTTTCTGATTCATGCCGGTTACGATGTGGTTAGTTATGCCATCATGGGAGCAATCATTGGCGGCTGGCATTAAGCAGATAAAAGAATACATTAAAATTTTCAAGCAGGGAGCGGATTAGTTTCCTGCTTTTTTTGTTCTTTTAAAGAAAAAAAGAATGCGCCACAATTCACTTTTTATAGTTTTAATTTTGCTTTTGTCGTTTGCCTTTCCATTTCAGGCAAAATCATTTACACTGTCCGATCAGTCCGTACTCAGCATATTAACTTGCGGCCCCAACGAGGAAGTTTATGCTCTTTACGGTCACACGGCCATACGTGTAAACGACCCGGTTCATAAAGTTGATCTGGCTTTCAACTACGGAGTTTTCAGTTTCGATAAACCCAATTTTATATACCGTTTTGCCAAAGGCGAAACCGACTATTTGCTGTATCCGTTTCAGTTCAATCATTTTTTTGAAGATTATAAAAAGGACCAGCGGAGCATGTACGAACAGGTGCTGAACCTTTCGCAGAAAGAAAAACAGCAATTATTTGATTTCCTGATTTGGAATGCCAAAGAAGAGAACCGCGAATACCGCTACAATTTTTTCTTCGACAACTGTGCCAGCCGTGTACGCGATGTAATTGAAAAACAGGTGGACGGGAAAGTTATTTTTCCTGAAAAAAGCAATCATCCAAAAACTTTTCGTCAGTTAATAAAAATGTATCACGGGAGAGATTATTGGCTCAACTTTGGTATCGATCTGGTGGTGTGTGCCCCGGCCGACCGTCTTGCAACAGCTTACGATGAAATGTTTTTGCCCGACTATTTGATGGATCATTTTGCCCATGCACAAATACAGGATGAAAACGGTAGCAGATCGCTGATAAATGAAACACGAACTTTATTTGAAGCGCCTCCGATGCCTTCTCCCGGCTTCAGCATTACCAGTCCGGGTATTGTATTTTTTCTGATTGCTCTTTTGGTCGTTTATATATCAGTACGCCAGTTCCGGAGGAATAAAATACCGGCGCTCACCGACTATTTGATTTACGGAATGAATGGATTGATGGGTGTTATTTTACTTTGGTTTGTATTGTATTCTGAACATCCGGCCATGTCGCCCAACTACAACCTGATATGGGCCATGCCATTGAACCTGCTTTTTGCGTTGGTCTGGATGGTAAAAAAATGGAGGTCAGTCACCCGCTGGTATCATGTTTTCATGTTGGGCTGGATGCTGCTGTTCACCGTATTTGGATCGCTGCTGCCGCAATCGTTTCACATCGTTTTTTATTGCTTTGTGCTGATGGTCTTAAGCCGGGCGGCGCTGCATACCGTGATTATTTTCAGAAAAAGATAATATCAAAAAGATTCACGCAAAGAGTGCAAAATTATTTGCTATTCTTAGCGCTCTTTGCGTGAACTAAATTTTTAGGAGTTATTCAAACCCGATTTTCCCGAAAAATTCAGGCCGGTGATAATCCGGATTTTCTGTTTTTATGGGGTTCCAGGTAACAAAATGAGGTTCGGCCAGCTCGTCACCGCATTTGTAAAAATTACCGGAAGATGACAGACCATCCAGCTTTTCAATTTTATCATGAATAAAACAGGCAACTGGTATCTGAACAAACAGTTCCCAGGTGAAGTCGCCATGTCGTTCGGCAAAAGGCTCGGACCCCAATGATGAGCGGGCGATGATGGTTTTCAGTGTTTCTACCGGCAACGGCAGGCGGTTGTGACGACCGTCGCCATAACCAACGTGAGGAGTGCCAATACAATTAAATTCGAAATTATAATAGTTGCCGTCACCTTGGGGCGAAATAAAAAATTCGACACAACTATCTTTGTAAACATCGCCATTGGCGGTAGAAGTTTTTGCCCCGATATTTTTCTCGCGAACATAAAATTTCAGAAGTATCTGATCGCCCAAATGGGCAATCCGGAATTTCACCTCCGGGCGGTATGGAAAACCAGCCCAGTTGATCTGTTCAACTGAAAACAGTTCGCATTGTTCTTCCAGTATTTTTTCAAATTGAGAATTGTCGGCCTGTTTCAGTTTTTTAATGGTTAAGGTTTGCATATTCGTTCTTTCTTTTTGTGAAAAACAAAAATAACGATTTTGATTGCTTTTCGGTAATGGGTTCAGACCATAAGAAAAAGAAACAGGAAAAAACAAAATTATCGCGACATTGAAAATCCCGATGACTCTTTGGAGTGGAAATTTACCACAAATCAAATTCTTCATTTTTATTCGTTAAAAATGTAAAGATGGGAATATCAATGGAATTTAAAAGCCCAGTTTTCCCAGATTGTCGAATTTTTTCTGATAGTCTCTCATCGATCGGCGGATTACTTCGTACGCTTCCTGTACTCCGTAGGTGTGGGTTACCTCCGTGTTGCTTTCCATTCCGGGCATGTCTTTGTAGGTAAGGAAATAATGTTCCAGTCGTTTAATTACAATGTCGGGGCACTCCGAAATATCTTTCATGTGTCCGTAGACAACATCGTTGCTCAAAACAGCAATAATTTTATCGTCGGCTTCCTTCCCGTCAATCATTCGGAACCCTCCGATAGGACGGGCGTTTACCAGAATATCGCCATGGGCAATGGTTTTTTCTGTCAGCACACAAATATCAAGAGGGTCGCCATCACCGAGAATATTTTTTTTACCTGATTTCTGCATGCAATATTCGCCAACTTCTTCGCCACAGAATGTTTGCGGGAGAAAACCGTAAAGCGCCGGAACCACGTTTGAAAATTTTTGCGGGCGATCAATTCTCAGGTATCCGCTGTCTTTGTCGATTTCATATTTTACCGTGTCGGTGGAAACTACTTCAATGAAAGAAGTTACGATTTCGGGGGCATCTTTTCCCAGAAAAACCCCGTGCCATGGGTGCGATTTATAGCGAAGACCCATCAGCCGACCGATCGGGTCGGAAAGTTTGTCAACCATGATTTTCAGTTTTTAAGTACATTAAAGGATGTAACCATTTGATTGAAAAAAAGTTCTCAGGAGAATCAAAAAATGAATAAGATTTCCTTCCAATTTTCAATTTCCGGGGGGCGAAGCTAATCAATAAAAGCAAAATGTTTTCGAAGAAGTGTCAGATCGTGAATTTCTCACTCGACCTTGTTTCTCCTTTTGTGTCAACTGTTACAACCTGGTAAACATCCCCGCCGGATGCCGACGTGTCGAGATAGTTCATTTTTACTTTGGAAGTCAGCGGTTTATGGTCGACTTTATAAACGATTTCACCGTTTTTTAAGATGTTGTAATGCGAAACCGGATTTTGTCCGGCATACGCCATAGCCCAGCATAAATTCACGGTACTTCCCGATTTTCTTATCTGAATATTCTGCGGCGCTGTCAGGTCCTGATATTCTTTCTGAAAATAATTGGTCTTTCCGTCTTTTGCCAAACTTCCCAGCTCTTCAGCTTCCAGACGTTTTTCTTCCGACATTCCGTTGGGGGTGATCTGTGCGGCATAGAAATTTTGCACCAACTGGCATTTCATCGGATCTTTATCGATATGCCCGATGCCTACAATTACCGTATGTACACCCGGTGTTGTTAGCGCATATTCAATCAACGGACGACTGGGCAGTTGTTTTGTACCCACTTTGCGAACCACATCGGAAGGCGTTCTCGACCACCTTGCTTCTTTGTCGTACATGGCTCCGTCGGCAAAAATCTTCATGCCGATTACTGCCATGTTTTTGGCGGTTGCAACCGGAATCACATTGTGTTGCATGTTGAACATTTTCCGGTCGTTCACATTAATTGCCACCAACATGGCATCCAGAATACCAAATTCGTCGCGCTGCATCATCTCAATCATTACCGGCGGATTGTTGTGTCCCGAAAAACCAATGTGTTTTACCAGTCTTTCCCGTTTGGGGTTCATTCCCGTATAATTGGTCCCGTCGCGATAGTCGCGCAAAGCCACAAAAGCGCCAAAATTTTCATTCGGATTGAGTGGAGTCTCCAGCCCTTTGTAAAGTACATCCACTTCTTCCATGAAGTTGAGGTTGTGTGCCAGGATCATGTCCAGGTAAGCGCCTTCCGGATAATTTCCCTGCCCGTCGCCAAATAGTAGTGAAAGAGACCTTTTCAGGTCAGCAACAGCGCCTTCACCGTGGTTGCCGTTGGTCCGGTTGTTTACATTTTGTAATTCCGGATATCCTCCTTTTGCCCAGCGTAAATGGGTTTTGCTGGTCAAAAAAATGGACTCGCGTAATCGACGGTTATAATTTTCAATTCCCGGGATCATATTTAATTTTCGGATTGCCTTTCCGATATTCTCCTGACTGGGGCCGTATAAATTGGATGTGTCGAAGTAGTTGATGCCCAGATCGACAGCTTTTAAGATAATCTCTACCGGATCAACATCTTCCGGGGTCCATTGTAATGAGGCCTGACCACCCAAACCAAGCGTGGTCACATCAAAATCTATTTTTCCGAATTTTCGTTTTAACGGAGGTGGAAGAAAATTAACTCCCCACGAGTCTAAATGCAGTAACGACAACCCCAACGTAGCGGAAGCCGATAACTTTAAAAAGCCTCTGCGGTCAAGAGTAGAACTTTTTTTCTTCATAATAATTTCGGATTAGGCTTAGCAAGTTACAAAGTTTTTCATTACGGAGGAAGCAAGCGGTAGTTTTTTAGGCTGTGAATTTGTTAATGATTATAAATGAGTATTTTATCGGGTAGGTATCAACGTATTATAAGAGAATCGCAACAAGTATCGCGATGATCTGTTTTATAATTCCGTCAGCATCATTTTTCAATCAGGTTTTGGTTCCGGATTTTGACTGATCTTTTAATTCTGTCCGATTTAAGAAAAACCTGACAGATTGATCAAATGAGATGAAATTTTTCAGGGTAAACCAGTAATTTTATTTGTATTTTGACGTCCTATATAACGGCAGTACATAAAAGGTCATCAGAAACTTACAATTTTATTCATCATAAAAACCTTTGCAATGAGTATTAACCGTAGAATTTTTTTAAAATCCAGCGGGATGGTAACTGTCGGAACCATGCTGTTGCCTCCGCTGTTTCAATCATGTAGCGGACCAAACGTATCTTTAGAAATGCAAGCGTATCTCGATCATTTTGAAGTGACTCTGCCCATGTTGCAAAAAGTAATTGCAGCGGCAATGGGCAAAGGCGGCACCTATGCCGACTTATTTTTTGAGCATAAAATCAGTAATAACCTGGGGTTACAGGATGGCAAAGTAAATCGTGCCTATTCGAATATCGATTACGGAGTCGGTATCCGGGTGCTGAACGGCGATCAGACCGGTTTTGCCTATTCTGAAACCGTGACCATGGAAGCCATGCTGAAGGCAGCCCAAACTGCGGCCAATATTGCCAGCGGGACTCCGGCAACCGGAGCAGTGAATATTGCGGAAACAGCGCCTGCCAACTACTATGCCATTCAGAAAACATGGGAGGAAGTCTCGGTAAAAGATAAAATCCCGTTTGTACAGAAGCTGAATGATAAAGTTTTTTCGATGGACGAACGCATAATTAAAGTCAATGCATTTCTGAATGACGAAACCGGTTATGTGATGCTGTTCAACTCGGAAGGAACGTTGACCTACGATTACCGGCCCATGGTAAGTTTCGGACTGGTAACCGTGATGCAAAAAGACGGTCGCATTGAAAATTCGTATGTGTCACGTTCGTTCCGCCAGGGCTTTGAATTTCTGAACGACGATATCATCAACACATTGGCCGACGAAGGAATCAAGCAAACCGCCCTGAAGTTTGAGGCCACCAAACCCAAAGCCGGTGAGATGCCGGTAGTGATGGGTGCCGGAGGTTCGGGAATCCTGCTTCACGAAGCCATCGGGCACACCTTTGAAGCTGATTTTAACCGCAAAGGCACTTCGATTTTTGCAGACAAACTGGGCAAAAAGGTAGCAGAAAGTTTCATCAATATTATCGACGACGGAACGCTGCCATCGAACAGAGGTTCCATCAATGTGGATGACGAAGGGGTTGCTTCACAGAAAACCTACCTGGTGAAGGACGGCATTCTGAACAGCTACATTCACGACCGGATCAGTGCCAACTATTATAAAATTCCATCGACGGGTAATGGTCGCCGCGAGTCGTTCCGCTATGTGCCGATACCGCGCATGAGGGCGACTTATATGGAAGCAGGTACTGCAACCCGCGAGGATATTATTTCGGAAGTGAAATACGGAATTTATGTCGATAATTTCAGTAATGGCGAAGTGAAAATCGGAGCCGGCGACTTTACCTTCTTTGTAAATACCGGTTATCTGATTGAAAACGGTAAACTGACCCGTCCGATCAAAGACATCAATATCATTGGAAACGGGCCGCAGGCATTGGCTGATATTACCCTCGCTGCCAACGATTACAAAATCGACGACGGCACCTGGACCTGCGGAAAAGACGGCCAATCGGTTCCCGTAACCTGCGGACTGCCATCGGTACTGGTTAAAAAACTAACTGTTGGCGGTACCAATGCCTGATTTCATCATGAACCATAAAATCTGAAAAAAATGACAAAAGAAGAAAAATACAATCTGGCAAAATGGGCGATGAATCATGCTATTGCAAAAGGTGCAGATCAGGCTCGTGTAAGCATTTCCGACAATAAAAGCAGCGACATTGATGTTCGCGAAAAAAAGATTGACACACTGAAAGAAGCGATCCAAAGCAAGCTGACCATTTATTTGTATGTTGACAAAAAATATTCGGCCATTTCGACCAACCGGTTGAACCAACAGGAACTTGCCCGTTTTATTGAGGAAGGTATTGAAACGACCCGTTTTCTGGCTGAAGATGAATTCCGGACGCTTCCCGAACCGGAACTTTATTATAAAGGCGACGGTCCCGACCTTAAAGCGATTGATCCCGGCTTCGACTCGGTGGATGCAAAAACCAAGATTGACATGGTTTTTAATGTAGAAAATGAAATTTATAAAAAAGACGAGCGTATTATCTCGATAACTGCCGGGTACAGCGACGGCGTCAGCTCGCGCATCATGGTGGCCAGCAATGGTTTTGAAGGCGATACTGCAAACAGTTATTATTTTCTGAGCGCCCAGGTGACGGTGAACGGCGGAGCAGCCCGGCCTGAATCGTCGGACTACAAAAGTTCGATTGCATTCGATCAGTTAGAAAAAACGGGTATTGCTGAAACTGCTTTGAAGCGTGCGCTTGGGAAAATCGGACAGACAAAAATCGATTCCGGAAAATATACGATGGTTGTTGAAAACCGCTCGGTTGGCCGTATTCTGAGTCCGGTGGTCAGTGCGCTGAATGGAAGTTCCATCCAGCAGAAAAACTCGTTTATGATTGATAAGATGAACCAGCAATTTGGTTCGCCCAAACTGACTTTGGTTGACGACCCGCTGATTATTGGCGGTCGCGGTTCCAAATTGTTCGACTCAGAAGGAATGGCTATGAAAAAACGCCCCATCTTTGAACAGGGGGTTTTGAAAACCTATTTTATCGACACCTATTACGGAAAGAAGTTGGGCATGACGCCGAATTCAGGTGAAACGTCGAACGTAGTTTTCGAGACCGGCGACAAAGATCTTGATGCGCTGGTAAAATCGCTGAAAAAAGGCATTCTGGTAACCGGCTTTAACGGTGGAAACTGCAACAGCTCGACCGGCGATTTCTCGTATGGAATTGAAGGTTTCCTGATTGAAAATGGCGAAATGGTGAAACCTGTTTCGGAAATGAACATTACCGGCAACATGTACGACCTGTGGAGCAACCTCATTGAAGTGGGTTCCGATGTTCGGCTCGATTCGAGCTGGCGAATTCCTTCGCTGGTATTTGCCAATGTTGATTTCAGCGGAATGTAAAAATTATTTTTATTTCATATTGCTGAGAAGGATTTTCGGGTAGCCGGGAATCCTTTTTCTGTTTCCGGGTATTTCGTTCAAACGATTCTTTTCCCGTGAAACTCGTTGGTATTTATAATCTTGCTCAGTTTGTCAATATTTTCAGAAGTGATTTTTCCGGCGGCAACAATTTTTATTCGTCCGCTGGCTTGTGCAATCATTTCATTCAGTATTTCAGAACCTTCGGTCGCGGTACTTTTTGTTCCTGACGTAAGGATACGGAGGGCGCCGGCGGCAATTACATCTTCGAGTGCCTGGCGGTAATCCGGCGTCTCGTCGAATGCCTTGTGAAAAGTGACTTGCATGGGGTGGGCAAGTTCAACCAGTTCGCGGGTGCGTTCAATATCAATTTGATTTCCGGTAGTGAGGATGCCTAGCACAATTCCGGTAACGCCAAGCTCCCGGCAATGCTGAATGTCGGTCTTCATGATTTCCGGTTCTTCTGATGTAAAAATACAAAACCGGCTTTTATATTTTACATAGGGTCTGGATTGCCAATGATAGAGGAACCAACTCAACTGACTGTTTTTGAAAGAAGAGATATAAACGAACTTCAATCCTTAAAAAGAGATATTTGACACAGAAATAATGGCTTATTATATTCATTGGCGTTTTCAATATTTTTCTCACTTTTACGGAAAAATAGGGAGATTGAATCAAAACCGGCACATAGAAAGCTTATTATCAAAAATTTCGTATGACAACGACGAAAAAGCATTCAGGCAATTATTTGACCTGTTTGCAGGCCGCTTGTTCCAGTTCTCAAAATCGTTTCTAAAAAATAAACTACTGGCGGAAGAAGTGGTATCGGATGTTTTTTTTAAGTTATGGCTGCACCGCTCATCTATCGCTGATCATTCGAACATAAAAGCTTACCTTTTTAAAGCTACTTACAATACTACCTTAAATTATCTGGACGAAGTCCGGCGAAAAAAAGCTGTTTCACTCGATGATGTAGAGGTCGATCTCGGCATCGACCGTATTTGTCCAGAAACTGATCTGATCAATAAAGAATTGAAGGAAATTATTGAAAAGGCCATTGAGTCGTTGCCACCCCGCTGCAAACTCATTTATAAAATGGCCAAAGTAGAACAACTCAAGTATAAAGAAATAGCAGAGGCGTTGGATATATCCGTAAAAACGATCGACCATCAGTTGACAATTGCCATACAAAAAATCGGAGAGGTGATTCGACAGTACCTCAAAGAAAACGAGACAGACGGAAATCATCTGGTTCTTTTGCAGCTTTTTATACCCGGAAAATAATTTTCAATTTTTTTGCATTCGTTTTAGGGGATTTGCAAATAACTTCTGTTACAGGAGTTATAAAACAATCAATCAAAATGGACAGCAAAAATATTTGGCAGAATGTTTCCGGGAAGTTGGCAGGAGAAAATACGAAGGAACAGGATGCTGCACTGGATGAATGGCTGCAAGCAGAAAAGACCAACCGCAATATTTTTGAACGACTGCTGGAAATCTGGAATTACAATCCCGCTCAGGTTCAGGATACTTCCCGGATGTATCAAAAATTCAGGAACCGGGTTGGTCAATTTGAACATACTTCCCGTGTGCATAATTTTGTATCCTACGGTTTACGTATTTCTGCTATCCTGCTTCTGCTGGTCGGTATGACCATATTGATTCAGAAATTTATTTTGCCAGGCAACGAAACCCAACTCGCGTACAATGAAATATTTGTTCCCAAGGGCAACCGTACTTTCGTCGTTTTGCCCGATAGCACAAAGGTTTGGATATCGAACAGCACAAAGCTGAAATATCCGCATGAATTTTCAGGGAAAACCCGCGAATTGTTTTTAACCGGGGAAGCCTACTTCGAAGTGGCACACAACAAACATAAACCGTTTATAGTGAACATCGGGGCAAACCGGATCAAAGTTTTGGGAACCAAGTTTTCTGTTACTGCCTATCCCGAAGACAATCTGGTCAGGGCCGATCTTATTTCCGGAAAAATCCAGTTTGATATCCGTTCAGGAGAAAGTTCCAAAAATTACAAATCATTTTTTGTGACGCCCGGTCATAGCATGGAGTTCAATAAAGCTACTAATACAATCACCGATTCTGAAATCCCGGAAGGCTTTTACGATTACTGGCTGCATGGCCTATATGCTTTCAAAAATGAAAGTTTGGAAAGCCTTGCCCGTAAAGTGAAACGAATCTACAATGTTGAAATAATCTTTGAAGACGAATATCTGAAAAGTAAGCGCTATAACGGAAGTTTCAGCGTCGATGACAACATCTTCAATTTCATTGAAGCAATAAAGCAAACCTCGGTTGAACCAGTTGAATACAGATTGGATGGGAATAAATTATTTATAAATCTCAAAAAATAAAAACCTATGTGAACATGAAAAAAACAAAAAGCGGAAAATGCGTCAACATCTCCCGCTTCAACATGTAAAATTTAATTTTTAACAATTAGCCTGCCAGGGCTAAAAGTCTTTTAACTAAACAAATCAAAAGTATGAAAAAAACTAAAATGAAGGACGGGAAGCATGCTTTTCATCCGATCAAAAAAATTTTGATTATGGCAAAGTACACGGCCTTTTTCCTTTTCATCGGATTGCTGCAGGTTTCAGCAGGCATCTATTCTCAGAATGCAAAACTGAGTTTAAAGATGGAAAACGTTACCATTCTGGAAGTCTTCGAGCAGATTGAGAAACAAAGTGAATATCGGTTTTTCTACGACAGTGATTTAAAAGATTTGTCGAAGCGGACAACGATTGAAAGTTTGGACAAGCCTTTGTCTGATATTTTGAATGAAATGTTTGCAAACACCGACATTACTTACAAAATGATGGATCGTGTAATTCTGGTACAGGCAAAATATTCGCAATTAAATACTTCCGGACAACAAAAAAAATCGGTTAGCGGAAAAGTTACTGATACCATGGGGCTTCCGATTCCCGGGGTTTCAATCCAGCTTAAAGGCACTGTTACAGGTACAGTAACCAATGCCGATGGAAAATTCAGCTTTTCAAGTATCCCTGCTGATGGTGTTCTGGTTTTTTCATTTGTTGGAATGAAGGCACAGGAAATCAGCGTTTTGGGGAAAGAGGAAATTTCGGTTGCAATGAGCGAAGAAACCTTTGGACTGGATGAAGTTGTAACGATTGGTTACGGGGTTCAGAAGAAGAGGGACATTACGGGTTCAATTGCTTCAATAAACGGGGAGAGTATCGAAAATTCATCTGCAAAAGATCTTGTTTCTGCATTACGCGGAAGGGCAAGCGGTGTACAGGTCGTCGCAAATTCGGGGGCTCCCGGCGATGGTATTACTGTTACTGTGAGGGGGCAATCGTCGTTAAATTCAGGAAACGCGCCATTGTATATTATTGATGGTGTACCCGTCGAAACATCTTCCCTCTCATTGCTGAACGGTTCGGAATCGCATGGTTTAAACCCGTTGGCCGACATTAATCCGGGTGATATTGAATCGATTGAAGTACTGAAAGATGGAGCTTCAACATCAATTTACGGTTCAAGGGCAGCGAACGGGGTAATAATTATTACCACCAAACGCGGAAAAGAAGGCAGGGCAAATATTAAAGTGAATGTTTATACCGGGATAAGTAAGATCACCCGCAAACTTGGTGTACTTAATGCTTCGCAATGGCGACAGATTATCATCGATTCGTACAAAAATCTGGATGCATACAACAATGCAACTACACCCACCGAACCACACTGGACAGCAATTGACTCGCTGAACCCGATGAACAGCGGAGATGTTGACTGGCAGGATGTGATGTACCGCACTGCTCAACAAAAACAAGTCGATTTTTCAGTTGCCGGTGGGACTAACGGTGTAAAATATGCTTTCAGTACTTCCGTTTTGGATCAGGATGGCATCTTACTGGCTTCAAATTATAAACGAATTACCTCTCGTTTAAATGCCGATTTTACGGTTACAAAAAATTTAAAAATTGGGTATAGTTTTTCATTTGCACGTTCGTTGAACAACAGGATAAATGCCGCGGGAACAGGGAATATTAGCCTGGTGCAGTCGATTCTGGTAAGACCCCCCATTTATTCGCTTACCTATCCCGATGGTTCGCCCATCTACTATTTTAACGGGAAGCGAAACCCGGTTGGCCTTGCCGAAGCATGTACTCATTTGAATACTACAAATAGGGTTATAGGGAATCAGTATCTGGAGTATGATCTTTTGAAAGGTTTAAAATTCAGGACGAATATCAGCCTCGACTTTATTTCGATGAAGGAGGACGAATTTTACCCGACAACGGTAGATTACCGTATCGGATACAACACCGGGGCTGTGAGGGCAACCAGCAATTTAACCTGGGCAAATGAAAATTACCTGACCTACGACAAGGTTTTCAATAAAGTTCATAATTTTTCGGCATTGGCCGGGTTTAGTCAGCAGGAATGGAAGCTGGAAACAACCGGGTTGGATGGGATGTACTTTGCCAGCGACAACATTCGCACGTTAAATGGTGCGGGTACCATCTCGAACCAGGCAGTCAATACCACAGTTGAACACGGGTTGGCTTCATTCTATGGCCGGTTGTCGTACGATTATAAAGGGACTTACCTGCTTCAGGCAAATTTGAGGGCCGACGGATCATCACGATTTGGCGATGACAGGCGCTTTGGTTATTTCCCTTCCGCTTCGGTCGCATGGCGTTTTTCCGACGAAAAATTTCTGGACAAACCGGAATTCCTCAATGACGGAAAAATCAGGTTCAGTGTAGGACAAACCGGAAACGAAGCAATTGGAAATTATACATCGCAGGGAGAATTTGCATTAGGGACAAATTATCTGACCAATTCGGGTGCGGCCCCTACCGTTATGCCAAACGCCGGACTTTCGTGGGAAACAACGACCCAATACGACCTGGGACTTGATCTCACACTTCTCAAGAGCCGGATTTCGTTTACTGCAGATGCTTATCTGAAAAAAACTACCGACCTTCTGTTTGCAGTGCCTATTCCTGAAACAACCGGGTTTGGCTACATCACCCAAAATATTGGCGATATCGAAAACAAAGGGCTTGAGTTCTCTCTTGTTACTCATAACCTGACCGGCAAATTAGGCTGGACTTCCAGTTTTAATATTGGGCTCAACCGAAATAAGATTATCAGTTTACCCGAAGAAGTGCTTACCAATGGGTATATTCAAAACGGAACATACCACATTTTGAAGGAAGGCGAATCGATAGGAACATTCTACGGATGGAAATTTCTGGGCGTTTATTCAAGGGATGAAGACAATATTAATCAGGTAAAGAATGGCTCTTCCAACGGAAAATTATTCAGGGGCGGAGACCCGATCTGGGATGATCTAAATGGCGACCATATTATTGATGCCAACGATAAACAAATTATCGGGAATGCACAGCCTGATTTTACCGGCGGTTTCAATAATGATATTTCCTATAAAAATTTCACATTGAATGTTTTCTTCCAGTTCTCATACGGAAACGACATCTACGGGAACATCAACATGATGAGAAACTGGGTATTTGCATACAACAATGTTTCTACTGATGCATTGAACCGGTGGAGAAAACAGGGAGATGTGACCAACTACCCGCGGCCTATCCGAAACGATCCTTTAGGAAACGAATACAACAGGGTTTCCGATCGTTGGATTGAGGATGGTTCCTACCTGAGGCTAAAAAATGTAAGCCTGTCATATAATGTACCGACAGGTATCGTACGAAAATTAAATCTTCGGGGCATAAAAGCTTATATCACTGCGGAAAATCTGGTGACCTGGACCCATTACACTGCATACGATCCCGAAGTCAGTTCATACAGCGGATTACAATTGGGCGTTGACGATGGTTCGTACCCGCAAAGCCGCACTTTTATTTTTGGATTAAATGTTGAACTCTAAAACTCTACAAAAATGAAAATCAAATATTTCAATTCAGCAATAATAATCGTAACCCTGCTCCTGTCGTCCTCCTGTATTGATGATATTCTCGATAAAAGTCCGGTAAGCAGTTTTTCAGCGGAAGGTTTTTATCAAACGACAAGCGATGCACAGGCTGGTATTTATGGTATTTACGATGCGGCACAATCGGCTTTCAGGTTGAACTTTGCATACTGGGGAGAAGGCCGGGCCGATAATGTAAAAACAGCCCAATCAGGCGAAGGATTATCATTAATGCAAAATAATCTGAACGAATCATCAAGTTCGGGCGACTGGACTGCTCTTTATACAATGATCAGCAGGGCAAATTACGCAATTAAATACATCCCAAATGTTTATGCAGAAGGAGACGCAACCGGGAATCAATTGATTGGTCAGGCAAAAGCACTGAGGGCTTTGGCATACTTTTATTTGGTAAGGATTTGGGGCGATGTTCCGTTGGTTACAGAGCCTTATACTTCTATCGCACAGAATATTTTCATATCGAAAACAGATAAGGAACTGGTACTCGATCAGATAGAAGAAGATTTGACGTATGCTGCTGCTAATTGCGTAACAAAATTCAGCAGCAATAACGATCGTATCATGTTCAACCAGGGATCGGCAAACGCGTTGCTGACCCAGGTTTATATGTGGCGGAAGAAATACGCTGAAGCTATTACCACTTCCGGTTTAGTTATGGCAAACAGCCTGTATTCGCTGGTTACAACAATGGCCGAATGGGGAAGCATTTTTACCACCAGTTATTCAAAAGAAAGTATTTTCGAAGTTGGGTACAGCGATACAGAAACAAACTCGTTACGCACACTATATGCAATTGGTTCGTATGCCATTTATACACCTTCCGATAAATTTAGAGCTTCATACGAAACCGGCGACTTGCGGATTGATTATGTGTACAACACCACTCTTGCCGATCCGAAAGCAATCTGGAAATATCTTGGAAAAGGGGTCAGCGACGAAGTGTCAACGGCATCGAAACAGGACATCGTTCTGATCCGTTTGGCTGACATCATGCTACTTCGGGCTGAAGCGTTAAATAAAATCGGAGGAACAGCCAATAAAGCAGAAGCCTTAACCTTGTTGAACAGAATCAGGACCCGCGCCGGATTATCTGCATTTGCCACTGAAGCTGCGGCTATTGCCAAATATGGCGATCTGGAATCTGCTATTTTACACGAACGCTCGATAGAACTTTGCTACGAAGGACACCGTTGGTTCGACCTTGTTCGTACCGGAAAAGCTATTTCAACCATGAACCCGATTAACGGATTAAGTGACGAACGGAACCTGGTATGGCCTATTTATATTAGTATTCTGAACAAGAATCCCAATATGGAGCAAAACGAATATTACAAATAGTGATTGGCGAATCTTTTAAATCATAGAAAAATGGAAAAAATAAAAATACTCTCCGAAAAAAGGCATATCATTAAAATGCTGACAGCTTCATTTGCTCTAATCCTGCTTTTTACCCAGTGTGAGATTCAAAAAGATTATGAATATGAGTATAATAATCCGGGTGGGAAACTTACTGTGAATGCCTGGGAATATATCCAGCAGACTGACTCATTATCGTTGCTGGAAGCAGCAATTACCGCTACCAGTTTACAGAGTTTGTATACAGGGACAACCGACAAAACGTTCATTGCCCCCCGCAACAGCGCTTTCCGGACGTATATGAAAACCAATAAATACACCAGTATCTCGGCTATTCCGGTTGCTACGCTCCAAAGTGTGATCAAATACCATATTGTAAAGGCAAGGGTCATTTTTTCTGATCCTGAAATGTTAGCTAATAACCCGATTGCTTACGAAACGGAAAGCGGACAGGTTATGTACTTGTCGCGCAACACGAGCTATCAGGGGCTGATAAACTATGGAACAAAGAAAAGCTGGACCATCATTACATCGAACCTGGAACCAACCAATGGCGTGCTCCATGTAACCGCCGATGTTGTTTACTTGTCGCTGTAAGTTTGAGAAGGTAGTCCGATAAGCAAAAGTATTGAAACATAGAAGGCACAAGATTACGAAGGAAAAATATTTGAAAATTAACACTTCGTGTCTTTGTGACTTCTATGTTGTATTCGCCAACTTTCCAGACACCTTTTTCATGTAAAAAGTTTTTACTGACAAAAAAGATGAAAATGTTACCCTTGATTTCTCTTGTTATATGTATAATAATCAACTCGGGCTGTAAAGATCCCGAACCAAACCCGGCAAATACTGGCGAAAGGATCATCCGTTTTTCGGGTTACGACTGGATTGTAGATTCTTCCAATTCAACGAAACACGGCCCCGGCCCCAACTATTTTTCCGATTCCGAAGAAAATGTTTGGGTCGATCAGGATGGCCAACTCCATCTGAAAATAACATACCGAAACGGACATTGGTACTGTTCCAAAGTCATTATGAAAAAATCGTATGGCTACAATAAATACGTTTTTTATGTTGCCAGCAGAGTTGACCAACTGGACAAGAATGTGGTCGGCGGATTGTTTACCTATATGAACGACCAGGAAGAAATTGACATTGAATTTTCGAAATGGAGCATTGACGGCAACAAAGACTCCCAGTTTGCAATTCAGCCTACAAGCCACAGCGGGAATAAAATAAGGTATAATCTAAACCTGGAAGGCAATAACTCTACCCATTTTTTTAATTGGCATAAAAATAAAATAGACTTTGCCAGTTTCCAGGGACATACTTTAAATCCGCCTGCCGATAAAATCATTCAGCAATGGACGTACACAGGCGCCGACATTCCTCCCGACAGTGATGAACGGGTCAAAATCAATTTATGGCTTTTCAGAGGAACAGCCCCTTCCGATAATAAAGAAGTTGAAATGATCATCAAGGGCTTTGAAATTTATTAGCACGAAGTAATCATATAGAAAAGTGAATTGACGTAAAAAGAAAGTGATTTTAAAATCGAAACAGAATGAGTACAACAAGACGGAGTTTTGTAAAAAAAATAGCAACCGGTACAGCAGGCATTACACTTGGAGGAATCGCCATGGGAATGCCCCTGGAAGAATATTGGAATGCTCCTTTTTCCAAAAAATGTTTGTCATGGAAGGGTACAGGAGTTTTTCCGTTTGCAAAATATATGGCTGATTATAATATTGGTGATTACATCCCCAAAGATCAAGGTGGAAAATTTATCCAACAGGAGATTCCGGGAACGGAAAATGATGAAATCATCGTTGAAAAAATTCGTGGAGGAGTACTCGAAACTATTTATGGTAATCCCATTGACTGGGGCAAGCTGGAAAAAACAGAACTGGAAAAAAGTGTCTGGCTGAACCGGTTTTACTACCTGCCCTCGTTTGCACGTATGTATTATCTGACAGGCGAAAAATCGTATCTCGATTTTATGATGCAGTTTATTTCGAAATGGATAGACGAAAATCCACGGGTTGCAGAAAACAAACAGTCGAAATACAACTGGTACGACATGCAGGTGGCCTGGCGTTCTATCCATTTGTCGTGGTGCTATTTTCTTGCATACAAAGGTTTGTCAGAAAAAGACAAGACAGTAATTCGTAATACGCTGGAAGAACATGTAGCAATTCTTCTGTCGGGATTTGGCAAACAGCAACTGAACGAATTTAACCATCAGTCGCATGGTGCGCTGGCCATGTTGTATTTGGGCGTTCTTTTTCCGGAATTGCCTCATGCCGGAGAACTTACCGATACCGCAATAAAAATTCTGGATCATCATATCAATCACGCATTTTATGCTGATGGCGGGAATGTAGAACAAATGTTTGGATACTACCCGTTTGAAGCCCATATTTTCAGAGATACCTTTCTTTTGTGTAAAAACAATGGAATACAGTTGCCCATAAACCTGGTCCCGTTGCTTCACAAAATGGCTCATTATCTTTCTGCTGTGGCTCAGCCCGATGGAACTATGCCTCCGGTGAACGATTCGTTTGCAATGTCTGTACAACCAATATTATCGACACTGGCTGATGTTTTAAATACTAATTTTTCTGAAGGAATGAGTAAGTCGGCTTATTTCCCCGACACCCAAATCGGGGTATTCCGCACAAAAAATGCAGGAAACAGTTGGTATTTACTGATGAACCCGGCAAGTACAATTGGCTCTCACGCTCACGCCGGACGGCTCGGATTTAATCTGTGGTACAACAATCAGCCTTTTATTATCGACAGCGGCTGCTGCAATTACGACGACCCGATGCTGGTAAAATGGTACCGTACTTCACAGGCACACAACACCGTGCTTATCGATGGCAAAAGCGACGAAGCAACATCGAAACCAACTCAATGGGCGCCCAAACGAAAAACCGGGAACCGGATTATTGAATGGATTGAAAAGCCATCGTACCGTTTTTGCCGAATGGTTTCTCCTGCATGTGAACCGGTAAATTCGTTGGTAACCTGGAGCCGCAGCCTGGCAATCGTTCAAAATTTATTCGTCATTGTTTACGACCATTTTGATGCTTCGGAAGAACATGATTACGAGATGTTGTTTCACCTGCCTGATGATATTTTGGTCGAAGAAAAAGAAGGTACAAACAGTCTGCTGTTGAAGGGAAATCAGCCGCTTGCACTTTTGCCGGCTGATGAAAAAATTATCAGCAAAACAACAATTAAAAAAGGGGTCATTTGTGTTGAAGGAGTCAATACACCTGCTCCTGTAATTTCATATCAGTTACAGGGGGCACAGGCGCATTCTGTTATGGTTTTTTGTCCTGTCAGTCAATTTGTTTCAGAAATAAAAATTGAGCAAAAAATTTCGGGCGAAGGACTTGGCATTTCGTTTGAAAACGGGAAAGGAGAAAAATATATCGCAATCTTCCGTAGTCCGAATATCGGTTCTGCAAGTTTCTGGGGACACACAACGAATGATTTGTTTGCGGTTTTTTAAGATTCAGGAGTTACTTAATATTTCATAAAGGTCGTGGCATTTACCGGGTAATGTGTTAATAGCAAACAAAACGGCCTGCCTTCAGCATTGAAAACAGGCCGTTTGATTTATATGGATTAAATTATTTTTCCCATTCGTCGGTTCTGAAAGATGAAGCAGGCAAGCCTTCGATATTAAAAAGATCGCCAACTACAAAATCTTTGAACGCATAACGCACAGCTACCGGTTTTTCAACTGCCGGAGAATACAAAGTAATCCCTTGTCCGGTTATAAAAGCTTTGGCTGATACAAACCGTTTGTTTTCTCCTGCAACTTCAAAGTTTTCCAGTTCTTTACCATAGCTTGTTAAACCGTTATTTGCATGGTCGAATGTAAGTTTTACAATGCTTCCGTCAACGGTCATTTCTTTTAAAATGGGGCCAGAATAGGCGAACCCGCTTTTCCCATAAGTTTTTGCCAGGGCAAGGTAAGCAAGTCGATCGCCTGCCGCTTTTTTGTTGGCCGGATGGATGCAGGTCTTTTCGCCGGTTTCCATAATACAGGCCATACCCATGTTTGTGCCTTCGCTGGCTGCCTTAAGCTGAGCTTCTCTTAAATAAGCAGAACTCAGCCCGCCAACACCGTAGTCGAATGGGGCAATTTGTACATAGTAGAACGGGAAATCGCCAATACCCCATTCTGCGCGCCAGTTTTCGGCCAGCCCGGGCATTAGTTTCCGGTATTGATCCGGTTCGTTACGGTTCGATTCTCCCTGGTACCAGATCGCGCCGCGCAATCCATATCCAACCATTGGGTTGATCATCGCATTGAAAAGTACAGTTGGTACTTGTGGTGAGAATTCGCCTTCTTTTTTCTTATCAGGAAGGCTTACCCAATTGAATTTTTTGATTCCGTTTTCGCTTATCCAGGGTTCGATACGGGTGCCGCCCCAGCTCGAATTAATCAAGCCAACCGGAACATTCAATACTTGTTGTATCATTTTTCCGAAGAAGTAAGCCGTTGCACTATAATTGACTACATTTTCAGGCAGGCATTCTTTCCATTCGCCGATAAAATCATCCTTCGGTTCAAGACTTTTATCCAGTTTGATATTGATCATCCGGATGTTCGGATTTGCTGATGTCGCAATAATTTCGTTTGAGCCGGTGATAGGTTGATTGCGATAACCTTTCATGGTCATTGCCATATTTGACTGTCCCGAGCAAACCCACACTTCGCCAATTAACACATCTTTCAATTTTAGAGCCGAACCGTCGGAAATAGTAATTTCATAAGGCCCGCCTGCTTTCGGTGTTTTCACTTTTACTTTCCAGTTTCCCTGCGGATCGGCCTGTGCCGAATAACTTTTATTGTCCCATGAGGTACTCACTCTGACGGCTTTGCCTGCCGTGGCTTTACCCCAGATTGCCGCATCGGTTTGTTGCTGGAGAACCATGTGATCGCCAAAAATGGCGGGAAGTTTAATTTCTGCCTGAGCGAAAACAGAAATCAGTAAGAAAAATAGGAATACGCCTGATAATCTTAAATTCATTTTGTTCATCGTTTTATTATTTTTTAGAGGTCTGAATAATCGGTAGGACGGAGTAAATATTTTGTACTATTGGAAACGGTATTTTTGTATTTTTCCATTCCTGACAGGACTTTCCAGTCAGGATGGTTGCGGAATGTATCCCAGTGTTCGTCGTGCGATTTCATATCCGAAAAAGTAGTCATGTACATCAGATTGGGCATGGCGCTTCCCGAAATAACTTCAGCATAAAACAGGGCATTGAACTCCAGTTTTTTGAAGAGAGCTATTTCTCCTCCGGCATTGAACATTTCTACTTTTTTCTGATACATTTTTTCGGTTGGGCCTTCGTAGCTCCGCAATTCGTAAACACGTTCCGAAGGAGGTGTTGAATGGTTCGGAACAGAAAATGCAGGCATGTTTTCGAAGGCTTTCAAAAGAATAGTTTCAATCCGTTGGAAGGGCGTATTGTTGTGTGCAGCCTCAATGTAATCGGTTCCTGCAGCCTGGTATTGGGCGTCTTTTTCAATGGTCGCATTTAAATCTGAAAATTGCTCCAATGATTTTAAAGGCAGCCAGACAAACAGTAACAAACCTGTTTCAGCTTTTTCTTCAATTGGTTTAAAAACGCCGACTTTTTGGATTCCGGCCTTGTGTAGTGCAGGAATATAAGCTTCTTTCAGGTACTTTTCTACCCGGTCGGACTGCGACTGGTCTTTCATGTGATAAACTTTCAGTGCATAGTAATCGCGCCGGGCAGCGGTCGAACTTTCCCCGAAAAGAAATGACAGAACAATTAGAACTATAAAAAACAGCACACTGGCTGATGGTCGGATTCTGAGTTTCATGGTTGTCGTGTTTTAGGATTTGGCCTGCAATTTATTAAAAAATGGAGCAAATCATTATTTATTCAGCCAAAGATTTACCTGGTATTTGAAAATGTGGAAACAATTCAAACTTCAGCATGTTCCAATGTCTTGTCCATGAATGGTTTCTTTTTATAAATTTGAAAAGACTTAGATTGTGAAGATGACGGATGTTGTTAAAATATCGGGACGAATAAAACAGAAAGCTGTTGAACTGGGATTTTTGGCTTGCGGCATTTCTCGCGCCGACTTTCTTCCGGATGAAAAATCACGTCTCGAAGAATGGCTGGTTGAACGGCGTCATGGAGAGATGGCTTACATGGAACGGAATTTCGACAAACGGCTCGACCCGCGTCTGCTGGTTGAAAATGCGCGGTCAGTTGTTTCGGTTTTGCTGAATTATTTTCCGGAGAAAATGCAGAAAGATACCACCGCTCCGGTGCTTTCAAAATATGCGTACGGAAAAGATTATCATTTTGTGATGAAAGACAAATTACATGTTTTGCTGAAATTTATACAGGATGAAATTGCGCCTTGCGGAGGTCGTGTTTTCGTCGATTCGGCGCCGGTGCTCGACCGGGCATGGGCTGCAAAAGCCGGACTGGGCTGGATTGGCAAAAATACCAACCTGATTTCGGTGGAACATGGCAGCTTCTTTTTTATCGGCGAGCTGATTATCGATCTGCAACTGGACCCGGACGAAAAAGTGGTGCGCAATCATTGCGGAAACTGCACCCGCTGTATCGATGCCTGCCCAACCGGGGCTATTATTGAACCATTTGTGCTTGATGCCCGGAAATGTATTTCGTACCAAACCATCGAGAAAAAAGGTGATTTGGATGAATCTCTCAAAGGAAAGTTTGAACACCGCGTATTTGGTTGCGACATTTGTCAGGATGTCTGTCCCTGGAACTTAAAATCGGTTTTTCACAAAGAGCCCGGATTTGAAACGAATTCCCGGCTTTTGCAACTGACGAAAGAAGAATGGCAGCAAATGGATAATCAGTTGTTTGATGAGCTTTTTAAAGATTCGGCAGTACAACGAACCGGCTTCGCCGGGTTGAAACGGAATCTGGAATTTATATCGGAATAAACTAAGAGCCTCACTTGGAGTGAGACTCTCAGTTGTTTGATAGAACACCTCAGTTGTCTTTTTTCAATCATTCACCAACGGCAAAAAGCCAAATTGTTCGGAATATTGGATCATTTGTGTGGTAAAATCGGTTGCTTCCGTAATCTTCACATCAGTGATTTCCCCTTTTCCATTCGTTACCAACTCGTATTCCGGATTTAAAAAGCCCGCGTATGGGGCAATGTCCAGTTTTTTAAAGCGTTCCAGAATTTCACGGTGAAGGTTGCGGTCAACTTTTACACTGTAATTTTCGACAAGCTGTTGAGCCGCAACAAAATCGCCTTCCGATTTGATCCGCTGAATTTCGTGTAACAACTCGCCAAACAGTTCGCGCAGCCGTTCGTAATTACGGATTACAATATAGGTTTTGCCTTCTTTCTGAATGAACTCGGATACGTTTTCCTTTTTCCCTGTTTCATACGCCCATCGGGCGATCAACTGTCGGTTGCGCATGTGCGATTCTTCCAAGTCTTTTCCTGGTTCAATTCGGGTGAGTTGGGTCAGCAGGCCGTTTCTCAGGTACAAATCGTATTCTGCTTTGCCCGCTTCAAGAGAAGGAATCAGCCCGAGTTCGATCATTTTTTTATCCATTATATAATAAAGAGCGAACAAGTCGGCGCGTGTTTCTTCAATAGTGGAATAGTAGCTTTTCAGGTCTTCCGGTTTCACTCCTTCATTCATCTTTCCCGAGCCATGACCGAGGCACTCGTGCAAATCGGTATGCAGGTTCCCGGCCAGATAACCGTAGCCTTTTGCCCGATCAATTTCTTCCTGCGAAGCGGCAAATTCTTCCAGCATACCGTTGTTCATCGAATCGAGAAAATATGAATGGGTGATATTTTCGATGGTTACCGATTTGGAACCGTACTGTTCCCTGATCCACTCCGAATTGGGCAAATTGATACCAATCGGAGTTGCCGGATGACAATCGCCGCCCAGCATCGCCACATTGATCACTTTGGCGCTCACCCCTTTTACTTCTTCTTTTCTGAACTTTGGAGCAACCGGCGAATGATTTTCAAACCACTGGGCATTTTGGCTGAGAATATCGGCGCGAATGCTGGCTTCGTGGTCTTTATAATTCACGATCGATTCCCAACTACCTTTTATTCCCAGCGGGTCGCCGTAAACTTCAATGAACCCGTTAGTGAAATCAACCTGGCCTTCCAGTTCCTGAAGCCACAGAATATTGTATTCATCGAATTTCCGGAGATCGCCCGTTCGGTAATAATCAATTAAAACGGAAATGTATTTTTTCTGTTTTTTGTTTTCTGCATAATTTTTTGCCTTTTCCAGATAAAAAATAATCTGCAGGATAGCTTCTCCGTACAATCCATCTGCTTTCCATACTTTTTCCTGAAGTTGACCGTCTTCTTTTACTAAGGTAGAATTCAGACCAAACGAAACCGGTTGTTTTCCATTCAAATCGCGTTGCCGGTTGTAAAATTCTTCTGCTTCGTGCTGCGTCATGCCACGATAATAATTATTGGCCGATGTGCTAAGCAAATCTTTTCCGGCATCGAGGCACACCCGTTTCGTTTCTTTTTCCGGATTGAAAATGATTTCCTTTATCAGCGAAATCACTTCTTCTGCATTCTTTTCTCCGGAAGAAAAATTACTCCAGTCGCTGTTGGCTGTCAACTCATCAAAATAATCGGCGGCAAAATCGGGTTGAAATTTTTCGGTCGAATAATGGTGGTGGATTCCATTCGAGAACCAAACACGTTTCAGATAGATTTCAAAGTCTGAAAAATTTGCTGTTTGGCGGCCTCCTTTGTACGTTTTGTATATGGTTTCGAGTACGGCTCTAATTCGAAGGTTGTAACGGTTGTTTTGATCCCACAAAATGTCGCGTCCGCATTTTGCTGCCTGTGCCAAATAATAAATGTATAATTTCTGATTTTCCGGAAGTTTATCGAACCCCGGCACATCGTAGCGGAGAATCTTTACATCGGCAAATTTCTCCACAAAAACGCTGTTCCTATTTTGCATGTATTTCATAAAATTTCTTTTCCAACAAATCCGACTGCCTGATTGTTTTGCGCAACCAGTGAAGCAAAGCCTGATCGCGCTCGGCAGCATTCAGCTTCCAGTTTATTCCCGATTCGGTTTTCATGCGCAAAGTAAGATGGTGCATGATAATTGCCGCCGAAACCGAAATATTCAGGCTTTCGGTAAACCCGTACATCGGGATTTTCAGAAATTCGTCGGCTTCCTTTTTAATGGTATCGGAAACCCCTGTAAGCTCGGTCCCGAATACCAGTGCGGCTTTCCCTTTATGTAAATCGAATTTTTCAAGGTTCACATCGCTGCGATGCGGACTGGTTACAATGATACGGTATCCTTCACTTTTCAGGCTGCGGATTGCATTCCGACAGTTTTCCGAATCATCGCAGTACCTTTTTAGGTTGAGCCATTTTGAAGCTCCCATGGCAACCTCGCGGTCAACCGTGAAATTATTGCGGTTCTCTATTATATGTATGTCCTGAATACCGAAACAATCGGCCGACCGCAAAACTGCACTTGCATTTTGCGGCTGGAAAATATCTTCCAAAACAATTGTCAGATAGCGGGTTCGGTTTTCGAGATTGTTGTAAAACAACTGCAAACGGTCGTCGTTCACAAATTGCGATAAATATTCAATTAACTGTTTGTCCATTCTGCAAAAATAGTAATGAAAATAAAAAGGGGGGCAACATAAAAGCGCCCCCCTTCTCAATTTCTTAAGTGTCGACTAAATACTGTCAGATAATTCAGCACCTGGTTTGAATTTAACCACTTTCTTTTGAGGAATCTCGATAGGAGAGCCTGATTGTGGGTTTCTGCCAGTTCTGGCACTACGAGTAGCAACAGCAAACGATCCGAAACCGATCAATGCAACACGATCGCCGTTTTTAAGGGCATCAGTAGTAGCTTCTACAAAAGCGTCGAGGGCTTTTTTTGCGTCGGCTTTAGTCAATCCTGCTTTTTCAGCAATGGCGTCAATTAATTGAGCTTTGTTCATAAGTAAACATGTTTAGGGTTTAAAAAATAAACTGAAATATATAATATAGTCCATTCTCTTTCATCTGAAATCATTCTTTAAAAATCTCTAAAGTATTAGTAAAATCAATGGTTTTAAGACGAACGATTTTATGCCTTACTAAATTCTTAAATAAGATTCAAAAATGCAACCCCTGCACCCTTTTTTTTTGAAATATTACTTTCTTTTTTTTTCACAATAATTTTTGGGTTCTGGAAAATTATTCTACTTTTGCCACCGCTTGAGGAGAGATGGCAGAGTGGTCGATCGCGGCGGTCTTGAAAACCGTTGACCGTGAGAGCGGTCCGGGGGTTCGAATCCCTCTCTCTCCGCACAAATAAAGGCCTGAGATTCAATATCATCGGGTCTTTTTGCTTGTAGAGATGCCCGTTCGTTTTAGCGTTTTGTTTTGCAGAAAAATTGGGCTAGCAGGCAGAGAATAAAGCAATGGATGATAGGCATCAGAAAGGTATAATAAAGAAAATTTTCGCCCGAAAATATTCTTAAAATGTTGTTTTGTGAGAAGTTATCAACAGTGAAATCTATTTAAAACTGTAAATTAAAGGAGTATTTTTCTTTTAAAGTAATAACGCAACGGCGTATTTTGCTTTAAAGTCATGTGAAATGCAAAAGAAACCGAGATCTTAGGATGTGTCGTTTTGTGATATTTACTCTTAAATATAGATGTTAGCAAGAGGGTATTGCTTCCAGAATATTTTTATTTTTTTAATTCAAATATCCCTAAGTCCGGCGCTTTTCCATAAAACGGAAACCCAACATCAATTCCTTTATCAATAACAATACTGTTGGAGGAGGGTCTGAGAAAGTTTACATCCGGTAAATTTCCATTCGCTTTTCTCGGGCCATCAATTCCTGTCATATCCACAGAAGTAAAATCTGCATCGGAAATAGTTATCCCATTCCACGAATTGTTGGTATTAACTGATTCGGCTGTTAAAAGAGCCTTCGGATTATTATTTTTATAGTTTATATTATTTATAAACGTATTCTTCAAATTGAATTTACTCATGTAATAACCTACCCCCACATTCTTGTATGCAAAATTGTTATAAAATTCCATTTTAGCATCCGCATCGTTTTGATCAAAGCCCATTCCTTTATTATTATAGGCTAAACAATGTGATGTATATCTTTTTGTAACATCTTCATAAGCTACGGTAGTTTCTCCATATTTGAAACCCATCCCATCACCATGATCCAAACCATTGTTGAACGACCAACAACTGTCTAGCTTTACAATGCCATCTGTTTGCCACATATCAATCCCGTCATCAGAATTTTCAGAAAATCTGCATCCTGTTATCGTATTAACCGTTCCTTTTAAAGCAGAAATATGTATACCATCAGCATTCCCTCCATGATAATCAGCGCCTGTTGTTGAGCTGACTGTATATGGATCGTAATTTTTATAGAAGTCAGAGTTTTTCACTATATTTTCAGTCGATGTTCCGGCAATACCACAACCGGGGCCTCCAATATCATGGATTTTTATGTTCTCAATGATATTATAACTGGAATTTGAAATGGCCAATCCGACATGATCGGTTCCTCTTTTTGTAGATGTATTATATATCTGATATACGTTTTTAATTTCAATTCCTTTAATATGCCAGTAATTTGAATTCATAAGCCTTAATCCTACTACTCCACTGGCTGTTATCAAATCTTTGCAATCAAGAACTGGGGTCTCTCCGGGATAGGCCCACATCCGGATATACTTACCCGGGTTACCACTTTTCCCAGCCAAGTAACAAGCAGCATAGTTACTTCTGGTTCCTTTATAATAGATACCTCCCCTTAAATAAACCAAATCGCCGGGCTTAACGACAGAAACAATCTTGTCCCAGCTTTTAAACGGTTTATCGATTGTTCCCGGATTTGAATCGCTTCCGTCCGGGGCAACATAGTAATTTGCTTTTTCTATGACAAGCACTGGCGGATCAACAGGTTTAGGTTCAGGAGGAGATACACTTTCTCTTTTGCACCCAATTAAAAAAACTAATACTATTACGAAGGACACATACATGATCAGGTAATTGTTGCTTTTTTTCGGTTGGCGGTATGGCCGGAAATTATTTTTTATCATCATATTGAAAAACATTATAGGGTAACGATTTGCCTTTTATTTTAAGAACTACAACTCCGTGCGGAGGAACTTCTTTTGAAATCTCTGAGTTATTAGAAATTTCAGATATTGCTTTACTCCACAAATCTTTTGCGGTATATCCCTTTGCTGAATCAATGCCAACCGATTCTAACCTGAAAGTGATTGATTGTGTTTCATTTGTTCTGTTTAGCAGGGCAACAGCCACTTCACCGCTCATGGTTGAATCCACTGGTTTGCCCCATACTTCCAGTTCACCGTGGTCGGCCAATCGTCTGGCCTGATAAACAAATTTACTTTGGTTCAAGGCGATTATATCTTCATTTGTAATAACACCGCGCGTCTGTTCCGACATTTGGGTCAGGTCGTTTCCCAGCAGCAATGGGGAGTGCATTATGCACCACATGGTGAAATGTGTTTTATCTTCTTCATAAGTCATTCCGCGGCCAACCTGAAGCATATCCATATCATTGTAATGCCCGCAGGAACAATACCTCCATAAATCAGCATTGAGGTCAATAATTTTAAGGATGGATTCAAATTTATTACTAATATCACCCGATATTCTCCACGAATCGGCTACCTGTGTTACCCATTTCCCGGGGAATTGCCAACGGCATACATTATAGATGACAGATGGTTTAATTTTCCTTGCAATTTGTCCAATCTCTGTATAGCGGGTTTGTTCGTCCAGCCCCAGCCAGTTACCGCCACACCAATCCACTTTAATAAAATCAAAATCCCATTCTTTAAGAAATAATTGCAAATCTTGTTCATCATGGCCATATAGCCCCATTCCTACGCCAATGGTATCTTTGTCATAATACGACGCACAGGTATTAATTCCTGCATCAGAATAGATGCCTGCATTCAATCCTTTTGAATGAATATAATCTGCAATATTTTTCATTCCACAAGGAAACCTCTCCTCATGAGATTGTATTTCTCCATTCGCATTTCTTCCTCCAAAATATCCATCATCAATATTTATAAACGTATAACCTGCATCCTTTAGATTCAGGTTCACCATTGCATCTGCCTGGGATTTAATTATTTTCTCATTTATATTTACTCTGTAATTATTCCAGCTTGCCCATCCCATCAGAGGTGGTCTAAATTCTAATTCTGAATTTTTATGACAAGATTTTGATTTGGGTTTAAATGAAGCAATCAGAAGGATCAGCAGTAGTAAGGATAATGTTTTCTTTATCATATCTGTTTATTCTTTTAAGGTGATATTATTTTTTTAATTCAAATAAACCTATATCCGGCGCTTTCCCATAGAATGGGAACCCAACATCAATACCTTTGTCAACGAAATTGCCGTTGAGAGAGGGAATAAGGAACCCGACATCCGGTAAATTTCCATTGGCTTTTCTGGGACCATCAATACCTGTCATGTTGATAGAAGAGAAATCGGAATCAGAAATCGTTATTCCATTCCACGAATTATTGGTATTAATTGATTCGGCAGTAATAAGAGCCTCGTAGGGGTCTCCATTCATGTAACTGATATTATTCTGAAATGTATTCTTCAGGTTAAACTTGCTCATATAGTAAGCTTTACCTCCATTTTTGTAGGCGAAATTATTATAGAACACCATTTTTACATCGGCATTATTCTGATCGAAACCACCATTTTTATTATTATACGCTAAACAATGGGTTGTAATCCGCTTTGTAATGTCTTCATAAGGTTCTAATGTCCGGCCATATTTAAAGCCATTCCCGTCTCCCATGTCATACCCATTGTTAAACGCCCAGCAGCTATCAATGATCATGGTACCTTCATTCTCCCATAAATCCAGTCCATCATCCGAATTATGGTAGAGTCTGCAACCCTTCAGTGTATTTGTTGATCCTTTATAAGCCCTTAGCTGCGCACCGTCGGCATTTCCACCGTGATATTCCTTGCCTTCACCACTAATAGTATATGGATCATAGTTGTTATAAAAATCACAGTTTTTTATTAGGTTGTTGGTAGAGGCCTGGCCCATTCCCATTCCCATTCCCTGATTGTCATGTGATGTTACATTTTCAATTATATTATTGTTGGCGTTTATTAAACCTATTCCCCGGGCTACAGTACTAACATTTTTAGCTGCATCGTATCCTTGAGGGAAATTTTTTATTTCGATACCTTTAATGTGCCAGTAGTCACCGGAAATTAAAACCCCGTAACCGCTAACTTTATTCATTGTACTACAATCCAATACCGGTTTTTCGCCCGGATAGGCCCAAATCCGGATATAATTTCCCGGAGTACCGCTTTTCCCTACAAAATAACATGCATTCGAGCCACTCAGACCACTTTTGTAGTAGGTACCTCCCCGTAAATAAACCAAATCGCCGGGCTTGATAATTTTTATAATCTTGTCCCAGTTCTTAAATGGCTTGTCTATCGTTCCGGGGTTTGCATCATTTCCATCCGGGGCAACGTAATAATTTGCTTTTTCTATGACAAGCACCGGAGGATCAACAGGGTCAGGATCAGGAGGAGTTATATCTTCTTTCTTACACCCAATGAAAAAAATTAATGCTATAAATAAAGATACACACGTAATCATGTAATTATTTTGTCTTCTCATATTTGATTTTTTGATTGTTAAGGTATTTTGCATAGTATACTTGGACTCTTTCAACTTGAAAAGTTCTGGTTCATACCAGAGATTCTTACCTGACAACCTTCCGTGCCACCTTTTTCAGGTATCCGGCAAACTCAGGCGATACCCCTTTGGGGACATATTCAACTTTCGTTGGTGGTTCCCCGAAAAGAAAGGAATACCATACCAAGGCGCCCAGATAACACCCTGATTCGTTGGCATGGTGCGAATCGAACTTAAACTGCTTTTCGTTGTTCCACGAATAGCCAACATGTAATGAATTGCTCTGTACAGGCAGGTTCGGGTAAGCCGGGTTGCTGTAATCAAATTCCGGATCAGGCTTGAATTTCCATTTTTTTGATGAACTGACTTTCCAAAATGCATCGCCAACCGGGATCACTCCGATCCCCAGTTCGGAGGCTACCCGGTGGTATGCCTCCCTCGATTTTTCCCACATTTCCTTTTCATTTTTACAGTACTGCCCCTTTGTTATTTGGCTGAAATCTTTCGAGTCGGAACGATAGGCCCAGGTTTGGTGCACCACAACTCTTGCCTCTGGCTGCATGGTTTTGACCAGGTTATACAGCTTCCGCACATAAGGCATATAGGTAGTGGAATCGGCTGAATGAAACGAATATTGCTGAATGGTTACAATGTCCCATTTCCCTTCACTTAAAATCATCTGTAACGATTTTCCCTTGTATGGTTTCCCTGCCGGGTCATCAGTCTTTGTTTCTGCCAGTTCAGCCAAATCCCAGTGCTTTTTGAGCGAACAACCGCCAATTTCGGCCCGGCCAATCAGCAACGGATGGCCGCCTTCCTTTGCAATTTGGGGAAGATGGCGCGCTGCATTCTGCGAAAAACTGTTCCCGATCAGAAGTAGCCGAAGGGTGTCGGGGGTGTTTGTGTTTTGACCTGCGGAAAACAGGACAACCAGAATGAAGAATCCGGCCAGTATGTATTTTAGTTGCTTTTTTACCATTCCGCTTTTCTATTTTTTGAATGTTACTTTTAACACAAATCCGTTCGGGTTTGGTTTTCCTTCCGGTAACGAAACCTGCAACCCGTCGGGGGTCATTTCCCATGAAACTTTTTGTGTGCTTCCCAACATTTTTACAGATTGAATTTTCAGGGGACCGGCACCCGGTACAACAGCCAGTGATTTGACAAGAACTTTTTTACTTTCCGGCCATTTCAGTGCTGTTACATACAAAACGTTGTCTTTTGCTGAAAACCAAAAATCTTCCGGGCTGAATTCTTTGGTAAAACCGTTCTTTGCCCGGTCTTCCGTGCTTTTCACCGACAGGCTGGTTGGCCCTTCATGGTTGATTTCCCATTTTTTTGTCCCGTAAACCGATTCCCCGTTCACCGACATCCAATCTCCAATTTCTTTCAGTTGTTGTAAACTTTCCTGCGGGAAAACCCCTTCGCCCGTAGGCCCGACATTCAGCAGGTAGTTGCCGCCCTTGCTGGTGATCTCTGTAATCCAAAAAATCAATTCTTCCGTCGATTTCCAGTCCACATCGTAACTTTTGTAGCCCCATGTGTTGTTCAATGTCCCCGGGGTTTCCCAGTACAAATCTTTGGCTTCCCCGCTTTCCGGTATTTTATTGTCGCCCGGTACCCAGAAATCCCCGAAATCATTCCCCACACGGCTGTTGATCAGGCACGAAGGCTGGATGTCGTATACCAGCTTGTAGAATTCAAAACTTTGTTCCCGGGTCATATTTTTAGGGACATCGTACCAGATCTCCTGCATGCCCGGGAATTTGGCAAGAAGTTCACGCATCTGCGGTTTCGATTTCTTTTCCAGGTATTCAGTAAAACTCACCGGGGCCGGGTCCCAAAGATTGGCCGGCCATTTCACCCAGTGGTTCGTCTGTGATTTTTTAGCCTCTTCCGGATGGGTAGCCAGATAGTCGCTAACACCCGCATCGCCCCCGTCCATCCAGTCGGTTGCATGCGAATAATAGATCGAAAATTTGATACCGTATTTTTTGCAGGCCTGGTACAATTCGGCCATCGGGTCACGGCCAAACGAAGTCATGTCCATGATATCGTAATCCGTCACCCCAGAATCGTACATGGCAAAACCGTCGTGGTGTTTGGGCATGGCAACAATGTATTTCATCCCGGCCATTTTTGCTGCTTTTACCCATTCCTCGGCATTGAATTTCACCGGGTTGAAACGGCTGCACATCTTTTTATATTCTTCTCTCGGAATCCGGGCATGGTACATCACCCACTCACCAAGGCCTTTGATCTTCTCCCCGTTCCATATTCCGGCTGGCATCGAATACGCGCCCCAGTGGATGAACATTCCAAATTTGGCTTCGTTGAAATCCTGTAATGCCTGCTTTTTTGACTGGTGCATTTTGTCCCATTCTTTTCCCTGAATATCTTTATTTTGCGAAAAAGCATGACTGGCTATAGTAATACAAAGCGCGGCCAGCACTATCTTTTTAAATTCTGAAATAATCATCTTCATTGTATTTTAAGCTGTTTATTAATATTCTGCAATTCACTATTTGTTGAGCTGCAAAGCATTTTCCATATTCCCTATTTTGAAGAAATTGACCAGCCGGATCATTTCTGCACCGGCCAGCAATACCGGCCCATAACTGTGGGCTGCATACTCACTCACCGGACGATAATAATAAAATGCAGGATCAAAGCCCATCCCTGTCCCGACACACGTTCCTTCCACCTGCCCTTTTTCATTGACTTTCGTGGATATTGCAATCCAGGACAGCACCGCAACCGGCCCGTACGCAACCGGGTCGAGCCAGCCCCGGTTGATCCCTTTGGCATAACAATACGAGTAGATTGCCGTGGCCGAGGTTTCCGGATAACTGTCATTCCGGTCGATCAACTGGTGCCAGAAACCGGAACCCGACTGGTAACCGGCCAATCCTTTGGCTTGTTCCTGAAATAATTTCAGTACCCCGGCCCTTCCCGGGTGATTTTCGGGCAAAACGTCCAGTAATTCAGCCATCGCCATAAATGCCCAGCCATTGGCCCTGGCCCAGTGAAAAGCCCGGTGCGGCTCCATTTCCTGCACCCACCCGTGCATGTAAAGTCCTTTCTCCGGGACAAACATCTGTTTAGAAAATTGCAGTACCTGCTTCACCGCATCATCAAAATAGCGGTTATCCCCGGTAAGTTTGCCCATCTGCCCCAGTGCCGGGACACTCATGAAAAGATCGTCAAGCCAAAGGGTGTTCGGGTACGGAAAGTTCCGGGCCAAAGTCCCGTCTGGAAGCCTGAACTGGACATTGCTGATGTGGTTGATGTAATTATCGATCATTGGACGCAGGTTCTCAACCTTCCCGGCAAGAAGTGTTTTGATCATCGCGGCACACATTGACCCGGCATCGTCCAGCGAACGGGGGTTCACCACTGAACGGAGTGGGTTTTTTGAAGCCGGGTCTGCGTCGAAGGTCTTTTTATAAAATGGAAAAACCTGCGCGAAAAATTGCATCCGGTCTGTTGTGTACTTTGAAAAACGGTCATCGCCGGTCATTTCACCCGCCAGCAGCATTCCGGCATAGGTAACGCCCCACTCGTAGCTGATCAGGCGAAAATCACCGGGTTCAAAAATGACATTCGGATTTGAAACAGAATAATCGGAAATTACCGCCCCGCTCTTGGAATCAATCATCCGAAAGGGGGTGGCTGGTTCCAGGTAGTTGTAAACGCGCAGCAAAACTTCCGTAATTTCCTGCGGCGTGATTTTTCCATACGGGACCGGGTATTCCGGCTTCAATAAGATATGGAGCGAGGTATTTGTGTCGTTCAATTTGGGCTTTTCCTGCCCGTAAATAAAATTCGCAAACAACATGGCGAAAAAAAGCAAACGGAACCGGGTACTTAAAATTTTCATAAAAAATCAATTTTTAAAGTTTATTTTGATTCTTAAATTTTTGCCATATCTGAATCCTTCATCCCGCTATTATTTGTGGAAATCTTCATTTACCCCCCATCCTTCCTGTTTTATTTTTTCCACCGGGCTAATGCTTATTGAGCGCAACCACATCAGGTAATCATCATTTGATTCTTTGGGGCGTATCGTTACCTTATAATCCCCGGCAGACAGGTGTTCTATATAACCCACAGGAAACTTAAAATAATCAAACCAATCGCCTGTATATTGTACTGGCATGCTAAAAGTCGAATTACCGACTACTAACTCAAACCTCCTGCCTTCCCATTCTTTCTTAGCCCCATATTCGACAGAGACTTTAAATGCACCCGCTTTGTCAACATGGATAAACCACTCAACCGAATCCTTAGGTCCTGTCCATTTGGAAATATGGTATCCTCCCTTACGGTTGAACCGCCTCATTGCTTTACCGTGGGGAATTGCTTTTTGGTAATCTAAATTCATTGAACCATCCTCCGTTTGTAAAACGATCATAGGATTGACCTGAGGTGAGCCATTTGTTTCGGCTACAATAACAGTCATCGGATTATCTGTCGGTTTGGAAGGTAGTAAAATACAGGCTTGATTTTCTGATTGGTCGACCTTCATTTTTTTGGATTGGTCCAGAAGTAAATATGCAGAAACCACTTTATTTTTCAGCCTGGGGATATATAACATACCATCTTGTGGCCAATCGCGGACAAAAAGGTAAAGCTTATTTCCTTTTACCGTGCAATACCCCCATTCTAATTTCCCAAAAGGGTTCGCAGTTGTACCATATATACTTTCTTCGTTTCGTGATACCCATTGGCCAACCTGTTCGAATATCTTTACTGTAGCGGACGGAATTTCCCCATCCCCTTTGGGACCAATGTTCAGCAAATAATTTCCGCCCGAACTGACAATCCTGACCAGGTTTTCTATAACCGTTTCCGGGCTTTTCCACAATGTGTCGAATTTACTGTACCCCCACGTTTTATTCAATGTCCCCGGACATTCGAAATATTCATCTAACCCCCCAGCAGGTAAGCCGTTATCCGACATGCTCTGGTAATCCCCTAAAAGTTCCTGGGAATAATTACCGACACGGCTGTTTATACGTGTCGAAGGTTGGATACTATGCACCAGATCAACAAATTCCTGCCCTTGCTCCGGTGTGTACAAACCCGAGTCGAACCAGACCGATCCAATTGGACCGTAATTGGTCATTAATTCCTGTACCTGTGGTTTGGCTTTTTCTTCAAGATACGTTGAATACTTTTTCTGGTGGAAAATATCGCCTCCATATCCTGCCCAATAATTATCATAGTCCCAATCATTTCCGAATGCCAAAGGATGATCCCAATCCATCTTCTGGTTATAGTAAAAACCTAACTTAATACCTTCCTCAGCACAAGCCTGAGCTAACTCTTTCATTGGATCCCTCTTAAATGGTGTCCAATCCACAATGTTATATGGGGTTACCTTTGAATGGTACATGGCAAACCCGTCGCAATGCTTGGCTGTTAATACAATATATTTCATGCCTGTTGACTTCGCCAGCCCAACCCATTCTTTTGCGTTGAATTTTATAGGATTAAACTTACGAGCGATGTTACGATATTCATCGACAGGAATTTTAAACCAATGCATAATCCATTCGGCTTCTTTGTCAACGGGCACTTTTTGTCCGTTCCATTCGCCAGCCAATTGGGAATATGGCCCCCAGTGGATGAACATTCCAAACTTAGCATCCCGGAACCATTCAGGGTAATTTTCCTTATCGGTTGAATTTGAATATTCTGCTTTTTTATTTTTATCCTGTTTTTCAATACAACTGGTTAGTAGCATGAAAAAGATAAAAATGGCATTTAAAATAATTCCAGATGACTTCATAAGGCTTTTTATAGGGTTATTATTTCTTCTTTCGTTTTATTTATGAAAACCCTGGGAAATAAAGTCCAGTACTTCGGGCAACGAAACCCGCCAGTACACCCAACCGTGTTTCCCGTCCCGCACACGGTATTCATGGGGAATTTCATTTTTGCTCATGGCAATATGTAATTGCGAATTCCCTTCATATAAATAATCATCGTCGCCACAGTCAACATACCATCTGACTTTCTGCTTTTGATCACCGGGCATGTTATTGATCAAGTACATTGCACAGTACTTTTTATAATAAGTCTCTGCTTCACTGTCTAAAGGCGCACTTCCGTTTCTTTTTTTTAGATATTTTTTTGTGTCCTCCAGGGAAACAGGGCTCGTCCCGGTACTTAACGGGCAGGCCGAGGAAAACAATTCAGGGTGATGAAGGGCATAGATGAGTGTGCCGCCCCCGCCCATCGAGTTGCCGGAAATTGCACGGTACTGCTTTTCTGCCCTGATACGGTATGTTTTTTCGATATAGGGCATGAATTCTTCAAAAAAGAAATCTTCATAACGCCAGTCATTTTTAACTGAATTGAAATAACCGCGTTGACCGGTGTTGGCATCGGGCATCACGATGACCATCGGGGTACATTTTCCTTCGTTGATTGCTTTATCTGTAATCTGCATTACTTCGCCATACTGGATCCAGGCTGTCTGGTCGTCGCCACCGCCATGAAGCAAATAGAGAACCGGATAGCTCCGTTGGGAGATTTCATAATCGGGCGGCAAATAAATTGCATATTTCCTCTCGCTGTTCAGAATCGAACTCTTCATCGAAAGGTTGTCAAATACCTTCCCTGTCTGTGCAAACAAAGTCGCACATAAAAACAGGGTTATCGAAAACAAAAATATTCGTTGCATTGGTTGGTTGTTTTAGGTTATCTATTATTTGAAGATTTATAATGTATTTATCTTTTCTTCTGATTTACCTTTTTACTTTGACAATTGCAGGTGCAATAATCCCACTAATTGTTAATTCCTTACGGCTTTCATCCCAGAAATACTTCTCGTCCGGAATAAGTTTTTCGTTGCATCGAACCGAAACTGGTTTGTTTTCAACATGCATTATTATATTCCATTGGCGGTTGGCAATTTTTCCTTTAAACTCGCCATTTGCACCTCCAATTTCCAATATAGACTCATCATCAATAGCTTTTAAAGTGATATGGGATACCGAATAACTACCTTTTCGATATTCGAGGCTCGTACCGTCGTCTTCATAAAAGTCAAATGACGATTCCTTTTTATCAGGAAAGGCATAAAGGGAAATTTCATTCATCGGTTTTTCTCCTCTGTATGCATTACCAGCCCCATTGGTATGATACCACCGGAACGGACATAAAGAGCTCCACCTCGGTCATCCGGCCACGAAACTGCTTTATCCTGATCACCTTCTATGACCTCGCCTGTCCAATAGTCTTTCCATTTTCCGGAGGGGAAATAGATATTTTTGTTATAGATGCCGACCATTAAATCACGCCCCAACAGGTATTGGTGAAGATTGTCCCGACAGTTTTTGTCATTTGGAAACTCCAACGTTAATGGCACCATCACCGGCCATCCTGTTTTGGTTGAGATATTTGCCCATGAATACAAATATGGAATAAGCCTTGACCTAAACTGGGCATAAAACTTATGCATGGTTAAAAGTTCTTTGCCCTGAACCCACGGCATCCTGAAATAATTCCAACTGTTGATTTGACTCCAGGGCTGAAGATATCCAAAGTGAATCCCTTCTTTCCGGGTCACTTCCATGTCATTTGTTGACCAACTGTGCCCTACGATAGAAGTATTGAGCATTGCACCAAGAGTGGCCAGGCCACCGCCAGTATCGCCGGTCCACGTTCCTGCCCAGGCTTGAAAACCTGTCCAGCCGCATGGGGTAAAAATAACCGGACGGCGATTCGTATATGTTTCAAACCCTTCGTACATCTGGCGTGCATACATGAGCGGATACAGGTTGTGCATCTCATCGTCTTTCATTCCATTCCCCCATAGCCTGTCAGGATGTTCGGTTGCCTGTTTCGCCCCATCCTGTTTGAAAAAGTCAACTCCCTGATCAACAAATTTCTTTAAATGTTCAAACCAGGGTTCGTCTTTTTTTGTTATTTGATCCATGTAGGTTGGCCTTGACATGTGCTCATCAACTTCTACTTCATGGTGAATCACCTGATTAGGGCCGGATTCAATTTTTTTCTTAATACGCCGCTCTTCCTCATAAGAAAGATCGTAGTCATTACAAAGCCACAATTCAAATTTAAAGCCCATGCGTTTGATTGCACTAAAAAAGTTATCAGGCCCTCTAAAGGCATAACCTGGAATCGGGAAGCGTTGATTACTCCACATCTTATTTATTGAATAGTCATAATTTTTTTCCATCCATCCGGGTTCCAGCCCGATCACATCACATGGGATTTCTTCCCTGCGAAAATTTAATGCATCATTTACTGCTTCATAATCGTTGGCCTGAGTGCGGCATATATACCAAAGGCCAAAAGCCCATTGCGGAGGAAGTTTTGGTTTACCTGTCAATTCTGTGTACAAATCCAGTAGCTCTGGATATCCTTCACCAACCATCACATAATAATCAATATTTCCACTCTCATCAACCCATGAGTAATTATCCGGGTTTGTTTTACACATATCGAATACAACCCTGTATGTGGTATTTACTAAAATGCCAGTACCTAAGGTGGACATAAAAAATGGCACCGGGATATATGATCTTACATTTGTCACATAACAATCAGCCATATAGCCCCTATGATAAAGCCTTTTTCGCGACTGGTCACCAAAGCCAATCCAGTCTTCTTCTTTTTCAGCGTTAAAAACAACATTTGATGACTTTTCCTGAAAGTTGGCAGCTACCTGCTTCAGAAATGTTTTCTTCCCTGAGGCATCTGTTATAACAATCTCTCCTGTCAAATTATTCCCTTTTATTTTGAGTTGGGATGTTTCGGCTGAAAAATTGTTCTTCGATTCTGTGATTTTGACATCCAGGTTGTTGGCATTTAAATCCTGGATAAAGCCATAACGGTTCAGCCCCGATTCGCTGAATTTACCCCCCTGTGGGGATATCTGTATTCGTACAATGTTTTCTTTAAGAAATTTTAACCGGATTGATGTCCCCTTGCAGAACTCACGTTCCAGCATGGCAGAAGGTTTTTCCCTGACAGTATTGCCAATAACTTCTCTGGAAATAATTAACCCAAGGATAAAAATCATACCCCAAATAATATAATTTGTTCTTCTTTGTTTCAATTGTCCTGTCATCCTTTCATATTTTTAATATTCAATTGTATAATTTCTGATTTATTTCCTGTATTGGTTCCGGAAATTTTATTGGAATCTGAGGTTCTTTGTTATTGATTGAGTTTCAATGTGAGTGGGAATACTTATAGAGAGCAAAACTGTTAGTTTTATCCAGCAAAAACACAACCCGCTGATTAGTACCAACCTTTGCCTTAAATTCTTTTCCTTTACCGGCAACCGGTTCAAAGCGATAGGTACCGGGAACGATTATGGGTAGTTCCAATTCACCGGAACCGGAGTTGTTTTTTTCTCTGAAAACCAACACAAAACCTTCTTTATCATCCGCTTTCTGCGACTGAAAGCCGGTCCAGCTTTTGCCTGACGGTTCCTCTCCCACCGGCACAATAATCCCGGAGTGGAAATCAGTCATCACTTTTTTGTATTTGCCAATTGTTTCAGCAGTGGCAAACGCTTCCTCCGGCAAACCTGTTCCTTCGAACCAGGCCAGAGGTTGTGCCATCATTGTAATAGCAAATAAATAGTCGAACGAATAGTTTTTCGGGGCAAATGGATCATCGCCATACTTATCGCCATTTCGCCATTTATTCAGAAATTCAATCTGAAGATTTTGAGCCGGAACATATTTCGAGAGCATCCAAATATTGCGCAGGGTCCAGTAGGGATAGTAATTTTGCCAGTCGGTGTAACGGTTTTCAAGAAAAATATTTCCGTATTCGTTGAACGAATGGTAACCACCACGTCGTCCGGCTGTGACATCAAGGTTAAAAACAGCCTCGCCGTTGGTTGCTTCAACCACTTTGTCCAGGAGCTTCCGGAAGTTAATTTCCGACTGTTTGTCGGGCATTTTTACGCCATCAATTTTAAAGGTACGGATACCGTATTGCTTGTATAAATCAATCAGAGCAAAGGCATCCTTTTCCCAGTTGATATTGCCGTCGTCGGGACTTGGATTGAACCACAAACAAATTTCAATTCCCAGCTTCTTTCCTTTTTCTACAATGGGGGTTAAACCGTTGGGAAATTTATCGGGATTTGGTTTCCAGTAATTCGGGTTGCGCCAGATGTTATCGAATGATCCACCGGCAAAGGCAGAGTTGGCGCTTCGTCCGGTTTGCCAGCCATCGTCAAGCTGAAAATGAGTAATCCCCAACCGGGTTCCTGCATCCAGTTCTGCCAGGCAAAAAGCCTCGTTTACCTTCTTATCTTGTGCCCGGTCGCCCCAGGTATTCATCATGATCATTTCATCGCGATCGAATTTATGCAACCTTATTTGCTGCTGATAGCTACGAAGGGCAATAATTTTATTTATTTCATCGCCACCATACACGCCAGTTACAAAGCCGTACGCTTTTTCCCACTTTTCCTGATCGAGGTCGGTGTTTTGCATCCCTGCGCCAATCAGGCTGATTTTTCCAAACGTATTCAAAAAATCGCCACCGGGATAAGCCAGTTGAACGTTTGAAGCTGGCGCTTCTTTCAGTATAAAAATTCCGTTATCGGATACTTTGTCGGTTGCAAACAATATGTTTCCCCGGAAAATATTATCGCGATATCCCATTGCTTCTGTTTTCTTAACCAATGTATTGCAACGGTCGGTTACATCGAAGAATTCAATGGCTTCAATTTGCCAGTGTTTCCCTGGTAATTCGAGTTTTTCCATTACAGGCACAAATTCCGGTTTGGCATTTTCACCCAGTTTCTCGATATTTTGCAGATCACCCGGATTGGCCGCCTGTTGCACCCAGGGTTTTTCAGCATGTCCGCGCAAATAGATATCGCAGGCAACAGCCGGACAATCGGCATAAATACGAAATACGCGTTTTATTTGCAGCGTTCCGAGAGAATATTGGACTGTAGCTTCCAGGTGTTCCGGTTTAATCGGAGTTTCAGGAATAGTAACAACTGAAAACTCACTGTTTGTAGCTTCTTCCGGTTGACCGGGAAAACTCATGTCTGCCTCTTTTGTTCCGAAAGTCCAGGTTTTGCCCGTTTGTTTGTCGGTCAATTCGCGGGTGATCAGGTTTCCGTTGTTCCACAAAAATGTCCGGGAGATACGTGTATTTTCCAGAACCAGCAATTCTCCTCTTCGTACTGCAAAACATCCTGATTTATCAGGTTCATCCCCAATATTCCCGAATGTGGGCAAAAAAGAAAAAAGAAAAAGAAATAAAACCAGAGTTCTCATTTCTACTATTTTATATTAGTTTCTTGGAATTTCTCGGGAAAAAGTGGTGACAAGGCATCGGGAATAATCCCATTTATTGAGTTAATTCCAATTATAAAATTGCATGTCTTTTCAATGAAAAAAGAATGTTTCAAAATTATTGTATGAGGCTGTCCAAAAAGTTCTAAAATACGCAATTCGCGTCACCCTGAACTTGTTTCAGGGTCTGATTATTAGAAAGATGAGATCCCGAAACAAGTTCGGGATGACTCGATCCCAGACTTTTTGGACAGCCTCTTTATCAGAGCTAATTGGCCAATGTGGTTGCCGATATAGTTCCTCTGAGCATTTCACCGTAATAAATTTTAAATGTATACGATGTTTTGGGAGTCAGTCCTGTAATATCTTTTTGTCCTGTTTGTTTCTCGTTATCTGTCAATTGAATGGTAGTACCATTAGGAAGAAGAATGTGCGAAACACTTTTGGTTGCATCCCAGGTCAACAAGATATTATTCTTGCCAATATTTGCAGTAGGAATGGTATAAAAGATATTTTCAATCCCGGTTTTAAAAGTAATTTGCTTGAATTCAGAATCTTTAATTTCGGGCTTTTTGCTCACGGATTTTATCCGGGCAGAATACCTTTCCTGGCTCCACAAGTTTTCAATAGTATAATCTACTGCACCATCAATAGGAAAAACCTGCAAATCCTGTTCAAACAGAAAACTATCACGGCTAATTTCCAATAAATAAGATGCATTTGCAATAGGCACCCATGTAAATGAAATACTATTTCCATTTATTCCGGCAGTAAAGTTAACGGGCCTGAATAGCTGATCGGGAATTTCCTCCGTCGGTGTTTCTTCTTCATCACAGGAAATATAGAAAAACGGAAGAGAGGCCATCAACAGAAATATGATTTTTAAATTTGATATTTTCATAATTATGTGCTTTGAAATTAATTTTCATTTGATACTCAAAATATTAAGGAATCTGGTCGTTGCTTAAAATCCCGTTACTTGTAGTTATAATATCGGCAGAAATCGGATATAAATGATTATTTTTTGCCTCGTTGTAACCATTTGCAACATAGCCCATTGTTGTTGTAAAGCTGGTTTTTGAACCTACCGACATTAATGGCCAATGGGAAGCCCGGGTATATCCTGTAATTGCAGTTCCGGGTAAACGGTAGTCCGGATTTAAAATATCAATTGTTTCGCCATCAGCATTCCGTTTCCAGAAAATATAGTCCGGGACATTTGCATATTTGGGATCGTTATTAATCAATTTCTGGCTTTCTTCTTTCATTTGCCTGATTTTTGGTCCTAACAGGTTCCACCTGACAAGATCCTGTTTACGAAGCAATTCCCCTCCAAACTCCCAGGCACGTTCATCTACAATGGCATTGAAAAAGGCTTCTTTGCTGACCGAAACGGAATCGACATAATGAGTTACTTTTGATGGCCACAGATTTTCAGGGAACGCCCTTTTTCTAACCAATGCCAAAGCATCTTTGGCAATTTGGGTTGGGCCATTTATTTCGTTTTCAGCTTCAGCACGCATTAACACAATGTCAGCATATCGCATCATGGGCCAGTTAACTCCGGTATAGGTTACCGCATAGAGATCCCCACCCATTCCCGGGTTAATCCATGACCTGCGCCATTTGCAGGGGCCCATTCCGGTAGCGCTTGCAAGAACCTGTATGCCCGGAGTACTACTGCTGCTGTAGCTATACAGTTCTACAGAAACATTTCTCCGAATATCCTTTTTATCAAATGAATAGTAATATGTAGGGGGTACATATACCTGAGAGGCTGCCCTGCCATATTTTTTATCAGCAGTAGTGTGTACCATTCCTATTGACTCGGAGACCCTTCCATTATCCAACCGGCCAAATGGAAGCTCATATAATACTTCTTTAGACGACAGGTCCATACTGTATGCCTGGATCGTTTTAAAAATATTTACAAAGGATGGGTTTAATTGATGTTTGCCACTTTCCATGATTTCTTTGCATTCCTGCCTGGCAATTTCGTAATATTCCTGCCACTTTCTGCCACGACGTGTTTCGAACGTTTTGTTCCGGAGGGAATATCCGGCATAAGCCAGCGCCATTCGGGCCCTTAGTCCTTTTGTAAATGCTTTATTTACCCTTTCTGTTGTTCGCATTTCGTCCATCCAAAGCATATCATCTTCAACATCTTTCAAATCCTGTATCAGATATTCATATATCTCATCCCGGTCAGTCTTGGGAAGAAAGAAATCGTCGTCTGCCTGAGTTGACTTTAGCTTAAAAGGAACATCGCCCCAGTAACTCATTAGTTCAAAGTAAAAATACGCTCTCATGGTAACAGCTTCCCCGTATAACTGGCGTGCTTCCTTTGCATAATCTCCGTTCCAGATCGGGCTCTTTGGTATGCCCTCAATACAAATGTTTGCCTGTTCAATGCCTTGATACAGCGTTTTCCATACGGACCCCAAAGTACTGATTCCATCAGTAGCTCCATAATGTGAAATTGTTTTAAAACCTCCATCGTCTTTAAACGGAGCAAATTCAATATCAGCGTCCATTCTGAAAAAGATCATGGTATAGGTATAAATATTTGTAAGATGTCGATAGGTTCCGTTCACCGCCTTCTTTGCAAAATCAAGATTAGTAAAAAGGTTTTCCTCTGTAAAAGTTGAGTTTGATTCTGTTTTCAGGTAGTCATCACATGACACGACAAAGCAGGCGATCAGCAAATAAAATATTATTAGATATTTTTTCATGATTTGATTGTTTTAAAATTCTACGTTCAGGCCAATATTAAAAGAGCGGCTCCTGGGGTATGCACAATAATCAACGCCCGGAGTTAACGGAGTGGCACGCCTGGTATCTACCTCCGGATCATAGCCGGAATAGTTGGTCCATGTCCATACATTATATGCAGTGGCATAAATTCGCATCTGCTGAATTTTGAGCTTATTCAGGAAATTTTTTGGTAATGAATACCCAATTGTAATATTGTTTAGCCTCAAAAACGAACCATCTTCAATAGCCCACGAATGCAAAGGTGTACTCACATTTGCCGGAGACCATATCGTTGCATTCTTATTCATTTCAGCCAGTTTCACCGGATCTCCTACTTCTGCTCCTGTTTCTTTATCAATGTAAATGAAACGATTGTCGGAATTCATGACATTCAGAATATTTTTATAAAATCGTTGTGCCAGATAGGATGTTGCGAAAAGCTTATTCGCGTTATAAACATCGTTTCCGTAAACCCAATTGAAGAATGCAGAGACATCGAGGCTTTTATATTGAGCGGTCAGGTTAAATCCCCCGGTATGTTTTGGGTTAGCATTGCCTATAACCACTTTATCGTATGCATTATTGACAATACCATCGCCATTCTGGTCTTTTAATTTCAGCGCTCCCGGCCAAAATCTTCTTGCACCAATAAGTCCGCTGTCATCGGGAACACCTGTTTTTAATTTGTAGCTGTATGGCTGCCAGGCTGAAGGATTATAAGTGACATCGAAATCGTCAAATGAATACATTCCATCGGTAACATATCCATACATGGTTCCTATCTGGCCTCCCTCTTTAATTAAATAGTCGCCGGTAGGAGCGCCGGCCCCGGTATACCAGTTGGATGATTGTTCCCACTGTTTCACATCACCCAGTTTTTCAATCTTGTTTCTGTTGAATCCTATGTTAAAAGATACTGACAATCGAAAATCTTTCTTTTCAACAATCGCTGCATTCAATACCAGTTCAAGTCCTTTATTGGATGTTTCCCCAATGTTTTGCCATTGATTCGAATATCCGGTACTACTGGGTATCGACGTTGAGATCAACAAATCTTTGGTTGAATTTTTATAGAGTTCGACCGAGCCGGATATCCGCTGATTAAACAAACCATAGTCAAGACCTATATTCCGGGTAATAGTAGTTTCCCATTTTAATTTAGGATTGGAAAGAATGCTGTTAGGCTGTAAATAAGCTGAAGGTGAAATCTCATTTCCATCTAAATACAGTCCTTTCGAATAGATAGAGAAAGTTTTTCTCCAGGCATTGTCTGAAATCCGGTTATTTCCTGACTCTCCGTAGCTTGCCCGTATTTTAAGGTCGCTCAGCCATTTCTTGGAAAAATTCATAAATTTTTCATCGGAGGCACGCCATGCCAATGCAGCAGAGGGGAAATAACCCCATTGGTACCCGGGGGCAAATTTACTTGACCCGTCAGCCCGGAAGGTTGCTGAAAGAAGATACCTTCCTTTATAATCATAGTTTAACCGGCCAAAAAGGGATGATACTTTAATCGCTGGATAATCAAAAGATTCAAGCGGGTCGGGTGTCCCCAGGCTCATCATGCTTAATGCACTGATTGCATCGATATATTTTGGAAAGTATTTTGCAGAACTTGTAACCGATTCAGATTTCGAACTTGTTAATTCTTCTCCGACCATGACGGTCAGGTTATTCCCGGGAAGGATATCTCTTTTCGAATAGGTTAAAACATTTGCTAATCTGTAATTAAACGATTTAATGTTACCAATATTGGCCATGGGTTGTTCCCCATAGATTTGGACATTATAAGTATTTATTCCATAAAAACGCTTGTTGTTTGTCTCTCCATACTGAGAACCATATTCCAACCGGTAATTTAAACTTTTTAATATTTTAATGGTTGCAGCCCCGTTAAAATTAAATATTAAATTATGTGCACGCCGATAATCATCGTTCGTATGTTCTACCGGGTTTAATATATAAGCGTTGGAAGTATCATAATCATCATCGGTCAATGTATAATCAATAAATTCCATTAATCCATTCACGGGACGATATTGCAACGCATTAACCAATTGGCTGTTTGACGATGTACCAGCACCTTTTAACTGGGTATCAGACAATCTGGCGCTTAAATCAATTGATATCCAGTCATTTACTTTACTGAATGTTTTAATGTTCAGGTTGGTTCTGTTATAACCTGATCCAATCATAATTTCCTCTTCATCGTTATAGGTAAGGCTGGCATTGTACCTGAAAATTTTCGATCCACCTGACGCGGCAAGATTATGGTACATACTAGTTCCGGTTCTTCCAAAAACTTCATCCTGCCAGTTAGTCCCTTCCATTTGTTTGTACAATTTGTAATCCTGGAAATCACCAAAATACTTGTCGTTAGTACTACCTGTACCCTGTAGTTCATATTGCCAATATACATATTCATAAGGGCTAAGAACATCAAGTGTTTTCGTGATATTTTTAATTCCGTAGTACGTATTGTAATTTATTTTCCCCTTTCCTTCCGAACCTCCTTTTGTTGAGATAAGTACAACTCCGTTAGCCCCGCGGGCCCCATAGATGGCAGTAGAAGAAGCATCTTTCAAAATGTCGATTGATTCAATATCTGTTGGTGCGATATCGTTGATACTTTCAACCGGGAAACCATCAACAATATACAAAGGAGAGTTATCCTGAGTAATGGAACCACCTCCACGAACCCTGATTTTAATATCCGCATCCGGTGATCCTTCCGTTTTGGTAACCTGTACTCCTGCCATTCTCCCCACAATAGCCTGTGCTGCTGAAGTTACAGGAATATCTTTTAATGCTGATCCGCTTACCGAAGCGACTGAACCTGTTAAATCTTTTCTTCGTACTGTTCCGTACCCAATCGCAACCACTTCCTCAATACCAACCGTTTCATCTTCCATCATCACATTCATGGTTGTTTTCCTGCCAACTGAAATTTCCTGGGTTTTCATCCCCACAAACGAAAAAACCAGTATAGCTTCATCCGGTATATTTTTCAACAAATATTTTCCTTCAAAATCAGTGATAATCCCCTTCGTTGTACCCTTTATCACCACCGACACCCCCGGAAGCGGCTGTTCCGACGAATCGGTAACTTTCCCCATAACGGCTCTTACTTGCTGCTGAGAAAAACCAGCATTTTCTCCATTCTCATCAATCTGTTTAATCACAATATAACGATCAACGATCTCGTAAGTAAGGTCCAGATCTTTTAGTATTGTGTTCAATACATTTTTGATGTCCTGATTTTCTACTTTGACCTGCCCTACCTGATATTTGTCGAGATTCAGGTTGAAATAAAAATAATAATCAGTTTGTTCCTCTATCTCATTCAGAACATCAATAAGCCTGACTTTCGACATGTCCAGAGTCAGGTTTGCCGACTGAGAAAATGTTTTTGCCTGTGCGGCGAAAACGAAGGCTAATAATAGAAAAATAGACAATCTCATAACTAAAAATAATTTAGTCCACGGCCCGCTAAAGCCATGAATTGTTCGTTTTTTTTTCATAGTTTTGATTTGAATTTGAATTAATTAATTGCCGCTCCAACGGCTTTTGGTTATTTTTTTCGATGATGGGGATACTCCAATATCCCCATTCTTTTTTAACACAGATTGTATCCTGCCATATTCTATCTGCTTTTTAGTTATTCTTTTCGTATGATGTAGATAATATTTTTCTGATCAGTATGGGTTTCCGACACAAAGTCGATACGGTCATCTATGATGCTCAATGATCTGAAGACCTGCTCGACCGGTTTGTATTTCAGGAATGTACCTGAAAAAACAAGATCTTTGAGTTCGTCTTCTTTAAACCGGATTTCGACATTATACCAGCGCTCCATCTTCTTTGCTATTTCGTCCAGTTTTTCTTTACGGAACACGATTCGTCCGTCTTTCCATGAAGTATAGAAATCAGTATTCACATCGTCAATTTCAGGAATATTTCCCTGCTGCAATTCTGCACTTTGTCCCGGAAGCAGTGTTTTGTTCCACTTTTTGTCTTCGGAACGAAGCAAAACTGAACCTTCAACCAAGGTTACGCTGGCGCGATCGTCGGACGAATAGGCTGATACGTTGAAAGAAGTCCCCAAAACCTCTACCGAGAATTTTTCAGCATTAACAACGAAGGGTTTGTGCTTATCGCGGGCAACTTCCATAAAGGCTTCCCCATCGATAAAAACTTCACGCGACGACCGATCGAATTCGGTAGGATATTTAAAAACCGAGCCCGAATTCAGCCATATTTTCGACCCGTCTGAAAGGTTTATCTGTGTCATTTGTCCCATTGGTACGACGATCTCAGTATAACGGGTTTCTTTGAATGAACCGGATATCAGGAAGTGGAGCAGAGCCCCGGAAACAACTGCAATCAGGATGACGGCAGCACGTATCCATACCCTGAAGGAAAGCCCGATAACCAGATCGTCATTTCTATGGAGTCGATGATCAAGCCTGTGTTTGGCTTCCTTTTTATCAAATGAATCCCATAAAAAGACTTTTTTTAGCTTGCTTTTAATTTCCGAAGCCCACTGATAATCGAAGCTAAACCTGCGATCCTTTTTGCTGAAATCTTCCAATGAAGTCTCATTATCGGGATTATGCAGGCTGGAAATCAAATCTTCCCAATGTTTATTTTCGTTATCCACGTTTCTATTGTTTTTCCCATTGACGAAAATGAATGATTGAAGGGTGACAGTTTTTTAAATTATTTTTCAGAAAAATGCAATGGAAGAAAAGATGGCTAAATGGTTTAATTGTTACTGGTTGAAAATAATGTCATTTACACACTTTTTTGGACACTCTCTTCATTCGATATGTTCAGCGGAATATTCCGGCGGAAAATGATTCAAATACTGTTGACATTTATTCAGAAGGAACAGAAATTAATTCAAAAGCAGATGATATACGGTAAAATGCAGTAAAAAATTATTCGGACACTACTCATAATCATTAAAACGAAAGTGCAGACTATTCAAATGCAAGTAAAAATTATTCAAACACTGCTTTCAGTTGTTCAAGCGCAATGGCATGTTGCTCAAACGTTGCTTACAGTCGTTCAAATGTGGGTGACATACATTCAAACACAGGTGAAATGTTTTTTTTGACGCTTACATAAACAGCAGAAACCGGATGGTCTTCTGGCTTACTTCCAGTTCCGATCTCAGAAATTTATAGGCCCGCGCCATTTGTGTTTTTACGGTATTCACCGAAAGTTGAAGTTCTTCAGCAATTTCGGCATACGATTTTTCTTCGAAAGCTGCCATCTTCAGTATCCTGCGCCTTTGTTCAGGTAATTTATTGATGGCTTCATACAATTTATTCAGGATTCCTGCATCTTCTGCTAAATTCTGCATTTCATCGGGCATTGAATCCGATATTTTCTCCAGCCCGGACCATTGCGATTGGTCCTTTCGCAAATAGCTTATGGCTGAGTTTTTAACAACCGTAACCAAATAATTTTGCAGCGATGATCTGATCTCAAATGAGCTGCGTTCTTCCCAGATTTTCGCAAAACAATCGATAACAATGTCTTCGGTTGCCTGCCTGTCTTTGACATAGGACGAAACAAAGGAACACAAAGGCAAATAATAGTAATCGAACATTTTATCGAAAACCAACTTATCTCCTTCGCGTATCTTCCTCCAGTCAATTTGTTTCGTCATATCCCCGTTAATGAAACCGGCTAAAATTAAGAATTAATCTGTATAAATCTTTAAATTTTCCCAGTTCTCATTATCATTCGATTCAGGCTGAAAAGGAATATCGGTGATTGTCACTTTGTTATTTGTTTTCCAGGTTTCGTACATCACCTCATCGCCAATATGCCGTAAAAAAATGGCAACTCCCAGCGCCGAAAAAACAGAAACCTTATGATCCCTGATGTTTCCGTATTCGGGATAAACCAATTGAATGCAAAAATTTAACTCAGTCGGATCGTTTCGTTGAAGTTGCACAAACGAATTCATAGTAACTACGTCCGGAGGAATTTCATGCGGCTGAACTCTATCGGCCAACAGCAAATTTGCCTTGAGCTGTTGAATGGCCCTGAAATGGGTTGAACAATGGCTTTCGACCGATCTGATCAGCCGCATGAGTTCCTCAAAATCGAGGACAGAAACGATCATTTTATTGCTGATTTTAACGTTTGACAATTTTCTCTTCCTCCTTTTCAGCTTTTTCTCGTTTCTTTTTTCCTTTAAACTTTTCTTCGGCTCTTTCAAGCCAGTGCTTTTTTTTGCCATGACTTTTGTTTTTTAAATTATACCATAATGCTGCCAGTCCGTTTTCAAACCAAGTACTCCCCATTTGCTTCAGGCTGATACAAAATGCGTTTAATTTCCATGCGTTTGATGCCTTTCGGAACTTCAAAAGAAATGATACTCCCAGTCCGGTATCCCAGCAACGCCGCCCCCAATGGAGATAATACCGAGATGTTCCCGACTTTAAAATCGGCATTTTTCGGATAAACAAGCTTTACCACCATCGGTCGACCGGTATCCAGGTCAATCACTTCAACCTGCGAATTCATGGTTACAAAATCGGGGGCGATTTGTTCCGAAGAAACCCTTTCTGCCCGCTTGATTTCTTCTCCTAAGAACGACAGATTCTTTAGTTCTACTGTCTTTAAATTTTTTACTGAATTGACTAACCCACATAAACGGACATAGTCTAATTCTGTAATTTGAATGTTGTCTTTCATCTCTAAAGCAATTAATGTTAAAAAAATGGATTGAATAGTTGAATAGATACGAAGAGCGCCAAGGACAATTAATTGATCCTGACCGCTCCCGGAATAAAACGAACAGACTGGCCGCTTATCCTTTCCCTGTCGAACCATAGGCGCCTGACAGGCGGCAGGTTGACGATTCTTTTATCAGCCCGCTGTTTTGTAGTTTTTACAATCTGGTTTATCGCTGATATTGCCTGCCGGATCGTCCAAAAAAAACATCTGCCGGGAAACCATAGCGTCTGTACGCTCCAATCCGGAAACAGTTCTGCCCCGGGAGCTTGCAGTAAGTTGTTGCGATCGGGAAAACAAATACCATTTTGATTCCCTGCTTCAACTATCTTTGTATGGTTAAACATTTTTTCGTTCATAATTTTTGAAACAAAAAAAATACAAACAGATAAAAATCGATATCGATGTATATTAGATCGTATCCGATGCAATAGTAATGAAATTTTTTGTATTTCCATATAAACTATTACCCGAATGAAGAATAAGTATGCCATTTTAAAACAGATAATTGACCTTTATGAAGATTACGAGCAGGAAGAAAAACAAATGAGCCTGCTGAATTTTGCTCATTGGATTATTGGTAAACTGAACGATGAGCCCGAACTCGATAAAAAAGCTACTTCGTATAAATATTCCGGACCATATTCTGCTCCGTCTTCTTTATTCAACCAGTTTAACGAAAAAACGCGTTTCCTTGAAACGGTATCGAGAATTGCCCGGTATCATGAGTTTTATTCCCGGAAAGCCTTAAAAGACATGGTCATCAATACTCGTCTCGAATTTCTGTTTCTTCAAACAGTTCATTTAATGGAGAAAGCAAAGAAAACCGACTTAATAGCCCTTTACAACCTTGAATATACAACCGGCATGGATACTATCAGGCGACTGATTAACAACGGGCTGCTCTTCGAAGTACAGGACGAATCGGACAAAAGAGCGAAACTGTTGGCGCTCACTCCAAAAGGAGAAGATATACTGAGCCAGTCGAACAAAAATATGAATGACGAGAATACCATGTTTTTCGCCGCAATAAGTGATAATAAGTGGAAAAAAATCTTACCGACGCTGGAAGAAATTGATGAGTTCCACAACAACATATACAAGAAACATGGCAGCAAACCGTTCGCCGAACTATCGAACCTGATGGATTCACTGAAACATTTGTATAAGTAACGGAATATCGAAAGGGTAGATGGCTTAATTGCTAAATGATAGAATTGCTGAATGGTTTGATGGTTTAATTGTCAGGATATCAATTCCTAAAACCGGATTGAGGGCAGACAAATTATTTTTCTTCCTGAAGAATGGGTACCTTCCTTCCTTCCGGGAGTGTTTTTCCTTATAAAGAAAGTCTTCCTTTCCTCCGGAGAGAGAATGTCTTTCCCTTATAAAGGCAAACAACATAAATTAATTCTAAAAAATTAAGAATAAATTGATTGATAAATTTTGCCGAAACTCTCACAATGCTAATTTTGGCATCTCAAAAAACAAAAGAGAAGCAACCTTATCATGAATAAGATTATAGAGAAAGAATTTTTTTCGCCCAAAGTGGCCTGCTTTGTAATTGAAGCGCCCCGCATTGCCCGGTCGCGGAAACCGGGTCATTTTGTTATCCTGCGGGTTGATGAAAAGGGCGAACGCATACCGCTGACCATTACCGATGCTGATGAAAAAGCAGGCACCATTACGCTGGTAGTCCAGAAGATGGGTGTTAGTTCCGAAAAACTTTGCGCTCTTGAACCGGGCGATGAAATACTTGATGTGGTCGGGCCACTGGGCCGGGCTACCGACATTCACAAGGTCGGCACTATTCTGGCCTGTGGCGGAGGCGTGGGCGTGGCTCCCCTGCTCCCCATCGTTCAGGGGTTCAAAAAAGCAGGCAACCGGGTAATCTCTATTCTTGCCGCACGCAGCAAAGATTTAATCATTCTTGAAGAAGAAATCAGGAAGTGGTCTGACGAGGTGATCATCATGACCGACGACGGTTCCTACGGAAGAAAAGGCTTGGTAACAGCCGGAGCAGAAGAGGTAATCCTGCGCGAAAAAGTAGACGAATGTGTTGCCATCGGTCCTGCTGTAATGATGAAATTTACTTCTCTTCTGACAAAAAAATACAACATTCCAACCCAGGCCAGCCTCAATGCAATGATGGTTGACGGTACCGGAATGTGCGGCGCCTGCCGGGTAAGTGTGGGCGGACAAACCAAATTCACCTGTGTCGACGGCCCCGAATTCGACGCCCACCAGATTGACTTCAACGAACTGATGCTCCGGCTGGGTGGTTATACTGAACTGGAAAAAGAGGCTTATCAACATTATTTCGAATCATCAATAAAATAAGCCATGACAGACGAAAAAGAATACCTGAAGATTGAACGTGAAAAAGAATGGCGTGTTGAACTTCGCAACAAGATAAAAAACAAGGAACGCACGGATTTGCTTCGGGTAAAAATGCCCGAGATGGATCCTATGGAACGCATCAAATACCAGGACAGGGAAGTAAACCAGGGGCTGTCGGTAGCACAGGCACAGGCCGAAGCCGTTCGTTGCATGGACTGTGTAAACCCGACCTGTATCGAAGGTTGTCCGGTGAGCATCAACATTCCGAAATTTGTAAAATATATCGAAAAAGGCGAATTCCTGAATGCTGCCAAAACACTGAAAGAAACTTCGGCGCTGCCTGCGGTTTGCGGCCGTGTGTGTCCGCAGGAAAAACAGTGTGAACAAAGTTGTTTCTATACCCAAAAGCTAAAAAAAGACGCCGTTGCGATTGGCTACCTCGAACGTTTTGCAGCCGACTATGAACGCGAAAGCGGACAAATATCGGTTCCGGAAACGGCTCCCAAAAACGGGATTAAAATTGCAGCTATTGGCTCTGGTCCGGCTTCTCTTTCGTTTGCAGGCGATATGATCAAGCTCGGGTACGATGTAACCGTATTCGAAGCCTTGCACGAAATTGGCGGCGTACTGAAATACGGTATCCCGGAATTCAGGTTGCCCAACAAAATTGTGGATGTCGAACTGGAAAACCTGAAAAAGATGGGTGTGAAGTTCGAAACCAATTTCATTGTCGGTAAAACGGCCAGTTTTGACGATCTGAAAGCGGAAGGCTATCAGGCCTTTTTTGTGGCCAGTGGTGCCGGACTGCCTAATTTTATGAATATACCGGGTGAAAATTTCAACGGAATCCTTTCATCGAACGAATACCTGACGCGAGTTAATCTGATGAATGCCGCCGACAATGCTTTTGACACACCGGTTTTCAAAGGTAAAAATGTGGCGGTGATCGGTGGCGGCAATACCGCTATGGACTCGGTACGAACCGCCAAACGGTTGGGCGCCGAGCGTGCTATGATCGTTTACCGGCGCAGCCGCGAAGAAATGCCTGCCCGTATTGAAGAAGTAAAACATGCAGAAGAAGAAGGCATCGAATTCATGAACCTGAATAATCCGATTGAATATTTCGCTGACGAAAAAGGACATGTGAACCGGATGCGCCTCCAACGAATGGAATTGGGTGAACCCGATGCTTCAGGACGTCGTCGGCCTGTTACTATAGAAGGTTCAGAATATGACATTGCAGTTGATCTTGTAATAGTCGCCGTTGGCGTATCGCCCAACCCCTTAATAAAAAATGCACTGCCCGACCTAAAAGTGAGCCGCTGGGGAACCATTGATGTTGAGGAAGGTAAAATGCAAAGTTCGATACCAGAACTGTTTGCCGGAGGCGACATTGTACGTGGCGGCGCAACAGTGATTCTTGCCATGGGCGACGGCCGCAAAGCTGCCGCTTCGATGCACGAATATTTGCAACAACGAGTAACGAGTAACGAGTTTTAGGGTACATATATCGTAAATCGACAATCGACAATCGACAATCGTAAATCGTAAATTATTGAATAAAAATAGTGGTATGGCAAATTTAACAACCCGTTTTTTCGGACTTGAACTAAAAAGTCCGGTAATTGCAGCCAGCAGCAGCATGACCGGAAACCTGGAGCAAATCAAAAAAATAGCAAAAGCCGGGGCTGGCGCCGTAGTCCTGAAGTCAATCTTCGAGGAAGAAATTTATCATCAGTTGCAGGAAGAACTGAGCCTGCGTTCGGAAATGCATTCCGATCCGGAATACCTCGACTATTTCGACTATGTTATTAAAGATGAAACGCTAAAAAAATACGTTCAACTGGTGGCTGCGGCAAAAAAAACCGTTGACATCCCGGTGATTGCCAGTATCAACTGCATCAGTTCGGGCGACTGGACATTGTTTGCAAAAAAGCTGGAAGATGCAGGCGCCGATGCACTTGAACTGAACCTTTTTGTGATGCCATCGGATGCCGGGAAAAGCAGTGAATGCAACGAGCAGTTCTACTTTCAGACCATAAAAAAAGTAAAAGAAAAAGTGAACATTCCGGTAGCCATAAAAATCAGCCATTACTTTTCGAACCTTGCGCGAATTAGCGGGGAACTTTCAGAAACCGGCATTGCAGGAATCAGCCTGTTTAATCGTTTCATTACTCCGGATATTGACATTGACACTCAAAAAGTGGTTTCAACCAATGTTCTGAGCCAGGCCAACGAATATCTTTTGCCGCTCCGTTGGACCGGTATTCTTTCCGGCCAGGTAAAATGTGATTTGGCAGCCACCACCGGTATCCATTCAGCCGAAACAGCCATTAAGTTTTTACTGGCAGGAGCATCTGCCGTTCAGGTAGCTTCGGTCCTTTATACCGAAGGAGTGGAAGCAATTACCACCATGAATAAAGGTATTGCAGAATGGATGGACAAAAATAATTATCAGAAAATTGATGATTTCAAAGGTTCGTTGAGTATGGCAAATGCAGGAAACGCAGGAGCCTTCGAGCGCGTTCAGTTCATGAAATATTTCGGGGGGAAAGAATTTTAAGTACAAATCGGAGCCTGTCCCGAACAACTTGGTTACTGACCGGATGATTTAAAATCGTCCGGTCAGTATTGTTTAAACCCATATCGAAAGCATGACAAACCTCCATGTTTTTACGATGAAAATCATCTTCATTTGCCGCCGTTTAAAGTTTCAGGAAAAATTGTAAATTGCATGAACACAATAACTCTCATTTTCGATTATTTAGGAATGAAAAACACGGGGAAAATAATTCAGGATTATACGATTATCACCTTTGGTCTGCTTTTGTTTGCGGTATCGTGGACCCTGTTTCTTTTGCCTGCCAAAATTACCGGAGGAGGTGTGGCCGGTATCGGAGCTGTCATTTTTTTCAGTACAGGAATTCCGATGGGGATCACGTATTTCGTGGTGAATATTTTTCTGGTGATTTTAGCAATTAAAATACTGGGAGCAAATTTCGGAGTAAAAACAATCTTCAGCATGTCGGTATTAACCGTGTTGCTGACCGTCTTTCAGGAAGTATTTAAAGAGCCGATTATCGACGATATGTTTTTGTCTGCGGTACTCGGCGGAATGCTCGGCGGAATCGGGCTGGGAATTGTTTTTTCACGCGGCGGCAGCACCGGCGGAACTGATATTATTGCCTTAATCGTGAACAAATACCGGAATATTTCGCCCGGCAGGGTAATTCTTTACTGTGATGTAATCATCATTGCATCCTCTTATTTTGTTTTTAAGGCCCTCGACAAAATGGTTTACGGATACGTTTCAATGTGGGTTGTTTCGTATTCGGTTGATGCTTTTTTAAACGGATCAAATGCATCGGCCCAGATTCTTATTTTTTCGGAGAAATTTGCCGAGATCGCCGATTCGATCAATAAAGAAGTGGGTCGTGGTGTCACGGTAATCGATGGTGTCGGTTGGTACACGAAAGAAAATGTAAAAGTTGTGATCACCCTTGTACGAAAGAGGGAGACCAGCATGATTTTCAGAAAGATAAAAGAAATTGATCCGAATGCTTTTATTTCGATGGGCAGCGTGATGGGCGTTTACGGGCAGGGCTTCGAGAAAATAAAAATCTGAAAACAGGCATCGTAATTCATAATTTGGATTTCACTCAGAAAAAATATGCCGGATATTTCTTTACTTTTTTTTCGGATGTATTGCTTTATCCGGTTATATTTGGTTTCGCAAAACAAACCGTCAGTATTCTTCCCCGTAGTCCGGTCATTTTTTCGGGTGCGGTATGTTAAAATCTTCTGAATAAAACGATTATATTGGCGGGAAGAATTAGATAAAACAGGTTTTGCAGGTAAAATATTTTGAAATAATGGGAAGAAAAAAAATCGCAGGCAGGCTGAAACAATTCGGGAAGAAACTTTGGTCGTATAAAAATTACATACTTACATTGGTGTTGATTATTGTCGCTATTCTGGTGGCTGCAACCCTTTATCACAATTATTTAAATGATTTAGCTGAGAAGGAGAAACAACTGGCTGAAAAAGAAAAACCCGAACCCGAAATGTTTTTGGGGTTTCCTGTCGATTCGTTCAATATCGAGAGCGGGTTGATCCGTTCAGGGCAAAACCTTTCCGATTTGCTGGTTCGAAAAGGAGTTTCGATGAGTACAGTCGACTTTCTGGTAAAGCAATACAAATGGGTTTTTGACGTGCGAAGAATAAAAACGCTTAATAAATACCACTATCTGACGAAGAAAGACTCACTTTCATCCCTTGCGTATTTTATTTACGAAATCAGCCCGAAACAATATGTGGTTTACCAATTTGCAGGCAAGCCCAATGTATATTGTGTAAACAAACCCGTTGAAATAGTCACAAAAACAGCTACCGGCGAAATCAAATCCTCCCTGTCGCAATGTCTTGAAGAACAAGGACTGGACTATGCCTTAACCAGTAAGTTTGAAAGTATTTACCAATGGACTATCGATTTCTTCGGGCTTCAGAAAGGCGATAAATTCCGGATTATTTACGATGAAGAAATGGTAGATGGTAAAACGGTTGGCATCGGCGATATTTATGCTGCTGAATTTGTCCATAACAAAACAACTTATTTTGCCTTTCTTTTTGAAGAAGGAACTAACGAAAGTTATTTTGATGAAAGAGGACAAAGCCTGAAGAAGGCCTTTTTAAAAGCTCCTCTGTCATTTTCCAGAATAAGTTCACGGTTCTCGAACAGCAGGTTGCACCCCGTTCTAAAAATCAGGCGACCTCATCACGGCGTCGATTATGCAGCGCCAAGCGGCACCCCTGTATTTTCAATCGGAAGCGGTAATATTATCGAAAAGGCTTATCAGGCCGGGGGAGGCGGAAATTACCTGAAAATCAAACACAATTCGATGTATACAACTGTATACATGCACCTGAAAGGTTTTGCAAGCGGCATACGGAAAGGTGTTCAGGTAAAACAGGGACAATTGATCGGCTACGTTGGAGCAACCGGACTGGCTTCGGGGCCGCATCTCGATTTCAGGGTATTTAAAAACGGAATACCGATCGACCCGTTGAAAATGGAGTCTCCCCGTGTTGATCCGGTAAGCAAAGAGAAAATGCCCGAATACACCGCGCTGAAGGATTCATTGATGAACGAACTGAAAAAAATCAGTTTCTAAAGTTCGTCCAATACTTCTTCAATTACCCTCGGATAATGTTCGTATTCCAGTTCGTGAACCTTTGCAGCAACGTCTTCCGGGGTATCGCCGGGAGCAATGGCACATTCGGCCTGAAAAATAATATCCCCTGCATCGTATTTTTCGTTCACACGATGGATTGTAATCCCTGAAACTTTGTCCTTGTGGGTGATCACGGCCTTGTGTACATTCATCCCGTACATTCCTTTCCCTCCGTATTTAGGCAACAAAGCAGGATGTATGTTAATAATAGGAAACAATTCCGTAAGAAAAGCAGGAACAAGCCAAAGAAATCCTGCCAGCACGATTAAATCAATTTTCCGTTCTTCAAGGGCATCAATAATATCATTGCTCCGGTAAAAAGTATCGCGATCGAAGGTAAATGTTTCAATTCCCAGCTTTTCTGCTCTGATAAGCGCATAGGCATCTTCCCGGTTCGACCATAAGGAATCGACCACAATATTCTTGTTCTGGGCGAAATATTCAATAATCCGCTGTGCATTGGTACCTGATCCGGAAGCAAAAATTGCAATTCGTTTCATTAAAAAAAAATTAAAATTTTACTTTTGAACATTCTAACAGTCAGTTCAAATATAGCTTGGTTTAACATTTTTTAGCGTTTCAAATAAACACAATATTTCAATTTTATTTTGAAATATCAGGTGTAAATTTATTACTTTGCACCGAATTTTTTGAAACAAATTGAATATTAACCAAAATTTAGAACTATGTCTGACGTTGCAGCTAAAGTAAAAGCAATTATTGTTGACAAATTAGGTGTTGATGAAAGTGAAGTTACAAACGAAGCATCATTCACAAATGACTTGGGTGCCGATTCACTTGACACTGTTGAGTTAATCATGGAATTCGAAAAAGAATTCGACTTGGCTATTCCGGACGACCAAGCTGAAAAAATTGCTACAGTAGGCGAAGCTATCGCACACATCGAAGCAAACTTAAAGTAATCAATAACTATTATTTATGGAATTTAAACGGGTAGTTGTTACAGGTCTTGGGACCATTAACCCGCTTGGAAATTCTATCGAGACCTTTTGGGACGGACTCCAAAACGGAGTTAGTGGAGCCGCTCCCATTAAAAGGTTCGATGCCAGCGGACACAAAACCCAGTTTGCATGTGAAGTAAAAGGATTTGATCCGGAAATTTACGTAGAAAAAAAGGAAGTGCGCAAGCACGACCCCTATACACTGTTTGCTTTTGCTGCTGTTGCCCAGGCGATGGAAGATTCAGGTCTGAATCTTGAAGCCATGAACAAAGACAGGGCTGGCGTTATTTGGGGGGCAGGAATCGGAGGGCTTCAGACGTTCTATGAAGAAGCCCAAAGCTTTGATCCGGAAAAGCCTAGATTCTCTCCGTTTTTCATCCCTAAAATGATTGCCAATATTGCAGGAGGGTTGATTTCTATCCGTTATGGATTCAGAGGACCTAACTTTACTACGGTTACTGCATGTGCATCAGCCTCTCATGCGATCATCGAAGCGATGAATTATATCCGCATGGGAAAAGCTGATGTATTTATAACCGGAGGATCGGAAGCTGCTGTAAATCCGGCGGGAGTTAGCGGTTTTAACTCAATGAGGGCACTCTCAACCCGGAACGATGATCCGAAAACAGCATCCCGTCCGTTCGATTTGGACCGTGATGGTTTTGTAATAGGAGAAGGTTCGGGCGCTTTAATCATCGAAGAATATGAACACGCATTGAAACGCGGTGCGAAAATTTATGCTGAACTTGCAGGAGGCGGAATGTCTGCCGACGCTTATCACATGACTGCTCCCGATCCGGAAGGCGGAGGTGCAACCTTGGTGATGAAGTGGGCACTGGAAGATGCCGGCATGAACCCCGAAGATGTAGACTACATCAATGTTCATGGAACTTCAACCCCACTCGGGGATGTTGCTGAACCACAAGCAATCGTACGCTGTTTTGGCGATCACGCAAAGAAATTGAGTATCAGTTCTACCAAATCAATGACAGGCCACCTTTTGGGTGCTGCCGGCGCTGTTGAAGCTATTGCATCAATATGTGCGCTTAATTACGGAATCATTCCTCCGACCATCAACCATTTTACTGACGATCCTGCAATAATACCGCTTGACTACACATTCAACGTAGCCAAAAAACGCGATATTAAAGTTGCCATGAGTAATACGTTTGGTTTTGGAGGACACAATGCAACTGTGATAATAAAGAAACTATAAAAAAGTGATACGAAAAATCGTACAACGAATAAAGCTCTTTTCTTCTCCAAGAAAAGAGTTTTATTCATTTTTAAAAACCTTACTGGATTCCTATCCTGAAAATTTAAAGTTGTACGACACGGCAGTCATTCACAAATCGGCATCCATTGTCGATTCGCATGGAAATTACGTGAATAACGAACGACTTGAATACCTGGGTGATGCCATTCTGGGGGCAGCCGTCGCCGATTTTTTATACAACCGCTTTCCCAGCCAGGATGAAGGATACCTTACCCAAATGCGCTCGAAATTGGTAAACCGAAGTTTCCTCACACAACTCACCTATCAGATTGGGCTCGACCAGTTTATTGATTCACATACCACCAGCTCGCTCGAATCAAGCCATATATATGGCGATGCACTGGAAGCGCTTATCGGGGCAATTTATTTGGACAAGGGATACCGCGAAGCAAAAAAATTTATCACCCGTAAATTGCTGCAAGGCTTTGTAAATTTGGAAGAAATTCAAAAGACCAATACCAATTACAAAAGCCAGTTGATTGAATGGTCGCAAAAATACAAGCGGGAAATTTCATTCGACACCATCGAAGAAAGCCCGGAGAATGCCAAACAACCTTCTTTTATGTCTGAAATAAAGGTTGAAGATAAAGCGATGGGCAAGGGAACCGGAAGTTCGAAAAAAGAAGCCCAGCAAAACGCATCAAAAGCTGCTCTGGAGAATATTAATGCGCAGTTTCCGCAACAATCTTAACTTTTCCGGCTTTTTCAAAGAAGAAATTGCATGAAATTTACAGCGTAAAGTTTACTTTTGCTTTGCATCTTAATTCTGTGTACATGACTGTTGATCTTTTCGTTCCCTGTTTCATTGACCAGCTTTATCCCCGCACTGCATTCAATGTAATAAAACTGCTCGAAAAAGCGGGAGTCGGGGTGAATTATAACCCGGAACAAACCTGTTGCGGGCAGCCTGCATTCAATAGTGGGTACTGGAAAGAAACCAAGACACTGGCCAAAAAATTTATTGACGATTTTCCAAATGACCGGCCAATCGTCAGCCCGTCGGCCTCGTGTACAGGCTTCATAAAGAATTATTATCCCGACTTATTTAAAAAAGACGATTCGTCTTTTTCCGGTTATCAACGGTTACACCGAAATTTATTCGAAATGACGGACTTTCTGGTGAACCAACTTAAATTCACCGATTTTGGTGCAAGTTTTCCCCATAAAGTTTGTTACCACGATGCTTGCTCTGCCCTCCGCGAATACGGTATCCGGCAGGAACCACGATTGCTGCTTTCGAAAGTCAAAGGACTGGAACTGGTTGAAATGGAAGAAACCGAAACTTGTTGCGGGTTTGGAGGTACTTTTTCTGCAAAATTTACGGCGATTTCAACCGCTATGACTGAGCAAAAAATCGAGAATGCGCTGAAAACCGGTGCCGAATATATTATTTCCACCGAATCGTCTTGCCTGATGAATCTGGAAGTATATATCAGCAAGAACAATATCCCATTAAAACCAATTCACATTGCCGATATACTGGCTTCGGGCTGGTAATAAATATTGAAACGGGAAATTTTGTTCTCAAAGAATTATCCCAAAAGACTATGGCTCAGGTTAAATAAAACCATATCTCAAATTGGCATGTCTTAAATTCGGGTAATATTTAAACGATCATATTTATATCCATCTCATATTGACTTTCATATATCATTGGCTTAACTTTGGTTCTTGTTAAATAAAAATCAGATAAATTATCATTAGAAACTCTGTTTTCTATGTTAATAAATCACAATCTCACAAAATACTATGAGAAAACTATCCATTTCGAATCACAAACTAAGCGGCGACAATGTAATTCCGATGGCTTGCCCGAAAAATCATGATAAATTTATACAGGGGCAACCCGATAGCATCATTATTCACTATACAGCGGGGAGGGATGCTGCAACATCGGCAGAATACCTTTGCAAGGATGATGTAAAAGCTTCGGCTCATCTGGTTATTGGAAGGAAGGGTGAAATTTATCAGTTAGTCGATTTTAGCACGGTTGCCTGGCATGCCGGAGAAAGTCAGTACGGAGGACGAACCGGGTATAACAAATATTCCATCGGGATTGAGCTTGATAATGCAGGCGTGTTGAAACAGGCGGGTACCGAGTTTGTTTCATGGTTTGGACAGAAGTATCAGCAAAATGAAGTTATTCAGGCCAAACATCGCAACGAACAACAACTATCGTGGTGGCAAAACTACACTCCCGAGCAGATTGAGGCCTGTCAGCAGGTTTGCGAATTGCTGATAAATAATGCAAACTACGGAATTAAAAGCATTCTCGGACATGAGGAAATAGCTCCGGGACGGAAACAAGATCCGGGACCGGCATTCCCACTCGATAAATTACGGACTATGTTGCTGACACAAAACCGGTCGGATGAAATTCCGGAAATGGGAATGCAAGGCACTGTTGTGAACGCCGATTTGCTGAACATCAGGGAAAAACCGTCAATTGATGCAAAGAAAATAGCCCAACCTCTGAAAACCGGTACCGAGGTTAAAATACTGGATGAGGCCAATGGCTGGTACCTGGTGGAAACCAAAGTTACCGGGTGGGTAAATAAAGGATTTGTTGAAACCAAAGAAAAATAATGAAGCGCATCCTCCTTCTGGTCATTATTGCCGGAATTACGTTTCTGGTTATCCTGTTTGCCCGTAAGCCGGAATTAATTAGTGATATCTGGATTTGGCTGATCGGACTGAGTGGTCTGATTGTAAAAGGATTTCAGTACATTATTGAATACTTTAAAGACCTTTTTAATCCCGCACCGAAACCGGGCGCAAACGAAAATACAGAAACAGAAGCCAAACCACGTGATTTGTTTTCCGGGACAAGCCTGAAACTGTTGCGTATTTCTGATGACGGCAAAACAACCATCGGTTTGCTGTTTGTAAATAACCGGTTTTATTGCTATACGTTGGAAGATGCGAGGCGCGAGGTGAAAATCCCGGGAGAAACCCGCATCCCCGCAGGAACGTATTTGATCACTTTCAGAAAAGAACTTTCAGAACTGACTCAAAAATACCGGGATCTTTATCCCGATTGGTTCAGTTTTCATTTGCAGTTGAATAATGTTCCCGAATTTGATTTGGTTTACCTCCACAACGGAGGTGACCACACCGACACGGAAGGCTGCATCTTGGTTTCCGATAGCATTCAGGTTCAGAACAAAAACACAATGCTTACCAATTCGCGCATCACTTTCAGGCGCCTTTATGAATTCATTTCTGAGCAATTATCCGGTGGTACTGCCTGCCGCATAATTATTCAGGATGAAAACTGGATCAACGATTTAAAACCATCAACATGATACACGACAGAATTGAAAAAAGTATCCGTCAAAAGGAAAAAATGAATTATGTATTCGTTTGCGGAATCGGGTTTCTAGAGCTTATTTTGCTCCTTGCACTTGTGTTTGTTGCCTTTAAACGGGGAAAACTTGATTGTCATAATGATGGCGACATACGCCTGCTATACAATCTAATCGCTTTGGGGCTGATGCTCCTTTGGATCGGACTACTGATAGCATATTATGCTTGGGCAATTTATTTTTACAACATCAACCTGGGACTTACCAATCAGGACTGGGCTGAAATCAGGGAACGGAAACAATACGTTCCGGAAAGCGCTGACGATATTCCTTCGGAAAATCCCAATGCGGCGCAAACGCTCGGACTACCGCCCGGAACCCTGCGTGGAACCATTGCACTTACCTTGCTGGTGGGCGGTATTGCCATGGCTGTTGCATCGCTGGGGATGGACCCCACGGTGAAAGCGAATTCGTTTATTGTCGATAATTTCGACTTCTTTAAAACTGCTTTTCTAATGATGATTGCATTTTATTTTGGAAGCAAAGCGCTGGAAAGTATTGGCTATAAAAGTACAAAGGTTTTGACGCCTGGACAGACAACACCTGCCGCTTCTGTCAACGAAACACAGCAGGCTCCTGTTTCTCCTGTGTTGCAAGCCGCCGCCGAAAGCAAATCGGTTTTGAAGCAAGGACAACAAAATACCACAACAACGGTATCTCCTGCAGAAGACAGTGACTTTGAAAATCCACATGCTGTTCAATAAAATGAAGAATATATTGCCTGTATATTTGTTTTTGATGCTGGTATTTCTGAGCTCGTGCCACCGGCCCGAAAGACATTTGGTAATCAGTAAAATAAGAAGTACGGCACAACTGGCAACTACCGAAACGGTAATCGACAAGATTGTGATTGGCGATAAAAGCAGGCGGCTGTTTGGGATTATCAATGTAAGCAATGCCGAATTTGTTGCCTATACGCAGGCAATTGTGAAAACGGGAATCGACCTTACCAAATTGAGAAAAAACGATGTTCGGATCAGTAACAATACAATCGAGATCGAATTTCCGGCCGTTGAAGTCCTTGATTTTAGTTTTCCTTTCGACAGTTTTCGTATCGATCCGATTCTCTCAGATGATGATATTTTTAACCGTATTGATGTAGTTGACCAGGAATTTTATTACCGGAAAGCAGAAATGGATATTCGCAACAATCTTGAATACATGGGTATTAAAGAGCAAACCGAAGAAAACACACGGAAAATGATGGAAAGTCTGCTGAAAAATCTGGGATACGAAGAGATTTATATCAGCTTTTCTGATTCGGGGAAATTCGTCAACAAAGTAAACCTGAAAATCACGGATTAATGGGAGCATTTAAATTCATATCATCAACTGCAAGCTTCGTTTTTCAGGTAATACTGGTAGTGGCAGCCGTGTTGGTTTTTTCGTATTTCGATCCGTTTCAGCTTCTGGCGCCGACAAAAAATACGCTGAAAGACACTCCGATACAGGTACGCAGTATCAAAGAAATCGGGCAGTTAATTACCGCTGAATATTATGGCGAAGTCATTGCTTCGCTCAATGAAGTACTCACATTGGAAGCGCTAAATGAGATCGATAGTTTCAATTATGAGATTGACGCATTGCACCGCGCATTCATTGAAGCCATCGACTCGGCAGCAACCCTGAAAATGAAGAAGGATAAAATTTACTCCTGGTTTAATACCGAATATCGTGATCTGACAGAAGATAAACTGTTCGGCAATTACATCTATTACATTAACGAAAAACTAAAAAACAGGAACTATCGTCCGAAAGAAATAAATAATACCTTGGGGCCAACGGCTATCGGGAACCTGATTACAGACCTTGGTCTTGAACGGAAAGAACGGCTCCGGGAGAGCTTCCGTTCCATAACGACTGACGAAATTCAATACAGTTTTAAATACAAACAAACAGAATCGCTGGATAAAAACACAAAAAAACGCCGGTTGGTATTATTGGGAAGAGGTTGGGTAAAAGCAGGCTTCGATTTCGGAACATTCTCTGAGAAAAATTTCATTTTCGACAGAGGGCACCAACGGATTGTTTTTATCGGCCTTCAGCCTCAGATAATCAGTGCGACAATTAATCCCTGGTTCATTCCTGAAGAAGGTGTTGAAGGCTTCGAATTTGTTATTGTGGAACGGAAAGTAAAACACGATCCTGAACTGACTAAACGGGTGAAACACCGCTGCCTCGACAAACTGAAAAAACAGGCAATGGACAAAAAAATACTGGAACAAGCGCAGACCAATGCTGAGAAACGGCTAAAAAGTTTTTTCACGTTGCTTTGCGGAGAAGAAATAAAAGAAGTCAGTTTTCACAATGATTACCTTGATTATTCGCTTACTGCGTTGCTGTCCGATTCAGTTCTCAGAAACGAAGAAGTTGTGTCGGTTAAGAATGTGCTTGCAGAATACAAAAAGAAGTCGGGCAAGGAATTTAAGTCTGCTGACTGTAAACCCTTTCTTGATAGCCTGCAAAAGGCGACGAAACAAATCAATAAACTTCCATTTACGCTAAACTCCAAATCAGGACTACTTTTCGAAATTGTCCGCGATCAACGAGTTGACAGTGCTGATTTCCGGTATTTCCGGCAATTAGATGAAGCTGACTTTTGCGACACAATCTGGTACAATTGTTATAAACAAAGTTCACAAACAGCATTGGCTGATTATATGAATTTGACCCGCGAAACTTTTCGAAATGATCTGAATCGCTTTGTGGAAAAGTTGAAATTACCCGCCGATAGTAGCTATTTAGTGATCAAATAAGGGTATGTGTTGAAAATACAACTATGCATTAACCGGAACCTCTCTTTTGAAGGTCTCTTCCAGTGAAATAAATGTTTCAGTTGACGAAATACCCCTTATTTTTTGGACCTGATTACTTAATATCTCTTTCAGGTGCTCATTGTCCTTAGCGTATACCTTAATAAATATCGCATATTGTCCGGTTGTATAGTGGCATTCGACAATCTCCGGAATAGCCTTCAGTTTGTCAGCCACGGTATGGTACATACTTCCTTTTTCCAGAAATATACCAATATACGTACAGGTTGTGTACTCAACTTTTTGGGGGCTGATGTGATAACCCGACCCGATAATGACCCCCATGTCAATCATCCGGTTTACGCGCTGGTGAACGGCTGCACGAGACACGCCCACTTCTGCAGCAACATCCTTAAAAGGAATCCGGGCGTTCTTTGTTATAATGTTGAGTATACTCAGGTCAACAATGTCGAGGTTGTTTTTCAGGGTCATGATACTTTTGTTTTTATTGATAGTGAATTGAAAGTACAAAGAAAAGCATTTTGCATTGTATTGTTTGTAGAGTTTTGCAGAAAAATATCAAATTGACAGGTTTTATGTCAATAATTTGCCGATTCATATATTTATTTGACAAACAATCAAAATGGTATTATATAGTGTATAAACGTTAACTTATTGTAATTATTTGTATATTTTTAAAAACAAAAAGTCTTTTTTAGTCGTTATAAACAAGCAATAGCTATTTTTGGATTGTAGGCATAAATTGTTATTGAATTTTCGGCGTCCCCTCGTTTTGGGAATGCCGGAAGTATATCAGAGAAAGCTCAACTTAAAACTATTTTTGTATGAAAAAAACCGGACTGAATTGGCTGTTTTTGTTAAGCCTTTTGATTATTGCCGCCATAATGGGGATTGCATTCTCCGGACCGGCATCGTTTGAAATAGACGAAAATGTAGTGGCAGGAGATGCTGCATGGATGCTCACAGCAACCGCCCTTGTGTTAATTATGACCCCCGGACTGGCATTTTTTTACGGGGGAATGATCCAATCCAGAAATATTCTTTCAACCATGTTGCAAAGTTTTATTGCCATGGGGGTGATCAGTGTTCTTTGGATAGTGGTCGGGTTCAGCATTGCTTTTGGCGATAGCATTGGTCCCGAGGGGTTTGGCTTATTTGGAAATCCGGCAACATTTTTTATGTTTCGGGGAGTGGGAGGCTCGTGCAATCCCGATTTAAGCCCGACAATACCTCTGGCTTTATTCGCCATGTTTCAGCTTAAATTTGCTATTATAACCCCGGCGCTGATAACCGGTTCGTTTGCCGGCAGAGTACGCTTCCGGGCCTATATGTTATTTATGGTTCTGTTCTGTCTTTTCATTTATGCCCCTTTGGCCCACTGGACATGGCATCCAAACGGATTTTTAAGAAACTGGGGGGTTCTTGATTTTGCCGGAGGTACTGTGGTTCACATGTCGGCAGGTTTTGCAGCTCTGGCAGGAGCTATGTTTCTGGGAAGAAGAAAAGATTTTCATACCGACCGCGAAATTAAACCGGCCAATATTCCTTTTGTACTGCTTGGAGCAGGAATGCTTTGGTTTGGATGGTTCGGGTTCAATGCGGGCTCTGCGCTGGGGGCCAACTCAACTGCTGCCCTGGCATTGATGAATACCAATACGGCATCGGCAGCAGCCATGCTTACCTGGATTTTCTTCGATGCAGCGAAGGGGAAAAAACCATCAAGTATAGGGGCTGCCATTGGTCTGGTTGTCGGATTGGTAGCCATTACGCCGGCGGCTGGTTTTGTAAGTATTGGATCAAGTATATTTATCGGGGTAATTGCGGCATTGGTCAGTAATTATGCCATTGCATTGCGTACCAAATCGTTACTTGACGACACGTTGGATGTTTTTCCGGCTCACGGGATGGGGGGCATCACCGGCATGATACTGACAGCGGTGTTTGCCAATAAGGTTGGGTTAATTTACGGAGAAGTCACCACATTTCTGTATCATTTACTGGCGTTAGTGATTGTTGGTGTTTTTTCTTTCGGAGGATCATGGATGATTTACAAACTGACCAATATGCTGGTTCCATTACGTGTTTCGGCCCATGCCGAAAAAGTTGGACTGGATATCAGTCAGCACGATGAATCGTATGATTTTGAATATAAAACGGTAGGATAATTGGTTTGTTTTCAGTATTTCATCTTTGCAAATGCTGCTTCAAAATGAACTACCTCGCAAGCTTGCTCCGAGGTAGTTCATTTCCTGAAAATTTTGCTTTTAACCAATCCCCATTTTTGAAGGCGGAACAGAATTGAAGTTTTCAAAACGCCCATTCCGTAAATAGTACTGTTTTTAATATTGATACTCGAAGCATCGTCGAAGTATTTCGTTGGACAGGTGATTTCGGCAATCTCGAACCCGGCATACCAAATTTGGGCAAGCATCTGGTTGTCGAATACAAAATTATCGGAGTTGGCATTGTAATTCACTGTTTCAAGTGCCTCGCGCGAAAAGGCGCGGTAGCCGGTATGGTATTCCGAAAGTTTGGCGTTCATCAGTATATTCTGAAATAACGTAAGCAGGCGGTTGGCTGCATATTTATACCAGGGCATTCCGCCTTTCAACGCCCCTTTGCCCAGAATACGCGAACCAAGCACCACGTGGTACAGACCGTTGGCAATCATGTGTGTCATCGACGGGATCAGCTTTGGAGTGTACTGGTAATCGGGGTGAAGCATGATCACGATGTCGGCACCCAGTTCGAGCGCTTTATTGTAGCACGATTTCTGGTTCCCGCCGTACCCTTTGTTTTTTTCGTGAACAACAATATGCTGAATTCCAAGTTCACGGGCTACTTTCACGGTTTCGTCCTTGCTGAGATCGTCTACCAGAATTACTTCGTCTACAATCGAAAAATCAATTTCATTGTATGTAATTTTCAGTGTCTTTTCAGCGTTATAGGCGGGAAGTACGACTACTACTTTTTTATTATTCAGCATTTCTGTTTCTTTGTGTAATTTTCTCAAAAATACGGATTCATGAAAAACATAAATACTTTCCGCTCATTTTTTTCCGTTTCTCGGGTTTATTTTTCATCGGTCTGTTGTTGTTGCTTGTATTGATTTACAATTTTGACCACATCCTTTTTCTTGACCCACAAAGTATGCACATTTGAAGGCAGGCCGATTGTTTATCGTTTACGTTGAATTATTGTGTGGAAAACCGTAATCTTTTCTTTTTGGTAGGTATTTTGCCAATATGGGAATTTTCAAAAGCCGAAATCATTCAAAAATTTCAGGAAATAAAAGATCACTGGATTTTGCTGAATTATCCCGGTTACTTTCCGCTCGTTGTTATTTATTTCTCTGGAAGGCCAATAAAAAGCCCCTGAAAACGGTGTCTTGCTAAAGAACAAATTTTATTCCCGAAGGACAAAATTTTGATTTACGCCATGACAATAACAAAAACAACCGGATCCAGAGGCCTTGAATTTTTATCTCATCCTGTTTAAAGCATTGCTTCTGAGATACTATAACAATCGCTCTTCCGGTTTGTTTTTCCTGACGGGAAAGAATTATTTCAGTGGTGCGGCAAAAGTGAGAATATCGTTTGCCGTGATTTCCTTGTCGCAAAGAATGATCAACCGTTCGATCACATTTCTGAACTCGCGGATATTCCCGGTCCATCTTATTTTTTGAAGTTCGTGAATGGCTTCGTCGCTTATCTTTTTAAGGGGCATTCCGTATTCACTACAAACCAGCTTAATGAAATGGTCTGTCAGCAAAGGAATGTCTTCCGGGCGGTCGTTCAAATCGGGAACATGAATCAGGATCACACTCAGCCGGTGGTACAGGTCTTCACGGAAATGACCCTTTTCTATTTCTTCAGAAAGGTTTTTATTGGTTGCTGCCACTACCCGCACATTTACATTGATGGGTTTGTCGCCGCCCACCCGGGTAATTACATTTTCCTGGAGGGCCCGCAATACTTTTGACTGCGCCGAAAGGCTCATGTCGCCAATTTCGTCGAGGAAAAGCGTTCCGCCGTTGGCCTGTTCAAATTTGCCGATCCGCTGTTTTACAGCCGATGTAAAAGCGCCTTTCTCATGCCCGAAAAGTTCGCTTTCGATCAGTTCCGACGGAATAGCAGCACAGTTCACTTCCACGAATTCACCTTTGGCCCGGGGGCTGTTGTCGTGAAGGCGGCGGGCAACCAGTTCTTTTCCCGTTCCGTTCGAGCCGGTGATCAGCACACGGGCGTCGGTTGGCGCTACACGGTCGGCCATTTCCTTTACTTTGCGGATACTTTCCGATTCGCCGATGATCTCAAACTTCTTGCTTACTTTCTTTTTCAGCACTTTGGTCTCGGTAATCAGATCCGATTTTTCCATCGCATTGCGGATGGTTATCAGCAAACGGTTCAGGTCGAGAGGCTTTTGAATAAAATCGTATGCTCCGTGTTTAATGGACTCAACCGCTGTGTCGATGTTTCCGTGGCCCGAAATCATCACCACCGGAATGTCCGACTTTGTTTCCTGGATTTTTTGCAATACTTCAAGGCCGTCCATTCCGGGCATTTTTATGTCGCAAAGAATAATATCATAATCGACAGCGCCGATCATTTCAAGTCCTTTCAGACCATCCTCAGCCAGATCGACCTGGTATTTTTCGTATTCCAGAATATCTTTCAGGGTGTTTCTGATGCTTCGTTCGTCGTCGATTACCAATATGCGGGACATAGGGATTGATTATTTATGAGTTTCTATTGTGTTCAATGTTGTGAATCCTGAAATAGTACAAAAACCAAAAACCAAATATTATTTTATCAGTTTTTCAACAAGTAGACATACACTTGTTCCTAATTTGCTAATTATTGCTTCGTTATCCAGAGATAATTCTTTTGCCCGAGAAATGGCATCTTTAATTCCAGACTCAAACTTTTCAAAATGCAGATTGCTTTTGTTATATCCGCCAAGTAGTTTTGAAAGCTCTTTATCTATAAATCGTTTCTTATCTTTCACTGACAATTTAGGATTTGCCAATAATATATCTTGATCGTAGAAATGTATGTCAGTAACATGGAGCAATAACCAAAGTTCAAATGTGGGATTTGATAGCGCTAAGTTGTAGCCTTCCTCTTTGCATTTTTCGATTATAGTAATCAACTGTTCTTCCGTCACGTTTTGTCTATCCCTGTCAACGACCATCCATAGTTCATTGGATTCAATTCCATATTCTTGCCAATGTTTTTTCCTTTCATCAAGTAGTTCTATCACATGGGTTGGATGGCTTTTGGTATCTGATACATCAAACTTCTCTAATCGGTCGATAAGAATCAATTCGGAATTTTCCATGTCATGAATGCCATCAAAATATTGTTCTTCGGTTTTACCTTCCCCCGCAATTGAAATCACATAAATATCTTTTGCCGTTTTGCTTGATGATTTTACAGGTCTTTCCCCAAAAACATTTTTTATTCTTAAACGACTAGGCATAGTCAGAAATTTACGTTCTTGAAACTTTTAAAAATCGGAATAGCGCCATATCTGCCAAGCAGATAATCTTTACTGACTATTTTGTCATTCCTAACTTTGAATTCATCTAAAGAATAAAGACGGGATTGATTTTTATTCTTCTCAACAAACCAAATTTCGTCACGCCTTAGTAATTCCAAATCTAACAAAAGAGCTTCATGAGTCGTGGCTATTAATTGACTTTCATTGTTTTGTGTTAGTTTTAAGAATAGTTCAAAAATTCCGTATGTTAATTTTGAGTGTAAACTTCGATCCAATTCATCTACAATAAATACAGAATCCGTTTTTGTTAGCTCATGTATTGCTGGAATAAAATCAAATAACCTTTGGGTCCCATCAGATTCATCTTCAATGTCAAAAACAATTGAATTTCCTTCTTCTGTTAAATGCTCAAGACCAATCTTTTTTATCTTATATTCGTTGTTCTCAGTCTTTTTTAATGAATATGTTATCCCATTGATTACAAAAATTATTGCTTTAGCCTTTTCAATATTCTTGGTTAAATCCTCTTTTATTTTTTTTGGTACATCAAAACTGTCTAAGTCAATTTCTTCAGAGGTTACATTATTGATTCCGGTTTGAAAAACATTTAAAAAACTATTAAATGTTTTTGACATTTCATTATCATCGCCGATGAAATTTAACCCAGCATATTTTGAATCAGGTTTTAATACAGTTAGTTTTTTGTCGAACCAATTGAAGACATCTATAAACCCAACTACTTCAGGAAAATCATTAATGCTCTTCCTGTTCATTTCACTTAAAAATAAAAGATTATCTGAGTTTTGAAAATCTTCTTTATAGACATCAAATCGTTTTTTTGCTTTTGTACTTAACTGAATTCCAATTTCAATTTCATGTTTCCCGGAATCATTAATAAACCGTTCAAAAACTTTTTTCTCTTTTCTACTGTCAATTTCATAGAGCCATTCTTCTATGATTTTAAGCTCGTTTAACTGTGCTGCAAACCCATATGAATAGTATTTACCTCCAGCTTTTATTTCATAATTAAAAATTGATGGTTTATTTAGATTGTTCTTTTTTAACCTAAAATGAAAGTTTACGGGATTTAATTTGTCAATTCCCTTTGTGATAACTTTTTGTGAAAAGTCAATCGCCTTTACAAAATTAGTTTTGCCTGATGCGTTGGCTCCATATATTACACTCGATTTGAGAATATTTATCCCACTGCCTTTTACAATATGAGAAGATAATCGTCTTTCTTTATTTGCGATTAATGAAAATTCTATTTTTTCGTCAAACGACAGGAAATTCTCGACATTGAATCGTACTAGCATAACTTACTTTCTTATTTTGTGCTAAAATAACGAAAAAATCTCAGATAAATCCAAAATTACTATTTCTTTACGGCTGCGTTTCTTATATTGGAACATTTCTTCGATCATTATAAATCGATAGTTGAGAGCATGTGTTTAGTTTCATATTTGGGAGATGTCTTCCATAGTTTTAAAATTGCGCAATTAAAGTGTCCTGATACATTCGTGCAAAACTCCTTCGCGCAAAGCGTAATCGGTTTGCACAATTTTTGGAATACCTGCTTTTTTTACAACCAGGTCGATCAGAATTATCGCCGGAACGATCATTTCCTGCCGCAACTGTTCAAGCCCTTTCATTTGCATGCGTTCTTCGGTTGTAGAGTGAATTAATCGTTCGTATATTTTCTGAAAATCATCGGGACAAATTTCCTGCTGTTTACGCAGTTTGGTTCCCGGTTCGGTCTCGTCGAGCAAATCGACAAGAGTATCGAAGGCTCCGGAACAACCGATCAGCCGGTCTGGTTTCTTTCCTGAAACAGCGGTCCACAACGAATTCATATTTTCATCGAAATAATTCCGGATAGTTTCAATTTCTGTTTTTGTAATCGGGTCGGAAGGCGGGAAACGCTCAATGATGCGGGCAACGCCCAACGGAAAACTTTCCTTCCATATAATCTGTTTTCTCCGGCACAGAATAAACTCGTTGCTGCCACCGCCAATATCGAGGATCAGTGAGTTGCCCGGCTCGTCGTCGAAAGCCAGCAACACGCCCTTAAAAATCAGTTCTGCTTCTTTTTCTCCTGAAATTACCTGAAGCGAAATGCCGGTTTCAGTAAAAATGGTGTTGCAAAATTCTCCGCGGTTGTTGGCATCGCGAACGGCAGAAGTAGCAATGGCAATGGTTTTACCGGCACGGTACTTCGTGATTTTTTCCTGATGTTTCAGAATTGCATGAACAGCCCGCCGGATTCCGTCCTCCCGTATCAGGTTTTTATGGATGCCGCCGCGCCCCATTTTTACTACTTCTTTCCCTTGGTAGAGAAGATTGTAATTATGCTTCCCGTATTCGGCAATCAGCAGGTTGCAGGTGTTGGTGCCCAGATCAATTACGGCAATTCTATTCATTTTTCATTACTTCTTTCCAGTTCAGTTCCTTAAAATCGAGGAAAGAAGGCAGGTGCCAGGTAAACCCGACACGCACGGTTTCGTACGGGTAATCGCTGATCCCGGTTTGGTATTCCACATGCCAGTCGACCCGGTGGCGGTTTTTCTTCAGGCGGACAATCCAGTAAACCGGATCATCGTGGCCCACTGCTTCCCAGCCGGTGTAACCGCTTAACGAGCTGCAAAACTCGAAACTTTTGTAATTAAACTGGGCTTCCAGTCCCATTGTTGGGCCTTCGTTCTGGGTAATTTTTTCGCGGTTCGAATGGTACACGTAAAATCCAATCAGTCCATTCATCCGGAATTTAAAATCGTTGACTACAACCAAATCTTTGCCCAAACTAAGTGAAGCCCATAGCGCCGGGGTGTTGGTGAAATGCCCGTCTTCAACCGAGCCAAGCGTTGTTTTGTGACCAATAACTCCCATCAGATCGGGCAGCCATTTGTGATCTTTCACAAACTGCATCAGAAAGCTGAAGTTAAGGTCGCCCATGACCAGTTGCGTACCTTCGTCGCGTGCGGCCAACCGGCGCCAGTCGCGTATTTCGTTGCTGCTGCGGTACATTTCAAGCATATACCAATATGTTTCGAGCGCCATAAAATTACGCACTACCGGGGCAAGCAGATAACCGTCGATATTAAAGGTATTGTCGCCTTCCATGAAATGCGACGACTGGTTGATCCGAAGCTCGAAATTACTACCAACCAACCCGTTGCGGATACGTTGTACCGGAAGGGCGTTCGGCCCCAGCAGTCCGGGGGCAAGAATAATATTTTTATTCGGATGCGGTTCGAAATAACCACCATCTTCATCGGAACTATCCTGTGAAAACGCTTCAGAAAAAAGCAATAAAAAAACGAATAGGCTAATAAATAACTTCATTGAGGAAAAAATTAATCAGAAACAAAGATACATTTCAGTGCGAAAGAATTGAACTTTTCCCTGAAAAAAGCCGGAAGATTAAAATAAGAGGGGGCAAACCCAACCTCCTCCACGTTGGAGTGAAACTCATGTAGGCACAGTGGTGTAGGAGGTGTTCTCCGTCAGTTAACTATTGGCGGGGCAGTTTACTCGATTAGCGGTATGTTATTTCTAATTTTCACATAATATACTTTGCGAGAGCCAATTCCTGGAATTCTCTTTCCCTTTGGGTAAGCTCCCATTTTTTTCAAAATTTGTCCAGTGGTTTCAGGTGTACATTTCAATCCTTTATTTTTGAGCATTTTCGAAATATCTGTTGCGGTAAAATATTCTACTCCATTATTTTCGATTTCTTTTTCTGTCGGAATTTCAATTAATTCTATAAAGAGTCTTGGAATTTGGATGTCTGTCTTTTTAGTTTGGCGCTTTACTTCACCTATAATTTTCACATTCCCAGTTACATATATTGACGGTAATAAATAATTAGCCCAAATAATAGAATTTTTGATGAGACACTTAAAATCCTTTTTTATCAAATAGTCATAAATATATTCGAGGTCATTATCATCCAATATAAACCATTCCCTTGAAATTTGTTTTGCCTTAAATTTCTCATGAAGTTTTTTTTCGAAAGTCAAAGCTCTCTCATTTGCATATAAACCAATAAAGAAACATTTCTGAGAAGGAAGCCCAAGTTTTATTTGTTCAATTCTTTCAAGCGGTGTTTTAGTGTATCCAATTTTACAACCATACTCAGAATAAATCACATAGATAAAATTGCTTTTTTCAATATATTCTTTAAGAGAATTGTATGTCGTAAAATTTGAATCCATTGTTTGTGTTATGTTTCATTTAATGTACCCTAACGGAAAATTGTAAGTTGTCGTTGCGGGAATCCGAAGCGACAACCTGCACCGAACCCCGCAATGCAATTTATAATTTTGTTGCACTGGCATTATATTTTTATTTTCTCACAAAATTCAATTGCTTCCGGACAATTTACAATGTATGAGTCTTTTACTATTTTATCTGAAAACCAGACAAAACGGTATTCATTCTGATGCTTATATTTTTCTAGTTTCAGAAATAATTCATATTCTCGTGTTTGTTCTCGAAATGCGTCTTTACCCAAGCGATCGTTTATAAACTTGCCATCCTTAAAGAATGCGTATTCCTCAATATTTTTCTTGAATTTGAGAATTTTGTGTTCGTCATAAACACAGTTTCCCTCAATTCCTCCTAAAACAAACGGGAGTTTTTTCGCAATCTCCAATGCAAACTCAGTTGGATTATTAATCTTAATTGCACACTTTGCCTTAAAATCATCGACTACCTGTTTGCCAATTTTTGTCGTCGTTGACATTATAAAGGCATTGTCTCCTGAGTCATATAAAATGAGATGTAGATTTCTTGCTGAATCCTCGCCTCTAATAATTCCTTTTCCTTCTTCTTTGTCTCCTTGCATTTCGTCTGGATAATTTTTGAATTTATCAAAACAGCTAATTAATAATTCTCCTGTTTTGAAAAAATTATCCGCCCATTTTTCATCGTCTAATAATCGAAAAACTGGGTCTCTTCTTATCGCCCAATTTACAGGAAAGGAAAGAGGCAATAGAGTATAATTATTCATTTTTGCAGTTTATTATCTTGCTTGTGTATAACTCGTTTATACATCTCCCTCATTTCCTTTTCAGGTTTATTAAATCTGCCGGATTTGGGGTTCTGTATAAACCTTTAGTTGCTTTGGGTTTACATTACTTATTCAAAAGAAAAGAATATTTATATATGTTCAAAAAAATCAGAGGTATATTTGTAAATCACCGGGGGGGCAACTGTATGTTTTTCAACCTCCTTTACGAACGGTTGAATGTATCGGATCAATTCATATTTTGTAGGGAAAGTAAATTGGTTCATATCTGGCATCATTTTTCCTGTCCTCAAGCCGGACGGGCTCTTCCTTTTTCAATCGATAAAAAGGAAGCAAAAATCTTGTCCCAACGAACCCTCCGCCGGGCGTTGGGACGGCCTGCCCACCTTTCTGATGTTGCTCTATCTGTCATCTGTTCTTTTGTTTTTCAATCCATCTTTATCCCGGAAAAGAAACAATAGCCGGGCTGTTCCCGCCTAAGGAGAAAAAGCGTGAAGAAAATCGCTGGCGTGAGCGTGAAGAAACCAACCTCTCCCTCGTTTGAGCTTTAGCGGTAACGAGTGGTTAGTTCTCGTCTGCGACGAGTTACTCTGTAACTGCCCCCTTTGTCCTTCGGACATTTCCCCCAACCGGGGGAAAATTTTGGCCAGTGAAAATTCAGTTGCTTTTATACTTTAACGTATTTTACTTTTAATGTTCGGCCAGACCAAACTCCTCTCCCGTTTTGGGAGAGGCCGGGAGAGGGTAATTTATGCAAAACTGCGACTGTTTTCCCTGCTGTTTCCAACCTTCCTCTTCGTTACCGTTGCACTCAAACGAGGGAGATTGAAAATCCGGTACGGATTTGATTATAGTAACAAGCCAACCAATAATGAGGAGAGGAACCCCGTGGGGGTTCGATGTGGCCTGACAACTTTCTCTTTCACATTTTACGCGGCATCCCGAGGCCGTTCTAAAAGTCCGGAAATCTGCAACTCGCGTCACCCTGAATTTATTTCAGGGTCTGATTATTAGAACGATGAGATCCCGAAACAAGTTCGGGATGACTCTGTTCCGGACTTTTGGGATGGCTTCTTACCTGCATATCCCGATTATTCTACCATAATCCAATGCCGGTGGCATTGCCGACAGTGAAACAACGGTATCCGAAAATCAGGTACGGGTTCGATTATAGCTATTTCGGTGCCACCAGGTCTTTCAGGGTCCGTTTCAGGATGGCAACTTCCATTTCAAGTTCCTGGATGCGCTTTTGTTGCTGTATAACCGGCGAATTGTCGGCATCCGGGGGATCATTATAAGGAAGTTTCTCCGCGATCTCCTTAAAAAAATTGTATTGCAGTAATTCGCACCACTCCAAAAGTTTGTGCACCTGGATGGTGGGGCGCTGCAAACTGCCAGACACTGTCGAATGGCTTGTATTCATGCTTCGGGCTACATCGGCAATACATAAATTCTTTTTCTTCATTTCACGATTCAACATCGCGATCACCCGAATAGGTTCCGGTTTGTTCATGTTGATTGTAATTTAAGGTTTTGTGTGTAAGATAATAAAACCTGTGGCAAAACGCAAGAATGTATGACGTATATTAAGTGATAAAAGATGCAAAATATATTTATATCACCTTTCCGCCGGAGTTGCTAATAAGAATAAAATTTCTGGCAACCTTTCCGCCGTGGTTGATAACGAGATTAAATTTCTGACAACCTTTCCGCCGTAGGGGATAGCAATAATAAATTTCTGGCAACCTTTCCGCCGGGGTTGATAACGAAACAAAATTTCTGGCAACCTTTTCGCCGGGGCTGATAACGAGAATTACGTTTTAATTAACTTTTTAGCCGGAGGAAATAACGATAAAAAGGTTATTTGATCAACTTCCCCTTCGTTTGAGCTTTAGTGGTAAGGGGTTTGCACCTGCTCGTCTACGACGAGTTACTTTGTTAATGCAACGTCAGTTCGATATAATGAAGTTGATCAAAATTCTGATAGTCAAGATTAAACTGCCCCTTCCCCAGCCCTTCCCCACAAAGGGAAGGGAGTTTGACCCCCTCGTTCCCGTTGCACTCAAACGAGGAGGAGTTGATATGGATACCAAACCTTCAAGGTTTCTGAAAACCTTGAAGGTTTAATTGAAGACCACCGAACTTATTTCAACTCCTCAGTCCACTTCTTTGGATTCAGAAAAATCAGAAAGAAAATAGCGGCAAAAACGAATTCCAGCAGTTCTTCATGGCGCGAATAATAAACTCCCTGGATGATCGCGGCGGAGAATAACATCATTACAATATGATGCAGCCTGGGCAACGGCACATTAAAATACCGGACCAGGTTGCCAATGAACTTTACTTTTTTAGCCAAAAATTCAAGAAAAACAAAATAAATGACGAGTACTACAAACAACATTTGCGAAAAAATCAGCTTGTTAATTTTTACATCGCCCACCATCATGTTGTGCAGGTTGGTTTCGCCCTGCAAATTATTCTGCTGAAAAAATTCTCCCGACTCGATATTAAAAATGCGCTGCCCCCACGACAGTTCTTCGCCTGCTGCAAAGAAGAAAAACAGGGCAAGTGCTACCTGCATAATTACCCATCCGTGTTTTTTCAGGACGACATACTGTTTTATGCGGTATATGCTTACAAAAGAGGCTGCGAACAACATCAGGGCCGTTAGGTTTTCAGCCGGTCCGTCTTCGGCTACCAGTGCAACCAAGAGGTCTTTTGCAAAAGCGAGTGTCAGCAGCGAGTAGGCAATCAGCGCCAGTATAGAGAAATAAATGATCAGATCGGTGGTGGTTAAATCCAGTTTTTGTTTCAGTGTATTCATCGAATTCATATTTTCAGGAAGGAACAAATTTAATAAAATAATGATTGGTTTGTGGCGGGCCGGATCGTTTCAAAAGCGCCCGGACAACGTAAATCGATTGACATTTACAAAGCAATTCACCGGTGAGGTTTTCGTTTGGTTTTTTGTCTTTTACAACAACTCTCATCGGGATTCCGAAAGAAATAAATATCTTGCATTCTAAATTTCGAATATGGGTGACTTTGATTTTAAACGGATTCTTCCTTTGGCATTGCTTGTTTATGTTTTGGTTACGGTTAGCGGTTTGTTTGTTCCTTTAATCGTAAATGCCGCCAAATATGCGCAAGTAAGCCGTGAAATTCTGGAAAGCGGCGACTGGATCAACCTCCGCATTGCCGGTGATGCTTACGACCAGAAACCTCCGCTTCTGTTTTGGCTGGGAGCTGTTGCGTACAAGCTGTTCGGCATGTCGCCTATTGTTTACAAACTCTCTGTAATACTGGCCTCGTTCGCAAGTATATTTGCAACCTTCAAACTGGGCGAAATTTTATACGGAAAGAAAACCGGCATTCTGGCTTCCCTGTTTTTGGCAACCACTCTGGGATTCCTTCATTTTCATAACGACATTCATACGGATACCTTGCTGGCCGATTTTGTAATTCTGGCAACCTGGCAACTGGTCGTTTTCTTCGAGCGAAAAAAGAACTTCAACTTCGTTCTGGGGCTTGTGTTCACTGGTTTGGCCATGCTGACGAAAGGGCCTGTCGGACTCGCCATCCCGGCCTTCGCCATCGGTACTCATTTGCTCCTGAAACGGAAATTCAACGAAATATTCCACTTGCGCTGGCTCATTGCCATTCCAATTGTCGGGATTATTATCCTTCCTGCGCTGTGGGGCCTGCTCAACCAATTTGGACTGAAAGGAATTATTTTCTATTTCTGGACCAACAATGCCGGGCGCATCACCGGTTCGTACCAGGGGCACGGAGGCGATCTTTTGTTTTCGATCCATACTTCGGCCTACATGTTACTCCCCTGGACTGTTTTTGCATTTACCGGACTGGTGATGCAAATCCGCGAAAAAATTATTCACCGAAGGAATCAGGAAACAAATACCGAATATTATACACTGGGTGGCATCCTCATCTTTTTGATGATACTTTCGTTGTCCAAAACACAGATGCCGCATTACCTGCTTTCGGTTCTTCCCTTCTTTGCCATCCTTGCTTCGCGCTGGGCCATCCTGATCTTTGAAAACCCGGAGAAGACCCGGTTTGCCCGGTTGGTCGGATACGGAAACTTATTTCTGGCTTTGTTTTTCCTGTTAATTATTCCGCTGTTTGGCTTCTGGTTTTATCCTGAAAAAAGAATAGCCGTGTGGCTGGTAATCGGAACCGGATTTGCTGCCGGTATCTTTTCTGTCGTCAAACGGAAAGGGCTTCAGAAGAATGTTTCATTTTTGTTGTTGACCATTGGGCTCGTCCTTTTTTATGTAAACGTCAGTGTTTTGCCGAATATGGCAACGTATCATTCTCCCTTAAAAGCTGCACGAATTTTTAATAATGAAGCTGAAGCCGGGCAAAGGCTGCACATGTTTTCGCCGCAGGCCCGTTACTGGAGTTTAATCTATTATTCGAAAGCTCCAGGTTACTATATGCCTGATGCCGGTGATTTCAGGAAACGGGAACTATCTGCCGGAGACTGGATTTATACCGATGACGTAGGAATTGGGCAGTTGAATGAAATGAATGTTCCTTATGAATTAAAGAATACATTCATTCACCGGAGCATAACTTCCCAATCGGTCCGGTTTTTGAACCCGAAAACCCGCGCCCAAAAGCTTCAGAAAAGGTATCTGGTACAATTGAAAGAAAAACCCGGACAGGAAAAATAGTTTATGCCAGACCTTTAAACCAATCCTGAAAATAACGTCCAATGAATGGTGTTTCTTCCTTTTTATTCTGAATGGCTCCGACAAGGCTCATTATCCAGAATATAAAAACGATTACGCCAATGATTATTCTTATTGCAGGGATGAGGCCCCCGACAATTCCCAGCAAAAAAAGTCCCAGCACCTGACGCAAGTAAAAACTGGTCATTTCGTCTTTGTTGCTGCTGTTCACGATCAACGCAATGATCCATCCGATCAGGGTGATGTGCGCAATAATTGATTTTACTTGTGGTGTCATATTTCAAGAAGATTAAAGTTTCACCGAATTTACGAATTTTTACAGAAAGAAAATTGCCACCCCGCCAACAGCCACCATTGCACCGGCGATTTCTTTCCAGTTTACCTTTTCTTTAAAAAGAAGGATGGCCGGAGGAATGATCAGTACCGGCACAATGGACATAATGGTTGCGGCAATTCCGGCCTGCGTATGCTGAACGGCAAGTAATGAAAACGAAACTCCGAGGAACGGCCCGAAAAGCGAACCCAGGGAAATCCGCTTCATCGCGCTCCGGTTTTTCAGTGCAGCCCAAACACGTCCGTAGCGTTTCATGAAAAGAAACAGAATAGCAAACCCGATAATTCCTGTCGATACCCGGATTTGGGACGAAGCAAACGCATCGTAGTCGCCCATTCCTTTTTTGCTGAGTACCAGACCAACTCCTTGCCCCACGGCGCCGCCAAAAGCAAGCAATATACCCGGGATGGAATAGGCTGATTTTATCTTTTTCCGGCCATTTTCATTCTCCGGGGAACTTTCCCGTTTCAGGACGACAATGCTGATTCCCGCTAAGGTGATAATCATTCCCAACCAGTTCATGGGGGAGAGTACTTCATCCAGTATCAGCCAACCTGCCAGGGCCGTAACAGGCGGGGAAAGGGCCATGATGAGCATGGAAATACGCGCCCCGATAACCACGTATGCCTGAAACAGCAACAGGTCGCCAATTACAAACCCGACCAACCCCGAAAGGGCCAGCCAGCCAATCCGTTCCCACCCGGCGTCTGTCGGAAAGAAAGAGCCACGGGAAAACCATGTAAAAATACCCAGCAGGAAGAATGCAATAACTAAACGGATAAGATTTACAGCCAGCGAGCCTACTTTTTTCCCGGCCGATTCGAACGACATGCTGGTGACAGTCCAGAAAACGGCAGTCAGCAATGCCGCAATCTCACCAAAATAATTTCCCATTTATTCCATATCATTTAAATGAATGTCCAGCGCACGAACAGAAATCTGAATTTCGCGAATGGACAGGCCCAGGGAAGCAATCAGCAGGACGAGGGCAATTCCGAAAACCAGTTCGGCCCAGCCCTGCAAACTTACATAAATCAGAAACATGCAAAGCACGCAAAGCAACAAACTACCGATTCCCAGAATTTGCATCGACTGCGTTAATCGCAACCGCTTGCGAAGATTATTGATCTGTCCAAGTAAAATTTTGTTTGGGTTCTCCTTAAAACTGGCATGTAAGTTTCTCACCACCGACGCATACGCCAGAAAACGGTTGGTATAGGCCAGCAGGATCAGCGAAATAGCTGAAAACAGCAAAGCGGGGGTTGTTAATGTTAATTCGCTCATGGCTGATATTTTTATCCCAAAGCAACGTCCAACAACATCATCACTGCAAAGCCCAGCATGGCCCCGATGGTAGCAATATCGGTATTTTTATCCTGCTGCGACTCGGGGATCAGTTCTTCCACCACCACATAAATCATGGCCCCGGCAGCAAACGAAAGAGCATACGGCAAAATGGGGCGCATCAGCAAAACAGCAGCAGCTCCAAATACTCCGGCAATAGGTTCAACGAGGCCGGAAGCCTGTCCGTACATAAAACTTTTCCGGCGCGAAAGTCCTTCTCGTCGCAGTGGCACCGAAACAGCAGCGCCTTCCGGAAAATTCTGAATGCCAATACCAATTGCCAAAGCTATCGCCCCGGCCAGCGATGCCGCAGGAATACCGGCAGCCACTGCGCCAAATGCAACACCCACTGCCAATCCTTCAGGAATATTGTGCAGGGTAATTGCCATCACCAGCAAAACGCTGCGACGCCACGAAGTATGGACCCCTTCTGCCTGGTTCGTTGGTAATCCCATGTGAAGGTGCGGCAAAAGCTGGTCGGCCATCCATAAAAAGAAGCCTCCGGCCAAAAAACCAATAACCGCCGGAACCCAGGGGGTCATCCCGCTTTCTTCAGCTAACTCGATAGCAGGACTCAGCAGTGACCAAAAACTGGCAGCAATCATTACTCCGGCGGCAAAACCCAGCATCCCGTTTAAAACTTTTTTGTTGATTTCTTTAAAGAAAAATACCATCGCTGCCCCGAGCGCGGTGAGAAACCATGTAAACAAGGTGGCCAGCAGGGCCTGTGTTACCGGGTTCAATCCAATAAACCAGTCGATCATACTTCTTGCATTTATTTGTTTCAGTAGTTTAACTGTTCAATTTTCTTATTCCGGAATTAGAACGGTCTTAATTTTTTCAAAATTAAAAAGAAATTGAATGAGAACCACTCCTTCTGTTTAATTCAAAGAATCTTCATTCAAAAAAACATAAATCTGTTCCTTTTCCATAAAATTAAGTATCCGAACTTGACAAATTAAACATGTTTCCGTACTTTTAGTTTTGTATTATTTAAAAAATACCGCCTCATGCTTATCAAAACATTTGCAAGTGCAGTGCATGGGATCAATGCAACCACAATTACTATTGAAGTAGACATTTCACAGGGAATCAAATTTTTTCTGGTGGGTCTGCCCGACAGCGCTGTGAAAGAAAGCCAGCAACGTATTGAATCTGCCCTCCGGCTGAATGGCTTTAAACTTCCGGGTAAAAAAATTATTATCAACATGGCTCCGGCCGATATCCGGAAGGAAGGTTCGGCTTACGATTTGCCTATTGCAGTTGGTATTTTGGCTGCTTCGGGACAAATAAAAAATCACAAGACAGAACGCTTTGTAATGATGGGCGAACTCTCGCTCGATGGTAGTCTGCAACCCATTAAAGGTGTTTTGCCCATTGCCATCAATGCGCGAAAGGAGGGTTTCGAAGGGTTCATCCTGCCCAAAAACAATGCGCGTGAAGCAGCCGTTGTCGATAACCTGAAAGTGTACGGGGTGGATAACCTGAAAGAAGTGATCGACTTTTTCAACGACAATTTGGAACTGGAACAGACGATTGTAAATACCCGCGAAGAGTTTTTCGAGAAAGTGAACCAGTACGAGTTTGATTTTTCGGATGTAAAAGGGCAGGAAAATGTGAAACGGGCGCTGGAAATCGCTGCCGCCGGGGGGCACAACATCATTCTGATCGGGCCGCCGGGATCGGGCAAAACAATGCTGGCCAAACGCATTCCCACTATTTTGCCGCCGTTCACTCTGCGCGAAGCGCTGGAAACAACCAAAATACATTCGGTGGCCGGGAAAATAGATAAGGAAACATCGCTGATGACCCGCCGCCCGTTTCGCAGCCCGCACCATACGATTTCCGATGTGGCACTGGTGGGCGGTGGAACCTATCCGCAGCCGGGCGAAATATCGCTGGCTCACAACGGGGTCCTTTTCCTCGACGAACTGCCGGAATTTAAACGCACCGTACTCGAAGTAATGCGGCAACCGCTCGAAGACCGGCAAATAACCATTTCGCGCGCAAAATTTTCTGTTGAGTACCCTGCAAGCCTGATGCTGGTGGCTTCGATGAACCCCTGAAGTTGTGTTGCCCATTTGAGGGCTTTCATGAAAAGGGGGCGTTAGGTATTTGATGTTTATCGTTATCTCCCCCTCGCCAACCTCAATTGAATTTGTTGTTGTTTCAACAATGGTTCTTTTTTCGGTTTGAGAAAAAGTATCCCATTTAGAGTATATATTTAGAGCTTCATCAAATATATACTTGGTATTGTTTTCATCTTGCTTTAGTGCAAGGATTTCATCTTCTTGTCTTGGTATTTCGTCATTTATCTGTTTTAATTGTTCAAATAGTGGGTTGTAGTGTAGGTGGAAACCTTCTGTCGCTATTTCTTTCTTTAAATGTAAGTCAAGGAGGTTTTCAAGTTTGAATTGTATTTCTTTCGCTTCAGTTTTTTGATGTTGCAAGATTTTTTCTTTTTCGGTGATGTAGTTTTCCGTTTCTTTTTGGAAATCTTTAATATTGTCTTTTTCAATTATGAAATCTCTGATTTTTTCGTGGAAGATATGTTCTAAATCTTCTTGGCTGATTTTGTTTTTGCATTTAGGGCAAACATATTTTTGACTGCCTGATAAGACAGACATTTTACCGCCACAAAAGCAAAAGACAAACCCCGTAAATATATGCGTCTTTTTGTTGAGTGGCTGTTTGCTGTTCCTCGCTTGTATCTCCAATATTTCATTTACAGTATTCCATTTTTCCTCTGTGATTATGGCGGGAACTTCGGTAAATACCCAGTTTTCTTTTTCTTTCAAACTCCAACCTCTGCCTTGTCCGTTGCTTGCTGTATAGTTAGCTCTTTTTAAGCCTTTGGAAATCGGGTCTTCTAAAAGTCGTCCAACGGTTGTATCTGAAAATCTTGATTTATTTCTTGTCCTATACCCCCTGTCATTTAAAATACTCGCAACAGTCCTTTTTCTTTTGTGTTCTAAAAACAAATCAACCATCAAACTTCTAACCATTGCTTCATTCTCATTTATTACAAGTTTTTTATCTTTCCACTGGTATCCAAAAGGAGCTTGACCACCTAGGGGTTTACCTAGTTTGGCTCTAATTGGCACAGAGGCAGAAACACGTTCGGCAATTTCTTCACGTTCCCATTGAGCCATTGCAGAAATGAGGGTATAGAAGAAACGACCAGCAGGGGAAGATGTGTCAATGCTTTCTTGAAGTGATATTAAGTCAGCGTTGTATTCTTTGAAATAATCGGCAATCAGGAGGAGTTCCTTTGTGTTTCTGGCAAGACGAGCAATTTTTGAAAATATCAATCCTGTTATCTTACCTGATTTAATGTCAGCCATCATTCTTTTGGCTTCAGAATGATGCAAGACTGCTTTTCCGCTTACCGCTTCCAAATGATATACATTTACAACTTCCCAGTCTTTTAAATCTGCATAGCTTCTGGCTCTTTGTTCGTGATGTTCGGGGCTTTCGCCTTTGGCTTGGTCTTCGGTGGATACTCTAATCCAGATGCCAACTTGCTTTTTCATATCTTTTAAGTATTTGATACAAAGATACAAAAATGCAATGAATCAGGGGTTGTGGTTTTCTGATTAAAATGGAAAAATTTGAAAATTAATATGACATTCCAATCTTTGTAAATATTGGATACCAAGAATAAAATCTTTTTTTGTATCTTTTCTGAAATTTTATGAAACAATGGAGGACTTGATTTCAAAAATTCTTAATGTTGAAGATATTTCATCTTTTCTAAAGTCATTTTTTATTGCATTACTACTAAGTCCAATATTATTGATTTTGTATCTTTTTAGAAAAAGATTCTTATTTGGATATGCAAGACTTAATAATTGGTTTGAAAAAAAATATGAGTTTTATAAGAAAAGTTTATCTGCTCATGAAGGTTTAATTTTTAAGTTTTTGACGTTCAGTTTTAAAGCAATTCTTGGTAGTGCTATATTTGCTGGCGTAATTCAATTTTGGATGATAATTTTCTTGTTGTTTGGAATTATCTTTTCTATTTATATAGGAAGATTTCTTTACAAGTATATCATTTCTAACCTCTTTACAAATTTAAAGTTATCAAGACAAAGAACTGTTGTTGCAAAACTCTTAATTCACAAATACTATCTTAGAGATTATAATATCTTTCATTGGCTACAACAAATGTTGTCTCTGGAAAATTTTGACAATTCATTTCATGAAAAATTAGAAAAAGTAGATATTGTTCCTCTGAAATGCTATTTATATATAATTAAAAAGTCTTTAGCTTCACTGGCAATAGGGATATTATTCGTTATGATTGGAGCAATAATCTATTTTGCATACAATTTAATAGTTGCCTATAATATTTTTGGGATCAGAACACAAATAGCAGATGTAGAAATATTAAATATCCCAATTGATTTATGGATTCTAATTATATTTTTCTATTTTTCAATTCAATTTATATTTCAAGGAATGACTTGGCTCCGCCCTTGGTTTTTGAGAATTAGAAAATTGAGATCTCAAAACAAGGATGCAATAAGATATGTTAATTATCAGTTATTTAGGAATAGATTCGATTTAGATATTGAAGATATAATCAAAACAGCAGATGAATATCGTGGAGCAACAAATGATTTTAAAACTTTTTTAAAAACAATGGTATGAAAGTAGATATTAGTAAAATAAGTGGCTATAAATCCGATTACTTATCTTTCGGATTTAAAGAAGAAGACTATGTTTTTACTGAAATAGAGATTGTTGAAAATAAAATATTAGCCAAATTTGATTTGACAGATTGCTTTGTTTCTCATGAGAATGAGTTTCATTTTACTGTCCCTTTAGCTTTTAGAATAATATCACAATTAGCAATAATCTTTACTTGTGTTGAAAGAAATTATGACAAGAAACCAGGTGAAGTATATTTAAGGGATATTTATTTGAAAAGTAAAAAACATATAAAGAAAGTAAGTGGACTTGAAATAGTACTAGAAATAAAAAAGGTGATTATTAAAGATGATTATTTTTATTATTCAGGGGATATAAATATTGAAAACGGAGCATTTTGGGGAGAGGGTAGTTTAATAATTCCTAAAATGCAAAATGAAGGTGCAACAAAAAACCAATATGAATCTGAATTTAATAATATTAAAAATAGTTAATCTACTTTCTTATTTATTGTTTTTAAATTTTTTAATTTCATTTTAATAGTTTATTCATTTTAAAATGACCATAAACGATGCAACTTCTTCCAGACTAATATTTGAAGATTTAGAAATAAATATAAACGAATTATTCTTTGAAGTATCTGATGGTTTGAAGTTGAAGGTATTTCATTTACACAAAATAAATTGTCAAAATACCAAGAAAATAATTTTTCTACCAGGATATATTTCAACAATTTATAGTTGGAGACATTTTTTACCTATTCTTACAAATATAGGTGATATTTATTATATTGAATCACGAGAAAAATCTTCCTCAATTAATAATTCTCAAAATTATAAGATAAATTTTTTTGTTGATGATATTTCACATACAATCAATAAATTGAATCTAAAAGAAGGTGATTATTATTTAATTGGGAGCTCATTAGGTGCAACTACAATACTTGAAGGTCTCTCAAAAGGGATTTTTTGTCCGGTTAATGCAGTATTAATACTTCCAAATGCAAGATTTAAAATTCCCAAATTTATAAATGTTTTAAGGCCTTTTCCAAGAACAATAAAGATATATATTACACACATTTTAATATTTTTTGCTCTTAAGTTAAAAACAAATAAGAGTGATATTGGTCAAAAAGAACGATTTCTATTGGCAACAAAAAATGCTGATTTTGATAAACTTATTTATAGTGCTTTTGAATTATCAAAATATAAGCTGTATTTTAAAGACTTAGATAGAATAAAAACAAAAGTTTTAATAATTAACGCATCAGAGGATCACTTGCACAATGTTTCGGATATTTATAAAATATATAGGTCTATAAAAAATTGCCAATATTTTGACGTTAAATCACATACTAATAGTCGCAATTCAGTTGCGGGGGAGGTTGTCTACGATTTTATCCAATTAGAACATGCTTAATGAGTATCTAAATTTGGTTAGTGAGATTGTAATAAGATATGGATATCTTATTTTGTTTTTTGGTGTAATTATAGAAAATATTTTTCTATTAGGGATTCTATTTCCTGGTCTGTTTATTTTAACTATTTGTGGATTTCTTTCTGCAAATAATGAATTAAATCTTGCCATAACTATTATTGTTGGTTATTTAGGAACCTTAACAGGAGATAATCTAAGTTATACTTTAGGCAGAATAGGATTTGTAAAAATAGGAATTATTAAAAGGTTTAGCACAAACTATTCCTTGGTTGAAAACAAATTATTTTCTTCAAAACAAACAACTTTATTTCTCCTTTTTTATCATTTTCCTATATATGCAAGAATGATAGTTCCAGCATTACTTGGTATTCTCAAATATAGTTTTAAGAAATGGTTTTTTATAAATTCATTAGGAGCACTAATATTTTCCACAACTTTTATACTCCTCGGTTATTTTATTGGGCAGACTTCAAAATTAATTGATCAAGCCATAGACATTAGTAAGATTATTCAATGGATATTCTTTTTCTTATTTTTTTATTTTGTCTTTTCTTTTTTTAACTCTTTAAAAAAATTATCAAAAAAGAAAAATAAAATGTGATATTATCTAATCCAAAAAATATTGATGGGTAAGAACTAATGCCATTGCATCAAAGATTGCTTGATAGTAATCTTCGGGTTCCCAAGTTTTACGTTTATCTGGTAGCTTGCTTTGTAGTTGGGTATATACTTCAGATATTTTTCTGGATATTTCAAATTTATTTCTGGCTCCAAATACTTCAAATGTACTACGTACTTGCTCTTTCTTGTATTTTATAACTTTTATATTTTCATTTTCATACTCATTTATTTGGCTGACAAGTTTCTTTATCCTTTCACATCTTTTTGAATTTTCGCAATCTTCAATGATGATAATGTTGGGTTGGTAATATTTTATGATTTGATATATCCTTTTTAAGCATTTGTCATTATGTATTGGGTTAATTGCAACTATGGCACAGTCTATGATTTCTCCTTTTTCGTTGAGAACGACATAACCAAAACCGACCGTATTAGGATATATTGAGATTATTCTTTCTGTAATCATATTTTTTTATCAATTAAATCTTTTAATGAGTTTAAAAATGCTATCCTCGCCCTTATTTTCCTTGTTGTACTTTGCTTTTTGAGTTCGGTAATTAGTGGGTCAATGTTTTTTCTAATCTTTTTTAAAGTGAATTTCATTTCATCTTCAAAAAGTTTTTCAATGGAAACATTAAACAGGAGGTGATAAGTGAAAACAACTTCAAAGCAAGGTTTTCTTTCGTTTCTTTCACACCTTGAGAGGGTTGAGCTTTCTTGTAATTCTAAAAGTTGTGCGACATCTTCAATCGTCAACTCTGATTTTTTACGATACATTCTTAATAGATTCCTCATAAAATTTTAAATGATAGTTGGTTATAATAATTCTATCAGTTTTAATTTTATTTGAAAGAAAAATTTGAAGTAGAAGTGAGTTTTTGACATATTGCCAAAAATTTTTCAATTCATAAATTAAAAGTAAGTGATATGATTTTTTTTGGATTTATCAATCCAAAAAAATTATAGCGGTACTTTTATTTACAAACCTAATTCTCTTCTTGTTTTGATCAGAATTTCTTTAATGTGTTTATAATCAATTTCTTTATTATTTATTTCTTTTGTATAGTTTCTTTTGTTATGTGTAAAATTTACACATGTTATGGGAACATTTTGCACATGTTGATACCATATTTCAGTTTGGCCTTGTCTATTGGAAGTCGTATTTAAAATATACCCTGATGAATCAGTGATTTTTATTAAATTCTTTTTTGAAAGCAATGAGATTCCTTTTGAAATTGTTTTTCGGGATAGTCCTGTTTTTCTTGCAAATTGAGTATAGCTAATTCGGTCTTTTTCTTTTCTCTTTCCTGTTTTCTTATCAACCCAACCATATGTTTGACGGATAATTACCAAAAGGATTTTAAGTTCTGAACTACCTATATTTTTTAATTGCTGGTCAAAAATGATATTGGGGATTGGGGTGTAGCCTTCTTTCATGTGATGAATGATATATGAAGCTGAAGAAAAAAAGAGAAAGGAATTTTTGATGATAAAGCAAAAGCTCAATACTTTTTTTTAATGTATGAGGGCGGGTACAATATTGGGTATGATTTTAAGAGTTCCAAATGAATTAACGGATAAACAGATTGAAGAATATCAGAGTATTTACAAGAAGAATTTTGGTGAAGATATTTCAAGAGATGAAGCCATAGACCAAGGATTAAACCTTATCCGTTTAGTTGCAATTATAATTAGTAGCTCTAGAGAAAATTTATGAGTTGTGATATTATAAAAATGACACACGTAAGTTATTATTTGAAACCAGAAAAGGGTAGCAGAAATTTACGTGTGTCAACATTAAATATATCTGCTATCCTTTTCTGGTATCTGCTATGAGAAATATTAATTTCAAATATTTTCTCTATGCAAGGAAGTCAAGTGAATCGGAAGACCGCCAAATGGCCTCAATAGAGGATCAGATAAGGGAGGTTGAAAAGCTGGCCGAGAAATATAACATCAAAATTGTTGATGTTATTGAAGAATCAAAGTCAGCAAAAGAACCAGGTCGCCCCTTATTCAACGATATGTTGAAAAGAATCCATAAAGGAGAAGCCGAAGGTATTCTCACATGGAAATTAAATCGTTTGGCACGTAATCCGATTGATGGAGGACAAATAAGTTGGATGTTGCAACAAAACATCATTAAGCACATACAGACCTTTGAAAGAGAATATTATCCTACTGATAACGTCCTTTTGATGCAGGTTGAGTTTGGGATGGCCAACCAGTATGTTAAAGATTTGAGTATTGATATTAGAAGAGGATTGCGTCAAAAAGCTGAAAGGGGCTGGTATCCCTTACCGGTCTTACCGATTGGGTATATGCACAAAGCTAAGTTTACTTTGGGTGTAGATGATGAGATCATTCCAAATCCGGAACAATTCCAAATACTTAAAAAATTATGGCAATTGTTTTTAACTGGAGGATATTCAGTTGCTGGTATTAAAAGAAAGGGCGATGTAATGGGATTTAGAACCAAATCAAATCAATTATGCCCCAAAGCAACCTATCATTACATATTCAGAAACGAATTCTATTGCGGATATTTTAATTGGAAAGACAAGGATGATAATATCATTCGTTGCAAAGGAAAACATAAAACCATAGTTAGTCCATCTGAATTTCAAAAAACACAAATTCTACTTCATGAAAGAGCAAATCATATTTCAATTGATAAAAAATATAATTTCCCATATAGAGGACTTATAACTTGCGGAGAATGTGGCTATGGTATTACACCAGATCATAAATTGCAGGCTATTTGTACAAATTGTAAGTGTAAGTTTTCAATAAAAAATATGACAGCTTGTCCCAGATGTAAAACTGAATTATCAAATATGGAAAAGCCAAGTATTATTGATATTCTATACTATCATTGTACTAAGTATAAAGGTAAGTGTTCTCAAGGCTCTATAACAAAGAAAGAAATTGATTCTGCCATTGAAAATGAATTAAAAAAAATCACAATTACCAAAGATTTTCATTTATGGGCAATGGAAGCACTAATGGCAGATGGTCAAAATATTAAAGAGGATGAAAATGCTGTTATAAGGCTAAAAAAACGAAAGACTGAACTTGAAAATAGACTATCTGGATTGATAAATATCAGGGCTGATGGAGAAATTAATTCTGAACAATTCAATCAATCAATTTCAAAAATTCATAAGGAAATAGCATCAATTGAATTTGAAATTGAAGAAATAAAAAGTCAAAAGATTAAATGGAACTCTGAAACTGAGGATAGCTATAATTTTGCTCTAAATGTCTTAGAAAGGTTTAAAAAGGGTAATGATTCAGTTAAAAATGACATAGTTAAAGGACTTGTCTCGAACCTAAAATTAAGAGAAAAAAAGCTTGATTTTACAATACAAAAACCATTATTGAAGGTAAAAGAAGCATTCTCTCTCTATCGGTCAAAAAGAGTTGTCTCGAATCTAAAAACACCCTTGTAAAATATGGATAAAATAGTCATTTTGAACCCAAAGTTCAATCATGTGGAGATGGCTAAACCTCAAATGAACGGGAGAAAAAAGCAAATTCTCATTCCTAAAATGTTCTAATTAAAAATTGCTGAAAAAACAACCAATAAAAACGTGTCTTGATTATCAATTTAAACTAACTTCCTTGTGTGGAGAATTAAATATTCAAATGTTAAACCCTTACAATAAGGGCTATTCGTGATATTAACACTTACATTATTATTTGAGGATATAAAAATAAAAATGGAATTTAAATTCCATTTTTAAATATTCTTATCCCCCAGTAAAAACAGGAGGAATCTCCACAGCCATAACGCTATTATTAACATAATAAGTGATGGTAAAAGAAAATAAGAAGGCCACCACCTATATACCAAATAACAGCTTCCCAAAAACAAAATTATTACTGCACACAGCAATACATAGTACCACCGTGGCATTTTTTGCTTTTCCATATTTATAATTTTCTCATATTTTATCAAATATAGAACGGATAGTAAATGTGTTGTTTGGTAAGTAAAAAGGGCGAAAAATCGCCCTTTAATTAATTTATCAAAAACAACTATCTTCTTTAACCTGAAGGATGTAATTAACCGCCTTTTGTGCTTGTGCAGCAGCTATTATCAAAACCTTAGGATCATTTTTAAAAGTTCTAATCCAGCCTTTAATGTAAGCGACATTATTTACTATGGTTTCTTTTTCTATGTTTGAAATGCCACATAAATAAGCAGCTCCCATTTCGGCAACAAGTTCCTCTTGGCTATAATCTTTCGAACCAAATTTGTGTTCTTTCATTTTACGATGTCTCCCGAGACGTTTTTCGTGTCCTGTACTATGAACTAATTCATGAAATAGTGTAGAGTAGTATTGGTGGTCATTAAAAAAATTTCGGGAATTTGGAACACAAACCAAATCAGTCATCGGGTTATAATAGGCTGAATCACAATCTTGCTTTATTCCCGGGCAATCAACCCAATTATTGATTAACAATTCAGCTTCTTCAACCGGATTAAAGTCATGATCAAAGGCGTCTTTTTTTGGAATATTTTTTTCATTTATCCCTTCTGTTTGAGAGATATTAAAAACATGATAATACCGAAGAAAAGGCACCTTCTTTTTATCCTCTAACATCTCATTGGATTCAAGTAATTTCCAAAAAACAATCATAGTGGATTTTTCACCTTTTCGGACAATTCCACCTAATGTCTTAATCTGTTCAAATGTTAGATAAAAGGGAATAGTGTCTTTTCTGGAAAGTAATAACCAAAAATTTATACCATTATATGGTCTTTGAGAAATTAAATTACAAGGTAATCCATTTTTAGTTCTCCAAGGTATTTCCCATGGTATAACCCCAGTTTCAAGAAGGTTAATAATCTTTTGAGTAATAACCTCATAAATATCAAATTTGCTCATTTGTTTTGCCGTTGCCCTACGGACTTTGTTTTAGCTACTGGCACGCTTGTTAAAGAATTTCAGTAGCATTATCTGTTTTTGGTAAAGAATATTCCAGAATTAATTTTTTGCCAAAATGTCAATTATTCCAATTAGCAATTTTTCACTTCTATTTCTCCCAAATCTTTGAGTATAGACTTACAGAATGCAATACTCAAACCAACGTCTTACATATTTCGCCGAAACCAACTATCGAAGCAAAAGAATTCTTTTTGGCATTAAACAAAATGACCGTCTTTTGCATACCTACATCATTGGAAAGACAGGCACAGGGAAGACTAATTTGCTTCAAACTCACATAATCCAAGACATAGAAGCTGAAAGAGGATTTTGTGTATTTGATATACACGGGGATTTGATTAAGGAGATATTCAAACGTATTCCTAAAAGTAGAGGTAAAGATGTAGTTTACCTTGATATTACTAACCCCAACCATAATTTCAGATTCAATCCATTTATGAAGGTCCCGTATGAAAGGAGACCCTCGGTAGCTTCTGGAATATTAGATGTATTTGAAAAGCTTTGGAAGTCAGCTTGGGGACTTAAACTAGAGCATATATTAAGATACATTTTCCTCACATTACTTGATCAAGAAAAAGCAACGATTGCCGATATTATCCAAATCCTTGAAAACGAAGATTACAGAAATGAATGTATTAGAAATGTTGTAAGTAATGATGTGAAGAAGTTTTGGGAGAAAGAGTTTAAACAATATTCCAAAAGTGATTTTCTACCAATCTACAACAAAGTCGGGGCATTTTTGGTATATCCAGCTATCAGACGGTTATTGATAGACAATACAAATGAAATTTCTTTCAGAGAGATAATGGATAATCACAAGATTTTGCTTGTTAATCTTTCAAAAGGAATCCTGGGGGAGAATGTCGCCAGTATCTTAGGCTCCTTTATTCTAAACGCCCTATCATACACAGCTTTTTCAAGAATTGATATTCACGAGGTAAATCGTCAGCCCTTCTTTGTATATCTTGATGAATTTCAAAACTATACAACTCTGTCTCTAATAAATATGCTTTCTGAATTACGAAAGTTCAAATTGGCCTTAATAATGGCTCATCAATATTTAGCTCAAATAAGTGATGAAATCAGAGATGCCGTTTTGGGTAATGTCGGAACTGTTATCTCTTTCCGTCTGGGTGTGGCCGATGCCTCATATTTTGCCAAAGAATATTATCCTGTTTTTGAAGTGAGTAATATTATCAACCTACCTAATTACGAGATATATTTAAAATTAATGATTGATGGGAAACCTTCAGAACCTTTTAATGCTGAGACTATTAAATGGTCATAATGGCAATTTTTTAATTCTATGTTTAAACTTTTAAAAAGACTAAAATTTCTCAAAACATTAAAAAATATAGTTATGGGAAATTTAAATGTGATTCACGAAGTACAGGTTATATACAAAAGACCGGTTATCAATCAAATGGAGAAAATAAAATGCAGTAATGATATGGTAGAGGTTTTTCGCAAGCTCATTTCCGAAGACCAAATTGATTTGAAAGAGTTCTTTTGTGTGGCACTACTTAGTAGAAGTAATCAGGTGCTTGGGGTTTCAACGGTTGGGAGTGGAACAGCTACTCAAACAGTTGTTAATGTCCGGGAGATATTACAGCTTTCATTAAAGACAAATGCAAATGGTATTGTCATTTGTCATAACCACCCAAGCGGGAACTTGAAGGCTTCAGATAGTGATATTGCTTTGACGGGGAAAGTTAAAGAAGCCTGTAAATTATTTGAGATTGCTCTTTTGGACCATATTATCATTACCAGTGAAGGATATTATTCTTTTGCTGATAATGGGTTAATTTAATCTTTGCCTCCTTCAAATGGAGGCTTTTATTTTTCAAAATCAAACAAATCTTTCATTTCAACATTAAGACCTTTGGCAATATTAATCAGTGCCCCAATAGTCGGGTTTGTGCGACCTTTTTCAATATTTCTCATACTACTATCTGCTATCCCCGCTCTTAGTGATAGTTCAAACTGACTTATCCCGGATTTAGTTCTTAATTCTGAGATTCTTGCACCTAACCTTATCTTATATTCCTCCTTCTCCATCTTATCACTCAAATTTCTTAGGCAAGTTAAACTCTTGGGGAAAAATAATTCCGTCAATATATTGACGGTGAAACGGATTTTCATATATTTGCCTAAACCGTCAATATATTGACGGTTTGCCTTTATTTTTAATTTCAAACCATTAAAAAAAGAACTTTTATGAAAGTATTTATCATCCTTGTTCTATTGGCATTCTTCACAGGAATGCTAAACGCTCAGCCCTCATATTCAGTTTCAGGGGGCGTAAAATTAATTAATTCCGAACCTCACGAGATGACCCTCTGGTACATCGATGAATCCCCCTCACATGACAATATTTATACGACTTTTAGCCCAATAGGTAATATTTCTGTAAATCTTGGTATCAGATGGCAAGATAATCTTTCGGAGAAAGCATTCAGACTTTTTGTAGAAGGTCAGGGATATGTCGGAAGTGTAAGTGGCCTTGCCCTTATTGCCGGTTATTCATATTGCCCTTTGGTTTCCGGGAAAGTTAAATTCCAACCCGAATTATCTGCCGTACTTGGATATTGCTCAAAAGGCATTGGAGCGATTGATAACAACGATGTGTATATTCAGGTTAATCAGACAAAGTTTCAGGATTATACAAATGTTTACGTTTCTCTCCGAAATGCCTATATCGGAATTAAGCCAGGTGTCAGTTTAACCTTTGATATTGGTAATGAAAAAGCTATTGGTCTCGGTGTGAACTATCAGCTATCCTACAAAGCCGGGTTTGTTAATTTCAGAGGCACAGGCGAAGATGGAAATCCGGCTACCGATTCTGAAAGTCTGACAGCCCGAAATGTTGGGTTTTATGTAGACGGGACAAGAACAAGCGACAACCCATACAACCCTGATGGCTTAGAATTCAAACTCTTTTATTGCTTCTAAAATCAAATAATATGAAAAAGTTGTTTTTGCTTTTTGTGATAATTATTCCAATGGTATCTTCCTGCCAAGAGCATTTAAGCCGGGAATATGCCAAAAAGGTGATCATTGAGAGAAGAAATTATCCGATACCATATACATATGAGATTACCAAGTCATTTATTAAAGATATGCAATCAAGTGGACGGGGTGTTTCCATTGTTTTAGGTGAGGATGAATTCAAAGAAAAAGAACAAGTTATTTACCAGTTTGAATCGGCTGGATTAATCCAACTGAAGAAAACTCCTAAAAGAGAGGAATCTACTGCATTTTTGCTTGGTACGAATGTCAGGACTTGGACGCAGGTCAATGTTTCATTAACCGAAGCTGGCAGAAAGTATTTAGTAGAGGAAAATGAGGGTTTATATGTCGTTCGTTTATGGGAAATTGACCTTAAAGAAATTACAGGCATTCAGGAATTTACTGAGCAGAAAATCGCTTCGGTTGATTATACCATCTTCAACAAAAACATTACTCCATTCGGGACAATTTTTAGCGACAAGAATGATATAGATCGGAAGTCGGCTAGCTTTTCTCTGTATGACGATGGATGGAGGATTCAATAACAGATTAAACATTTAAAAATATGAAAAACAAGATTTTAATTTACCCCATATTGATATTAGGATTTGCAATGATTCTTTTTGGTTGCAAGAAAGATGAAGATTTTACTAACCCAGAAAATCTTTCGGGGACGGTATGGAATACCAATACTAATAATGAATGGAACTGGACACTTAAATTCACTTCAAAAACAATGGTTGAACTCTGGCTCCGTGATATAGATACTGGAGAATATGATGTAGACGAATCAGGGCTTGAAGCAGAAGGATTTTATACAGTTGAAGATGGTATATTGGAAATTACGTCAGAAAATGACGACTACAATGGTTCAATTGATGGAACAATTATTCATTTGAATATTTACGGCGATTTAGAAACATTTACGAAACAATAACCAATATGAAAAAAGCAATATACCTTTTAATTTTTATTACACCCTTTATTTTCCAAGGTTGCAGTTCGTCAAAGAGTTTAATAAAAGAGGTGGTAAAAGTACCAGCTAAGTTTGAATACACACCACCGACAAAAGCACCAATTGGCGGAACTAATATGACCATCGTATTAGTTAAACCAATGTTTGTAAGTGAAAACCCAGAATATTTAGTTGACCCATTCCCTGAAATGGCAGAAAGTATGAGCAATGATTTTGAAGAATTATTATCAGCCAAAGGTTTCACTATTAGAGGCCCTTTCAAAACAAGGGATGAGATGGTCTATACTGAAAAAGTAAATTCTAGCTTCATATTAGAAATCCAAATTGATTTAAATCCTGAATCCAGCGTTGAATTGATAGAACACACTAAAACGAGTGTTGCATTAATGTTGTTAGCTTCAGAACCATTTGTATCTACATATTCTACAAAAGGAAGTATTGCATTTGGAGGCAATTTGATTTTAACCGCTTTGTCTCCTCAGTATGGAGAAAAAATATGGAAAAAGAGCATTGCACTTGATAGGGTTGTTTTTCCTTATGTTGGGACAGTTGAATATCAGACATCACCTATACTGGCAGGACAGTTGGTTTGTGATAACGGGGTGTATAACACAGTGGCAAGGGAGATTGAAAAGTTCTATGCCTATGCCCTAGATGTTGTTTGGAAACAAATTGACCCAGAGGAAATGAAGATTATTGAAAAACAAGCTAAAGAAGCAGACAGGAAAAGTAATTGATGGGGATATATAAACTCTGATTTAGACTTCAAAAGCCGTGGAATATTTCACGGCTTTTGTATTGCTAATCAACTGTTAAATAAGGTTTAGGTCATTCATAAATCACATCTGATTGAATCTTGTTTTTGTATACCTCATATTCTCTATCAACAATCATAATATGACTTGTCCACCATTTTTCTAAAAAGCTGATAATTTCTTTTGGGTCAGGTGGTATATTTTCTGATAATTCAATGTTGTACATAGCGACCTTGTAGATATAGTCAGTATGTAGAGTATGATGTTTTGTAAAATCTGGATAAGCAAATTTTTTCATATAATTTTCTTCTTTCTTGAAATGAGTGAGGCAATAATCTGTCATTTCTGAAAGAATCTTTGCAAATTCTTCACGATCTTTTTTAAATTCAACAAACTCAATCAAATCATTTACTACCCCAATTAATTTTTTGTGTTCATCGTCAATCTTGGTATTTCCAACAGAGAATCTGCTATCCCAAATAATTTTTTCTGTTTTATCCATAGCGATTTTTTCAAGGTATATCATTCTTTTTGTGATGTATATAACAAATTTAAAATATATTTTGTACCTTTTCAAATAAAACTAAATAATAACTATTATGCCACTTTAAAAACACTCCTATGATTGATTTTATAGTCTTCATCCTATTTCTCATCCTATTTCTCATCCTCGTCGTAAGCCTAGCCAGAAAATCCCGTGAGGAGTATCACTCAAACTGGGGACATTTGTTGCCAAATTTTAAATTTTCCACCAAAGACTTTTATACTCTCTTCAAACATGAATTAGAAAGCCACGACATTGAAGGGTTAAAATTCTTTGAGGCACATTTAAAGACAGGCAGTATCATTTCTTCTTCTCGATTGTATTTAAGAATCAAATGGCGGGATTTTCATTATGACCTCTGTTTTGCTCCTTTTGGGGATGGTTGTTTTGTTAGTTGGTGGCTCATATATGATATATCTGCGGAAGAAGAATTCTTTTCAAAACTTCCGCTTGTTGGAGGATGGATTCAAAGAGCATTTTACAGAACAACATTCTACAAAGTTGATACCGCTAGTATGTTTATGACCTATGCTCATCGTTCAGTCTTAAAAGTTATTGATGATATTACACAGCAGGCAGGAGTTAGAATTGAATGGGAGGATAGGAAACCAAAGCTAAATGACATATTCAAAAGGTGATGAACTCCTCGGATTTGGTGGATAATTTCTATAACTGGGAACAAAAAGGTAGAGGCTATCAATTATTTTCCTACCCGATTGAATTAGAACCCACCTTCCGGGAGTTTTTTCATTCTTTCAGAAGTAATGAAGAATATGTTGATGACGGGAAGTCGCCTGGGTTATTTAGCTGGTTGTTCCCAAAACCCAAACATGCTTTAAAAGAAGAGTTTGAAGAATGGCCACCTAAATTTTTTGAATACAGTGTATTTTTAAAACAGATTAAAATTCAATTCTCGGAAAGACCAGATTTTAAAGATTCACTTTTCATTGAGTTTTTAAATATGCTTTCTGATTCAGATGGACAGATTTCATTTGAGATAATCGGGAGGTATAACTTGATTGAGATTTTGATTGTCTGTAATATTGATGACTACAGAAGAATACTTCATCTGTTAAAAACATATTTTCCGAGTGCTATAATAACCAGCACAGGTTTAAAACAACTTCCATTTGATGAAGACAACAAAGTTTTAATTGTTGATTTTGGATACAATGAAGAATTTATGAGGCCGATAAATACGGCGATAAATTCTTTAACTGGCATTTTGGCTGTGTTAGATAATCTTTTGACTGATGAAGTCGTAATGATTCAGATAATTTTCAAAGGGGTAAAGAATCCTTGGGCAGGGAGCATATTAAATTCAGTAATGATCGGGAAAGATAGTTTCTTTCCTGATTCCCCGGAAATGGTTTCTTGTGTCAAAGAAAAGGTTTCTTCTCCGTTATTTGCTGTTGTTTTTCGTTTGGCAGTTGCCTCAGCCAATCCAAAAGATGCTGAAAATCTAGCAATGGAACTTATCACAAACATAGAGCTTGTTTCAAGGGGAGAATTTAACTCATTAATTCCGCTTAGTAATGAAGGGTATCAATACAAAGATCATTTGGGGAATTTAAGGAACAGGGGGACGAATCGGTTTGGAATGATAATGAATACAAAGGAGTTGTTTTCTTTTGTACATTTTCCGGATTCTTCAAAATTGATTAGTTATGATTCAAAGACAAAGATGATTCCTGATACATTAGTCGGGAATGATTATGTGATAGGGGTAAATAGGTATTTAGGAGTTGAAAAGAAAGTTTCTTTAAATGATGAACAAAGATTACGACATACTCATATTATCGGAGCCACCGGTACAGGTAAATCTACTTTAATTTCAAATTTGTTTCTTGAAGATGTGAAGCGTGGAAACGGTTGTGCCATATTTGACCCACACGGAGATACCATTGATGAACTGATTCCACATATTCCGGAGAATAGATTAGAAGATGTGATTTTAATTGACCCATCGGATAATGAATTTGCATTTGGTTTTAATCTTCTTTCTGTTAAAACAGAAGTTGAAAAAATTGTTTTGTCATCTGATTTGGTTGATGCTTTTAAAAGACATTCCACAAGTTGGGGAGATCAAATGACCTCTGTGTTATCAAATGCTATCAATACATTTCTAAATTCAAGTCAGGGAGGAACATTGATTGAGCTTAAAAGGTTCTTGCTTGAAAGTTTGTATCGCAAGGAGTTTTTAAAGACTGTGAATGACAAGAGTATTCATTATTACTGGAACAATGAATATGTGTTATTGAAAAAGGTTAATATCAGCCCACTTTTAACCCGACTTGATACATTCTTGCGACCAAGAATAATTCGTAATATTTTGGCTCAGAAAGAGGAAGAGGGACTTGATTTTAATGATGTCGTTAATGGTAGAAAGATTTTGCTTGTGAAGCTATCACAGGGGTTAATAGGGGAAGAAAACAGCTATTTATTAGGAACCCTGATATTATCCAAGTTATACCAAGTGGGACAAGCCAGACAAATAATGAGTATCGGAGATCGCCATCCTTTCTATATCCATATTGATGAGTTTTATAACTTTCTTAGTCCTTCTATCAATTCTATCCTATCAGGTGCCAGAAAGTACGGCATTGGGCTTGTTTTGGCTCATCAGGAGCTTAATCAGATTAAAGATACCGAGATTGGTAATTCTGTGCTTTCAAATTGCAATATTCGTATTTGCTTTAGATTGGGTGATTTTGACGCCAAGAAGTTAGAATCTGGTTTTTCAGGGTTTGATTCAAATGATTTACAGAATTTAAATATCGGCCAAGCTATTGGCAGAGTTGGGAAGAATACAGATGATTTTTCGTTGAAAACTTTTCCTATTAGTAGAATACCTGAGAACGAAAATCAGAACCTTATTATTCAAAACACGAGGGAACGGTATTCAAGAAGGATTTCCGAAATTGAGGAAGAATTAAATAATTCGTTGCCGACGTATATTGAGCAGAGGGAGGTAAAGAAAGAGAAGGGTTCAGTTTCAAAAGAAGAAGTTAGAGTCCCTGAAGTTCCAGAAGAAAGGTCAGATATTGAAGAAAAAGGCAAAGAATACCTTGAAACTTTCACGGAGAAAGAAGAAGTCAGAGAACATAGATATTTACAGACATTTTTAAAGAAGATTGCAGAACAGAGAGGATTTAAAGCCAGTATTGAAGAAGTTGTTGAAAATGGCAGGGTGGATATTTCTTTGGTTCGGGATTCCATTAAAATTGCTTGTGAGATTGCGGTTTCAAATTCGGTGGATTATGAAGTGAAGAATATCAAAAAATGTTTGGATGCTGGTTATTCTTTTATTTGTGTTGTTTCAAAGAGTGAGGTTCATTTGAGGAAGATTAAAGAGTTGGCGGGTAGTGAAATTAAAGACCAAGATAATATCCGCTTTTATTCATTGGAACAAATGACTGAATTTTTGGATTCGTTTGTACAATCTGATGAGAAAGTTGAGAGGATACGGGGGTATAGGGTAAAGGTAAATTATCAGGTTGCTGACAATAAGTAATAAATATGATTTTTTAGAACATTAATAACTTACAAAAGATGAATATACTTAAATGTTTCTTTCTTATTTCACCCCTTTTTTCTATTCATAGTGTTTCAGGTCAAGTAACAGAAAAACTAATTGCCCAGAAAGATAGTTTGTCTTTATTAAAGGTTGATTTACAACAAAAAATAGTTCAAATATCCAACGAAATTAAATCTATTGATGAACGATTATCAATAATTGATTTTGAAAAAATAAAGGATAATCCAATAATTTCCGAGGTTGCTTTTAAGGTTAGTATCTATAAACTACCAAGTAGTAATTCTGAAGTTATAATTGCAATTCCAGCAAAAAAGAAATTTGAAATACTGGGATATTCATCAGGATATTTTAAAGTAAACTACAATGGGGAAATAGGTTATTTAAATGAGATATATATCAAAAGTAATTCTCAAATAAACACCTTAAAAAATTCAAATTTTGACACAGAACATTATTTAAAATCAAAAAGTACTCCGAGTAAATCAAAAGGTTATTATAAAGACAAGACAATTTATACTGGGCCAAGGGGTGGGAAGTATTATATCAATAAAAATGGCAATAAAACTTATATTAAAAATTGAGAGCCAAGTTTGATAAGTGAAATATTTGCTTAATATACAAAGTTTCTTTCCGATTATAATTATTTAATATTCTACAAATTACATTGCTCAAAAAAATAATTTCATTTTTTATAGGTAAAAGTTTGCAATATGCAAACTTTTACCTATCTTTGTTTGGAAAACCAATTTTTACATACATATATACAATCAAATCAATCAATTAAGTTCAATTAAAAACACATTTACTATGAAAACGCTATTCAAAAAACTAATGTTACTTTTTAAATTTTGTTTTTATGAGAATTATTTCGGTAAAAAAATTCAAGGATTTTTCCTGCGGGCATCCTGATTCTGGGCGACAATTAAATTTGTTAGTTAATTATTTGAAAATTGAAAATTTTGAAAATTTAAATCGTGTTAAGAACTTCTTCCCTTATTGTAGTATCTTAAAAAATAATAGGGTTGTTCTTAATATTTGTGGTAATAAATACCGAGCAGTTCTAAAATTTAATTTTGAGATGCATATCTGTTATGTCAAGTTCATTGATACCCATGCAGAATATGATAAAATTAATGCAAATACGATATAATTGCTTTTGGTATATAGTAGAAAACATCTTAACATGATCTGATTATTAAATCCAAATAATCAGAAAGACGAAACCATGATGTATAAAGTTATAAAAGATAATGTTGAATATGAAGCATATTTGGCTCGCATTGAGGAGCTAGAAGATGCAAAACCAAACACTTCGCAAGGCGACGAGCTAGAATTAATCTCACTACTGGTTCAAAATTATGAGGAAACAAATTTTCCATTACCAAACCCAGACCCTATTGACGTGATTCAATTTTACATAGAGCAACGAGGTTTTAAAAACAAAGATTTAGTGGGTATTATAGGTGATAAATCAATTGTCTCCTTAGTTTTAAACCGAAAGCGAGGGCTTACATTACAGATGATACGAAATTTGCATCATAAAATGCAGATTCCTTATTCACTTTTATTTCAAGAATAGAAAAGTCGGTGATTTCACCGACTTTTAATGTTTTTGGGTAGTAATAAACGAGAAATTATCTAATGTGTAGTTTATTAAGCACGTACCCCCAAATTGTTGTAATTGAATTAAAAAAAGAATTTCTTTTTTTCCTCTTTTCCGCTATTTTCAAATTTTTTCTTATTGAACTATGTCGTTCAAGGTCACCTGTTTTTCCCTCTCCCAGATGAGTGATTTTCCAAAATTTATCAATAGCCTCATTTCTGTTTATTGAACGTTTTTTTAAACTAATTGCTTCCATAACATCTTTTTTAGGTTAGACATAGTTCAAAAGGTTCAGTTAGTAAAAACCCTTAAAACTATGTCTAAACAATTAATAATTCCTTCCTCAAAATTCCTACTCCAGTATTAATCGTTCATCATATGAAATAAAAATAACAACAATCTTTAAGCATCAATATCCTCATAAGAATTGTTAATTAATGTTAATTAATGTTAATTTTGAGATTGAAAGTATAAAATTTATCACTTTCGCATCTTTTTATTCATACGGGTGTATTAATTTTATACCTATAAAAGGAGAGATGTTTTAAAACACAAAAAATATTCTTCCATATTTTAAATTAACAAACTTGTCGCTATTATAGCATATTTTAAAAATTTACAAAATGACAAAATCGTCTTTAAAGATGGCAAAAAAATTGGCAAAATCAAGAGAGATTAATAATTCATTTTTTCATAAGCAAATAAGGGAGATAATTAAAGGTAAAAAAAACTTCCTAATTACTAATGATAATGAAGATGATGCAATTGAAATACTTTCAAGTATTTTCAGATATTCTGAAGATACAGTTCATCTATTTGCCAATAATAAAAAAGCGAATGTAAGCAATAACCCTCTTTATGAGCTAGCTGTTCGAGATTTTTTAAGACGGGAAGGAAAGGTTTTTCTTGTTTTGAATCGTCCAATTGATAAAATAGAAAAAGCATTTCTTATATATAAATTATTAGCTATCTATGAGATAGAAAAACCACAATTAGTTCAAATTGTGGTTGCAGATGAGACATTTAAATCCGATGTAAAAAAGATATTTAAAGGAGAGTTATGTAATTTTTGTGTTGGAGATAAAGAATTTGTTCGGGTTGAATATGATACCTCTAAATTTTCAGCGAAGGCTAACTATTCTCCTGAACTAGGGAAGGAATTGTCACAAATAATTCAAGCTTGTATTCATAGAACAAAAAAAGAAAAGAAGGATGAAGTTGTAAATAGGGTAGCTTTGCAAAGAACCTAAGTGTTTATTATTGAATGCGCTAAATGTTGAAGTTATCGTCAAAAGATGGAGGATTATTAAGTAAAGTCTTTTTAAGTCCTATTTTTACTTTAGTTTTAAATTTTGATTGATATAAAGAGCTAGCTAGATTAAGATTATCTGGTTGTGCATTTATAGTAGTCTGGAGATTACAATTTATAATCCTAGATCTGAGATATGTAGCACCAGTAAGATCTGTATCAACGAATTTACATTTTTCAAGTCTAGAACCCTCAAAGGAAGAATCTACAAGAGGCCCATATAAAAATTCAACCTCTTCTAAACGATTATTATACCAAGTTACATTTTTCATTGAGGAATTATGAAAAGTTACGTTTTTGAATATACAATTATTAAATACTGCCATGTTTAATAATGAATAATTTTGTTCATCACTATTTTCAAATTCGACATTTTCAAAATAGCATCCTTCAAATCTTGAATCTATAAATATAATTCCTATAAATTTTAAATTTTTAAAGGTAATTCTCGTAAATACATTATGACTAAAATTGTCTAACTCAAAATTACATTTATCAAATTCAATTCCTTCTATTGGATTATTTAGTACTTCTGAAACATCTATGTCTTTAAAATTAATTTTAGTAAAATTAATATTTTTATACTTATCAGCTTTATATATGTTCCCGTTACCAAAAAGATTAATTGCACACAGATATTTATCTGGTGTTTCCCAATTTATTTCTGATTCATTTTTTAGGTACTTTAAAAATAAATATTTTGTGATTTTTTTATGCTCTTCTGATTTTGAGACTTTTGCTATTTCGTGAAGCGAACTTATAGCACAAAAAGACATTCCTTCTTCTTTACTATTATACTGTTCTATTGCCGTTTTATATTTTTGATGAATATTATTTTCAGATAGATGAATAATCTGACGATATCCACAAATTACACCTACAAGAAGAGTTAATGCACCAAGACTCTCAAAAATAGCCAAAAGAAATTCTCCATTAGGATTTTTACCATCGCCTATTCCAAATATTGGTTTTGAGAAAGATTCAATACTTTTATCGAAAAAATAAAAAAATAAAAATACAATTACTATAATTGATGCAACTAGAAATATGGTCTTGTGGAGTTGTTTCATAAAAGTTTAGATTAAAAAAATGATTCTTAGATTTTTAATCAAATATACTAAACATTACAAATTTATTTGCAATGTTTAGTATATAAATTAGTTATTAATTTGCATGATTTGTTTCTTTTATTCATCCTCTTTCCTTTCCCAGCCTCAACTCTAGCAAATGTTGTTGGGGCAATACCTAAAGTTCTGGCAAATTCTTCTTGAGCAAAATCTCTTTTATTTTGTGTTTTTGGACTCTTAAGCCAAGAAATGATAACCTAAATATTAGGAATCCTTTCTCATGATAATATTAATATTCTGAGAAATATAAATTCAAAAAGGTTCCTTTTAATTAAGAATAAACCTTGTCGTAATCAGAATATTCTGTGGAACCACATTCAGGGCAGGTGGTACCTCCTCCATTACCACATTCATCACAGAATTTCTCATCACAGTCTCTACATGTATGTACATAAAACCAATTAGAAGAGAAATCTTCCTCTGCTTGTCGCCCACAACGAGGGCATGAATCAAAATCACTCATAATAGAAAATTTAATATTTGGTTATTTTAAGATGTATGACAGGGATAACAACAGTAATAGCAACCATTTGAACGAGGATATCTCTTCTTTGCCTCTTTAACTGCTTCTTGGCAAGTAGAAAAATAACCCAAATATTCACGATTTGAAGCATCTGGCATCCATGCACAACCTGATTTATGAACTTCATGATCACCATTTGTTTGTGCATTTTTGTTTACGTAATAACTATCCATGGTTAAAAATTTTAATGATTAAAAATGATTATATATTTCCGTAATATTTTCAGCTAACAATCACATTCAGACCTATCTACATACGTTTTATTGCCATTAGAATTAATGTAATAACATCCGCCTTCAGGTCCTTTATAAAGTGGATGTCCGTTATGATACCCACAACCATACCCATCTGACTTCTCAGTACAATTTGATGTAGTTAAAGAAAATAGAATAAATAGAATTAAGACATACTTTATTTTTTTCATTTTGTAATTATTTGAATATTAAACCTATTTTCAGTTTACAACCACCTCTTCACCCCTCCGTGGCCAGAACAAGTTCCTCTACGGCTTTTACTAAAACTATATGTCCCATCATTGCATTCAGCCGTTGCACCTGGGGGAGCAGTTTTGTAATGGGTTGGGGATTGAATTCGTTCTCCTTTGGAGTTGGTATATGATTTTACAGCATTATCTGTATTTTCAAGTTTGTAGGTACTCTCATCTGTTTTCTTGTTTGTCTCTAATACTTTCTTTTCCTCTGTGGAAACATTGTTCTTTGGGGGATTAATGACAGTGTTTGATTGAGACTTGTTCCATAATTTGTAATTAGACTGGTGTTCAAGTTTGGTTTCAATCTCATCTGGCAGATTGGGGAAGAAATCTATATTGGTTAGATATTCAACACTATCAACACTGACTACAAAGTTTTCAAATGGTAATGAGCTTTTTTCGTTTGGAAGAACGAAAGCAATCATTTTAGGGGTATCGGTTGGGTCATATATGACTTTGTAGTAGTAGCCGGGGATTGTGATTTCGTTTTTACCAATCTTGCCTTTGTTGCTTCGGAAAACAGGGCCTGTGGCAATATATAGCTTCTCTTCTTTTAATGACCAATCACGGACAAGAGCTTCAAGGTTTTTCCAGATACCACGATTGAAATATGGAGCTTGGGGGCTCATATTGGTCATATAGAAGGTTTCGGACATTGCATTGTCGTTTATCTTCATATCGGCAGCAGGGCAGAGGTGTCCTCTATCATAGCCTGAATTTTTGTAATCATCTGGGGTAGCAGAGCCAGAAGATACTTTGGGATCATATCTGAAGTCATCGGCTCTTTCTGTTGTACCATTTACAAGCTCCGGGGTTAGTTCATAATATACCCAGATGGCTTGTTCGTGCATCTCAGAATATGCCAGTTTGTAATATGTGTGGTTGATTATCTCCCCGACTGATTTGGGAGATAAATTGGGTTCTGTTTGGGAGAATGATAATGTTGAGTAAAGGAAGATTATTGAAAATGTAATAATATGGGATAGATGCTTCATAAGTTAGTCGGAAATGGTTTTTTGTCCCTACAATTTATTACAAAATACACTCAAATCATATAATTTTCAGTTATTTAAATTCATTCTAAACAAAAATGGGTAAATACCCCTTTTGCAAATGATTTAATTTTCCACAAAAAACCATGTCATTACGTGAATTCTATGCAATTTATGAATTTTGAATGATATTTTATATATTAGTTTAAAAAAATTTGAATGGTAAAATTTTAAAAGGCCAGTCGGGGAAAGCTGGTCTTTTACTTTTATGACATTCTCATCATATTTTCAATTCTTTTTTTGATTTCCATATTTATTCTCTTTCCTCTACCAGCTTCAATTCTTGCAAGTGTACCCGGGTCAATGCCTAGTGTTCTTGCAAAGTCTTCTTGGGTAATACCTCTTTCAATTCGGTAGCGTTTAACTGGGTTTTTGTATATGTCTGGGCTATATCCTAAAAAGGAAATAATTTTAGGGATATATTGGATTTGTGGTTTGCTATGATTTAATTCCCAGTCTTTGATTACTTCAGGTGTTGATACCCCTATTATTTCAGCCACTTTGGATTGATAAAGATTCCTTTGTAGTCGTGCTTGTCGTATGTGGTCTCCGTAGGTTTTTAATTCCTTCGGGAATGGTCTATAATCTGGCTTTTTTGCTTTAATAACGATGTTCACTAATGGGCAACGAAACCATGCCCCTGTGGTTATTATAATCATCCGTCGAAGCCGTGTGTATGTGCGCCCGGCGTGGTGCAGAAATATTTGAACCGCATTTCCGGCCCGCTGCTCGACCGAATCGACATTCATTTGGAGGTTGTGCCGGTACCTTTTAATAAACTATCGGAAGAGGACCAGTCGGAACCCAGCAGCGCCATTCGCGAGCGGGTGATCAATGCGCGGCAGGTGCAATCGGCGCGTTTTGCGGAAAGCCCGTCGGTGTACTGCAATGCGCAGATGTCGTCGAAAATGATACGAGAATACGTGCAACTTGACGAAACCGGGAATACATTGCTGAAAAATGCGATGGAAAAACTGGGTTTGTCGGCCCGTGCTTACGACCGCATCCTGCGGGTTTCGCGCACCATTGCCGATTTGGAGGGCAGCACCTCGGTGCAGTCGCATCATCTTTCGGAAGCTATCCAGTATCGCAGTCTGGACCGGGAAAGCTGGGGAACGTAATGAAGACAATAAATTTTAAAGCTATTCATACTTTGTCATGAAGAATATTTTTATATCCAAGGAAATTATCAAACTTTCAATAAATTCAGAATATTTGAATAAAACAAATTTTCCTGATTATTGTCGTGAAAATTCTTCCGGTTTAGATATTGATGTACAAGATATTTCTGAACTTTCTTTAAAAGAAGAATGTAACAAATATGAAAAAAAGGACGGAAAGTTAGTTCTTTATAAGCTTCGTCTTTATGCTCTTTCAGGTATTAATGAAAAAAATAAAACTGTAGAAGTTGAGTTTTGGAATGTCGGAGAATATACATTGGAGTTACATTATGAATCTGATTTTATTGATGAAGTTGTTTAAAGTTGACGTAGTAAAATCACGCAAAAGGCCATTAAATTCAGGGCTTTCCAATGCACAGCATTTGTTTCAAAACGGACCAGGATTGCCTTAAAAGCATCCAGCCAGGCATTGGTAC